>Ga0126381_100006478_pt1 | contig 12943 bp, 7 predicted proteins | sample PanSoiMetPlot_28_FD_96465 | JGI IMG/M metagenome (GOLD analysis project Ga0126381, IMG submission 96465) | Tropical forest soil microbial communities from Panama - MetaG Plot_28 | ecosystem: Environmental > Terrestrial > Soil > Tropical forest > Bulk soil | place: Panama | collected 2016-02-17
AACGGGAATACGCGAAGAAGCTCATCCTGGAGGGCCGTGGCCAACGCGGCATCTTCCCTCGCATAGCTGATGAATATTGTGACCGTTCTTTTTTTGCCAGCGGGCATCGATCTCTCCCGACAAACTACTCACTGAAAACTCTGCAATACTATCATTATTTTCCGCGGCGCTGAAACGAAATGATACGATTACACAGAGCGTCAGGTTGTCATCCTAATCATGGATAGAAAGCCTTTGAAATAAATTCCTCGATTAACTTTAGTTGCACCATTGGTTCAACGGATTGACTGTACTCACGTCAACAAACGAATTGTGTGCCGCGCGTCACACTGAAAATAGCGTCAATCCAGATTTTCAGTTGCAAGATTGAAATCCTGCTGTAGGCTACCAATAGCTATCAACCGCATGCTGTCTCGACAGACTTCCACGTTGCAGTCACGTGTAGAGCGTATGGCGACCAAATGCGGGTATACGAGGCAATTGTCAAAGCGTTGGAATGCGTCGGCGTTGATGCCGCGTTCGGCGGTGCCGGTGAAAATGCGGCTAGCCTCCTCCTAGCGCTGAAGCACTCTACCAAGATCGCGCCGATCATCGCGCGGCACGAACAAGCGGCCGCGTTTATGGCATGCGGTTACGCAATCTATTCAAACCGGCTTGGAGTGTGTTTTGCGACCGCAGGGCCTGGTGCCTTCAACCTATTTTCTGGCCTGGCCGTTGCCATGTCTGATTCCTATCCAGTTCTGGCAATTTCCGGGTTTGCCCGACAAATCTGGAAAGGCAAAGGCGCATTGAACGAAACCTCTGGATTGGGTCGCACGCCAGATTCTCAAGCTATGTTTGCGGCCACGACCAAGCGCTCTTTTTTTCTCGACGATATTACGAGAACATGTGACGTGGTCGAGGAACCGGTCGCTCTTGCATTCGAAGGGCGGCCTGGCCCGGTGCACATTCATGTGCCGGAGGATCTCACGCTGCCGGGACAGTCGGTTGAGAATTACCGAAACATCACGCTCAATGTGGAATCGGTTTTACCCAATCCGGCGAAGATCGCAGCTGCCGCCAGAGAGATCGCAGATGCGCTGCGTGAACGCAAATCGATCATCATCCTCATCGGTTTCGGTGCAGTGCGCAGTAGAGCGGGCTCTGAACTGCAGGCCTTCGTCGAGCGTTTCCAGATTCCGTTTGTCACCACCCTCGACGGAAAGGGAATAATCGCGGAAGAACACCCACTGTCGCATGGCGTGTTTGCTGACAGCGGGCATGCCTCTGCTGGCAAAGCATTCGTCGCTGCTGACCTTGTGATCGCGGTCGGAAATTCATTCGCACAACACGCCACTTTCGATTTCCGCCCGGATCTGCTAGCGGGAAAGACGCTTATCCACATCAACATTTCTGCGCAAGAAATCAATAAGGTGTATGCATCCGATTATGCTGTGGTTGCCGATGCGAAGCTTGCAGTTGCAGCACTGACCTCAGCGCTTTCACCGTTGGTCGATTCCGTTTCTGCAGCTCATGTTGAGAAAGATACGCACATCACTGCGCCTCTGATCAATCTAGAACCCGATCATGTTCATCCGGGTCAACTCGCGCAGTTGCTCTCAAAGATGCTGCCCGATGATAGCATCGTACTCGCGGACGCCGGTGCACACCTTGCGTGGTTGGGCTACTTCCTGCAATTGCGGAGCGGGCAACACTATCGCAAGCCAGGCAGCTTCGGGCCAATGGCATGGGCTGTGAACGGCGCCTTAGGCACCAAGATCGCGTTTCCAGATCGACCGGTTATCGTCGGCTGTGGCGACGGTTGTTACCTGCTCTCCGGCTTCGAGCTCCTGACGGCTGTTAGGTATAACATCCCGGTAATTTGGATCATCTTCGCTGACGGCGAGTACAAGCTGATCAAGCTTTATCAACTCTCAGCTTATCACGAGTCAGGACTGATCGACTTCCCGAACCCAGATTATGTGGCGTACGCGAAGGCGTGCGGCGCCCAGGGCTTTCGCGTCGACAGCTTGGCCGAATTCGAATCGGCATTCCAGACCGCGCTTGTAGCGGGCAAGCCGACAGTGATCCACGCCTCGATCACACGCTTGGCTCTACCTCACTACAGCTCGAATCCCAGCGGAATTCTTGCCGCAATCGAGGAAGGCGTGGTGAAAAGATTGGAGGGCTCTTGATTCAACCAAAAGCCGCGCGTCTGTTTGCTTTCGGCGCGGCTTAAAATTTTCTGAAGCGGCAGCAGGGTAAAGGATCAGCCATGCCAGATAGCCACGTCGGTTTCGACGAAATGACCAAATATCCGCTCTTCGAGGCCCTGCACAAACGCCGATCAAGACGAATCAGTTTGGGCATACCGTTTGTTCCGGCGGGCAGCAACTCTTACAAGTCGCAGGCCAAACCACAACCGCTGAGTGAGCTCGAGGAAGCCGTGTTGATCTCGGCAATCGGGTTGACTGGGCTCACCTTTCCGGATCGTCCATTTGAGAACCCGACTGGCGAAAAAATACTTGGTACACCCAACCTGAATTTTCCGGGGCGAGCTGCTGGTAGTACAGACAATTGCCAGGCCACTTCTTTCTTTCTATTCAACGATACCGGTGCTTATTTCCTGAAGCGTCTCGACGTGATCGACTCAACCGAACCGATCACACCAGGTTCGCTGATCCGACACGCTCGGGAGTGCAAGGTCAAAATTCTCGACAAGCGCCCCGAATTTCCGCGGGAGTTTCCTTACTATCTCGATTCCAATCGCTTTTTGTCCAATCTGCCCGGCTCGACAATTCTGTTTCCGGTCGTCGATATGACACGCCAATATATCAACGCGCTGATGTATCTGTTGACTGAGCCGGATGGTCATCGCCCTGCGTTCCTCGATGATCGCAACTTCTATTTACCGGCAGGCGTCAGCAAGTGGATTCGCAACGGTTTCCTGAACAAGGAAATCAAGCTGCCACTCGGTTTCCTCGGCACCATGCGCACGCAGATTGAAGCGGAACTGCTATTGCAGAACCTGATCTTAATGCTGCAGGCGATGGGGCTTGGTGGCTGGATCCACGCCTCCGTTGCACCGACCAAGTTGTTGCCGGCGCTCGGTTTCAGATATGTCACGCCACGTTATCGCTGGCTCGATTTCTTCCGCTGGGGAACATTTCACACCGAGGTGCGAACCAATCCGATCGGATTGCCACCCTATCTCGAATGCATGTGCCCGCCCTTCTATCAATCCATGGCAGATGCCGTCCAAGCGGTTGTGGATTCTAAATACCGAGCAGGAGGGACTTACGGGGACGAAGCGTATTTTCGCGGCATATTCCGAGGCGATCGCGGTGACAAATATCTCAAAGAAGTCCCGCATTACAAGGACGAAGTGATTGCCTGCACCAAGGACATTTGCACTTACATCTACGAGCGTCACGGCCGTTTCCCGGCGCATTGCGATGCAATCTACGCTCCCGGGGTATGGCTGCAAGCGCATCACCTTGATCTGAACTATTACGACACGCTGTTTAACAACGGTTACACCGAAACCCAGCGAGAACATCAGCAACGTTGGCACGCTCAATGACTGCGCGCCGCTCAGGAAGGGTATCAAGACAATGCGCGTATATCCAGAAACACCAACAGTAAAAAGGGCACGGATCTTATTTGTTGGCGCGCTCTTTCTTGCTCTCATGATTTTGGCCCACGGCGGCGCGTATTTAAAGGCATGGCTCGATTTGCGAGGACCGGCGGTGGCAGCGCACACGGTGGCCTATTACACCGTTATATTCACGATGTGGGCCACCGTGATCATGCTAATCCCAGCATTGTGTTTCCACATTTTTTCAAGAAGCAACGCTTCCAACACCTACTGGCGAGCTTTTTGGACATTCGCTTTTCTGGCGCTTGTTATCCACATTTACTGGGCAGTGTTCGGCACCTGCGGCGGCGATTGGAGCGTCGTGTTTAATAGCCAGGTCGCTCCGACCGATCACCCCGAATGCCTGGTCGAACACCCCTCTCCTGATTTCTTCCTCGCTGCGTGGTGGGGATTGGATGTCGTGCTGGCATGGCTAGCGTCAGACAATAACAAGCTGGTGCGCGTACAGCGTGGCGCCGTTCACGTGCTGGCGTTCATAATGTTCTTCGGCGCTACGGTGCTGGCAACAAAATCCGGAATCGTCGCACATCTGCTTGGCATCGTGATGCTACTCGCAGTGGCGGGTTGCCTTCTATTGCGACTTATCATCCGTGAGAACGACCCGAAATCCTTGACCGTCGTGCTTTACACTAACTTCTTCGAACTCCTCAATCGGTTCGTGACCTGGGACAAGCTCCCCACATTTATGGCGGTCCTTAACCTGGGCGCACTGCGCGAGGTGTTGCGAGCCAAAAACCTGTTCAACACATCGGATATCGCCGTGACCGAACCCAAAGGGCTGAGGCCGACGGCTTCATACGATCCGCGCTATCTCTGTGAACGCGAGCAGGACGGGCAATACAACGACTTGTCTAAACCGACGATGGGCAATGCAAGTCTCAATCCGAATGATCCGCTCAATGGTTCGGACTATACGCTAAGCAATCCCGGTGCACGGTTTGGCCGCAATATTCCGTTGAGCGAAGTCGATCCCTATCGCGACGGCGACATTCTCGATCCTAGTCCGCGGCTGGTCAGCAACCGTCTCCTCGGACGACCGAAGAAGGCCGATGGCACCGATGAGTTCAAGCCGGCAACCATCCTTAATCTGCTGGCGGCCGCCTGGATCCAGTTCCAGACCCATGACTGGTTTAATCACGGTACGCCCCGCGCAATCGACGATGATCCCCTTGAGGTGCCGATTCCTGCAGGCGATTTATGGCCCGGCGGCAAGATGCTGGTGCGTCGCACGCGCTCCGATCCGACGCGCAAGCCGAACGATCATGCCGGGCCAACCACCTTCACCAACGCCGAAACTCACTGGTGGGACGGCTCGCAGATTTATGGCGACAGTCCGCAGGCTGGAAGCAAATATCGGATCGGCAAGGATGGCAAACTCGCAATCGATCCGACCACTCGGTTGATTCCAATCGACCCGACCGGCTTAGAAGTCACCGGGTTGACCTCCAACTGGTGGCTCGGGCTTAGTCTGCTGCACAATTTGTTCACACTCGAGCACAATGCCATCTGTGATCAGCTGTTACAGGCCTATCCCGAATGGCAGAACGACCCACAGAAAACTCCTCAAGAAAAGGACGACCAGGCCTTCCGCGTGGCGCGCATGGTCAACAACGCGCTGATGGCCAAAATTCACACCGTCGACTGGACACCAGCGATTCTCACCCACCCAGCATTGCAAATTGGCATGAACGCCAACTGGTGGGGTCTCGCCGGAGAACAGATCAAGAAATACCTCGGTCGCATCAGCACCAGCGAAGCTATTAGTGGCATTCCGGGTTCTGAGACCAACCAAACTGGCGCTGACTACTGTTTGACCGAGGAGTTTACCTCCGTCTATCGCTTGCACCCCCTGCTCCCTAACGACATTCAGGTTCGCCGCGCTAAGGATGACAGTCTGGGCCGGCTATTGAAGTTCGCTGCCGACGATGCGAACGATCCCGATCTGATCGTCGGCCCGAACGCGATGAAGAACGCACTGCGTGACACTACACTTCTCGACATCGTTTACACGTTCGGCGTCAACAATCCCGGCGCCGTGACGCTCCGCAATTTTCCGAACTGGATGCGTCAGATGCGACGACGCACCGGCCAGAAGCTGGAGGAAATGATCGACCTGGCGTCGATCGACATTCTGCGTGACCGCGAGCGGGGGGTGCCGCGCTATAACCGTTTCCGCGAGCTGTTTCACAAACCGCGCGTGAGTTCGTTCACCCAGATGACAGACGACCCGGAGCTGGCCCAAACATTAAGCGAGGTCTATGGGCATCCCGACAAGGTCGACCTCATGGTCGGGATGTACGCCGAGAAGCCGCCGGAAGGGTTCGGTTTCAGCGATACCGCATTCCGAGTCTTTATCCTCATGGCCTCTCGCCGTATCAAGAGTGACCGCTACTTCACCGATGACTTCACACCGGCGGTTTACACCCAAGCCGGAATCGATTGGATCAATAATAACAACATGACGACTGTGCTACTACGCCACTTCCCCGAACTAACCCCCATTCTACAACGCACGGCGAACGCGTTTGCACCTTGGAAGGTCGGCACATAATGGCAATTTAGAGGTCGCACGACACGCTTGTCACGCGGGTAGGCTGACGAAATCACCACTCAAAAGCGGAGGCAATTATGGAGCTCAAGTCTGACTTCTCATTTCGACCTCTGCCGGACATCAAAAGGCCGCTGCGATTTTCCCTTGAAACACGGGCGGCGGTGGCGGCAGCTCCGCTCGGGCCGCTACAAGATCTTCCTGGGACATGGACCGGCAAAGGCTTCAATGTGATCTGGCGTCCGAACAGCGCGCCGGGAGAAGATCATTTTCTGGAGCTCAATCTCACCGAAGAGATCCTGGAGATCGAAGAGGTCAAGGGGCCAATTCCAAATCGTGGACTTCTTCAGCCTGACATCAACATGTTTGGCGTGACATATCTCCAGCAAATCAAAGACGCGAACAACAAAGCGGGACTGCATATCGAGCCCGGGATCTGGGCTTCTGTGCCGCAAACAGAGAATCCGGCGGAAGCGCCAACAGTTGTGCGCATGGCGTCGATCCCACACGGAACGACCATCTTAGCACAGGGCCTAGCAACCGAGATTGCCGGCCCGCCGCAAATCCCAAGCGTCGACATCACGCCATTTGTCATCGGGACAGCGAAGAAAATTTCGTTTCCAGAATCCGATCTGTCAAAGCCGTCGAATCTCCGCTCGCCACCTACTGACATTACCGGCATCACTCAGGGCATGGTGGATAATCCTAATTCGGCTCTTACGGCGGCGATCGTGGGACGGACGATCAAGAGTACGGTGGCATTGGTGATCTCTTCGGATCCCGCCACACCGGTGGTCGGCGGCGGCGTCGCCAATACCGCCTTTTTGCAAGGCGTTGCCGCCGCCGGACCCAATGCACAAGCGGTGCTGGTGACCGCAACGTTCTGGATCGAGACGGTGCAGGGTCAAGGCGGCGGGCCGGATGTCCATCAGCTGCAGTACACTCAGACGGTGCTTTTGAATTTCAATGGGCTGAGCTGGCCGCACATCACGGTCGGGACGCTGCAAAAGACGGCATCTATAGCCTGACTTAGGAAACGTCTGCGCGCGCGTCTTTACGCGCTGAGCGACAATGTCTCGATGCGGCCTTGCGAAATCGCCGGCGCACCGCGGCACTCCGCAATATTGACCATTTGCTCATTGATAAACCGATCATAGGCCTGCCACAGCGGTTTTTCTCGGTAGCGGCATCGGGCGATCTGCTCTTTCAAGAGTTTTAAATGTGCGGTGAGATTTTTATCCTGACGCAGATGCAGACAATCGCGACGCTCCGATAAAACTGCTGCGACGGCGTAGAGGGAGTCGCTAAGGGAGGCCGCTAGACCTTGTGAGGAGATCGCATCGCGCGCGATTGCGGCATCGCCAGCGAGCAGAGCGTGCCCAGCGATCGACCACTGCACCGAGGAGATGCTGGTTGCGCCCTGCATCATCGAGGCAAGCGCCGGCATGCCCTCACACAAGAAGCTTGCGCCTCGCAATGTCAGCGCAGGGTTCGCATGCAGGCATTCGCCGCGACCGACAAGACCGATGCCAATATGCCGAGCGGTGCCCAGACGATAGGCATAGCCACTCGGCAAAGCGATCATCCTGAATTCTGGCGTCACCTTTGGCGCCGCGCTCCGCGTGGTCCAGTAGAAGCGGCCTGCCCACGCAGGGTGCAGCCGGATCCGCTGCCGTGCGGTGACAGCAGCACGGCCAGTGGCATCGATAAGGATCTTGGCTTGCCAGTGCTCGCCTTTGAAGACACCGCCGTCGAAGTGCGGTCGTGCCCGATCGATGATGATCGCCGCGCGATTGTCCATGCGTAGCGCCTTGAATAGGGCGCATTCCAAAACTGGCCGTTCAATATGGGCGGTCCTGGCATTGTCACTCCACCGCGGCGTTTCTGTCTCCCAACATACGCCTTGGCCCCGCGACAAACTTTCCGCACCCAGCGTGCGCGGGTCGATGCCGGACTCCGCTAACAAAGCCAGCGTCTGCGCCGGCACGACATCAATTCGGAACGGACCATCAAGATCGGGAAGGCGATTAGTCACGAGCGCTGTGCGGCCATTCTTTGCAGCCGAGAGCGCAGCCATCAGCCCCGCCGGGCCGCCGCCCAACACCACAATGTCGAATTTGGGTGGTCGGTTCACGGCGGCGGCGCGACGGCTGTGAAGCGTGGATCCTTCGGAGTAACGAAGGTGACCAGAGTGCCCTTTCGGGCGACGGCCTCGGCCGCAGCGACGATGCCACCCTTTCCGATCATCGCATTACGCGCCGTGTTCAGTTCTGCCGCCCCCTGAGGCATGCCTACCTTGTAGGCTTTATAAAGTAAAACGAGGAGGTCAGCGTATTGCTCCTGCAGAGTCCTATAGCTGTCGTCATCCGGCGGCGGCTTCACATCGGCGATCCGCAAATATTCATCGTGGGTATAAGGCGAGAGCCATTCCTGGATGGCAAGGAAGGTCCGGTAATGATCCTCGCCCTCTGCCATGACAGTGCGGATCGCCTGGATCTCCTCTGAGCTGCTGCGCTGTTCAAGGGTTGCGAGTATATCGGCATATACGCCGTCCACTGACTCCGAGGGCGCCTCGACATTGATAAAGTTTTGCAGCGCATCTTTCGTCAGCGGCTGTGGCCGTACCGGCACATAGGTACCAAGCTTTACGCCGGGGATCTTGGTGGCGACGCCGAGTGCGGGCTTGTAGGCTGGCCGCTTAATCAGCGAAGCCAATACGTCATTTACAGCGCGAAGGTGGCGCATCTCACCAATCGCGATCCGCATTATTTCAGAATGCGCCGCGCGCACGTCGTCACGCAGCCTTCCCGAAAGCTGCTCCGGGGATTTCAGCGAAAACGCGGCCGCCAAATATTCCTGGACGACTGCGAGCTCGACTCCCGCGGCATAACGAAGATGAGCCTCGAGAACCTGCTTGTTGGCGAGCGGCTTGCCAGCGAAGTGCTGCTGCTCGTAAGGACCGAGCTGTTCGCGGCGCTCAATAACGAAATTTAAGACCTGCCAACGCCGGTTGATCTCATAGTGGCGCAATTCAATCGGCGTCGGATCATTGTAAGTGGCAGGCTCAGGCAGCTTGTCCAGCGTGCGGTCGCTTCTCTCCCACGGCACAGCTTTGTACCATTTTGGATCGTTGGTCGGCTCCGAGGGAAACGGCGGCAATGCGATGTCAGGATGGTTTGACGCCCAATAGTAACAAGCGCAATCACGAAAATCGTGCGTCCACGGGCTACACAGTGATTGCGTCAGTTCGCCGGGCAGGAACATCGTCGCGAGCGCCCCGTCTTCGCCGAGATATCGCGTGCGCTTTCCGGTCAGGCTGACTTTCTCCCCACCCTTTTTGACAGGCGATCGCCGTAGAACGATATCAACGTCCGTGCCTTCTGTGAGAAGGCGAACCGCCGTCCATGGGTCCGGCGGACGGCGGCGTGCACCGGTCGAGGGCGTGCCCAGATCCGACATCCTTAGCTTCAGTTGACCGAGCGGCCCGAAGCTGCCGGCCAAGGCTTCGACCACCCACGCGCCTCCCGCGGCGAGGGTCGTGTAAGCGCACAATGCCTCTTGTGTGATCTCGTCTTTCCGTCGCGCTGCTACTGCACCATCGAGATCGACTCGGACGAGCGTAATCTCATTACCCGGCATGTCCATTTCGAGGAACGGGAAGAAGCGTCGCTCGAGATTGCGTAAGTCGCACTCCAGACCCGGAAAGCAGTTGCCGATGCCGGACTCCAATCGCGTCGATACGGGATTTCCAGCCACGAGATGCGGCATCGGATTGTTCTCGCGTGATTTGCGTAATGCAGGCGCATTGCGGGGAATAAGTTTGATGTGGTCAAGCGCGTTCAATTCTGACTTGCTCATTGCAGGACCCTTCCACGCAGTTGCGTCGCATTGCCTCGCCATCTGACAGCTCGCAATACGCGCCGAAACAAAATTCAAGCCAGCCACGCACGAAACCACAGGCCGATTCGGTGCGCGCCGTCGCCTCCTGGTGGCAGCCACCCGAACACAAATAGCGCGCCCAACACATGCGGCAGGCCGCTTGCGCGTGGACATGGCGCTGCGCGACAAACCTGCGCCGACGTTCAAAATCAAGTCCGGCATTGTCGCCGAGCGCAAAGTCTTCAACGCCGATTGCTCGGTGGCATGCATACCAGCGGCCGTTCGCCGCGACCGAAAAATAGCCGCCGCCGGCACCGCAGGGGTAAGGCGAGCTCGCTCCGTATCGGATTTGCTTGAGCGCGACCGCGAGGTTAGTCAGGCGGATCATCGAACCGTTCCGGCAGCGCGCGATCTCACTACGGGCGACCGTCGTCAGCGCATCAAGATACAACGGCCAATCAGCGTCGCGCAAAGCATCACCGACATCATCCCCTCGTGTGGCGTGCACGCGCAGCGGCGCAAAGCCGATCTCCGGAAATCCGATTTCTAGGATGGCGGCAAAGCGGCGCGATAGGTCGAGATCATGGCGCGTGACGGTCGCGCGGGCAGCGATCTTGGTCCGGCCAGGATCGGCCAGGAGAGGCGCGACCGCGGCTCTGAGCAAAGCAAAACTGTCATGAACCTTGCCCGCGCGCGGCCGTTGCCGATTCTGCACGTCCTTATCACCATCAATGCTGACGGTGACCGCAAAACGATGGGCTCGGATCAGCGCCAGGTCGTCCGGACGGAGTAATGTCCCGTTGGTGGTAACTGAAAACCGTATGTCGAGGCGGCTGCGCGCGGCCTGCATCTGCGCGTATTCCACACAGGCGTGCACAAGCGCACGATTGAGAAACGGTTCGCCGCCGAGAAAGCCGATGGTGATCGGCGCGGTGGGATCAGCCCGCTCGACGAGCGCATCAATCGCCGCTCGCGCCGTGTCCCATGTCATCGGTCGGTCCTGCGCACCGCCGAAGCTGCCGCGCGCGGCATAGCAATAAGAGCACGCCAGATTGCAGCTTGAACTGACATTGAGCGAAATGCTCTGCGGCGTGGGCATGACCACGTCACCCAGCGGAGCCTCGCCAGGCTCTGGCGCCGCCAGCGCATCGACGAGGGCCGCTTGATCGGCGCCGCTTTGGTCGAAGGCACGCGCTAGATCCGCCGAAAGATCAAAGACGCGGCTATAAGGCACGACCAGCAGATGCTCACCGGCCCCTGACCGGAACCGATGAAACATTGGTGCCGCCGGATCCGCCGGAATGGTTGCAAGACGGTGCATCAGCGTTGCTTTAAGCTGTCCAGCCGCGCCAAGACCGCTTTACGGCGTGACTCGGCCTCTTCGGAGAGGCGACGCGGCGCGGCTCGCATGGCCTTCGCCGTTGCCGCCGATTTGACCCACTTCATCAACAATTCGTACTGCCAGACCGCGAGCGTCAGAGGAAAGGCATTCGAATTGCGCATGAAGGGTGGCATCCGCATCGTCGTCGTGTCTGCGGTCTCGTCTTCCTCCACCTGAAAGGGTTGTCGGATCAGTGTCTGCAGGCGTTCCGGAAACTCAACGATCAGCTCGCGGAGGGCATCGGTATCCTGAAGCGAGAGGTGACGCGTGCGCGCATGCTCGCTGAGGGGCAGCGGTTCATCGACGCTGTGCGCTGACACTTTATAAGACTCATTGCGCAAGGCGTCCCGATTCGTCATGGCGTGATCGCGCGGCAGCGTCACGCCATCCTCGGGTATTGGCTTGGTGCGGAGCCTATCTCCTCGCAAGCGGATACTCCGCTGCCGCTGGAAGTGATCGAGATTGAACAGCGAGACCGTCTCGTAGATACGTTCGAACAGATCCCGGACCCAGGCGTCGCGTTCCTTTTGGCTTAAGGCGGCGTTGCGTTCCGCGGCGTCGCTGCAGCGGTCGTCCAGCTCATCGGCCAAAGAGAGAAACGGGCGCCGGTCGGGGCCGAAATCTGGCGGGCCAACAAAGATGTTGGCGCGTGCGACAAGTGGCGAGGTTTCGGGCAGAGCCAGCGTCACGGTGACATCGGCGCCGCAGGTATCGTCGATGACGCCCAGGGAGACGGCTGAATTCAAGGTCACGGCATCATAGGTGTCGCCCGGTTGGACTGTGGGCTTTGCCCTCTCGCCAAACCAACCCGCTTCGGCATCAAGGAACGCATTGTCGCGATCGACGGCGGCGTCAGAACGATTGCCTTTTTGTGCGGCCTGGGCCGGTCCGTAGAACTCACCGCGCGCTGGCGTGAACCGGCAGCGAATGACTTCAACGTCCACAGCGTCAGCCCAGGGCACCGTGCCACTTTTCGGCTGCTCCCGGCTGCGCATGATCTGGACGTTGCCGAGCGGAATGCTGCGACTCGGCGGGATCATGGGATTACGTGCGTTGGGCGGGCTGGTGCCGAGGAGCAAATGTACACTGTGGTCGTCACCCTTTATCACGACGGGCGGAAAGGTGCCGAAGACGAGCGCATCGTCGTGGCGGCGGCGCGCTGCCTTCCGGTTTTTTGCATCGATCTCGATCGTTAGCATCGATTCGTCGGCGCCGGATTTGCGCAAGAGTTCCGGCGTCAGCGGCTCCGCTCGCCATTGCGACCGCGGGCTCCCCGGCTCGCCTACAAGCGCCCAAATCTCCAAGAAGGGCGCCACGGGTCGAATTAGGTCGCCGTCGCGCAGCCGGATTGTGGTTGGCATGCGCGGATCCACCTTCGCATCGCTCAAGACTTCCAAGGTCCACCACGGTACGATCACCGTGTTGCCGTCGGAGCGCGGATTGTCCGGTTCGGCCCAGCAATAGGCGTCTTGTGGGGCGGCGCTGCCCCCGAGTCTGG
>Ga0126381_100006479_pt1 | contig 12942 bp, 17 predicted proteins | sample PanSoiMetPlot_28_FD_96465 | JGI IMG/M metagenome (GOLD analysis project Ga0126381, IMG submission 96465) | Tropical forest soil microbial communities from Panama - MetaG Plot_28 | ecosystem: Environmental > Terrestrial > Soil > Tropical forest > Bulk soil | place: Panama | collected 2016-02-17
GCAGAGATGCCGCCGGCCGGCCAAGCAATTCCGACATCGCCCACAGGTTACATGCCCTTCCCCGCTTACCATTTCTCCCGCATGAAAGTCCGTAACGTTCGAGCCTACTTCGACCACCTCACCCACGAATTCGTGCCCGATTACGGTGGGAACTGCCACCGTGGAACTTGCCCAGCCGTCCCATTCATAAATGTGAAGGTCGGTTCCGCAGATTCCGGTGAGCAAAACTCGGATTTTGACATCGTTAGTGCCAATCTCAGGCTCGGGAACATCCTCCAGCCAAAGACCGCGCGCGGCTCGACTCTTTACCAGAGCTTTCATCAGTGCAGGGCCTCTTCCATTGGGAAGTGAAACGACATCATACAGAATTCCGATATGGAGTGACCTCTCAAGTGCTGCCACGCCCCCGGTCCTATTTGATGGTTCTTGGCGGAGGGAATTATTGGCGTGCGCCACTCGTGCGCCTGGCCGGCATTAGTGGTAGGCTTGCACGAGACATTTCGGTCAAGATGAAGATCGTGCGCTTACTCGAAATCCTACTGCTTCTCCCGTTCGCCAGCGGATTGCTCAACGGCTCTGGATCCACCAAGGTTTATGTCAGCAATAGCCTGGGCGATGACATCACCGTCATCGATCTCGATACGCAAAAGGTAACTGCCGATATCAAGGTGGGGCGACGGGTCCACGGTGTGTGTGCTCCGGCGGACGGACGAACCCTTTTCACCACCGTCGAGTCCGAAAAGAATCTGAAAGTAATCGATACCGCCACCAACCAGGTTGTGGCCACGATTCCCCTCACCGGCCGGCCGAACCAATGTGCCTCAACCCCCGATGGCCATTATGTGGCTGTGCCCATCCGCGACGCGAACAGCGTGGATATTGTCGATCTAGAGCAGAAGAAGGTTGTCAAGGTTCTGCCGGTTGCGATTCCTCATAACAGCTATGACGCGGACAATAACCAACAAATCTTCGTCTCGTCGATGGGCGATCACGAGATTGATCTGATTGATCTGGCGAGCATGAGCTTCGTGAAAAAGATTCCGGTCGGCGGAATTCCACGTCCCTATGCCGTCTCCAAAGATGGCAAGACTTTGTACAGCTCACTAACCGACCTTCACGGATTCGTTATCGCCAGTATTCCTGAGGGCAAGATCACGGCTCGCGTGGAGCTGCCCCCGGCACCGCCGGCCGCCTGCCCGCTTGAGCCCCGCACGCCCACACACGGCATCGCGCTTTCGCCCGATGAGCGAGAGCTATGGGTTACGAGTCTCGCCGACAGCGGCGTCTATGTTTACGACGTGGCCGGCAAGAAACTCTCCTCCGAGATTCCCACCGGAAGATGCCCGAACTGGATTACTTTCTCGCCCGACGGACGCTTCGTTGCTGTGAGCAACAGCGACAGTGATGATTGCTCGATCATCGACACCCGCACGCGTCGCGAAGTGGCTCGCCTGAAGGTCGGCAAAGGTCCCAAGCGCCTTCTCGCTCTGCACATTCCCTAATCAAGGCGATACAACGAGCATCCAGGAATCCGGCTAAGCCGATCTACGAATCAATCCTGAAAAGAGCGTCAAGCAATGGCTGAGAACGGTCTTCAGGAAGAGCAATCCCTAGAGAAACAAGAAACCAGAGAAAGGCAAGAAACCAGCGCTCTGGACGGCGGACCGCAGAGTCAGAGCGCTGGCGTTTATCGAAGCGAGGAACGGCAGAACTACGGGGCTACGTCGCTGTACCTGAGTCCGATCTTTGCGCCACTCATGTAGGCAGAGGCGTCACCTTTCCCGTTGAGGGTACTGGAGCGATAGACCCCCCATTTAAACAGGTTGTAGGAACCGGACAAGTTATCCCAGGTCGAGCAGTAGTAACGAGTCTTGCTGTTGATAGAGGTTTGCTGTTGGCCGTCGTACCACAGCTCCACCCAGCCCGTCAGATCCTTTTCGAGGTGGACATGGACCACAAACTTGTTCCACACCCCGAGGCGCAGGGGAGTGTGCCAGAAGTTCACGTTCGCACCGTTCACGCCATTCTGCATGTAAAGATTTCCGTCTCCGTTTACTGAACGCAGAACCCAGAGGTGCACCCTCTCCCGGAGGCCTGTAGCTGTGCATCTGCCAAAATCCCACCCATGAACCATCGGTGGGTATTGGCTGCCAGAACGCCCTCCAGCCGATGGAATAGGTGCCCCCAGAGATACCCGAAAGTCGCCACTGGGAGTGCGGGTGCCGAGCGATTCGCAGCGCTCCTTACCGTAACTAGAGTCGTCCCAGGTGCTGTACTTTATATACGTTGCCGTAGACGCCCTTCGGGTCGGCGACCACGTCAATAATTCCAGGAGCTTCCTCTAACCCTTCAAACACAGCTGTGCCACGGCTCGTGTCGGCACTCCAAAGGACTTGGGCGGAAGCCGCTGGTGGCAAGAAATAGATCAAAGTCAGCACGAAAAGCAGACCGAGCGTACGGCAAAGTACAGTCTTTGCCTGTGATAGATATCCTCGATTCATTTCCTTTTCCTCCATGAACATACGTGGTTGTTGCGCGACCTGGCGCGTGACATCATATGAGGACGTGGACAGCCAGGAACGGCCGTGAAGTTCGCCAAGAGATTGCCCCGTTCGAGTGGAATGCCAGTCACTGCGCGATGGACTAGGCTGTCGTCCGGGCCTGGGGCTGCTCGCTCCAGCGGGTGAAATCGTTCCCGAGTAGCGGACATGGCGGTCCTTTATGGTCCCGGCTTCCGTAGGTGAACAAGTAGAAGGACGTCTTAAGACGTTAACTCCCAATAAACTATTTCTTTAGCGTAATTTACCGGGGACGCGTATCGGCGTCAGCGGATGATGATGCGGTCGAGGTCCGGTGCGTAGTCATGGTCGTTATAGAACTTAACCATGTTAGAGCCTGCTGTTAGCGGCACGCTCATAGAAGTCTTCGCCACCTCAAACCAACTCTTACCCGAAAGCGGCAGTTTGAAGGGAATGCCGCCGTTCACTTGGATGAAAAAAGTGCGGTCCCCCTTCAGCAGGTAGCAATTCTCCATTTCATAGTTGCCATCCTTGGCGACGGCGACATGGTTGATAGTTAGCTGATTTTGCTTGGATTTTCCAATATTCCGTACCCGGGCGCCTCCTGAGCACCACATACAGGGATAAGATTGTGTAATCCCGCCCATGGTATTGTCGGTGGCTTCTGCTTCGTAGCTGGCACCAGGCTCAAAGGTGCGAACCCCTCCCGCATCTGCCCGCGGCGTTGTCGGGGAAGTAGCGCTGGCTTGACGTTGCGGCCAGAGCCGAAAATAGAAAACCACCAGACAGAACAGAACCGCAACCGCGCCCACCATGCATCCGGTGGCAAAGGTCACGAGGCGGCGGTTCTCGCTCGAGCGTTTGGCTTGCTGACGGGCTGCGGCAAGGGTGGACGTGCCGCACTGGGCAGCGAGTAGCTCTTCCCAGTGGCCGCCAGCTGGTTCGAGAGCAAGCTTCGATTCTGGGGCATCTCTGGCCCTCAACCCTCCCGTTTTGCTGCCATTTTCGCCGGTAATACACACGAAGCGCGGGACAAACTTTCCCTTGGGCAATTCAATGCGAACTTTGGAGCCAGTCAGCTCTTTGGCGTACACCTCGACCAATTTCTCCCGCAGGTCTCCGGCGCGTCGGCGTACGCTGGCGTCTTCACTCGGGCTGTAATCCGGCGGGCGGCCGAAGGCTTCGACCCCGATGAGGAATTCCGCCCGGCTCCGAGTGTCGAAGCCGCGAGCATTTGGGCTGGGGCTAGGCCGCGGCCCCTTCCGGCCGTTGTACAAACAATTCGGCGTCGCTTTGTTTTAGCCGGCTCACCAAATCGTGCCAAAGAGGCTGCTGGAAGGCGATCTTGCTGGCGATTTCACGCTTCGTGCGTAGCGCAATTTCCGACGCAATTGGCTTGGGCGTCCAGCCGGTGGCTCGTGCGGCGGCGGCCACGGCCAAATTGCGTTGCGCCATACCTTCGAGAAGCAACATCAGAATGGTTGCCTGCTGAATGTCGGCAGCGGTGGTGATCGCCCCATGATTGGGCAATACAACCGCTCGCGTCTTGGCTAGGGCAAGTGCCATGGGCCGAACCCGTTCCTCGCTGGCAGCGATGCCAGAGTACTCCTCTTCAATCACCGATACCTCTCCCGCAAGCAAGCAGCTCTCCTGATCATAAATTTCCGGGACCTTGCGAAACGTGCCAAACGTGACCACGGCCGGGGGATGGGTGTGAACCACGGCGACGATGCCCGGATTGTAGCGGTGGATGACCCCATGCAGGTGTATGGTTTCGTTCACTGCCCCCTGGCCGTCGAGCACACTCCCTTGATAATCGCAGATGAGGATATCGTTGGGCGTGAGAGTGGCGAACGAGGGCCCGAAACGGTTGACCAGCATGCGGTTCGATCCAACCGACACACTCAAGTGTCCGGCATTGCCAGCACTTAATCCTGCTCGGAAAAGAATTCTAGCTGCGCAGCATAAATCGAATTTGATGGCATCGCTCACGAATACCTCCAACGCTTTCTTCCGCTCGCCCGATTGGGCGACCGGCAAATCCTATCATGATCCCCCGCGGGCAAAATTTGCGCCAAACGGATCTCCTGAAGCGCTGTGTACGGGCGAAAAGACTTTGCTGGACCTTGCAAAATTTGGCACGTGAGCGGTCTGGTAAACAGTGATCATTAGCTTCGTCGAAGACCAGTCCGCCTGCACTGGTCTGCGCTTTACCAAAAGCGACCGTGCCCAGCTGGGAGCGACGATCTCGAAAGGAACTCGGTTTTTTCTTTGCCCTTTGCTTGCCCATCTGGGCTCACTGCTTCTGATCGACTCGACGACGAAGGGGCGCATGCGATTCGAGAGATCGATCGAGCCCGGCGCGATGGCAGAGAGAGAGAAGACGATCAGTCCCCACGGACTCAGGCATTGGCGCTCTCGAACACATCGATGCGGCGCACCAGCTGGTCGATCGATTGATTGTTCACTCTTGGAGACTCGGGAACCTATGATGGCCCGGATCACTCCGGGCCTGTCGTTTGTCTCGAAGTCTCGGAAGCAGGCAATCGCGTCAGTCAAGGGCGAAGCTCGATCGACAATCCGGTTCCTGTCGTCTAAAGCCACCTTCGAAGCGTTTTGTTTCCTGCGCACGAACCGTAACCAGTCGCGTCGCATTTAAATCTTAGCTGTAACTCGGCCCAAATCCTGTGCGGTTTCATACCTTTCCCAGGGAATCATCCACCATGCGACGGCAGCGCCGGTCATGGCAAGCGCAGTGCAAAGCAGCATAATTACTCGAAAGGCAAAGACGAATGCATCTCGGACGGCAACGTGAATGGTGGCTCGAATCCTTGGGTCCTGGTTCGAGGCCCCGTCTAGTCCACCCAGTTTCACCACCTGCGATTCAAGATTGTGCGTAACTTCGGGATTCAGGTCCAACTGGGCGAGCGATTGCCGCAATCGGTGCGCGAAGGCTGCTACCATGACCGCGCCCAAGATCGCGACCGCCAGTACACTTGCCACCCGAGCGACAGCATTGTTAATTCCCGACGCTGCTCCGGCTCGTTCCTGCTCAACCGAGTTCATGACCACGGTTGTCAAGGGCGCGACGCTGATGGCCATGCCCAATCCCAGCACCAAGAAAGCTGGAAATAATGAGCTCCAGTAATTTACCTCCACACTGGGAACGGCAAAGAGCAGGAAACCGCCCGCTGCAATGAGTGGGCCTACCGTTAGTGGGATCTTCCGACCGTAGTGGGTGATGAGTCCTGCGGACCAGCGCGATAGAAGAAATATAAGCAGAGTCATAGGCAATCCAGCGGCACCCGTGGCTGTGGCCGAGTATTTCTGGATCTGAATTAAATTTAAGGGAAATAGAAAAAAGAAAATGCCCAACGCCGCATACAGACACAAGGTCAGCAAATTCGCGGCGCTGAAAGTTGGCGATTGGAATAGCTTTAACGGAACCATGGGCGTCGGCGCCGCCTTTTCGACGAATACAAAAACGACCAGTGATGCAATGCCGAAAAACAAACACCCGACTACCCGAGGGTGAGCCCAACCAAAGCTCGCCGATTCCAAGAATCCGTACACCAGTGCCGCCAAACCGAGGGTCGCGATCGCCGCCCCTAACCAATCGACGCTTCCCGCATTGGGAGTGCGGGATTCGGGCACGTGCCAGAGCGAAAGAACTAGAACCAGAGTGGCTAGAGGAATGTTAATGAAGAATACCCAATGCCATGACGCATGTTCGATCAGCGCCCCTCCGAGAACCGGACCGAGAGCCATCGTCACGGTTGTCAATCCTGCCCAGGTTCCGATCGCTCGACCACGAGATTGTTCGTCAAACGACGAGCTGATGATCGCGAGACTGCCCGGTACCAGGAATGCGGCAGCAAAACCTTGGACCGAACGCCACATCAACAAACTTCCGACGCTTCGAGACAAACCACAGCCGGCCGAAGCAGCGGCAAAAGCAGTTACGCCCAGCAAAAACATGGCTCGCCTGCCAAGCGAATCCCCCAGCGCGCCGCCGACCAGGATCAGGGCAGAAAGAAACAACCCGTAGGATTCTGCCACCCATTGGAGATCCACCATGGTCGCGTGAAGGTCAGCTTGTAACGCGGGCAAAGCCACGTTAACCACCGTGCTGTCGATGAATGCCATACTCGAGCCGAGAATGGTGGCTGCAAGCACCCAAGGGCGCGATCTCTCCGCGCATGGCGCGCCCAGCGGTCCGGTCAGCATCAGGGCTTCATCACATGGCTGTCTCATCTCCAATCTGGATGCCTAAGGACTGGGAACGGATTCCGATCGGCGGCTTTACGATCGACGGCGACACAGCTCTAGCACAAACGTAAGGAAGTCGTTCGGGGCAGGGTGGTTTCAGCGAACCACGCTCCGCGGTATTCACTTCAGTAGCGAGAGAGCCTCTGGCGCATAGAAAGGATCACGAAACGGAAACACTCTCGGTACCACAGGCGCGGTTCTGGATGTGGCCATATTGCGCGCGAGACTCGACACAATCGGCATGCAAGTCATGACGGTGCTAGCGGTAAGAAGGAAATCGATGCCGATGTCGTGCGGGCTACGTTGGCCTTCCTGCGACATCGAAAAACGATCCGTCAAAGATACAAGCCATCGCGCGCCGAAACCCAAGACGCGAAGATCGAAGCTGCGATTCTCAAGCAGTTGGAGCGACGCGGATCACTTAGGGAACGTGATCTTCGCCGGTATACACATGCCATAGATAAAGATATGGAATTCCGACGTTCAGGAAAGTTCTTTTATTGCGTGACGCTCATCTGGTCAGGATCAATGCAGGCATAGTCTGTTTACCCAAAGAGCGATAGCTACGCAGCGTTTATTGCGTCGCCAGCTCGTCGCCAAGTGGTTGGGCCGGCCTATGTTGCAGCATTCAAAGGAGTTACACTCATTTCACTCATTTACCGCCATGTCGCCAACATCGCCACGAAAACGGCACATGCTCGCATGAGATGAAGCTATATGGGTATGGAGTAAGGCGACACTCTATCGTTTTTTGGGGTTAAGTGCCTTGTAAATCAGCACGTTTAAGCGTCGCCAAGGGAAGGACGACAAATGGCGACAATGGCGACAGCGGGGGGCAGTCTGTGCCGCGTGAGCGCGTCTCGTTGTTTGGCGCGGTTCTGCTGTGGACGATGCGCTGTGGAAAATCTTGTGAGGCGCTCGCGCAGTCTCTGGCGCTCAGTGTTCTGTGCAGCGATATAGGGACTGGCGGGTAGCGTTTCAATATCCGGCGCGTATGCTCGTTTGGCGAAGGGAGAATAGAAAAATTCTCTAGAAATTTATTTTGCTGTGGAGCGCTTAACTTTACACTCCCAGGCGCGAGCAAAACCGCTATGAGCTTGCCAGTCACCGTGACCGTCAAAGGGAAGAAGTACGCGGGTGAATACCAAATTGAAGACAGCCTGTTGCGTGTGTTCTTCGATGGCAAGAGCAAAACAACTAGCGCCAATAGCGCCAATCCGGAGTTCGTGGCGCGTCTTCTGCTAATCGAGTTGGTTTGCCGAGTCTACCGTTCTTCGCCCTTCTGATCTCTTGCCGAACAGCGTCGTATCGAGTACGTTTCGGCATGCCAGCCATTCTTGCCCCCTTTAATTAGAGCTGGCTCACCGAATTGTAAGCAGCTCGTCGCTTAGTGAAATTACATTGGTGCTTGAGTCTCACAGCGTCATTTTGGTCTTCGTTTACAGCCCCTGTGCGATTAGTTCAAAAGCGGTCCACGTATTCGCGCGGATTTAAGACCTTCAGGCGGCCTCGTACAATTTCGCCGCCGTACAACGCTAACTGAAACTCTTTTTCCTCGGTGTCGTTCAGAGCTCGCAAGCAACCATTCTCATCCGCAATCACATATCCTCCAGCAGTGGAAATGCAGTTTGCGGCCGAGGCTACAGTCATATGTTCGTGCCCGCACCCGAGGAGACAGCCGCTATCGGTTGACGCTGCTGATCGCGTTCTCCTGAATCCAGCGACTGGCAAGGCGCTCACCCGTCCGCGGCTATATCACCGAATGTTAGCCCTTGGAAAACGCGCTGGCGTCGTCGATGCTCACCCACACCGATTCAGCGACACGTTAGCCGTTGACATGCTCACCCGAGGCGCAAGCCCGTACGATGTCGCAAAGGTGCTGGGAGACACGATCGAAACCATCGACCCGTTCGTGAAAGAGGTTCCATTCTCGAAGGCGGTATTGGCCTCGAAGAATTGGCCAAAAAAGAGGCAGAACGCCCTCAAATCCAACCACAAGAGCCTAACTAGCGACTCTGCACAGAAACCTGTGCAGTTTTGCGGCGTTTTCTCGAATCTTCTGTCAAACCTATGTCACAATTTCCAACGCAAGCTAAAGAACGCGGAGAAAACAAAGCCGCTTAAGGCAGCCGGACCTGTAAGCCGAATTCTGTCTGCTGTCGCCAGCAGGACGACCATTCCTCTGGGCCACGCATTACTGCGAGGCTCAAGCGACCTACCCGGAGGTCTGGCGCACCGAGCCAGCACGCGCCCGGCAAAGCCGGGCTCCCTCCCTATTTGGTCTTGCTCCGTGTGGGGTTTTCCCTGCCCGTTTCATTACTGGAACGGCGGTGCGCTCTTACCGCACCTTTTCACCCTTACCCAGACCTCCCAATCGGGGGATCATGGGCGGTATATTTTCTGTGGCACTTCCGTCAGCTGATCTTGACACCAGCTGCCCGGACGTTATCCGGCACACAGCTCTGTGGAGTTCGGACTTTCCTCTCTCTGCATCCCGAAGGAACCAGCGAGCGGCCGTCCGGTCCGACTGCCTACCTAGCAATTATATGCGAGTAGAGACGGAATCCCGAGGATACCTGAATTCTCGCTAAGCCGTTCAATTCACGGAAGCTGGTCACAGAGAACCCGGCTGCGGCACGTGGCGCCAAGGACGCTTTCGACCGGCTTTCCGGAGCAATGTTGGGCTGGCCCATCTGATCTGCTCTCCGCTGTCCAGTCAGAGACCGCGGACGAAAGGCCATCAACGACTCCTGAAGTGCCTACGATACCGGCCTTCCCAGCCGGGCGGGTGTGGCCACGGAGTTTGCTATGATCACTTCATCGCCCAGAACTGGAGAGTCCAATGGAAGAAGCACCGGCGATCACCCTAGCATCGCGTCGCAATGAAGATATCGCGTTAGAACTGATGAAATTTATCGCCGTAACCACCGGTTATGGCCGAACAAGTTCATCAGGAGTAGGTTTTCAGGGTGGAGGGGCAACATTAAAGCCCGAAGAATACGCGGCTCATCTGCTTGAGTTGTACGGCAAATGTCTACAGGCCATCAGCAAGAAATAATGAAGAGATGAAGAAATTGATGCCCGAGCGAACCACATCCGCTCGGGCCCCTTCTTAGAGTATGCGGAGACAGCTTAGAAAGTAGTGTCTCTTCTAAGTCTCATGGCTGCGGTTAACGACGGCGGCCAGCCTTCTTCTTTGCGCCCTTTTTTCCGGCTTTCTTGGCTGATTTCTTCTTGGCCGCTTTCTTCGCGGTCTTCTTGGCAGCCGTTTTCTTGGCACTCTTTTTGGCCTTTTTGGCCGACTTTTTCGACGCCTTTTTCTTGCTGGCTTTACGGCTGGGTTTCGATTCGCCGCCACTGCCACCGCCCGCCGTAGAGGCCGGAGCCTCTGCTGCGGGCTCGGGCTCTAAGTCGGCGACCGAGGGAACTTCTGCTTCCTCTTCCTCTTCTTCTTCCTCGTCATAATCTTCTTCGAGCGTGTCGCCATAAGCGCCAGAATTACCGAATTCATCGGCTTCGTCGTCACGCAGGTAGAGGGTCTCGTCAAACATCATTCTCTCCTCCTCATTTCCGGTCGCCGCGGCGCCGGGCTACGCATTCAACGCGTGAAAAAATAGAAAAACAAAACTTGTAACGGCGCCGGATTATAACGGGTCGCACGCACAGTCGCAACCGATTTCGCGTCCGGCACGCAGTTTTGTGTGCTCGACCTGTTACTGCGAGGGGGGAATCACCAGCACCATTCCTGGTCGCAAGGTTGCGAGGTGAGCGTTGGTTTGCTTGATCGCCGATACGCTGGTGTTGTAGCTGGTGGCGATCGAATAGAGAGTTTCACCGCGCTTCACCGTATGGTGTAGAGGCAGCCCGGATTTGCTGGCCGATAACTGCTTGCCCGGTTTCCCCTTAGAGGAAACATGCGTTTCCTGAGCGACAGTCTGGGGACTCACCGGAAGATGAACGTAGAGCACCCGCCGGCCCCCGAGGCTGTTGCCCTTCAAACGGTTCCAACGACGGAGGGTGGCGGGAGCAATGCCTAGGTTCTCTGCCACACTCTCAACCGTATCGTTCTTTCTCACGTGATAGACGGTGAGGCGCTTGGCGTAGGTCTGGACATCGGCGGCGGACCGTTTAGTGGGAGCAATCGGGATGATCAGTTTGGCTCCCGGCTCGATGGCGGCTTGAGCGTCCAATTGGTTGGCGTCCAGGATGGCGTGAAGCGTGGTGTGATAGTAACGCGCCAAGGACATAAGCGTGTCACCGGGCACCACTTGATGATACCGCCACCACACCCGCATGTCGGACGGAATGGAATTGATTGCGTCCTGGAATTTTTGCCCGCTGCCCGCCGGGACATGTAATTCGAACTGCCCCTTGGGTGTAACCATTCGCAGCAGACTGGGATTTAAGTCCTGCAGTTCCTCGGGCGAGGCGCCCACACAGTCGGCGACCAAGCGCAGGTCGACGGGGTAGTTGATTTTTACCGTGTCATAGAGGAGTTTGTGATCAGCAACGATCGAATCCAACCCATACTGGGCCGGGTTCTTCGCCATGATGGTTACGGCCAAAATAATGGGAACATAGTTTCGTGTTTCCCTAGGCAACACATTCCGGCGGTAGAGCTCCCAAAAATCAGCGTAGCCGGTTCGCTTCACGGCGCTTTGTACCGTGCCGGGACCCGAGTTATAGGCGGCCATGGCTAGATACCAGTCCCCGAACTCGTTGTAGAGATCCCGCAGATGCCGTGCCGCCGCCCGCGTGGATTTTTCCGGATCCTGCCGCTCATCCATCCAGAAATCGCGATGCAGATCGTAGGCGCGTGCACGGGTAGCCATAAACTGCCAAATACCTCTGGCCCCGACACGGGAAACCGCGTAAGGATAAAATCCCGATTCCGCCTGCGCCAAATAAATAAGATCCTGAGGCACGCCCTCCTCTTTGAGAATACGCTCGATCATCTCGCGATAACGTCCGCTACGCACGAGAGCGTGCTCGAGAGTGCCATGCCCCCGGGTGGTAGAAAAATAATTGATATAACCGGCCACTTGGTCGGTCATCATGAGCGGCAGATCGGAGTTGGTGGCTTTGATATCAGCCGTCGCCTTGGCCTTCAGGCTGGGATCAACCGGATAGTTTGTAACTTCGTTGGCTTCGTCAATGGGCGCAGGTTGCGATTTCTGATCCACCGCGGTATCGGTTGGCTCCGATGCGGTCAACAGATCCTTATATTCCGCATCTTTATTGGGGGTCCACCTATTCGCGTTCGCTTTTACGCCGGCGAGAACGCGGTTATACTCCTGGGCGAACCGGGGATCGGATCGCATACTAGCCGGACTGGCTTCGAGTAAGCTGATTGCCCGCTGGAAGTGCTCCTCGGCCGACGCATTGCGGCCCGCCTTCGAATCATCGAGACCAGCCTGATACTGTTTTCCTACAATGGCAAGCAACTGCTGAACCGGGTCCGGACGAGCTTCGGCTGGTTCGGGCGCGGGCTTGGGCTTCGGGTTCACGGTTGAAGAAGCAACCGTCGGACGATCAGCTTCGTTTGCTTGAGGATGGGGCTGAATCGAGGGGGTAGTGGCAGGAACCGGAGGGACGGCTGAAGACGGTTTCTTCGCCGTCTGGCAGCCCAAGGCCACCAAAAGCATCAAGAAAGCTGGGAAAGTCGGCGAGGAAAATTGCCTGATCTTCATCATTTTCTACAACTTACGGTCTCATTGACCGCGGTCTTCCCCGGGGGATATGAAATCCTACTACCCGGATTTTTGATGGTCAACTTCTAATCGCCTTTGCCCAAGTTACTTCTGGAATAGAGCTAGGTTACGGGGGCTGGAAGGGATAGGACGGGCTTGTATCTCTATGAGAAATACAGGGAAGTGGGCAAGCACCCCCCAAGGCAGATACAGGCCAATCCAGGCAGGCACTCCCTACAATTTTCACTACAGTAGAAAAGGCCAGGAGTCTTGCTCCTGGCCCGATTGCGCCCCAACTAAACCGACGCGGGTTTTGAGCGAGCGATGCAGGTAAGACAACCGCCCCTAAAGCGGCGATCTCACTGGATAACGGGTTGAATCACGGGTTCGTTCAGGGTTACGACGAATGCGTCCTCTGCTGCGGGAGTTACTGCTCCTGTGAACCGATAACCAGCCGTGTAAAC
>Ga0126381_100006480_pt1 | contig 12942 bp, 10 predicted proteins | sample PanSoiMetPlot_28_FD_96465 | JGI IMG/M metagenome (GOLD analysis project Ga0126381, IMG submission 96465) | Tropical forest soil microbial communities from Panama - MetaG Plot_28 | ecosystem: Environmental > Terrestrial > Soil > Tropical forest > Bulk soil | place: Panama | collected 2016-02-17
GGAGTAAATCTAATCGCCACCGATCAGTACGAAATGCTTGCGGAGTGTATGCGGCAGGAAAGCAAGAAGTAACAGCCACCAACCGCTCCCGAATGGTCGGGGCCCTGATCCGGCGCGAGTATGATCGGGTGCTCTGTCAAGCGTTGACTACCGCTGTCTGCTGGCGCGGAGTTTCCAGTGTGACCGGCAAGCTAAAGTAAAAGGTGGAACCAACGCCTTCCCTGGATTCCGCCCAGATACGCCCGCCATGCCGCTCCACAATCTTTCGCGCGATCGCAAGACCCATTCCGGTGCCTTCCACACCACGAAGATGAAGTCTTTGAAATAAACCGAAAATACGCTCTGCGAACTCCTGATTGAATCCGCATCCGTTGTCGCTCACGGAGATGATCCAGTTGCTGGAATCGCGCCGCGCCTCGACGCGAATCACCGGGGGCTCGCTGCGCTTATACTTGATAGCGTTCGAAATCAGGTTCTGAAATACCTGCACAAATTGCACCCGGTCAACTACCAGATCGGGTAGACCGCTGTATTCGATGCGTGCTGCGCTTTCGCGGATGGCCGCTTGCAAGCTGACTTCCGCGTCTTCGAGCAGCTTACCGAAAGGGATCGGTGCAACCGGCTGTCCTGTCTTCCTCAAGCGCACGAGGGCCAGCAGTCCATTAATGAGGTCAGTCATTCTTCGGGAAGACGAAACGATATATCCGATGAATTCGTCGGCGTCTTCGTCCATCCGGTTCTTATATCTCGACTCGAGGAGCTGTGAAAAGCTGGTGATAGTTCGCAGCGGTTCCTGTAGATCGTGGCTGGCGACGTAGGCAAACTGTTGTAGTTCTTCGTTCGATTCCTGCAGCTCGCGAGTACGTTCGTCGATCCGCGCTTCGAGCTCAGCGTTCAGCTTTTGCAGGGCGACTTGCGTTCTTTCACGCGCATACAGGTGCGCAAGCAGAGCGTTGTACAACCAGATTGTGACCACCAGCGTGACAAGAAACCCGGTAACAAAGAACCAGAACGTGAAATTGCGCAGTTTGTGCTCGTTTGCAAGATATGCATCGCGCTGTGCATCAAGATCCCGCAGCAGCTTCCTTACATTTCTGCGTATCTCGTCCATTGTGCCTTCGGACTGACCCGATCGTACGGATTCGAGTGCAGCGTGAAGTCCTTTCGTCCGTTGCAGCTCCAGCACGGCTTCGGCTTGGGCGAAACGCTGGGTAACCAGACTCGCAAGGCGTTCTATCTGGGGCCGTAGCGCGGGTTCCTGGTCGGCCAGGGTTAGGCAGGCCCGCACTTCCATGGGAAATTCTCTGGTCGCTTGCTGCAGAGGTAATAGATAGCGGTCTTCTCCCATCAACAAGTACCCTCGCTCGCCCGCTTCCGCATCGGTTGCGAGCGAGCGTAGCTGATCCACGCTGGAGGACAGACTTTGAATGTCAAGTAACTGTGTGTCGGTGCGCTCGGACGCGACGTATACGAGGAAGAAGAGCAGACCAAAGGCCAGTGGAATCGAAAACAGGAACGCCAGCCGCCGCTTGGTGTTTGTATGGTCTGGCAAACTCATCGCGAACTGCCCTCGCAAACATCATCGCTCGGCATTGCTGGCTGCCTGTAATGATTTCATGTGGCGCAATCGAGGGCCGCGTCTTCCTGGAAGTTAAACTAGACCTAAGCGTAACGGAAGTTGGATTCCGTGCTACCCAATTCATGGCCATACAGACGCTTTTTGGCTCGGTGCCTACCGAACCTGATCTGCTCGACCGCTTAAAAGCGGGTATCCAAAAGACGCGCTCCGGCTTGGCAGACCGCCTGGAAGACGTGCTTTCGGGCAGAAAAGAGATCGACGCGGATGTGCTAGATGAGCTGGAATATGCCCTTATTACCGCGGACCTTGGAGTTCGGACTGTTCAGGACATTGTCGAAAACATTCGGCAGCGCGTCGATCGCAGATTAGCCAGCGATGCCACCGAAATCCGCAGCCTGGTTCGGGAGCGGATTCTCGAAATTCTACGGGCTTCCGAAGTACCCGTCCGCGTAGTAGGAGCGCCTCCGGCGGTGGTGATGGTCGTGGGCGTTAACGGGGCAGGGAAGACGACCACGATCGGCAAGCTGGCGCATCGCTTTCTCGGTGAGGGCCGCAAAGTGTTGCTTTGCGCAGCGGACACGTTTCGGGCTGCAGCTATCGAGCAGCTCGAAGTCTGGGCTCAGCGCGCACACGTGGATCTGATCCGGCAGAAGACCGGCGCCGACCCCAGTGCCGTTGTCTTTGATGCTTTACAGGCAGCTAAGGCGCGCGGTGTCGACTATGTGATTGTCGATACGGCCGGACGTCTTCACACGAAGGAGAATCTGATGGCCGAGCTCGAGAAAATGCGCCGGACCTGCCAGCGTGTTGTTCCCGGGTCGCCACATGAGGTATGGCTAGTGCTGGACGCCACTACCGGTCAAAACGGTTTAGAGCAAGCCCGCAAGTTCACTGAATCCGCCGGGGTTACCGGCATCATTCTGACCAAGCTGGACGGAACAGCAAAGGGCGGCGTAGTGGTCGCTATCGCGAGGGAATTGAACCTGCCTATCCGGTTTGTCGGGGTGGGTGAAGCGATCGACGACTTACTGCCGTTTGAACCTGAGAGCTTTGTCGAATCGCTATTCGACTGAATCGTAACTCTGCCCGCCATGTCTGACTACATGCAGCACGCATTGGATCTTGCCCGACGGGGGCAAGGCCAGACAAGCCCGAATCCCGCTGTGGGCGCGGTTCTAGTGCGCGATGGAGACATTGTAGGCCAGGGCTTTCACACCTGGGCGGGAGTGAAGCATGCCGAGATCATTGCGCTTGAGGAAGCCCATGAGACGGCACGTGGAGCAACCCTGTACGTCACCTTGGAGCCCTGCTCCCATCGCGGCCGGACCAGTCCCTGTGCGGACGCAGTAATTCAATCTGGCGTCAAGCGTGTTATTGCGGCCATGCGGGACCCGAATCCACAGGTCGGCGGACAAGGATTCGAGAAGCTGCGTCAAGCCGGCATCGATGTAAGTATTTCGGGCAACCACACCGCTGCCGCTGAGAAGCTGAACGAGCCTTTCGTTCACTTCATGAAAACCGGACTGCCACTCGTAACGATCAAGGCGGCTCTTACCTTAGATGGCAAGATTGCCGCACCGCAGGATAATATTGGGTGGATCACCAGCGAAGTGGCGCGGGCCGATGTGCAACAGGTGCGCCATCTCTCGGATGCAATCCTGACCGGGCTCGGAACCGTTGCCGGGGACGATTGTCTGCTCACTGATCGCAGTGGCCTTGAGCGCAGCCGCCCCTTGTTGCGGATTGTTCTTGATTCACAGCTCCGCATTCCACTCAACTCGAAGATGGTCATCAGCGCGAAGGATGACGTGATGGTGGTTGGCACCTCCGCTGCTCCTCCGGAACGAAGAAAGGCACTCGAAGAAGCCGGTGTTCACGTGCTGATCGCAGATGGCCCGGGTGGCCGCACGGATCCTAGAACGGTGCTCGACTATCTTGCCCGGCACAGGTATTTGTCGCTCATGGTCGAAGCGGGGAGCCACGTGAACTGGACGATGCTTGACAGCCAGATTGCCGATAAGGTGCTCTTCTATTACGCTCCTAAGATTTTGGGGGGTCTCAAGAGCCTTCCGGTTGCTGGCGGCCCCGGGCGGATGCGACGGGCAGATGCCATGCTCCTCGAGCGGCTCACGGTTCATTCCGTCTCAACGGATGAGTTTGCGGTAGAAGCTTACGTCGTGAAGAACTGACATGTTCACGGGCATTGTCGAAGAGATTGGGCGGACCTTGGACTTTCAGCCTCAGCAGACGGGCGCAAGGCTAGTCGTCGGCTGTTCTAGGATCCTGGATGACGCCGTGGTAGGTGCAAGCATTGCGGTAAATGGAGCCTGTGTCACGGCGGTCGAGTTGTTGGGCGATCGCTTCGCCGCCGACCTCGCGCCTGAAACTCTCCGACGAACAAATCTGGGCGGCTTGCGGCCGGGCACGGCTGTAAACCTGGAACGTCCATTACGCGCCAGCAGCCGGCTGGATGGACATTTCGTGCTTGGACATGTCGATGGCACCGCTCAAATCGCCGAGCTAAAGGAACTCGGCAACGACAATTGGTGGCTCCGGATTCAGGTGCCCGACGAGTTTACGCGTTACATCGTGAGCAAAGGGTCACTTGCGGTGGATGGGATAAGTCTCACCGTGGCGGAAATTGCGGGCCAGCTTGTCGGGTTCACGATTATTCCGCACACCTACGAGCAGACCGCGATCCACACTTACTCTACCGGCGGAATCGTGAACATTGAAGTGGATATTTTGGCCAAGCACCTGGAGAAGCTTGTCGCCAAAGGATAGGTCGAGTGAGCGACCTTAGTTCTTCAGCTCCTCCCGGATTTCCGCCGCGGCTTTCCGGGCTTCCATCAACGCGCCGATCGGAAAGCTAATGGCCCCGACTTTGGGGTGGCCTCCGCCGCCGTAACGTTCGCAGATCGTGGCCAAATTGTGCCGCAGAGGTTCGCGTACCCAGGGATTCGATCCCACGGACACCTTGGTACGGAAGCTGGACGTCGACACTGAGACCGTGTAGGCGGACTCGGGAAACAGGTAATACGGAATGAACTTGTTATATCCTTCGATGCCGTAATCCACGAGATCGAAATAAATCACTCCGCGTTCGCAGGATCCTGTTTTCCCAATTACGTCGATATTGCGCAGATGGGTTTCATGCAGGCGCTCGTATTCCGCTTTAATTTCGGGTTCTGCGGCAATGTCGCCCAGGTTTTGGCGCTGCATCAGTCGAATGATCTTTTGCACCAGCCGCGGCCCTTTACTGCCTTCGATTACCAGGGTGAGTTTCATCGCCGGGGCGTCCATCTCGACTGCAGCTTCAGCGCTTTCATACAGCGCGCCATCGACGATGTCGGCCCAGGTGATCAAATCCTCCAAGTCGGGCGCCTGGAAGCCATATCGCTCTCCCACGAGGGCTGAAATGAACTTTGTGCAGGAACGGTAACTTGGGTCCAGAAACTTCCGGCCCGATGTATCGTTACGGAAATGCTCGGCATCCTCGGGGCTAAGGAAGGCGCTCTGATGGTGATCGAACCACCAGGTTACGTTCGGATGGGTGGCATATTTGAAATCAACGATAACGTTCGCATCACCGTCGAAAAGGCCGTCTTCAAACAATTGGTCTGCCCGATGAGCGAGTCCCGTATACTCGAACTCGGCGCCGCGATAGAATTTGCAGTTCAAAAAACGGGTCACAAACGCCGCCGATGCTGCCCCGTCAAAGCAGTGGTCGTGGTACAGGACGCGCACCTTCATCGGGAATGCATGATCTCCGAAAACCTTTTAGATTGCCTGACGACAGGCCGAAATGCAAGCGATAAGCGATAATTAAGTACGTAAGCCAGTTTTTTTTGCCAGTGTTCCGGCCATATGCCGCTTCTGGCCCTTAGTACCGTGCTCCGGGTGACGCGAACCGTGCGCGCACATATCGTTGTGCGTTTCTAGCCGAAAAAGTATTGTTAAATTTGCTCTCAACCGCTACTGAACCGAACATGCTGAAGACGAAAGAAGAACGGCCGTCGGACCTGAACCCGCAGGAGACTTCGGAATGGCTCGAAGCTCTCGAACAGGTGATCGACGAGGAGGGGCCTGACCGGGCCTCGTATCTCCTTCAAAAGTTGCTCGACCGCGCCGGGGAGTTCGGGGTTTCCGCCCCGCAAGAGATCAACACTCCGTATCTCAATACCATCCCCGCGCATGAAGAGCTCCCCTATCCGGGCGACCGTGCACTGGAGCGCCGCATCAAGAGTCTCATCCGTTGGAACGCCGCTGCTATGGTGGTCCGGGCGAATAAATACGATCCGAATATTGGCGGCCACATCTCGACGTATGCGTCGCTTGCCACGATCAGCGAAGTTGGATTCAACCACTTTTTCCGAGCCAGTATCGATGGGCAGCCGGGAGACCTTGTGTACTACCAGGGTCACGCGTCGCCAGGCATGTACGCCAGAGCTTTTCTCGAAGGCCGGCTGAAGGAGGAGCATCTTCTCAACTTCCGGCACGAGCTTCGAGAACACCCGGGTCTTTCGTCCTATCCTCATCCTTGGCTGATGCCGAATTTCTGGCAGTTCCCGACGGTATCTATGGGCATTGCTCCCATAAACGCCATCTACAATGCGCGTTTCCTCCGGTACCTGGAAAACCGTGACATTATTCCGAAAACCGACCGCCGTGTGTTCGCCTTTTTAGGTGATGGAGAGATGGATGAGCCCGAGTCCACGGGCGCGCTGCATATTGCGTCGCGCGAGAAACTCGACAACCTGATCTTTGTCGTGAACTGCAACCTCCAGCGGCTGGACGGCCCGGTTCGAGGCAATAGCAGTGTAATTCGGGAACTCGAAGGAATATTTCGCGGCGCGGGTTGGAACGTCATCAAAGTGTTGTGGGGAAGCGACTGGGATGAGTTGTTTGCCCGCGATGCGAGCGGCCTCCTGCTGAAACGAATGGAAGAGTGCGTTGACGGCGAGTATCAGAATTACAAAGCTCGCGGCGGCGCCTACGTTCGTAAAGAGTTCTTTGGAAAATACCCCGAGCTATTAAAGCTGGTGGAGGATAAGAGCGACGAGCAGCTTGCCATGCTTCGCCGCGGTGGCCACGACCCGGTAAAGATGTACAACGCTTACCAGCGGGCCACCGAGCATAAAGGGCAACCCACCGTGATCCTTGCCAAGACCGTGAAAGGATATGGCCTCGGGGAGGCAGGCGAAGGCAAGAACATCACTCATCAGCAGAAGAAGCTAAACGAGGAAGAGCTTTTCTATCTCGCCAATCGCTTTAACCTTGATCTGCCGAAGGAGACGATTCACTCGATCGCTTTTCTACGCCCTTCTGAAGACAGCCCCGAGATCAAATATCTGCACGAACGCCGGGCGGCCCTCGGCGGGTATCTGCCGGCCCGGACTTCGAAGAGAATCGAGTTGAAGGCTCCGCCGCTCGAGGTCTTCCATGAGACTCTCGGGGGTTCCCGTGGGCGCGAAGCCTCCACTACCACCGGTTTTGTTTCTGTCCTCAAATCTCTGATCAAGCTTCCCGATATCGGCAAGTACATTGTGCCGATCATCCCCGACGAGGCGCGGACGTTCGGCATGGAATCGATGTTCCGCGAACGTGGCATTTATGCTGCCGGTGGCCAGCTCTACAGGCCTGTCGACAGCGATGTGCTCATGTACTACAAGGAAGCGCAGAACGGTCAGATACTCGAAGAAGGCATTACCGAAGCGGGCTCAATGGCCTCACTGACCGCTGCCGGCACCGCATACGCCAACCTGGGCGTTCCCACAATACCGTTCTTCATCTACTACTCGATGTTCGGATTCCAGCGAGTGGGCGATCTTATCTGGGCATTTGCCGATTCACGTGGAAAAGGATTCATGGTGGGCGGCACTGCGGGCCGCACGACCCTGCTAGGTGAAGGGCTGCAGCACGATGACGGACATAGCCACGTGCTATCGAGCGTCGTTCCCACCTGCAGGAGTTACGATCCAGCGTGGGCATACGAAATTGCGGTGATTGTGCAGAACGGTATCCGCAGCATGTACGAGAACAACGAGGACCACTTTTATTACCTGACCGTTTGCAACGAAAATTATGTACAGCCGCCCATGCCGGACATCCCGAACCTGCAAGAAGGGATTCTTCGGGGAATGTACAGGTACAAAGCCTCAGCAAAGGGTTCGGCGCAGGTCACTTTGTTCGGCAGCGGTCCGATTCTGAACGAGGCGTTGAAGGCGCAAGACCTGCTCGCCGAAAAATACGACATCGGCGCCGATGTTTGGAGCGTTACGAGCTACACGGAACTGAGGCGCGATGCCCTCAGCGTGGACCGCTGGAATCGCCTGCATCCCGATAAGCTGGCGCGCAAGCCGTTTCTGCTCGAATCCCTTGGCGATATCGACGTGCCAGTTATCGCCGCGACCGACTACATGAAAATCGTAGCGGACCAGATCGCGCCCTGGCTTCCGGGAAGGCTGACGGCTCTGGGAACGGATGGCTTTGGCCGCAGCGAGAACCGCGAACACCTACGCCGCTTCTTCGAAGTGGATGCACCGAGCATTGCGGCTGCCGCACTCTCGCGTCTGGCGCAGTGGGGACGCTACGATGCCGCTCACGCCGCCCAGGCGATCCAGGAACTCGGATTGAATCCCGAGAGCGTCGACCCGGCGCGCGCGTAGACGCTCTGAAGCTGCAAATTAATCCTTTCGGCTCAGCGCAGTAGGCGGACCTGGCCTATCATGAAGAGCAATCTGAAACTGGTGTGCCTGTCGAACTCTTCTACTCCTACTCGCATAAAGATGAGGGACTGCGCGATGAACTCGAGCGGCATCTACAGGTACTCCAGCGGAGCGGCCACATTCGGAGCTGGCATGACCGGCGCATCAACCCGGGCGCCGAGTGGGCCGACGCCATCGATTCGCATATTTCCTCCGCGCAGATCGTTCTGTTGTTGATCAGCGCCGATTTCCTCGCTTCAGATTACTGTTACGGCGAGGAGATGCGAGTTGCATTAGAGCGCCACGATCAGCAGCTGGCGGTGGTAATTCCAGTCATTCTTCGACCAGTTGATTGGTCCGGCGCACCCTTTGCAAGGCTCCAGGCATTACCACCGGACGGGAAGCCCATTACTCTCTGGCGGAATCGCGACGAGGCATTCACCTCGGTCGCCCGCGAAATCCGCGACGTGGTCACTTCTTTTGGGCAACCCGTTTCTCGGGCAGAAGCTCCATGGGTTCTTGAGCCGCGCTCTGCGCACCAGGAGCGTATTTTGGATGCTGCTCTGCCCAGCCATATCGCCCTACATTCTCCTACCGAGTTGCTTGTTCTCATCCGGCGCCCTGAATCAGAAGGATTGGCTGGCATTCTAGTCAGCGACGATGAATCCGAGGCGCAACCGGAAGATGTTCGTTCAAAGCCATTTGAAATCACCTTTCCGTTAGGACCGGCCGGGGTGGCCGAACCGCTCAAGGTGACCATCGAGGTGACATCGCCCGACTTCTCTCCTCCTTCTCAACGCAAAAACGTTATGGTCCCGGTGGATGCGGATAGCCCGGTCTCCTCATTTGTGCTTCGGCCACTTCGGCTGGGAGAGCTTATGGCGATTGTGGAACTGCAATGGGAGGACGCGCAACGCGGATACCGGCGGTTACGGACGAACTGCGTGGCAGAAGTGGAACCGGGTACCACCGCCCCGATGCATGTCGCCCGGATGCCCTTGGTCATTGGAACGTTAACGCCCGCAGGGACAAGGATCGCAGACGTAAGCCCGCCCGCCCCACTCCCGCTGCCTGTAGCGGCTCCTGCAGAGCGCCGGCCGTTACCTCCGGCCGCTTCCGCCCCGTCGCGTCGAAAATCGATCCCTTTGCGATATGGCACTATCGCGGCTGCAGCCCTCGCGCTTTGCGTCGTTGGTACTGTGGGTATTACTTTTCTCCAGCCTCGGTATGCGCCGCGCCCGGCGCCCGCTCCCGTTTCACCCGCCGATCGACCGCGCCCTGACGGACAGCGCGAAGAGCCCGCCGTGCGCCCCCATAAACCACGAGTGCTTGGAACTGTCCGGATACAAGCCGCAGGGTGCGAATCGGCCACAAATCCAATCAACCTGCAAATCCCGAAGTCGTACGACGGTTTGCGGATCGAACTCCAGCAGATTACTAAAGATGGAAATGCAGGTTTTCGAAACATTCGCGTCGACCCCGTAACACGCAGGCTGACGGGAGAGTTGTACGCCGTTGGCGCCGGCACATCTGGCCGGTTCAAGACCTGCCTGGATTCGAAGGTAGCTTCCGCGAGCTATTCGGTCGTTGCGGTCTCACCCTGACGTCCACCCAAGGAACAACTCCCCGCTAAGATTGCGAATTCCTCACGAGATCGCCGGTGATCAGGTTTCCGCATGGCACGAAGCCCGCCTTCTGAAGTGTCCTTCGACTCGCCACGTTCCCGATGTTGCAACGCGCCGCAGGAACGCTTCCTCCAGCCCGGCAAACTCCTTTCAACTCCTGAACCAGATAAGCGCCGAGGCCCATGCTTCGAAAAGGTTCCCCCACCTTCATATAGATATCGCCGTAAGGCCGATTGTAGTGATAGAGGACGCCTCCGGCGCCCGCAATACCGCCGTTGAACGTTGCCACCCAACCTGCCGTCTCGTCCAGATTCAAGGTCCGCAATGTCTCCGCATCTCCGGGTTCAGTCGCGCGAAAACCTGAGCGGTCCGGCATGAGCCGCGTTTCGAAGCCGTCCTCGAACAATATTGCCTCCGCGCGAACACTCTGAGCAAAAGTGTGCAGCAAGACGGGTAGAATTGGCGCGTTTGTCTGTGTCTCAATCATGCTTGCATCGCAGTTGGCAAGCAAAGCCTCGAAAAGATCAAAGATGCGCTGGCGATAATTTTCCTTAACGTAAAACTCGTAGAGTGCGTGTGAGGTCTTCCAAGGACCGGCGATCGCCACCGACCCATATCCGGCCGTATCTCCGTTGGTTTCTAAAACGTATTCTGTTGTCCATCCAGACCGCTCATGAATCGAATCATGAATGATCTGGCAGTCCATCTCTCGGCGATAACATTCCCGGAGTAACACTATTTCGTTGGGCTCGCAAACGCGAACTGAAATCGGCATTGTGCCCTATCTTGACATTCCTGAAATCGGTTAGCCTTGATCCGCCTTTAATGGCCGAGTTACCCACGCTGTCAAAGACTCGTAAGAGGTTCCTACTACTAGTTACTAAGCGAGTTACGCTGCTGAAACCGTGTGTGTGTGGAGACACGTCGAATTTGATGAACGGGCTTGTCGGAGGCTCTCAAAATCGTCGATGGCCAGCCATTTTAAATATCGAGGAGCTTCGTTTTGAAACTGTTGGGTTGTTCCTTTCTTGCCGCGGTTGTGCTTTGTGTCGCCGCGAGCACAGCTCAAGCTCAAAGTGGGCTGGATGTATTCTTCGGTGTCGGTACAGCGACCGATAGTTCAAACGGTCAATCGATCGATACCTTCAACACAGGCAATCCGTATACTGCTCCTAGTCTCGGTGGAACGTTTGGAAAGGCGGGAGGAGACATTATGCTGACTCCCCACTTTGGTGTTGGCGCCGAAACGGATTTCCGCTTTTCACAGGCCAGCTATGCCGGATTGACCTATCGTCCGGTGTTCTACGATTTCAACGGTATCTGGGCCCCTACGTTCCGCTTTAAGCGCATTGTTCCTGAACTTCAGGCTGGGCTTGGCGGCGTGAACATGAAATTCTATTACCCGCAGTCGTACTGTGATGCGTTCGCAGGTTGTTCGACAAGCAACGCGTTCGTGGAAAGCTCGAATCACTTCCAGGTTCATCTCGAAGCGGGAATCCGCTTCTTTATTACTCCTCATCTATTCTTCCGCCCCCAGGTGGATGCGCACTACGTCAATAACTTCTTCCAGTTTGGAGATAACTGGGTGCCCGAATACGGTGCTTCGATCGGTTGGAGCTTCGGAGAACGTTAGAGGCCGAGAACAGTGGCTGCTGAAGCGACACATTGTAAGGAAGATAAAATGTCGCTAAATGCCGGCGCTCCGTATCGTGATCCCCGGTGGCAGCGGCCAGGTGGGTCACATCTTGGCCCGTCATTTTCACGAGCAGGGGCATTTCGTAACTGTTATTGCTCGCCATCCTAAGCCAGCCGAATGGCAGTCCATCACTTGGGACGCAAACACGCTAGGAGACTGGGTGAAGGCCCTTGATGGAGCCGACGTTGTTATCAACCTCGCCGGTCATACAGTCAATTGCCGGTATAACGATACCAACAGGCGGCAGATCAAGAACTCGCGTATTTTCACAACGGATCTGGTCGGCAAAGCCATCGCCGCCAGTACGCATCCACCACGAATCTGGATGAATGCCAGTACGGCTACCATTTACCGTCACTCTCTAGACCGGCCCATGGACGAGTTAACCGGTGAATTTGGCGGGAACGAGCCTAATGCGCCGCGCAAATGGCAATTCAGCATCGACGTGGCGACCGGTTGGGAACGCGCCTTCTTTGCCGCGCAAACTCCGCGGACTCGCAAGATCGCTCTCCGTAGCGGCATGATTATGAGCCCCGATCCAGGTGGAGTGTTCGACACTCTTCTGTGGCTTGTCCGAAGAGGTCTCGGCGGCCCAGCCGGTTCGGGGCGTCAATACGTCTCCTGGATTCACGACGTCGATTTCATACGCGCCATCGAATACCTCATCGCGCACGAGAACCTTATCGGTCCTGTCAATATTTCCTCTCCTTTTCCTTTGCAGAACCGGAAATTGATGTTTTGCTTGCGCCGATGTTGGTGCACCAGTTACATTGGACTTCCCGCGCCCCGCTGGGCGCTCGCCATGGGCGCCGTCATTCTGCGCACGGAAACCGAACTCGTTCTGAAGAGCCGCCGAGTTGTTCCACGGTTACTACTTGATTCGGGCTTCGAGTTTCATTTCCCGAACTGGCGTGGCGCTTGCTGCGATTTGGTTGAGCGTTGGCGTCAGTTGCATGGAGATTGAAGCACTTCGCGCCAGCTCGTAGCGTCGTCAAATCCAGATCGGGCCAAAACCTTGCAGTCGCACTATTCCACGTGAATGTCGCGCGCAGTCGCGCTTTTACTTCACGAAACCCTGCCGGGCCAATTCGAAGCCCGCGTAATTTAGAATCCTGCTCCGAAGCTTGGGTTTGATGAACAACCAGGCCCCGTCAAATGCAATATCAGAAAGCATTCCGGCTCCGCTCTCTGTGAGGAGAGCCTTTGCCACCCTCTTCACGCGGTCTACTGCGAGGTCCCCGAGACCTTTCAGATCGTTTTGATCGATGGCGTTTCGCGAGACGGTAATCTCCGGAGCTAGCTCGGGAAGAACGGGAATTAGTGGGAATAAGCGCC
>Ga0126381_100006481_pt1 | contig 12940 bp, 10 predicted proteins | sample PanSoiMetPlot_28_FD_96465 | JGI IMG/M metagenome (GOLD analysis project Ga0126381, IMG submission 96465) | Tropical forest soil microbial communities from Panama - MetaG Plot_28 | ecosystem: Environmental > Terrestrial > Soil > Tropical forest > Bulk soil | place: Panama | collected 2016-02-17
AGCGCCGACACCTCCGGGCTGGAAGTCGTCGGTCATCCTGCGCGGCCCCACCGCACTCCCCATCCGTCTGCGTTAGCCCATCGCCCGTCGCGACCCCGTCGTCGGCGCCTGCCGCGGGATCGACGAGCGCACTTCCCGTGCCTTTGGGCTCAAGCCGAACAAACGAACGATCGATGGATCGCCGTGGCGGGGGTTGTCGTGGGCGCGCCCGAAACCAAGGGACTTTTGCTGATCTCCATCGTGGCCGATGTCTTGAGCCTCGAGCGGGAAGGTCGAATCTCACGAGAAGACCTCGAGGAAGAGCTCGGGCCCGAGGCCCTCAAGGTGATCGACGCCGGACTCTCGCCCGTCTCATGGTATTCGCCGCTCGTCTATCGCGATCTGGCCCGGGTCCTGATGTGCCGTGAGGGACGCGGTCTCCACGACATGGAGTACCTGCGCCGACGGGGCGAGCGCGCGGGAGAGCGTTTGCTGGAATCGGGCCTCTACCAGCAGCTTGACTACCTGCAGCGACAGGTGGAGGCGCGGGGCACCAGACCTGTCGACCGAGAGAGCTTTGAGCAGAGCCTTCGTTTGATCGTGAGCATGCCGGCCGCGCTCATGAAGGGCGGAAAGTGGAGCGTGGGCCAGGATCCCGACCATCCCGATCGCGTGCAGATCGTGGTCACCGGGGTGGAAGGACTGCCCGAAGAGAACGCCCAAGCCACCTGCGGAATCCTGAATGGAATCTCGCTGCAGGGCGGCAGTCGCTTTGCCTTCGAGTATCAGCGCCCGGAGCCCGACCGGATCGTGTACAAGATGGACCGGGACATCGGCGCCCTGCGCTACGCCACTCCCGAAGCCAAGAGCTAGGGAACGCACGACAAGGGTCGGGAGAGGACGGCTCCCGAGGGGCGGTGTTCGTGCTGGGGCTCGGTCTCCCTGGGACGCATTTCCTACTCGTTGTATCTGGTCCACATCCCCGTGATCTGGGCGATCGAGTCCCTGGAACGCCGTCCGACCCAAGCCGCCGGCCTCTCCATGGTGCTCGTGATCGCAAGCCTGGGCGTCGCGCTGGCGACCTACCACCTCGTGGAGTACCCGGTGCAGCGCTGGATGCGGCGAGTCACCGCGTAGGTTCACCCCGGAGCGCGACTCCAGCCGTGCGCCCCAGGTGCCTCCGCGACAGGCGCACCCCTCCTGGTCCTGCGCGTTCGGGCTTCGCATCCCTGCCGTGGAGGCGTGTCGCCTCCTAGGCCGGCGGCTTCATGTCTTCCGGGGCCACGTCGCGCACGTGCTGCGCGAAATACCATTGGTGCCCTTCGAAATCCTCTGCTCCGTAGCGGCGGTCGCCATAGAACTGGTCCGCAGGCTCCGCGAGAATCTTCGCTCCCGACTGCTTTGCGTGTTGAAAGTGCTTGTCGACATCGTCCACGTAGACGTACAGGCTCTGGGTCACATGACCCAGGCGCTTGGGATTCTTGTAGTCCGGGCCGGGACGCCCCATCATGATGACGCCCTCCGCGAGCTCCATCTCTGCGTGCATGATCGCTCCATCGGGTCCCGGCATCCGCAGCCGTTCGCGGAGCCCAAACGTCTTGGCGAGCCAGCCCAAGGCGGCGGCGACGTTCTCGTAATAGAGGTACGGGGTGATCCGAGGCATGTTCTCCGGGGGGTTCGCGGGCATCGAAGCTCCTCCTTGTGGCGCGCTGCTGCGCCCCGCAAGCCTACTGGCGAAGCCGTACCCCAGTCGAGAGGGACAGGGGTCCCCCGTCCCCCCCGAGGGAGCCCGCACCCAGCGCGAGAAGACACACGCTCCTAGGGCATCGCGTTGGGAGGAAGCCTGCCGCGCCTGAGGCGCGGCGACGAACCATCGGCTAGCGGCGCCTCGCCGGAAGAGATGGGCTCCCCTTGGCTCGGGTGCGACGGGGCTTCCTCTTGGGTCCGTCGAGCTCTGCGCGCAGACGCTCTGGAGCGACCTCCCGATACGCGTCGCGCACAAGCTCCGCAATCAGGCGCCCGTCCACGGGCACGTCGAGGTACACCCCGAGCCAGCCCCGATGGCCCACGTAGGGGGGAACGAAGAAACGCGCGGGATCCGCGGCGACAAGCGTCTCCTGCGCGTCTCGTGGGGCTGCACACCAGAAGGCGAGGCGGTCGTCGTGGTGATGGTTGGCGTACATCACGAAGCTCTTCTTGTCCTGCACGAACCAGCTGGGCTCCCCGTGACTCAGCCGTTCGGTCACCCGGGGGAGGGCGAGGCAGAGGCGGCGGAGCGAGGGGAGCGGAGCCTTGGCCATCGGGTTTCCTGGGGTTGCGATCGACTTCCTTCAAAGGCAGAGATCTCTGGAAACCTCCCACGCGCTGGGCGTTGGCCTGGCCAGCACCAAGGCACTGCCCGAACAAGCGCACCTTACGAGTCCTACCGACGAGGAGACACTATATCGTGTAGTCTTCCACGAAGATGCGCGGGGAGCGGGGCCAGACGTAGACCTCCTGTCCACGCTCCAGCGCCAGCCCCTTGTAGCGTTCCTGCGAGAGCTCGGCCTGGAGGAGCTCCCCTCCCTGGGTCATGAGTTCGACCTTCACGCTGGGACCCGCTGCGTGCACGCGTTGCACCGTCGCCCGCAGCGCACCGTCGCCTCCCGAGCGCTCGATCTCGAGCAGGTGGGGCCGAACGTAGAGTGTCGCCTGTTTGCCGCTCCCGGGTTGCACGCCCTTGAGTTCGAACGAGGCGTCGTGGACCTGCGCGCGTCCGCCGTCGAGCCGCGCACGGAACACGTTCACGTCGCCGAGAAACTCGTAGACGAAGGAGGTCGCGGGCTCGTGATACACCTCCTCGGGGCTGCCGATCTGCTCGATCCGGCCCTGGTTCATCACGACCACACGGTCCGCGAGCTCGAGCGCCTCGTCCTGGTCGTGGGTCACGAACACGCTGGTGAGGCCCAGCTCATCGTGCAACCGCCTGAGCCAGCGACGCAGCTCTTTGCGCACGCGCGAGTCGAGGGCTCCGAAGGGCTCGTCCAGCAACAGGACCCGCGGCTCCACGGCGAGCGCCCGGGCGAGCGCCACGCGCTGGCGCTGACCGCCCGAGAGTTCGGAGGGCAGGCGACGCGCGAGGCCGTCGAGCTGGACCAGCCGCAAGAGCTCGTGCACCCGGCCCTGAATCGTGGCGGCCGGGGGACGATCCCGTCGCGGACGCACGCGCAGGCCGAAGGCCACGTTGTCAAACACGTTCATATGTCGGAAGAGCGCGTAGTGCTGGAAGACAAAGCCCACCCGGCGGTCGCGGGCGCTGCGTTCCGTGGCGTCCTCCCCTTCGAAGCGCACCACGCCACGGTCCGGGAAGTCGAGCCCGGCGATGATCCGCAGGAGCGTCGTCTTCCCGGAGCCTGAGGGACCGAGCAGGGCCACGAGCTCCCCGTGCTTCACCTGAAAGCTCACGTCCCGGAGCGCCTCGAATCCCCCAAAACGCTTCGAGATGCCCTCGACCTCGATGCTCATCCCACCTTCCCACAAGTTCCGGGCCGCTTCGTGCCTCGGGACGACCGCGGCAGAGAGTAGGGCAGGAGCGATCCCTTGCCGTGCCGAATGGACGGGTGCTGCCCTGAGAAGGGAATGGCGGCCTTTGAGGGGAGCGGTGCCCACGTCTAGAGCCGCACCCGGAAGAAGGCTCCACCCTTCGACCGGGAAACGGATCCCACCGCTGCGCTCCGCGGTCCCAAGCCCCCGAACCGCGCACCTCCCCGGGCCCCGCCGTGGGCGAAGCCGGCTGCGCGACCACGACCTCGCGGGTCCCCGCCGCCCGCCTCGGCGCGGATCTCACGCAGGGCGCAGGGCGCTCGCGCCGGGAGGTGGTGATTCATCCCACGCCCCCCCGCCGCTGCATCTTCCATTCGAGCAGCGCCTTTAGAGCCAGGGTCACCAGTGCGAGCAGAGCGAGCAGCGAGGCCACCGCGAATGCGGCGGCGCTCTGGTACTCGTTGTAGAGGATCTCGACGTGGAGGGGCATGGTGTTCGTGTAGCCCCGCACGTGGCCCGAGACCACGGACACCGCGCCGAACTCCCCCATGGCCCGCGCGTTCAGCAGCACCACACCGAAGAGCAGGCCAAAGCGGATGTTGGAGAGCGTGACTCTTCGGAAGATCTGAAAGCCCCCGGCCCCCAACGAGACCGCGGCCTCCTCCTCCTCGCTCCCCTGCTCCTCCATGAGTGGGATGAGTTCGTGCGCGACAAACGGGAAGGTGATGAACGTGGTGGCCAGCACGATCCCGGGAATGGCGAAGATGATGCGCACGTCGTGCGCGGCGAGCCAGCGGCCGAAGAAGCCCTGAAGGCCGAAGAGCAGCACGAAGATCAGGCCGGAAATCACAGGAGAGACGGCAAACGGCAGGTCGATCAGGGTCACGAGTGTGCTCTTCCCACGGAAATCGAACTTGGCGATCGCCCAGGCCGCGGCCACACCAAAGAGCGTGTTGAGGGGCACGCAGATCGCGGCCACAAGCAGCGTGAGCGCGATCGCGGAGCGCGCGTCGCGCTCGGTGATCGCGGCAAAGAAGACGCCGAGTCCGCTCGAGAAGGCATTGGCGAAGACCGCTACCAGCGGCAGGCCGAGGAACAGGCCCAGGAAGGCGAGCGCGAGCCCGATCAGGAGCCGGCGCACGAGGGTGGGCTCCTCGAGGGCGCTCGCCCGGGAGAAGGCGACGCCCTGCGCCCTGTGCGCGATCTCCTGCGTTGCCGGCGTCCCCACCGCCTTACACCTCCTCGCGCCGGCGTGTCATCCCCTGCAGCGCATTGATCGCGAGCAGGAGGGCAAACGAGACGACGAGCAGCACCACGGCCACGGCGGTGGCCCCTGCGTAGTCGTACTGCTCGAGCTTGGTGACGATGAGCAGAGGAGCGATCTCCGTCCGCATCGGCATGTTTCCAGCGATGAACACCACCGAGCCGTACTCGCCGACTCCCCGGGCGAAGGCGAGTGCGAAGCCCGTGAGGAGCGCGGGGAGAAAGGCAGGCACCAGCACCCGGAGGAAGGTCTGAAGGCGTCCGGCGCCCAGACTCGCCGCGGCCTCCTCGAGCTCAGGGTCGATGTCTTGGAGCACGGGCTGGAGTGTACGCACCACAAACGGGAGCCCGATGAAGGTGAGGGCCACCACGACACCGAGGGGCGTGTAGGCGACCTTGACACCCAGCGGCTCCAGCACGCTCCCCACCCAGCCATTCTTCGAGAACAGTGCCGTGAGCGTGATTCCCGCCACCGAGGTCGGCAGCGCGAAGGGAAGGTCGACGAGCGCATCCAGCACGCGCTTGCCGGGGAAGCGGTAGCGCACGAGCACCCAGGCCACGATCAAGCCGAAGACCGCGTTCACCGCCGCCCCCGCCAGGGCCGCGCCGAAGCTCAGCCTGTACGCTGCCAGCACGCGTGGGCTCAGCACCGCTGCGACAAACTGACCAAAGCCTAAGCGCGCCGTGCTCACGAAGAGGCCTGCCAGCGGGATCAGCACGATGAGCGCGAGGTAGCTCAACGTGAAGCCCAGGGTGAGTCCAAAGCCGGGCAATACCGATCTTTGCTTCAAGGCGATGGGCATGGGGCTCTCCGTCCCTCCTCAGCGGCCGGGCTGATAGATTTGGTCGAAGACCCCGCCGTCCGCGAAGTGCTTGGCATGGGTCGCCTTCCAGCCGCCGAAATCCTTGTCGATCGTCACGAGCTCGGGTGTGGGGTACTGCTTGGCGTAACGGGCTGCGATCTCCGGCAGGCTCGGGCGGTAGTGGTTCTTGACGATGATCTCCTGCGCCTCGGCGGTGTAGAGGAATTCGAGGTAGGCCCGGGCCACCTCGCTTGTTCCCTTGCGGCGCGTCACCGCGTCGACCCACGCGACAGGCGGCTCGGCGAGGATGCTGACGGAGGGGACCACGACCTCGAACTTGCCCTGACCGAGACGCTCGACGGCGAGGTACGCCTCGTTCTCCCAGGCGATCAGCACGTCGCCGATTCCCCGCTCCACGAAGGTCGTGGTGGAACCCCGGGCTCCCGTGTCGAGCACCGGGGCGTTCGAGTAGAGCTTCGCGACGAATTCCCGGGCCTTCGCTTCATCCCCCCTTCCCCTCTTCAACCCGTAGGCCCAGGCCGCCAGATAGTTCCAACGCGCGCCGCCCGAGGTCTTGGGGTTGGGCGTGATGACGGCCACGCCCGGACGAACCAGATCGTCCCAGTCCTTGATGCCTTTGGGGTTCCCGGAATGCACCAGGAACACAATGGTGGAGGTGTAGGGGCAGCTGTTGTGGGGGAGCCGCTTCTGCCAGTCCGGAGGCAGGAGCTGCGCACGTTCGGAGAGCTGATCGATGTCGAACGCCATGGCGAGGGTGACCACATCGGCGTCGAGGCCGTCGATCACGGAGCGGGCCTGCTTGGCCGAGCCTCCGTGCGACTGGTTCACGGTGATCTGTGCGCCCCCGTGGCTCTTCGCCCAAGAGAGCGCAAAGGCTTGGTTGATTGCGGTGTAGAGCTCCCGCGTGGGGTCGTAGGAGACGTTAAGAAGAATCGTCTCGGCCGAGCTTGCAGGACCTGCGAGGGTGGCGACGCAGAGCCACAAGACCAGGACGCACTGAAAGCGAGACACGTTCCTCCCCCTGTGCGGGCGGTCCTGGCGCGCGCGATGCAGCCGGCACGGGGCTCGCAAGAGCAAGCCGCATGCCCGCAGAATCCAGCAGGGAACCGGGCCCGGGCGCGGCCCGAGGGCGGCGTTAGACCGAATCCGTCAAATATGCTGGATCTTTGGAGGGGATTTGACAGATTTTCTGTTAAATAGGATAGTTCATCGGGTACCCCTGCACGGACTGGGAGAGCTTATGGATCGATTCATGCCCCTGCGCCTCGAGCTCTGGCGCGAAGCCTGCCGACACATCGAGATCGAACAGTCGCTGGAACGAATCGCACCGGTCCTGCTGCGCGAGCTCCCGATCGATCTCCTGCTGGTGCGGCGGATCGATCTGCATCGTCCCGGAGTAGAGACCGTTGCCTGCGCCGCCTGTCAGAAGGGAAGCCCGCCGAAGACCGCCCGCAGCGAGCTCGCGCCCCGGGAGTTCGAGCACCTGATCTCGTGGTGCCACCGCGGCGAGGTCGCCCACCGCCCCGCCGAGAAGCTCGAAGCGTGGCTGCCCGGGCTCTTGCCCGAAGGACCCGAGGGCGATGTGCTGGCCGGGCCCCTCGTCTCGCGGGAGGGACCCATTGGCGTGGTGCTGCTCGTCGCGCGTGCACCCCACCGCTTTCGCGCAGAGCACGAGACCCTCTTCTCCACCTTGATTGAACCCTTCACCGTGGCGCTCGAGAACGATCATCGCCTGCGCGAGATCTCAACCCTGCGCGAGGCCGCCGAGGCCGACCGGCTCTCCCTGCTCTCCCGCCTCGGCCGTTCAGAGCTGGGCGAGACGATCGTCGGCGCGGACGGGGGCTTGCGTCCTACGCTCGAGCGCGTCGACCTGGTCGCGGGTGTGGACGTGCCGGTCCTGATTTTCGGTGAGACAGGCTCCGGCAAGGAGGTGATCGCCCGGGCGATTCACAGCCGCTCGCACCGCTCGGCGGGTCCCTTCTTGCGCGTGAACTGCGGTGCGATTCCCCCCGGTCTCATTGATTCGGAGCTGTTCGGCCACGAGCGCGGCAGCTTCACCGGCGCGGTGGGGGAACGCAGGGGATGGTTCGAGCGCGCCCATGGCGGGACGCTCTTCTTGGACGAGATTGGGGAGCTGCCCCTCGACGCGCAGGTTCGCCTGCTGCGTGTGCTGCAGGACGGCACCCTCGAGCGGGTGGGCGGCCACCGCCAGATCTCCGTGGACGTTCGGATCGTCGCGGCCACCCACCGCGACCTGCAGGCGATGATTCTCGAGAGACGCTTCCGCGAAGACCTCTGGTACCGGATCGCGGTCTTTCCCATCGAGCTCGCTCCGCTCCGCGATCGGGCGGAGGATCTGCCGGCGCTCGCCGTCCACTTCGCCCTGCGCGCAGCCAAGCGCTTCGGGACGCCCCCCCTCTTGCCTTCGCCCAGGGACCTGGACCTGCTCGTCCGCTATCCCTGGCCCGGCAACGTGCGCGAACTCGCCGCGGTCATGGAACGCGCGGTCATCTTGGGAAACGGCCGGGCGCTCGAGGTGGAGCGCGCCCTGGGACCCCTTCCTCCCGGACGGACCGCGCAAAGCGGCGCCGAAAGCGCGGTCCCTTCCCGCGGTCCCGAGCGCAAGGGGTCGCCCGCAGCGCCGGGGGCCACGTTCGCCACGTTGAACCAGGCCATGGCCCGGCACATTGAAGTGGCGCTCGTGCAAACCCATGGCCGGATCGAGGGACCCTACGGGGCGGCTGCGCTCCTGGACATCAATCCCCACACGCTGCGCGCGCGCATGCGCAAGCTCCGAATCGATTGGCGGCGACACCGGCGCAATCCCCCGGGCGCTCTCGAAGACGCGCGGTTCCCGGCCGCGGGCCCCCTTCCCTCGTAGCCCGAAGCCCTCGCCCCCCGGATGGGGCTATGCGTTTTTCATCTCGGTGACGAGGCGCGTGGGGGGACCTTGGCGTCGCCAAACACAAGCGCCGTTTTGGGGTCGTGGAACAGCGCGTTCTCGATTCCCGCAAATCCGGGATTCATGCTGCGCTTCAGCACGATCACCGCTTTCCCTGGTCCGCGTTCAGGATGGGCATGCCTGACATCGATCCCTCCCCTTCACGTCCCGGCGCTCCCGGCGAGTTCATCCAGACGCGCGCGCGTCCCCGCGTGCTCGACCCGCCCCTCGTGGGTGAGCAAGGGTGCGCGCGTCAACTCATCGTCCAGATCCAGCACAAGCTTGCCGTCCTTCACAAGGTGAAGGATGAGGGTCGCCACGTTGCGCCCGAAGAGCTGGCTTGCGTGCGTCGGGTGGGCGCTCGGCAGGTTGAGGGCGCCGCGGATCTGCACGCCGTGGACGATCACGTCGTGCCCGGCCTGGGTGAGGGCGCAGTTTCCCCCCTGCTCCGCGGCCAGATCGACGATCACCGATCCAGGGCGCATGGCTTGGACCGTCGCCTCGTCGATCAGAAGCGGAGCCCGCTGACCCGGGACCTGTGCCGTGGTGATGACCACGTCGGCTGCGCGCACGCGCTCCGCGAGGAGCGCGCGCTGTCGCGCGTAGAATTCCTCGCTCTGGGCCCTCGCGTAGCCGCCGCTGTCCTCCGCATCCCCTGCCTCGAGCTGCAGCTCGACGAAGCGGGCCCCCAGACTCTGCACCTGCTCCTTGACCGCGGGTCGGGTGTCGTAGGCCTCCACGGCCGCGCCGAGGCGTCGCGCCGTCGCGATCGCCTGGAGACCGGCGACCCCGGCGCCCACCACGAGCACGCGCGCCGGAGAGACCGTCCCGGCCGCCGTCACGAGCATCGGGAAGATCTTGGGGAGCGCCTGGGCTCCGAGGAGCACGGCGTGGTAGCCGGCGATCGTGGCCATCGAGGAAAGCACGTCCATGCTCTGGGCCCGGGTGATGCGAGGCACGAGCTCGAGGGCGAAGGCGGTGATGCGCCTTGCGGCGAGCTGCCGCGCGATGTCCGGCATGTCGAGGGGGCGCAAGAGTCCCACGAGCGCCGCGCCCTCGCGGAGCAGGTCAATTTCGTGCCCGCCGTGTTCGAGTGCCCGCGGAGGCTGGACCTTCACCACGAGATCCGCGCGCCCCAGGAGCCGCGCCGCGTCCGCCTCGAGCGTCGCGCCTGCGCGCGCGAACGAATCGTCCTCGAAGCCCGCGGCCTGGCCGGCGCCGGCTTCGATCACCACCTCGATCCCCGCCTTGGCGAGGGCCTTCACGGCGTCGGGAACCAGCGCGACGCGCCGCTCGCCGGGCCAGGTCTCCTTGGGGACGGCAACAATCAACGCTCTACCTTCGCGGCACGCTCCATACCGTTCCTCCTCCCTGCCCAGGGCGGCCGCAGGATACGCCAGACCCGCTCGAAGTCGCACGGTTTGCCGTGAGTCCGGGGAAGGGGCGAGAAGCGCCCCGAAGACGAGGGCCGAAGGTCCCGGCCACTGGGTCCGCCCCATGGACCCGCGAGCTCTCGAGGCCCCTTTTTGGGCCGCGCCCCTGGGTTAGTTCCCGGAATGGATCGCTGTCATGCCACGCCACTCTGGGAAGGTTCGTTCGCGGCACGGACGGACTCTTACTCCTTGCCACGATTCTGGCGGCGCTTTCATTCCAGACACCGAGGATGATGACGCGCGCCGCACCCCGACGGCACCGTGGAAGGGCTTGCACCTTCGCGAGGTCTCGCGGTTGCGGCGATCGCCGTGGTCTTCGTCGGCTGGCGTTCCGACGGCGCCCCCGGTTCGGCCTAAGAGAAACTTGGCGGTGTGCCCGCTAGCCGCAGTGAGAGGCTGCGCAGTCTCCAGCGTAGTCCGCGGGCGCCTCCAGCATCTCTCCCGCCCCTCGCACCAAGACCGCCACCCCCTTGCAGCCCTCCCGAAAGACCGTGACGCCCTTCAGTCCGCGGCGCCACGCCGACGTGTAGATCCCTTCCACGTCCTGGGGTGTGGCCTTCGCCGGGAGGTTGATCGTCTTCGAAACCGCATTGTCGACCTGCGCTTGGAAGGCCTGCTGAATCGCAAGGTGCCACTCCGGCGCGATGTCAGGCGCGGTCGGAAACAATCGCCGGATCCCCTCGGGCACGGCCGCGATCCCGCGCACTGCGCCACGCGCCTGAACCTCCGCCACGAGGTCTGCGCTCCAACAACCCTCCGCTCGGAGCGCGGCCTCAAAGCGAGGGTTCGTCTCAGGAAGCTTTTGTCCATCGAGGACGTGGCGGACGAAGGCAAGGGCGAAGTACGGTTCAATGCCGCCACAGCAACCCGCAATGATCGAGAGCGTGCCGGTCGGCGCGATCGATGTGAGGGTCGCGTTCCGGAGCTTCTGGGCGCCCGCCTGTGCGCGGGAGCCGGCGTAGTTGGCAAACGTTCCCCGCTCGCTTGCCAGGCCCTCGGAGGCACGCTCGGCCCGGGCGCGGATGCGGCGCATCACTCGGCCTGCCATCTCGACTGCCGCCTTGGAATCGTAGGGGATCTCGAGATCGACCAAGAAATCCGCGAATCCCATTACCCCAAGTCCAATCTTTCGGTTCGCACGCGTGATCTCTGCAATCTCGGGATAGGGATAGCGGCTCACCTCGATCACGTCGTCCAGGAAACGTACGGCAAGGTCCACCGTGGCATCGAGTCGCTCCCAGTCGATGGCACCCTTCTCGACGAAGGCGTCGAGACGAACAGAGCCCAAGTTGCAGGCCTCGTTCGGGAGAAGCGGGAGCTCACCGCAGGGGTTCACCGTCGTGAGCGCGCCAAGCGTGGGCGTGGGATTTTCGCGGTTAATGGCGTCGAGGAAGAGGACGCCGGGGTCGCCGCTCGCCCACGCCTGTTCCGCGATTTCACGAAGCAGGGCAGCGGCATCGACCCGTTCCGCCAGCCCGCCCGTCCGTGGATTCACGAGTTCGATCGATCCCCCCGAAGCGGCGGCCTGCCAGAAATCGTCGGTGGTGGTAACGGAGAGGTTGAAGTTTGTGTAGCGGGTAGGGTCCGACTTACAGCGAATAAACTGCCACACGTCAGGATGATCGATGCGCAGGACACCCATGTTGGCGCCGCGGCGGCGCCCACCTTGCTTGATCACGCCCGTCGCGGCGTCGAACACGCCGAGGAACGAGACCGGCCCCGACGCGATGCCGTGGGTTGCGCCCACGACGTCCCCCTCAGGCCGTAGCCGCGAGAAGTCGAAGCCGGTGCCACCACCCGACTGGTGGATCCCCGCCATGCGCTTCACGGTCTCAAAGATGTTCTCCAGCGAGTCCTCGAGCGGCAGCACGAAACAGGCAGCCAGCTGGCCGACCGGCGTGCCGGCGTTCATGAGGGTGGGCGAGTTGGGGAGAAACTCGAGGCGGTGGAGGGCCTGGCGGAACCGGTCGAACCAGGGTTCGGAAACACCACCAAACGCACGCTCCCCATCGGCCACGGCTCCCGCCACCCGGCTGCAGAGTCCGTCGAAGCCCTCGACAACCCGCCCAAACTCATCCTTGAGTAGGTACCGTGCCTCGAGTACGCGGGTGGCGTTCTTGGAGAGGGCGGGCATCCACGGCAGCTTAGACGTGGCCCGAGTGCCACACCAGCCGAGGGCTGCCGCCGCGCTGCGTGGCCGGGCTCGCGTCAAAGGCGTCGCGTGCGGGCGAGTTCCCGCGTGCCCCGGGCCTCCGAGTCCGTGGGTTTGGCCGGAACGTCGCTGGATCGATCGACGGAGAGGATTCTCCCGATGGCGAGGGCGCTCCCATAGACCCACGATCTGCCTGCCCACCTTCTCCTCGAGTGGAACGGACGGTCCCTCTTGGAGTGCGCTCTGGGCAGAGGACAAAACTTCATGGGCAGGCGTGAAAGGACGGGTCAGCCGAGGTCGTGGAGACGAGTCGCCACGTCTTGATTTCTTGCCCATCAATCGAAGCCTGCACGCGCCCACCTTTTACGGGCACTGACCGCTGGTCGGTTTCAATCAGAGACGTCTCAAATGCACCCACGACCCCTAGCGCACAGGCGTCGAGTGTGAAGCTTCGCGGAGCGCCCCCAAGCTCCCACGCACGCACAACGATCCCTCTGCCCCAATCCTCCGCCGGCTTAAAGGCGGTAATCACGACGTTTGGGTCGCTCACGCCGAGGAGGCTCGACACGGGTGCCCGGAGCGGCGCGGTCTGGCCCCGCGGCAGCGCGAGCGCGCGAAGCGGGTTCTGGTGAGCCAGGCTCATGCGCATCGCATCGGACCCCGACCATCCGCCCGCCACGGCGCGCAAGGCAAAGCGGTCGCGGAAGTAGCCATCGCCGCCCTGGTCGTCGATCTGGCTCCCCGCGACGTTGCCGAGGGCTAGCACGCTCACTTCGGATGTCGGGAGGTCGAAGCTTCGGATCCCGCTTTGACCGATCTTCATGGC
>Ga0126381_100006483_pt1 | contig 12937 bp, 9 predicted proteins | sample PanSoiMetPlot_28_FD_96465 | JGI IMG/M metagenome (GOLD analysis project Ga0126381, IMG submission 96465) | Tropical forest soil microbial communities from Panama - MetaG Plot_28 | ecosystem: Environmental > Terrestrial > Soil > Tropical forest > Bulk soil | place: Panama | collected 2016-02-17
CCATTAAGAAACGCGGGATCGTCAGATTAAAAGAACTTTATTCTTAAAAAGCTGTAACGAGAGAGGGGCGATCCGGGTAGTTCAAAACTGCGGAGCCTAGGGTTCGGATGACTCGTCCGCGGAGCGGCATCTGACGAAGATTTTCAAACGGCAATGTTTCGCTATTCATGTTCGGTGCGTTCTTTTGAAAGAATGTTTTTTGGCGCCCTGAGCTTCCAGCTCGACCGGCCGCAATACTAGGCTAGCGCCCCTAACTAAATCTTCCGGAGCGTCGAAGATTAAATTTTCTTTATGCTGAGCGGATTCGCGTGAGACTAGGAGAGGGAATGCAAAGTGAATGCACCGGAGTGGCTCGACTACATAGACCATACGGGTGACGCTGGAATTCTGCTGCGGGCAGAGAACCTGAGACAGCTGTTCGAGCGAGCTGCCTGGGGAATGTTCTCGGTACTCACGAATGTCGCCGAAATCCGACTCGTGGAGGAGACGCGTATTCAAGTTGGGGCGAACGATTTACCGGCGCTGATGCTCGCGTGGCTGTCAGAATTGAACTATCGGCACGTGACCGAGCATCGGTTGTTCGGCAAATTTGGAATCCGCGATATCAACGACCGGATGATCGTTGCAAAGGTTTCGGGTGAGGCGATCGACCCGGATCGGCACACCATTTTTACGGAAATCAAGGCGGTCACATTTCACGGTTTGAGACTGGAGAAATCTGACAGCGGCTGGGAAGCACAGATTATATTTGATTTGTGAGATCGGGAGTTGGGGCGATTACGGATTAAGGATCACGGATGACGGAACACGGATCACGGATCACGAGGACGACGACGACGAGGATATGCAGTACGACGTACAAAAAGTGACTGACTACCTTTGGGAGTTGGCACCGAGTGGTGGTATGCGAGTTCCGGCCAGGATCTACGCGACGGAGGCGATGTTGCCGCAGATCCTCAGCGACAACGCTCCGCAACAAGCAGCAAATGTTGCCCATCTTCCGGGGATAGTGAAAGCATCGCTGGCGATGCCGGACATCCATTGGGGTTACGGGTTTCCGATAGGTGGAGTGGCTGCGTTTGATCTGGAGTCCGGCGTCATATCACCCGGCGGCGTTGGCTACGATATCAACTGCGGGGTCCGGCTGATGGCCTCGCGAGTGACCCGTCAACAGATAGTTCCAAAGATGCGGGAGTTGGTGAATCAGCTCTTCCGGGATGTGCCGACCGGAGTCGGGTCGGCCGGAGGGCTGAAGACTACAGTCAGTCAACTGCGACGTGTGGCCGAGCAAGGCGCGCGATGGCCGATTGAAAACGGCTTTGGTAGCGAGGCCGACCTTGCCCATATAGAGGAAAATGGATGCAATGCCAGAGCGGACGCTGCGCAAGTATCGGAACGTGCATGGAAAAGAGGCGAAGAACAGCTAGGTACGCTTGGCTCGGGGAACCATTTCCTGGAGGTCGGGTACGTCGCTGAAATTTATGATGCTGAGGCCGCGGACGTACTGGGGCTCGTTCCAGATCAGATTACCGTGATCATTCACTGTGGATCGCGTGGGTTTGGTTATCAGGTCTGCAGTGATTACCTCGATGTCATGGACCGGGCGGTGAAGAAATACAAAATTACGTTGCCAGACCGTCAACTGGCCTGCGCGCCGATCAGCTCCACAGAAGGTGAAAGCTATCTCGGGGCGATGCGCTGTGCGGTGAACTATGCTTTTGCCAATCGGCAAGTGATCGCACATCGGACGCGATCCGCGTTTGAAAAAGCGCTCAGCATGAGCCGCGAGGAGATCGGGTTGCGGACGGTTTACGAGGTCGCGCACAATATCGCTAAGATTGAGACCCATACCGTCGAAGGGGCACAAACGAGGTTATGCGTACACCGCAAAGGAGCTACCCGCGCCTTTGCGCCTGGCTCTCTCGAGATTCCGTCGGAATTCCAGAAGATAGGACAACCTGTGCTAATTCCGGGTGATATGGGTCGTTATTCTTACGTGCTTGCCGGTACCTCAAAAGCGATGTTGGAGACTTTTGGTAGCACCTGTCACGGTGCGGGCCGCGCGATGAGTCGAGTCAAAGCGAAGAAAGCAGCCGGGGGCCGCAACATCATTCGGGAAATGGAATCGCGAGGTATCATTGTGCGGGGACAGAGCCGGCGTACAATCGACGAGGAGATTTCTGAGGCTTACAAAGACGTTTCAAACGTCGTGGATGCGTGTGCGCTCGCTGGAATTTCGCGGAAGGTGGCACAGTTGAGGCCGCTAGGGTGCATCAAAGGATAAGAGGCGTGCCTGCGGCACGTGGTTTTCAGTCTTCCGACTTCGCCAAGGCCGCGTCGGTTTTCGGCTCAAATGGTTAGTTGAAGCAACGGACGATTTGGCATCCCTATGATCTGATCTCGGCGTGCATCAGTTAAGCGAATTGATCAAAGCGCGCGGTGAATCCGATACGTTTCGCGACCTGCAACATTCCGTGGTTGTCCGGTAGGATCTCGCCGAAGATCTTTTGAGCCCTTCCTCTTTACCAATTTGAACCAGCAACTGCAGGAGGCGAGTTCCCAGGCCTTGCCCTTGAAAATTGTCGCTCAGCACTGTGGCGAACTCGCCTTCATTGGTGCCAGGGACGCGGATGAGTCGACCTACACCGATGATCTGATGCTCTATGGTGGCCGGTTCGGTGCGCCCTCCGAGTCTGATTCTATAGAGATTTCGCACGCTGTTAACTTCTATCGCGCCGGCGCGCTTGGTGAAAAGACCCAGCTCCTGACAGCTAACAGCATAATCGACGCGGTAGCTCTCTCACGAGACGTTCAACTCTTAGCCGTTGTTCACGAGAATGAAAAGGACGCTGTCCCGAGATCTTTTGAAATTGCTCCTCCGCTGCGAAGAACCGTTGCTGACGTACACAAATTCGCTACGGCGAGGCCGTTCCCGTTGCTATTTGATATCCTTGCGAGTGCAGCGGCAGGAGCATAGCCTGGTTCTTATCTCGTATTTACGAATTCTGATATCTGTCTTGTGCCAAGTTTTTTACCGTACCGTTCGCTCGATCTTAGCGCGCGGTGTTGACTGCGTTGTCATTAATCGACGCTCGGTCGCTCCACTAGAGTCTTTTGGTGAAGCACCAGAACTTGCCGCGCTCGAGGTAGGGTGGGCGCATCCTGGGTTCGATTGCTTTGTTTTCCCAACCGCTTGGGTCGAGGATTTCGTTGCCAACGCCGCTTGCGTTGGCATCGGGTGGGTGATGCGGTCGTTGCTTTACAACTTGGTGGTCAAAGCGCGCAGAATGGTCATCTTGCGTAATGCGCATCTGACGTATCACTACGGTGACGATAGACCGTGGAATGCTCCTGAGCTCGACGAATACACGCAGCATAATCTTGGCGAAGCCAGGGCAGTGGCTAAGGCGTTGTCTAACGATCCGGCGAAAAAGCTGGCGCTAGATGAGTTCTGTTCGGCGCACGGCGAGTATGAGACGGAGGTCTTTTCGGAAGGCGGGCGCAAAGGGCGGCGTGTGACACTCGCGAAGGTGGCAAAGAAGATTGCCAGTTGGGGTGGTAGACGTACGAGGTCGCGCTAAGGCGCGACCCTACCGATCATGGGTGATGAACGCGCATAAACTCGACCTGGAAGATCAATCCAGAGGATTGGGGTGAAGCTTCCAGCTTCATGGCGCCATTGGCGGATTGAGCCTCTGGCTCGACCATCCTATTTCAGCTTGCGCTTGACGCTCTGACGACGCTTGATAGCAGACACTTAGCGATGAAATCCCGAAAGGTCCTACTTCTAGTTGCCTTCCTGCTGTTCGGATGCGCGATGACCCGGGACGTCAATCGGCGGAAAGCGGGTGAGGAATGGTACTATTATGGGCCGCTATTGGATGTGTATCAGGACCAGACAGGCGGAAGCCCGGTAGCGCTAGTCTGGATTGAGGAGGTTCAGACTCAAACCGTTGAACCGGGAAAGTTCAACGATGCGGTTCGAGATCTTGCCCGGCAAGGTTATCGAAAAATTGGGTTCTTGTCGGTGCGTTCGGTTTACCCGATTCCGCAAGTCGATCCAAATTTGATTAGCCGGTTGGCGGCGGACAAAGGCGCGCAACGGGTTGTAGCGAGTTCGCGTCCGATTCGGTCTGTCCGCGGCGCCGAACCGATCGTGACCGATGTCCGGCGAGGAAAACTTGGACGGCCCGAATACAATTTCGGAATAACCGGTGCAACGTGGACTGAAAGGGCCTATCAATTTCAATTTATGGGCAAGGCGGTGTCACCGCCGACACCGCCGGCTTCGCCGGTAACATCAACGCCGACACCGCCGTCACCGTTTGCATCGCCGGCACCGGGATACTGAAATCGGCGCGGGGCTTTCTAGACGAGCGGTTTGGCAAGGCGGGTATATGAACATCGCCGACATCGCCGGCATCTGAAGAACTCTTGCACTGGCAGCAGCAATGCCAACGCTGGCAATCGTGGAACCAACCGAGTGCCCTCCGTTGTCGGCGGTGTCGGCGATGACGGCGACGTTATCCTGGCCCCTGTTTTTGCATTAGACGCAAAATCCGGCGATAGAAGAAACCGCGTGATCATCACCCTCCGAGACATTCAGGAAGCCAAGAAACGGATCAAAAGCGGCATTTATTATTCGCCTTGTCCAAGTTCGATCCAGCTTTCGGAGATCGCCGATGCGCGGATTTACTGCAAGTTCGATAACTTGCAGCGGACCGGGAGTTTCAAAGAACGTGGAGCACGCAACGCATTGTTGGTTCTTGGCGATGACCAGAAGAAGAAAGGGGTGGTTGCTGCCTCTGCTGGGAATCACGCACTCGGGCTGGCATATCACGGCAAGCTGTTGGGGATTCCGGTCACTGTAGTGATGCCGGAATCGGCCCCGCTGATCAAAATCACAACCTGCCAACGGCTAGGTGCTAACGTGGTTGTCAGTGGACGAAATTTTGCAGAAGCGCAACAACAGGCAGACCAACTCTGTGCAGAACGGGGACTAACATACATCAATGGGTACGATGATTGGGCGATAATTGCTGGGCAGGGAACGATGGGATTGGAGATACTGGATCAAGTTCCAGATCTGGAGGCGATTATCGTACCGATTGGTGGCGGAGGCTTGATTGCCGGGATTGCTCTGGCTATGAAGAGTCTGCGCCCGACCATAAAGATTATCGGCGTGGAGGCGGAGCATACCGCAAGCTTTTCGGCGGCGGTGCGAAAGGGGCATCCGGTCCCGGTGGAAATGCAGCCAACTCTGGCGGACGGGCTTGCGGTGCCCGAGGCAGGGGAGCACGCGTTCTCGATCGCCAAAGATTTGATTGATGATCTTGTGCTAGTGACCGAAGACCAGATCGCACTGGCAATCTTACGTATTTTGGAACTTGAGAAGGGGGTAGTAGAAGGATCCGCGGCGGCAACACTTGCAGCGTTGATGGCTGGAAAAGTTCCCGACCTCAAAGGGAAGAAAATTGTTCTGCCTTTCTGCGGCGGCAATATTGATCCCTCGATTTTGAATCGGGTTGTGGAACATGGACTTGTCGCGGATGGACGGCTGTCTCGTTTTACTGCAGTTATCAGCGATCGTCCGGGGGGTCTGGCAGCATTAACTCGAGTTATCGCTTCGGTTGGGGCGAGCGTGAAAGAGATAGCACATGATCGGACGTTCACGAGCGCAGACGTCTCTGCGGTTCAGGTGCTCTGCACGGTGGAAACCCGCGACCATAATCACATCAGGGAATTGCACGAGGCGCTGAATGCGGCGGGCATCAGATGCGATTGAGAGTCGTCATTTTTCGATGACTCGAATCTTCAAGGGCTCGGTCACTTTCTCAGACTGAGAAGCAGGAGCCGGCGCAGCGGAATTCCAATCAAGTCCGATTGCCCGGAGGCCGTCGCGGAGACTGGGTATATCCAGCAAATGGACAGCGCCGTTATAAGAAAGAATGGCAAGCTTTGTGTCGTCGGGACTAAAAGCGATTTGATAGAAATCATCCGCGAAATCATATGGCGCATCAATAGTGAACAGCTCCGCGAGTTTTGGAAATGAATATAGAGTGAGTCGCGATCCAAAGGCACCGGCCATGAATTGGCCGCTGTGCGAAAACGATATCTCTATAAGATTGTTTGGCGTCGGCGTCGCTGGTTGCCAAGTTGATGTTGAAACTAACTGGTTAGTTTCGCCTATGATTGCAAGCCATTTCCCATCTCTGCTAAATCTACCGACGCCGGCGAATCCTATATTTCCATCGAACTGCTTGGCGATTTCGCCTGAAGCAAGGTCCCAAACCCTGGCGGAACGGTCGGCCCCGGGAGGAAGACTTTGATCCTGGATAGTAGAAAGTAACCATCTACCGTCCCAGGAGACTGCAGCGCCGAAAATAGGTGCTCTTTCCCTAATCAAGGTTGGATTCTGTGGGAATTCTTGTCTCCAGATTCTAATTTCTTCCTTATCATAATTTCCCAAAGCGACACGTGTTCCCAGGCGATCTGCACCGAACATTCGGTAGCCAGGAGTGTTGTCCAACAGCCTCGGAGGGCCGATCTCAAAAACCGAATTCGCTAATTTTTTTATGGGCCAACTTACAAGGCCACTTTTCGTTCCGGAAACCAAAAGTCGCTCGCCTTTCTCAGACGGTGTGAAACAAACAGACTCGGAGCCGGTTTGTGAGAGCCCCCCTATCAATTTTCCAGTCTGAGTATCGTAAAGTCTGGTCCCGCCTGACGCGACCGCAAGCAGCGAACCATCCCGGTTGAACGCGAGCCAGTTTGCACTGGCGGACGCCTCTTTCTTTTTCGGATAGTATAGAGTGCGCCAAACAGGATTCAGATTCAGATCGACAACGCTGACTGAATTCCCAGGCGAAGTAGCGGCCAGCTGAGTACCCCTCTCAGACAATCTCAGTGCCGGTATGAATCCCCAATTTAACAGCCTGCAAACCGGAGAACGAGTAGCCAGGTCCCAGAGGCGAACATTGTTATCGGTTGAGGCAGAAAGAAGATAGCTGCCATCCGCGCTGTATATTAGCTGCAGGATGCTCGATCTGGTCGCGCTTACGCTATCAATTAATTCACCATTCTTGGGGTTCCAAAAGGACAATTCACCTTTCATCCCGCCAGCGGCCAGTTCCTCTCCCGAGGGATTCCACGCGAGAGAAGCAGCTGCTTCGGAGCAGTGGGCCGTTGCGATTTGCGCCCCTGTTGAGGTGTCGAAAATAAGGATTTCATCGTGATTCGGGTCGCCGACCGCTATTTGTGCTCCTGAATTTTCAAAGGCGACCGCTTGAACCCTTTCCGGCGCTTGAAACCTTCTTTCCAGAGACCCTGTCAAAAGGTTGTAGATCGCGAAACCGCCATTCGGTAAGGTCAGCGCGATGCGGGGTGCGCGAGGTTGGGCAGCGCAATTGATATCAATCCCATCAACAATACGTACGGTATCATTCGTCTCTAAGTAAGAATCTGCCTCGGCGTCGAGTACCTGTTTAGATGGCTTGTACGATAAGTCCCAGAAGACCCAATGATTGTCGGACCGCCGGACACCTAGAAAGCGGTCGTTAAAGCAAAATGGCGACAGAGCAACTGCAGCAGGTCCATTGTAGTTTATTCTATTTATTTCGATTTTGTCCGACACTCGTCGAATGCTGACAACCCCTGCTTGTTCGGCGACCGCATAGTTTTCGATCCTCGAGTCAAAGACAAGCGGCGTAGTAATGGATCCCTTAGCTTCCCATGTCTTGGCGATACGCAAATCGGCGAGCGCTAGCGCGGAAGCCGCTTCATTCCTGGCTGTCAGAGAGGGCCGAATTCTCGCGGCACGAGCAAGAGCGTCTAGCGCGCTAAACCGTTGTCCGGCAAGGCCGGTGTGTTGAGCGGAGTCTGCTTGCGCGAGATATGCGTTCTCGAGCGCGCCATTCAGTCGCATCGAGGCTATGGTTGACCCAACAGCGATCGCAATAAGTGCAAACAACAACAGCGCAGCGAGCGAGGCGACGATTGGGTTACGCTTTGTCCAGCGCCAGACTTTTAGCGAGGCAGAGGAGGGGCGCGCTGTTATCGATCTCCCTTCCAACCAGCATAGCAGGTCGTCCGCGAACGCTTTGGCGGAGGCATAACGATCCTTTGGATCCTTTGCTAAGCATTTCAGGCAGATCGTTTCCAGATCGCGGGGTATTTCAGGTTTCAACTGCGAAGGACGGACTACCAGAGCGTCCATGACCCGCCGAAGTATCTGGACCAGATCATCGTCAGCGAACGGTGGACTTCCGGTGAGCAGTTCATAAAGAATCGATCCCAAACTAAAGACGTCCGAGCTGGTGGTCAGTCGCGAGGTATCGCCTCTTGCTTGTTCAGGTGAAAGGTAGTTGGGCGTGCCAAGTACTAGACGGGAGACGGTTAAGTTCGAACTTTGCTCGAGCCGGCGCGCCAAGCCGAAGTCAGTGACTAAGGGTTCGTTGTTATGATCTAAAAGGATATTGGCGGGCTTCAGGTCTCTATGCAAAACGCCGCGCCGATGCGCATGGTCAACTGCGAGTGCCACCTTTGACATAAGGGTCGCGATCTCGCGAAATCGACCTTTTAGTATCTTTTGGTATTGCGCCAACGAGCCGTTCTCGGCGAACTTCATGCTGAAAAACGGCACGCCATCTAAATCACCGATTTCGTATATAGGAAGAATGTTTGGATGATCGAGACTGGCGACTATTTCGCACTCGGCACGAAAGCGCGCGATGATTTCCGGGGTTGATCGTTGTTGCGGTACAATCATTTTGACCGCAACAATACGTTGAGAGCGCATCTGACGAGCTTTGTAAACGACACCCATCCCGCCCCTGGCTATCTCCTCGATCAGTTCATAATTGCCGATGCGGTTTGTGGGAATCGACCAATCTGTCAGTGCCTGAGGCAGCAGAATCTGCGGCGATGATGTCTGATCACCAGGCGAATAGAAAACAGCCTTGAGCGAACAAAGCTCGCATTTTGGGGAATTAGAATCTGCTGGTATTGGGCTTCCGCAGTCGAAACAGGATCGGGTCGTTTTTGCTATGTCAGGCATTCTCGGCAGGGCAAATCCAGTATTGGCGAAGCGAAAGATCAAAAGGACTGGCGAACAACCATTGTGATCCCAGAGTCACGCCATTCCGGTCTTTGCCGATGATGATCTGCATGCCTTTGGTTTCTTCTTTTGCCGTGATTGCACACTGGCAGTCATGCCCTGGGACCGCAGTTACCTGTGGATATTCCCGAAATTCGTGCCCGGACGGTAAAGATGGTGTCCAGTTAGTTGGGGCGGCAGGGCGATCGTACTATTCTGGACGCGAAATGGATATGGCCCGATCGGGTGAGGGCGCCCGAAAAATCCTGGTGCTCGAGGCTTGACCGCCGCACAGTCATTACGGCTTTTCCGAGCGCAGCTTGTTAATCTGGAATTTCGCGATCTCGAAATTTCTAATCATCGCTGCAATGGTCGCTTTTTCTGGCCTTGCTTCTGATTTCTTGAAACTCTCCTCGCTGGTTTCCTGTGTAAGCTGTGAACGCCAGGCAACGAGGCCCGAGATGGCGATGGGAATTGATTGAGATCTATGTCACAGCTTACAACCAAATATCGAAACATCGTTTCTAACATTGAGCAGATGGTGGCATCCATCCGGGATTTCGGCTGGGCGGGGCGCCGAAATCTGGTTCAGGTCCTTGCGGCCGGGTACATTGCCGCTTGCATTGCTCGATTGCTTGCTCAGCTAGCAATCACCGGCATGGTGGTTCTGCAGGGCTCATTTGATACGGACGTACTATATGGTGGCGAACTGGCTCTCGACGCTGGCACGATGATCTTTGGAGGATATGTCGCGCTCCGATTCGCGCGCGCCTATTTTATCGCGCACGCCGCTTTGTTGTCGTTGTTGTATAGCGCCACGGTCGTTGCTTCTATCTGTGCTATTTCGGACAGCGCGCCTGTCTGGTTTAGAATTGCACTCAGTGTCATGCCTGGTCCCGCCGCGTTCTTTGGCGGGCACTTACAACGCAGTCGAGAGCTTAGGCGCGGTCGACGCTTCAACAGTTATGCAAGAATAGTGCGGCGTCCTTGGGCACACTTCGTCGACGACCTGACCGGGACGCTCTGATGGGCTTCGGTTTTTGGGGCATGTAACGCGTCCTCTTCCTCGTCCTCGCTCTGCGGCCATTTCGGGGCCGACTCGCGAGAGCGAGGACGAGAACGAGATAGGTGTTTCGTTCAGGGGGACGATCGGCATTGACCGGCAGGTTCGCCTTTCTATAGTGAATCAACCCTCTGATTGTTGGTTCCTGACCGACGGTCGAAACATCCTAACACTTTCCTATCATGGCTCTTTCAGTTGGCACCAAGGCTCCGGATTTCTCGCTTCCAAGCAAGAACAAAGATGGTATTCAGGTCGTTCAGCTCAGCAGTTATCAAGGAAAGAAGAACGCTCTGATCCTGTTTTTCCCAGGTGCATTCACCACTGTTTGCACCTCGGAGATGTGCAGCGTTTCGGAGGAGGACGCTAGATATGAGGCGCTGGGTGCGGTAGTGCTCGGAATTAGTGGCGACAGCCCATTTGCGTTGGAGGCCTGGGCTCAGAAGGAAGGAATCACGATTCCCCTATTGAGTGACTATGATCACGCTGTCACGAAAGCTTACGACGTAGTGTACGATAACTTTCCTCCGGGCACTAATCTAATGCCAGTGAGCGTGTCGAAGCGATCTGCTTTCATCGTCGATAAGCGAGGCGTGATTCAGTATGCCGAGAGCTCAGACAATCCGAAACAGCTTCCAGACTTTGCGGCAATTGCAGCGAAGCTGAAGCAAATCGCTTAGAAATCGTTATGGATCCAGCAAGTACAATTCGTTCTTTCGACGCGGGTGGGGGAAAGAAAGGTAACCTCTATTCTTTGCCGGCGCTTGAAGAGGCCGGGGTTGGGAAAGTTTCTCGGCTCCCTGTCAGTATTCGGATCGTCCTGGAATCGGTCCTGAGAAATTGCGACGGGAAAAAAGTATCGGACAAGGACGTCGCTACGTTAGCGAACTGGGACGCGAAGGATCCGGATAAAGAAGAGATCCCGTTTGTCGTCGCGAGAATTGTTCTGCAGGACTTTACCGGTGTGCCTCTATTGGTAGATCTGGCTGCGATGCGGGCCGCTGTTGCTCGCATGAAACGTGATCCGAAGATCATCGAGCCGCTGGTACCGGTGGATCTGGTGGTGGATCACTCGGTCCAAGTCGATTTTGCCGGGGTTCCCGAGGCAATCAGTTTGAATCTGGACATGGAATTCAAGCGGAATCGCGAACGGTACGAATTTCTCAAGTGGGGCCAACAGGCGTTCAAGACGTTCGGAGTGGTTCCGCCGGGAATCGGCATCGTGCACCAAGTGAATCTGGAATATCTGGCGAAAGGAGTCTTGAGCACCTCGACTGCGCAAGGGGAAGTCTATTATCCGGATACACTGGTCGGAACGGATTCTCATACGACAATGATCAACGGCCTAGGAATTGTCGGATGGGGAGTCGGCGGGATTGAAGCGGAGGCCGGGATGCTCGGCCAGCCCGTTTATTTCTTAACGCCGGAAGTGGTTGGTGTTCACATGACTGGGCGTTTGCGCGAGGGTGTAACTGCAACGGACCTGGCGTTGCATGTGACTCAGTTGCTTCGCGCTAAGAAGGTGGTCGGAAAGTTTGTTGAGTTCTACGGCGACGGCGCTGCCTCTCTGCCGCTGTTCGACCGCGCGACGATCGGCAACATGGCGCCGGAGTATGGGGCGACAATGGGATTTTTCCCGGTCGACTCAGAATCGGTTAACTACCTGAAGTTAACGGGCCGGTCGGATGAGGTTTGCGAAAGGTTTGAGAACTACTTCAAGAGTCAGGGCATGTTTGGAATGCCGCGAAAAGGGGAGGTCGAATACAGCGTCGATATTGATCTGAATTTAGCCGATGTGCAGCCGAGTGTTTCAGGCCCGAAACGTCCGCAAGACCGCATTAATCTGGGCCAGCTCGGTGACACATTCCGCGGATTGCTGGTGAAATCGCCGTCGGAGGGTGGTTATGGAATGTCGAAGGAATCGCTTTCGACCAAGGCAACGGTTTCTGTGAACGGTTCGAGGTCGCCAGATGTTGCTAAATCAGGCGAAATCGGACATGGGAGCGTACTGATTGCAGCGATCACAAGTTGCACCAATACGAGCAACCCTAGCGTGATGCTTGGGGCAGGTTTGTTGGCGAAGAAAGCAGTCGAGCGCGGGCTTCGCGTAGATCCAACTGTTAAAACCTCGATGGCGCCCGGCTCGCGGGTCGTCACCGATTACCTCGCGAAGACCGGCCTGCAACCGTACTTGGACCAACTCGGATTCAACATTGTCGGATATGGCTGCACCACCTGTATCGGCAACTCGGGTCCGTTGCATCCGAACATTGAGAAAGCGGTTATTGATGGCGATCTGGTGGCTGCCGCGGTTCTTTCCGGGAACCGGAACTTTGAGGCGAGAATCCATCAAAATATAAAAGCGAACTTCCTGATGTCGCCGCCGTTGGTGGTGGCGTTTGCGCTCGCGGGTCGAGTCGATGTCGATCTAGCACACGATCCGATCGGTAAAGGCAAAGATGGGAGTGAGGTCTACTTGAAGGACCTCTGGCCAACTCTGGAGGAAGTTCGGCAAGCGATGGAGTCGGTGCTGAGGCCGGAGGTTTTTCGGCAACTCTATTCGGATTTCGCGAGCCAGAATCCGAAATGGAACGAAATACCGTCGTCGACCGGCGACCTGTACCAATGGGATGAGATAAGCGACTACGTTCAGGAACCGCCTTTCTTTGAGGACTTTTCAATGGAGATCGGCGACTTCCAGGAAGTGCGAAATGCTCGCCCGCTTGGCATCTTCGGTGACTCTGTTACGACCGACCATATTTCGCCCGCCGGAGCGATCAAAC
>Ga0126381_100006484_pt1 | contig 12937 bp, 9 predicted proteins | sample PanSoiMetPlot_28_FD_96465 | JGI IMG/M metagenome (GOLD analysis project Ga0126381, IMG submission 96465) | Tropical forest soil microbial communities from Panama - MetaG Plot_28 | ecosystem: Environmental > Terrestrial > Soil > Tropical forest > Bulk soil | place: Panama | collected 2016-02-17
CTTGCGATGCCTGCCAAAAGAATAGATATGGGCTGATAGTGGTTCCCAAGACGGCGATTAATGCGACAAATGATTCCTGGCTTGACCCCATGCGTGGAATCAGAGTTGCCACCAGAACGCTTCGCCACGGGACATGAATGAGGAAGGCAACCGCAACGTACGCAAATAGCGAGACGGTCAACCATTTCAGGTATTTCGCATAAGTTGTATATCGAACGAATACGACCGCGAGAAGAGAAAGAACGCCGAAGACGAGGTTGAACAATTTGGCGGTGCCAGGTATGAGCAATGCGACGGATGACCCCATCGCGCCAATGTCTGCGCCCAGATTGAATACATTCGCCGACGACATCAGTGCCAGGACAAGAACAAGAACGGGACGAGGATAGTTCCTTCGTAAGTTCGCGGCTAAGCCAGATCCCGTCACTCGCCCGATGCGGCCACAGACTTCCTGGATCGCGACCATCAACGGATACGACAAGACCATCGTCCACAGTAGCGTGTAACCGAATTGCGCGCCCACCTGTGAATAGGTCGCGATGCCGCTGGGGTCATCATCCGATGCCCCGGTGATGAGGCCGGGCCCAAGTTTCGACAGCACGCCACGAAGGGAGACATGTTTCGCATCCTCAGCGCGGGAGTTGGATGCAGGGGGACGACCGTTGTCGATTGTGAGCGGCGCTGTCATGTCTCACGGCACGCCGAATGCACTCAACCCACCCTGCGGAGTGAGCTACAACATCCCCTTCGGATTTAAGGCAGATTTCGGCCCGACGTCCCCAGCTTAGTTGCTTGGCAAGTTAGACAGGTTGGATCGCCGCGCGACCTGTGCCAGTCGCTCGAGTGGCCGACAAGAAATTGAAAAAGTGATTTGCCATTCTAGATCGTCAGCATAGGGACGAAACGCCACGTGCGTTAGATTACGTTTCGTGCATCGCTGACGAACTACGAGCGGTTAAGTGTAAGGCTACGATGCGCATCAGTCGCGCACCTTGCTGTTCGTTGTTTCTCGATAACGGCGTGGAGTAAGCCCAAGCAACCGAACAAAGCTGCGTCTCATAATGTCGACGTTGCTGAATCCGACGGTTGATGCAACCTGCTTGAGTCCTTTTTGCGTGCGCTCCAGATCACGGCGCGCCGCTTCCACCCGCATCTGAAGGACGTATTGCGAAGGGGTTGTTCCCACTTCCCGCGTAAAAACGCGTTCGAAGTTTCGCACGCTCATCGACATGCGATTAGCAAGTTCTTCCACCGACAGCCTTGTCTGAAGATGTTCCGCAATCCAAATTTGCAACTCGCGAATCGACATCATCTCCGACGCTTGCGAGGCTAGCGAAACGCTCAATTGTGGCTGCCCACCGGGCCGCCTAAGAAAGAGCACTAACTCGCGCGCAGCCTCGTGCGCAAGACCAGCGCCGCAATCTTCCTCCGCCCAGGCGAGCGCTAGGTCAATGCCGGCCGAAATGCCCGCTGATGTGTAGATATTTCCATCTCGAACCCAGAGTGGTGCGTGCTGGACGCGGACCCGCGGAAATCGGGTCGCCATTTCACGGCCGAACCTCCAATGCGTCGTGGCTATTCGTCCGTTCAGCAGCCCTGCCTCAGCTAGCAAGAAAGCCCCCACGCATACAGCACCTACCCTCCGTACTTCTGCCGCCTTTTTCTTCAACCAGGCAGACAGCGCCGCGTCCCGCGCAGATCGGCTGCTCAGCCCACAAACGACGAGCACGGAATCGCAATCCCCATCAACGTCTTTGAAATGCTGTTTCGCGATAAACGTGAGTACCCCACCCTCCCCCTGGACGGTGAGGCAGTCAGCGTTCGTGGCAACTTCAACTGCGTAAATGGTTCTGCCAGCAAGCCGATTTACAGAGTTGAATACCTGGAGAGGTCCAACAAGATCGAGTTCATCCACTGGAGGCACGACGAGCACGATGATTCGCCGGCTCAAGGATGAGTCGCCCGATTTGGGTGTAGCTCGCATTAGTTTCACTACTATGCCGCCAGCTCGAACCAATCGCAAGCCGGAACAAGCAAGATTGGCGCATTCTGACGAGTGTGTGTCGCGAATCGCCTGACATCTTTCCTTAGGCTTGTTTCTGCCTCATCGGGCGCGGCGTTGGAAAAAGCTGCTGCTGACAGGAGAAAAATCATTATGCATGGTTGGATCCGGATATTGGCTGTAATAGTTCTCGTCGGTGCTGTACGCCCGACTTTACTCAGTTCTCAAACAGCAGAGAATAACCAGGCAGCGGGTCTGTACGCACGCATTGCGATCATGCGTGCCCTCGACGGCCACGGGGTCGACTGGGAGGCTGGATATGTCCGCCATCTCGAGTGGCATCGGCAAGCCAAGGATCCTTTTAACTGGTACAGCTACTCGGTTTGGGCGTCCGGCGAACATCAGCGATGGATCATATACGCAACGTTCGGCCATACGGCGGCCGAACTGAGCAACCCAATATCGCCAGCCGAAGACGAGCGCGACAACCTTATCAACGTTCTTCCCCACGCCCAGTTTCTGGGAAATGGCGTGTACGAGTTCCTGCCTTCTCTTTCGCACGGCACTGGTGTGCCCACACCTAGCCCTCGAGCCGAATACATCACCGTGGAACTCAACTACGGGGCTGGCAAAGCGTTTGAGGCCGCACTTGCCGCCGACCGGTCAAGACTCCACGGTGAGACGCTCTGGTATCGGATGGTGGTCGGCGGGAATGCTCCTCGTTACGTTCGCCTACGCCCGATGGCAAGTCTAGGGGCCATACTGGAAGATCACACTGACGGTGCTCTGCCCGAGACAGTCAATGGCCTGATTTCGAAGTTGACGATTGAGACCCTGAACCTGCGTCCCAATATGCTTGTGAATGTCACACCCGAGGCGGCGCACTGACGGAGACGCACCGCGGTGAAATCAGGTTTCGAATCTACCTTTTATCGCGCGGTCATCGCCCCGAGCTGCGTTCCGATAACTTCCCCCGAGACGATGATTTCGACTCGGCGATTCTTCTGCCGACCATCGGCCGTGCTGTTGTCGGCCACCGGATCATTCATTCCCATTCCTTGGGACGATAACTTAGCAACGTCCAATCCCTGGCCGACCAAGTACGCCTCAACAGCGTCGGACCGTTTTTGGGATAGAGTCTGGTTGAACTCGGCACTGCCAGTACTATCCGTGTGGCCCTCAACGGCTAGGAAAAGTGTCGGGTAGTTGAGGACGATGCCAGTGAGCTTGGCCAGAGCTTCGCGCGCTTCGGAACGGAGATCGGCTTTACCCGTATCGAACAGGACATCACCCATGTTAACCACCAGGCCGCGAGATGTGTCTGTCGTCGGCAGGACACGATTAAACTGTTCCAGCAGGCGGGTACGTAATTGCTGCTTCTCGCGCTCAGCAGCGCGGATTGCCTCTTCTTTCTGGCGGATTGCATCCTCTTTCTGAGCGATTTCCGCATCGGCTTTGCGCTTCGCTTCGGCAGCTTCGGCATCAGCTTTTCGCTTGGCTTCAGCTGCCTCCACTGCCGCCTGCGCTTCAGCTTCGGCCCTTGCCTTTGCTGCGGCAGCCTCCCGCTCCTTAGCGATGCGCTCCTCCTCTTGACGTTGAACTGCCAATATTCGGGCGTCTTCGGCGAATTGTGCTGTTTGCCGCGCCGTCGATGTGATTGCGTTCTTGTCGGCCTTACTCGCTAGCGAGTTCTCGGCCATTTTCAGGCCACCTTCCGCCTTAGAGAAGATCTCTGGCGCGTATTTATCGGCCCCTTTCGACTTGGCGATTTCAACTGCGTTACGAGCCTCATACATCTCCAATGGGATATTTGGATCGAGCGTCAGAGCTAGCGGATTTCCCATCTTTTCGTACTGCGCTCGTTTCAGGAGTTTGTACTCCTTGACTGGAAAAAGCTTTCCCTTCGTATCTTTTCGCCTCTCGCTCTGGAGAACGACCATTTCGCTTGGGATACGCACCGCAAAGTAAGGCTCCGCCGTCACCACGAGGGAAAAGGTCTGCGCCGGAGTTGTAGCGCTCAATTTGCCATCACCGTTCTTGTTCAGGAGAATCTCTCCCATGTTTCCCGTTCTTCCTTCTGGGGTAACTGCCCAGAGTACGTAAGTGAGAAACTCCGAACCAAGGGTCGAGGGTGGGTTCAAGCCCTTCACCTCAGCCTCAACGCTCGTCCTTCCTGCCTTCGCCTTGATCTCGACTTTCGCCTGGCCGGCCCCTTGAGGCATCAGTTCTGTGCCCTTCAAGTCGAGTCTTGTGCTGCCGCCTCCGACCTCAAAACCAATGGCAGCGGCTGACTTGGTGACCGTATCGGACTGGGGGATTGCTGGTTCTTGAGACGGTTGGTCTTGAGCGGCGCTCGCTGTGAAAGCTCCGACCAATAACAATGTCACAAACAGTATTGAGCTTCCCGTGCCGCGTGCTCCTTTTGAAGAGGTACGCTCAAAAAGTGCAATTGGAGATTTGTCTCTCGCTTTCATAGCATTCTCCTGCTTGTCTCTGAACCGACCTGCCGGGTTCGTGTCATGAATTAAGTCACTGTGAGAACGGACAAGGGGCGGCCTGACTCGTCCTAATAACCCACTGGACTTTAGGATCGGGGAAAAGAACGGTGAACTGTCAACAATGTCAGTGGGCGCCAAGCTGAAAATTCACTGGGTCGAGATGGCTCTGAACCGTTTCAATCGCCCGTGAACATACCCAGTGGAACTGCATTTCCCTCGGCAACGCAGCCTGCATCATTGGGATGTAAATGGTCACCGCTGTCGTATGCAGGAAGCAGCTGCGTCAGGCGGCTTGGATCCCGTAGAACCGCGTCGAAGTCGACCACCGCGTCAAATTCCTTGCTGCTGCGCATCCAGTTGTTGACCTTTTGGCGTACGGTCTCTTTTTCCTGCGTGTAAAAGGTGATCGGTGGACCGGTTTTCGAGAGGGCAAGAAATGAATTCTCGGCCGGCGGATTTGTAGTCGCGATTACTCGGATTCTTTTTTGATGGGCGCGGGTGATGAGCTGACGATAACCGGATATCAAACTTTCCGCCGTCACCTTTTCGGTGGCGGGAGTTAAAGAACCTGGAATTAGGATGTCGTTGATGCCCAGTCCTACGATCACGAACTTAACTCCCGGTTGTGCGAGAACGTCGCGTTCAAAACGTGCTAGTCCTGCTTCGCCGAGAGCTCCACCAAACGGACTGCCAGCCTGCTGAGGACTGTCCTTTAACAGGCGATTCCCGATGATGCCCTCGTTGAGTATCCCTACCTCTATCTTGCGGTCGGCACTATTCTCTAAGCGCTCCGCAAGCACGTCGGGCCAGCGGCGATTGGCGTCCAATGTGGTACCGTCGCCGTCTGTAAGCGAGGAGCCAAAGGCAACGATTGCGAATCCGCGCGGCGAGGCTTCGACATCTACCCCGGTCAGGAACGGCCAGGAGTGAATCTTCTTCGCGACTGCGAATTTCGCCTCTGCAGTGTGATCCCCGGTTTCCTCGGAAACATAGCTTGTCTGCTGAGCGAGAATATGAAGAGTTCTCGCCTCAACGGTCTCGTGGAAAAAGAGGCTGATTGAGAGGTCGGAGAGAGCGGGCACGTCTAGCTCAACCGGATCGCTGACCACCATTGATCGTGCAGGTACCGTTGTGGACGGATGACCTTGAAACATCAGTTGTCGGTCCGATGATGGTTCAATCTCGGCCCCAACTGTCCGCCGGGCGACGTGGGCGATGCTAATTAACAATGGACTGTCGCCATAGGTGTTCGAAATCCTGATCCTGACTTTCTTCCCGCCCGCGCTCGTGTGGACAATCAGCCGCAGACTTTGGTTCCGAAAGGTCTGAAGGGTCCCTGGCATAAACGACTGGGGAGCTGCTGCCCACGTTCCGATCCACCTCTGGCTGTCTTGATTGGAGCCGCCAGGTTTCGAACCTTGAGCCAGAGCTGAAACCGCAAGAAGCGTGAAGATGCTGACGGTTGCGACCTTGATCACTCGTCTCATCATGGGCTGCTCCGCGTGAACACTCACATTCAAGATCAGTTCTTAGACGGGCGCAAACAGCTCGAGTAAGCAGATCCGAGTCGAGAATACGAGGAAAGGCGCCATCCTTGCGATTGCGGGATCGCAAGGCAGCAAATCCGATTCGCTACCGAGCACCTGCTTAGAAATGTAAATGATTCCTCTGGGAGACGGCATGCTACCGAGGTGCGCGCAGAATATGTTCCCGTTGATCCTATTCTGTTTTCGCTTGCTTGTTCGTTAGATAGCGTTCGTCCAACTCCAGGTTCAGCTCGAGCACATTCACTCTGGCCTCCCCGAGGAAGCCGAATTGGCGGCCTTCCGTGTGTTTCGAGACGACCGCCCGCAACTGATCGATACCTATGCCGCGCTCGCGCGCCACGCGCGTCAACTGGAATTCGGCTGCAGCCGGGGTGATATGTGGGTCGATACCCGATCCTGACGCTGTCACGAGATCAATTGGCACCGGCGTGCCCGGATTGTCCGACTGGGCAGTGGCGACATCCCGTTTCACGCGGTCCATCAGCTTCTGATTGGTGGGGCCGAGCTGCGAGCCATTTGTGTTGGCCGCATCGTAGCCGTTACCCGCGGCGGAAGGCCGAGAGTGAAAGTAACCGGCACCCGAGAATCCCTGCCCAATAATGCTCGATCCAACAGTCTTGCCGCCTTTCACGATGAGTTGCCCATTCGCCTGTTTGGGGAACATGACCTGAGCCAAGCCCGTGACCACCAGTGGGTACACGATTCCCAACAGCAGAGTGGTCGCGATCGTCATCAGAATGGCAGTGATGAAGTTCTTTTTCATGGCAATCCTTTATGCAAGTCCCACGCGCGTGATCAACATGTCAATGATCTTGATCCCGATAAACGGCACGACGATTCCGCCGATGCCATAGATGAGCAGATTGTTTCGCAGCAGCGTCGCCGCGGCGAGAGGACGATACTTGACTCCGCGCAGCGCGAGCGGTATCAGCGCAACGATGATCACGGCATTAAAGATCACCGCTGACAGAATGGCCGATTCCGGCGTCTTCAGGTGCATGATGTTCAGCGTGTTCAACACCGGGAATGTTCCTGCAAACATCGCCGGAATGATCGCGAAGTACTTCGCGACATCATTGGCGATGGAGAACGTCGTCAGTGCGCCACGCGTCATCAGCAGCTGCTTGCCAATCTCCACGATCTCAATCAGTTTCGTGGGATTGGAATCGAGATCGACCATATTGCCGGCTTCTTTGGCAGCCTGAGTTCCGGTGTTCATCGCCACGCCCACGTCCGCTTGGGCAAGCGCTGGAGCATCATTCGTACCATCGCCCGTCATGGCGACCAGTTTGCCTTCCGCTTGCTCCTTTTTGATCAGGTCCATTTTGTCTTTGGGTGTTGCCTGCGCCAGAAAATCGTCCACACCCGCTTCACGCGCGATGGCGGCCGCCGTAAGGGGATTGTCGCCGGTGATCATCACCGTCCGAATCCCGATCGCCCGCAACTGGTCGAAGCGCTCCTTCATCCCGCCCTTAACGATGTCTTTCAGTTCGATCACGCCTAAGGCGCCACGACTCTTCTCGGCCACAACGAGAGGCGTACCGCCGGCGCGCGATATCTCTTCGACGGTACTTCTCACCTCCGCAGGCATTCTGCCGCCGGTTTGCGAGACATAGTTCGCTATCGCGTCGGTTGCCCCCTTGCGGATTTCGAAGCCATTCAGGTCAACGCCCGACATGCGCGTTTGCGCGCTGAACGGAACGAAGCGGGCATCATGTGAGCCCAGTTCCCGGCCACGCAATCCGTATTTTTGCTTGGCCAGTACAACGATCGAGCGCCCTTCGGGTGTTTCGTCGGCGAGCGAAGAAAGCTGAGCGGCATCGGCGAGTTCCTCTTCGGTCACGCCGGGAGCCGGAATGAAACGCGATGCCTGGCGATTGCCAAGCGTGATTGTGCCGGTTTTGTCGAGCAGGAGCGTGTTGACATCGCCGGAAGCTTCGACTGCGCGACCCGACATCGCGAGCACATTGTGCTGCACAAGGCGGTCCATTCCGGCGATGCCAATCGCCGAAAGCAGGCCGCCGATCGTCGTGGGGATCAAACAAACGAGCAGCGAAACCAGCACGAATATCGTCTGCGGCGAACCGGAATAAACCGCAAATGGCTGAAGCGTTACCACCGCCAGCAGGAAGATGATGGTCAGTCCTGCCAGCAGAATGTTCAGCGCGATCTCGTTCGGTGTTTTCTGCCGCGACGCGCCTTCCACTAGGGCGATCATCCGGTCGAGAAACGTTTCGCCCGGATTTGACATGATCTTCACCCTGATCTTGTCTGACAGAACGCGGGTACCGCCGGTAACGGCCGACCGATCGCCGCCAGCTTCACGAATTACCGGAGCGGATTCGCCAGTAATGGCAGACTCGTCCACGGAAGCCACACCCTCGATGATTTCGCCGTCCGATGGAATGAACTCGCCCGCTGAAACAAACACGAAGTCGCCCGCTTTTAGCTTGGAGCTTGCCACCTGCTCCACTTGTCCGCTGGCAAGAATGCGGTTCGCGATTGTTTCCGAGCGCGCCTTTCGTAATGTATCGGCCTGCGCCTTGCCGCGGCCTTCCGCCATCGCTTCGGCAAAGTTAGCAAAGACAACCGTGAACCACAGCCAAAGCGTGATCTGCAGGTTGAACCTAAACGCCCCGCCACCTCGCAATAGAAGGAGCGTCGTGATCACGCTGCCGATCTCGACTACGAACATGACGGGATTGCCCATCATCTTTTGCGGGTTCAGCTTGAGAAACGCGTCCCAGATAGCCCGGCGCACGATCTTCCACTCCCAGACCGCCTTCTTTCTCGACTTCAGCGGCGGGCGGCCGAGGTTGACGGAGGGTACGCGGGGAATCGTAGGTGTTGGCGATGTCGTTGCCATTGCACAATCCTTCTTAAAAGCTCTTGCCGGCCATCATCAGCAGGTGTTCGAGAATCGGTCCCAAACTGAGTGCCGGGAAAAAGGTCAGCGCTCCAACAATCAGGATCACGCCAATCAGGAGCGCAGTAAACAGCGGCGTCGTCACGGGAAATGTTCCGAGCGACGGCGGAACATACTTCTTGGCAGCGAGATTGCCGGCGATGGCCAGCATCGGGATGATCATCAGGAACCGCCCCGCCAGCATGGTCAAGCCGATGGTGGTGTCGTACCACGGTGTGTTGGCCGTCAGGCCGCCGAACGCTGAGCCGTTGTTCCCAGCGCCCGAAGTGAACGCGTAGAGCATTTGGCTCAAGCCATGAGGTCCAGGATTAGAAATGCTGGAGGTACCAAAGCCATTCACGCTTGAAACCGCGGTAAATACGAGAATCACTAGCGGAAACACCAGCACGACGAGCATGGCCATCTTCACGTCGTAAGCTTCAATCTTCTTTCCGAGATATTCGGGTGTCCGGCCCACCATAAGCCCGGCGATAAAGACCGCCAGCACGATATAGATCAGCATGCCGTACATGCCCGCGCCGACTCCGCCGAAGATCACTTCGCTCAACATAATGTTCACCAGCGGAACCATCCCGCCGAGCGGCGTGTAGGAATCGTGCCAGCCGTTGATGGCGCCGCAGCTCGCGTCGGTGGTCACGGTCGCGAACAACGCGCTGTTGGCGATACCGAAGCGGACTTCCTTCCCTTCCATGTTGCCGCCCGGCTGCAGAGCGGTGACATGTTGATTCGTTCCCTCGAGCAATGGGTTCCCGCGCGCCTCGGCCCAATACGCGACGGTGACGCCCGCCAGAAACAGGATGGCCATCGCTGCCCAAACCGCCCAACCGTGCTTCTGAGATCCAGTCATGCGACCCAGGGTATAGGTCAGACCCGCGCCGATCGCAAAGATGGCAAACAACTCGAGAAGATTCGTGAACGGCGTGGGATTCTCAAATGGGTGCGCACTGTTCGCATTGAAGAAACCGCCGCCGTTGGTGCCAAATTCCTTGATGACCTCTTGCGAGGCGACCGGGCCCTGAGCGATGGTCTGGTCGGTTACGGTATCCATAACCGGCTTGCCATCAGGACCAACGATTGCCTTGCCGTCAGAGCCAACTTTCTGAACCTGTGCAGGCTCGACCAGTTTCGCTGTGTCATAGGGCCTCAGGTTCTGCACCACGCCCTGAGATACCAGGACGAGCGCTCCCACAATGCAAAACGGCAACAACACCCACAGGCAGGATCGGACAAGGTCGACCCAGAAATTTCCGATCGTCTCCATTTTGCGGCGGGCGATTCCTCGAATAAATGCAATCGCCAGCGCAATACCGGTCGCCGCAGAGATGAAGTTGTGGTAGGCCAGACCCGCCATTTGGGTGAAATAACTCATCGTCGTTTCACCCGCGTAAGCTTGCCAGTTGGTATTCGTAGTGAACGATGCGGCCGTATTGAAAGCAACATGAGCAGGTGCAACCGCACCGAACTTCTGCGGGTTCCACGGCAAGTAACCCTGAAGACGTTGCATCAGGTACAGCACCACCATGGACACCAAACTGAACAGAAGCATCGAGACCGCGTACTCTGTCCAGCGCATCTCGTGATCTTCGTGGACGCCGGTAACGCGATAGAGCAAGCGCTCGAACGGCCGCAGAATTGGGTCCAGGAATGTCTTCTCGCGGTTGAAAACCCGCGCCATGAAGACGCCAAGCGGCTTTGTCACCAGGAACACCAGCACGAGAAAGAGCAAAATTTGCAACCAGCCATTCAGCGTCATAACTCAGAATTTCTCCGGCCGCAGCAGCGCATATACCAAATACGCCATGGTCAGCACGCTGACGGCAAGCACGATGGTCGATTCCGTACTCATCCGCTTCTCCTACTTCACGCGCTCACAGAAATGCACATATGCAATCGACAGCGCGAAGAATGCGATCGTTACCGCAATCCAAAAAATGTCCTGCATGATCCAATCTCCAGAAAACAAACCTAACTCATTCGGCCTGGACTGGAATACCATCACTCCAGCTAGGTTTTAGAACTTGACCAAGATTGCCATCGTGCCGCGATCCTCTGTCTTGCGCAGGTCCGGAGTCCATCCCGGAATGGTTGTTGCCGGGTTCCCGTTATTCCCCCCTGGAGGTGTAACCCCGCCAGGGCCGCTCCAGTACGGCACATTGGAGTGACGGTGATTGAATTCCCAGCGAAATGTGATGTACTGGCTGGGCATGTAGTCGTAGGTTGCGGACAAATCCCACGCCTTAAACGGATCGCCGGGATTTTCCGTGAAGTACGGCGTGCCCGTCGTAGCGGTGGCGCCGTCAATTGGTGGCAATAACACGAGATAACGCCCTGGGTTATTGATCCTGCCTCCGCCAAGGGTAAGACCGTAGCGGTCCTTGTTGAACCACCAGCGGTTGTAGAGCATAAAGCCCAGGAAACTTTGCTTGTAAGCAATGATGTTTCCAGCAGCATCCTTCTTGTTCGTGGTGCAAGCCACACCGCCGCCCGACTCGCACCCTGCGTCCCCGGTGAGACTGAAAGCCATCTTGTCCAAGAAGCGTTCGGGATGATCGTAGTACTTGACCTCGACGCTGTCATCGGTGTGATAGCGCGTGCGGTTGGGAATTCCGACGGCATCAGCACCGAGCCCGTAATTGTTTGCGGTAATCGAAAGCCACGGCGTCGGGCGCCACAGAATCTGACCGCCCAATCCCAGTCGGCCATTGGGTCGCGCGTACGATTGCCATCCATTAATGATCCAGGGTTCGATCTTCAGCTTTTCCGTGGGAAAGACCTGGATTCGCAGGCCCGTGAAAAACCACGGAGTGTTGGATGACACAAAGGACGGTTGATAAGCCCAGTTATCGAACTGATAAAAGCTAAACAGCCCTACGTAGGACAGGAAAATTCCGGCATCGACATTGATGCCGTGGAGCGCGTCAAAGTGATACCCGCCATACGCTTCATTGAGGTAGCGATAAGCATTGTCCAATTGCCATTGGCCCCGCGAATAGCTGGCGTCGTTGCGCGGCGTGGCGGTTGAGTACAGACCTAGCTGCGTGAAGACGCGCGCACGAACATGGTCGTAATGAAAGTCCCCACCAATACCCAAGTGGGTAAGGCTGATTTCATTGGAACGGAATACCTCGCTAGAACCGCCGATCGTGTCGTCCTTCGGATGATTGAAATCGTAGTGATAGGCAACGTCGACTCGAACCTCTGGCGTAAAGAACTTGGAGTCAAAGGCTGGTTCTTTCGTACGCGGGTTGCCGTTCAGCCAAGTCCAGTCGGCGAATGCAAACGGTTCGGCCTTTGCCTGTGACTCTGGCTGTGCAGTGCTTCCAGCATCGGCCTCCGGCTTGGATGTGCTCGCGCTGGTGCTTACAAAGCTCTCAGTCGCAGGCTCCGGCGCTCCCGCGCTTTCTGTGGCTGTGATATTTCCAGCAGCCGCGCGCCGTCTAAGCGTTCCCTCCAGTTCTTGAATTCTGGCCCGCATCCTCTCCAGTTCTTGCAGAACCTGCGCATCGGTTGCGTCTTGTATGGCATCACCCTGCGCAATCTGGCTCGACCTAGGCTGGTCTGCGGTTTGACCAATAGCATCTGAAGGAATCAACATCGCCGTGGTTAGCAAGACCCCGGCGACACGCTTGGACGAATTCGCTACGCTCCTCGCATTCCAGAATTTGAGTTTCAAGCACGCCACGCTTTCTGGCTCGGGGCTGAACCGAGCCGTTCAGATTCGAAATCACCACCCGTAAAACTTGTCTAAAAAGTGCATAAAGACTTCGTAAACAAATGAAGGGGTTGCGCGGTGTGATTTGACCCATGATGAGGCCTCCGAGCCAGCGGCGAGAGGGACGACGGACGGTTACGAACGACTCTTCAGCCTTTGATTCCCAGGCTAAAAAGAAGAGCGCACAAAATTCGGCTTTTCAGAAGAGGAAGTTGCCGTTAGTGGCGGCCTTAGGGAAAAGTGACAACAGTC
>Ga0126381_100006485_pt1 | contig 12936 bp, 4 predicted proteins | sample PanSoiMetPlot_28_FD_96465 | JGI IMG/M metagenome (GOLD analysis project Ga0126381, IMG submission 96465) | Tropical forest soil microbial communities from Panama - MetaG Plot_28 | ecosystem: Environmental > Terrestrial > Soil > Tropical forest > Bulk soil | place: Panama | collected 2016-02-17
ACTTACTCTCTAAAATCAAAATTCTCCGAAAATTTGTGAGCGATGCAGGCTAAATCCATTCCGAACTTCGCGTCCTCTGCGCTGCAATCGATGAAAATTTTGTTTTCCTGCGAGGTTCGGGGTTCGGGGTTCAAGGCTCAGCGTTGTTGACTGGAGTCGCTGTGAGTGTGCGGCTCAGGAAAGCGTCGAAATCACCTTTGAATTTCTCACGCGAAGCTTTGTCGATGTAGACCATGTGACCGCTCTCATAAAAAGTGAGGTCAATATTGTCCCGGATGGCCGGATCCAGATTCATCCCGTGCACGACATCCTCAGCGGCGAAATAAGGGGTCGCGAGGTCAAAATAACTGCAGCAGACCCACACCTTCAGGTATGGATTTCGGCTCATGGCCTCCTTCAGATTAGAGGCCACGTCGAGGAATTTATTTTCTGCAAGGGTCCACGGGTTGACTTCCGCAATCGTTTCATACGGTAGATCGGTCTCAAACCTCAGATCCCGCCTCACATAGTCATTGAAAGCAGAAGTAAAGGGCCCGTTAACTGCCTCGGCGCTCGGGTCAAAATCTTCATGATCAGTTGCAGGGTTCAGACGGATACCGGTGAATCGACTGTCAAGTCGCCCGATTGATCGGTTTTCGTCCTTGAGAAGATCGTTTACAAATCGGTCATCCGACTCGCGCAACCCCAACTGTTTGAGATAGTTCGCGCCAAGACCGGTTAATCTGGCCAGTTGATTGGCGATGCGGTCCCGATCCGGCTCGGGAAGCCTGTCGCCGCGGGAAAGGGCGAGGAGGTAGTCACCTGCGGCAAAAGACTCTGCCTCGTTCAGCAGCTCCCTCAACGGCAAATTCAATAGATCCGAAGAGAGCTTTTTGTGATACCACGCAGCGGCAGCGTAGGAAGGAAGATAGAGTGGATATGGAACATCGTTTCCCGGGGCAAAAGCAATCGTTTGAAAATTCAATGCGGAGCTGATCAAAACGATTCCGTTTACGTACAGCCCATAGCGGTTTTGCAGGTAATCGCTCAAGCCGGCGGCGCGCGTTGACCCATAGCTCTCTCCGGCTATAATTTTCGGTGACGACCAGCGCTCGTATCGGGTTGTCCAGAGTCGAATAAAATCGCCCACATTCGCAACATCCTGCTTATATCCGTGGAATTGCTTCGCATCTTCTCCAGGCACCGGCCGGCTGTAGCCGGTTGAGACAGGGTCGATGAAGACGAGATCCGTTTTGTCGAGCCAGGTTGATTCATTATCGACAAATTTGACCGGCGGGGGAAGCGTCTCTCCTCGATCCGATAATAAAACGCGCCGGGGACCAAGTCCCCCTAAGTGGAGCCATACAGAAGAGGAGCCGGGACCGCCATTGAACGCAAATGTCACTGGCCTCGTCGAGGCATCCGCAACTCCATTCAAGAGGTATGCCACAAAGAATACAGCTGCTTTTGGTTTTCCTTTGGCGGGATCAAGTAGTGAGCGAGAATTCTGCTTGCCGGGATCCTTCTCGCCTTCTGCGGCAGCGTGCGCGCCCTCTTTGGTGTCGCGCAGGAGGAGGTAACCGGTAATCGCCTTATAACTAAGCGTTTTGCCTCCCGGCAAAGTAACCGCATGTTCCGTTATAACGGGGGGCAACGGTTGCACATCCCCCTTTTCGCCTTTCTCCTCTTTCGCCTCTTTTCCTCCCTTGTCGTCCCTTTCCCCCTTGTTTTCCTGCGCAGTTGGACTTTCTTTCCCCTCTTCCACCTCTACCTTCGAATCGGGAGATGCTCCGAACGACAATTTCGTGATAAGAGCTAAAAACAAAACAATGAAGGGCCTGCGGAGAACCAATAAATCAATCATCATAGCGGTAAATCTAACGAAGCCACCCTATTTTCTTTTGCCGCTATAATGCCGGGGACTTAGGCAATTTCAATATTGTCGGCTATTATTTTCCCCTTCTCTCATTTAGTAATTTCGATCGGGATAATCGCGCCAATGATGTTCCCTCCAATGACGACCAGCCTAGCCGATCTCTTCAATGGGCAATCATTTCTCACTGGGCGTGAGAAAATGCTGGTTAGGAATCGCGGTTAGAAAACGATACCTACCGAAGAGTTGCTAAGACCTCTCGCCCCAGACGTTTAAGCTCGGGATCGTCTTTCTCGGTTTCGCGCATCGCTAGCCCAGTAGTGATAAGGCGTCTCGCATCGTTAGTCAGCCCCATGTGGGCATAAGCTCTGCCAAGCTCGATGTAGTGCATGAGGCGATTGGGATTTATTTCGATCGCCTTCTCGAAACATCTAGCCGCGTCTTCGTATGTCGAGTCGGGCAGCTTGCCGTAAGTCAGCTGCGCAAGCGCCCGCTTGGCTGGACTGATATCAGCAAATGCCATGTGCCAGCGACCGAGCACGTGCCACCCTAAATCGCTGCGCGGGTCCAGCTTGATTGCCTTATCTGCAGCGTCCTTGATAATACGCGATGCGTCGAGCCTCTCCCGATTGCTTTGAAGCGGTTGCAGTTTCCCGTAACTGATTGCGATGGCTAATTGCGCCTCAGGGTCATCCGGAGCGAGACTCACCGCGCGCTTCGCATAGGTCAATGCCGTCCCACCCAGAGTGAGCTTTTCCATTCTCTTCGCGGTATCGCTCATCAGGTGCCGGTATTCGCGTGAGATCCGCACTAGCAGTCGCACGTTGTTTGGCTCAAGCTGCTCCGCGGGCAGGTAAAATTTGAGCGCGTCGGCGGCCTGCAATTTCGCATAAAATACGTCGCCCTTTCCAATGAGTTCATCAGCGGGTCCTGCCCCTAAAGCTGCACTGGAGAGGAACAATGCACCGATCGCCGGAAAGACTTTGGACAAAACGATTTTCATAGCCTTCCGGGCTGACGGTTCGGAGACATACAACACAAGGGCCTTACGATAGCCACACATACGCGCACCCGGCAACCTGAATCTTTGGCCGCGTAAACGCCGGCACCCTGCTCATTTTGCGGGCGTTGTCAGCAACGCCCTCCAACAGCTGAAAAGAGCTTCCACCACAGTCTCTGGAGAGCTGCCATCCCTCGAGGTGCGCCTCGAATAACAACGCTTGTCCTTATTATTTAGTGCATTAGTGGGCGCGGGTGTGCGCTTCGCGGGCACTGATTTCCCGCTCAAACTCCGGATTTCCCAACTCGATCAGGCGGCCTGCATTCAGAAGAGCGGCCTCGCTCAATCTGGGCCCGATAAGTTGGAGACTGGTTACCGGGATGGCCTTGTCATTCACTGGGATCGGAATCGCCAGCGCAGGGTTTCCAGCGAAATTCACCGGAACTGTATTCTGCAGGGCTAACACGCGCGCCTCCAATAGGGCAATTTGCCCAATGAACGGAATCGTTGGGGGCAGAGTCTGGAGAGTCGGCAAAGCAATGAAATCAACTTTTCGGAAAACTTGCCTCAGGGCGTTCTGCCATTCGGCTCGTCTGCTGAGGGCTTGCCTGTACTGATCCGGATACAAGAGACGACCTAACAGTATCGCTGCCTTGGTCCTGGCGCGAACTCCATTTCTGGATCCGTAGTTTTGGTCGCTGATCCACGCACCCGCTGCCGCCAAAGTATTGCCATCCTTCTTGGCCTGGTCCCACTTCGTCCTGAATCCGGGTTCGAGAGTGACGACTCGGAATTTGCTCTGAGCGAGGGCGTCATCCACTGCCTTGTCGATCTTGGGGTCGGTGCCGCTCAAGTAGAGCCGTCCGATCTTGATATCTTTGGCCGAAGGTCTGGCAGCAATGGCTGTTTGGTATCGTGCTGCGAAGCCGTTCTGCAAAAGATCCATCCCTTCCACCAAGTGAGCCACATCTCTGCCGATTGGCCCGACGGTATCCAGATGCTTTGGCTCGATCGGGAATATGCCCTTAGTGGAAATCAGTCCAAAGGTTGTCTTCAAGCCCGCAACCCCGCAGCAGGCTGCAGGTACCCGGACGGAGCCAGCCGTGTCCGTTCCAAAGGAAACATCCGCGCTTTCGTCCGCAACCGCCACCGCAGAACCGCTCGATGAGCCTCCTGGAATGAATCTGCGCCAGGACTTGCTGAACGGGTCTCTTGGAGTTCCAAAATAATCGTTCAAACCGGAGGGGGACAACGCAAATTCACTGAGGTTCGTCTTTCCAACGATCCGTACGTTTCGCTTTCGCGCGATAGCCAGGCAGTCCGCATCGTGAAGGGCCGGAGGAGCGGCCTTGGACACGTATTCAGAACCAGCGGTTGTGACGACACCTTTCACGTCGATGTTATCTTTGATTGCCAGGCTCAATTGTTTGTAGTTTTCAGGAGCGGGCCAATAATCAATGTACGCATGGTTGCGTGAGCCCGGCGGCGATGGCCTCTGCACGACGTAGCAGCCAGTGAGCAGGCTCGACAACAGAAGGCCCGCTAGGGCCCAATGGGCGATGACATACCGGCGGTTTTTCATTTTGTTCATGGCTCCGGACGGTTAGCTCGGATCCTGCCGAAAAGGGCGACGGCTCAGCAGGAGCTTCATATTTAAGTCCCATTTTCTTCCGAGCCGCTTACTGAACGGCTCCAGGCTAAGGAGCCCACGTAGGCAATTCTGTCAATTTCCCTCCAAAAAACAGGTGATGCCAGAGCTGCGTTGCCACGACGGCAACCAACCCCATCTCGACGGAGAGCCGCGGTAGCGAACCGGCCGGTAGCTGACGAAAAGCGCGCCGCCAACGATGCACCGCCGCAATGTCAAAATATCCAGTCCGCCTCAGTGATTCTTCGCTTAGCAACTGGGCGACAAAAGCCGGCTCCGGTTGGATGTGGAAGCTGTCAAGAGGAGCGCGGAAAATAGCCTTGCGCCGTTGATACACGGAGGGCGGGAGCCAACGCTCGGCGAGGAGGCGCAGCAGATGTTTGTCCCGAAACCCGTGGAGTTTCCAACGTGGGTGGAGTCCGGCGAGAAACTGGAAAACGGCCTCATCGAGGAACGGATATCGTACCTCAACAGAGGAGTGCATCGAAACGCGATCACCTTTGGCTTGAAGCAAGTGCCCAGCCAAAGTAACGCGGGCCGCAATCCAGACTCCCCGGTTCAGCGGATGCCAGCGCTTGGCGCGATCCAGCGGCATGTGCAAATCACCCCATGGATCGGCTCTTTCCAACACCTCACGCATTGGTGCAGCGTAAAAACGAAGCTTGGAAAGCCCAAGTACCCCGTAGGCATCGATCCAGGCATTTGGGCCGCCAATCCTTTGCTCGATTGCTTGCCGAAACTCGGGTGGATAGTGTGGTATTTTATAGAACCGGAGAAAGGCGCGGCGCACCTGCTCGCTAAGCGACAGCCCAGGGAAAACGTCCAGGAATCCCATCGCTTTGGCGGCCTTATACCAGGGATAGCCGACCAGCCACTCGTCAGCACCTTCCCCCGTCACAACAACTTTCTGACCTGAGACGTGGACCAGGTGCGCCAATTGAAGCAAGGCAGCACAGGAGGTATCAATTACCGGACATTCTGCGGCCTGGATCAGCTGGGGATAAGTGTTTAGTACATCGCTGGCGCGGAATTGCTCGACAATTGGCGGCTTGGCAGCAAGATGCCGGACCACTAGGTTTGCCGCACTCAGTTCGTCGAGCTCCGGAGAATCGACGCGAATCGTGTAGGTATTAATCGCCGAACCCTTTAGGCGGCAAGCGAGAGCCGTAATCATGCTCGAGTCGACGCCGCCTGATAGATATGCGCCGACCGGTACATCCGCGCGCAATCGCTTTTCGACCGCTTCCAGCATTATCTGTTCGAAGCGATCCACCAAAGACCGGGGATCTCCACCAGGGTCCTCGCTGCCGCGATCCGGGAAGTCCATCTCCCAATAGGCCTGTTCGGTAACGGAGAAGGCGCCGTTGCGATCTTTCTCTGCCAGTAATTGCAGGTAATGACCGGGAGGTAAGAGCTGCACGCCTTCGAAGCAGGTTATTGGCCCAGGCATGGCGGCAAAAGTGAAAATATGGTCAATGCCACGCAAGTCCGGTTTGGCGGGCACCATGCCTGACGCCAGGAGAGCCTTGATCTCTGAGGCGAAAAGGAGCCAATCCCCCTGGCGGGTCCAGTAGAGAGGACAGATACCGAACCGGTCACGCCCTAATACCAGACGATGCCTGCGCTCATCCCACAACGCAAAGGCGAACTGGCCGCGCATGCGCTCCAACATGCCCTCCTGACTCTCTTCCCAGAGATGCGGTATGATTTCGGTATCGCAATGGGTTACAAAGCGGTGGCCACGCGCTTCCAGTTCGGTGCGTCTCTCGGGATAGTCAAAGAACTCCCCATTGAACACCACAAACACGCTCCGGTCTTCGTTGGTGACCGGCTGCTGCCCATCCGCCAGCCCAACGATACTGAGCCGCCGCGATCCCAGGGCAAGACCAGGACGCTGAAAGTAACCCTCCTCATCGGGACCGCGGTGAAATATTGCCCGTGTCATCGCTCGTATGAGCCCCTCCTCTACGGCTCGGTCCCCAGCCAGATCCACGATACCAGCGATGCCGCACATTAGTAAGTGCGGGTACAGAAACAAAAACAGTCTACTTGACTCATCTACGATCAGTTTTGCCTTTCAAGGATTCTAAAACAAGCGTTTTTTCAACGGCCACACCTTTATCCAGAAGCGAACAAAAACGTAAAAAGTGGACACTAGCTCCGAAACCGCGTTTGATCGGCGCTTGATGGCATAGCCTTATCAGGCTAGAAGTTTGCCTTTTGAGCTTGCCTTTCGCCCTGAGTGGCGGTGCACTTTATGCCTAAAGATCGGATCGCAATCATCGGAATTGGGTGCCGCTTCCCGGGCGGCGTGAATGATACAGAGTCCTTTTGGAACCTGCTCGCCAACGGCCGCGAGGTTGTGTCGAATGTGCCGCCTGACCGCTGGAACATCGAACGATATTTCGACGCGGAACCTGGTCTGCCCGGCAAGTCAATCGCTTGCCGGGGCGGTTTTTTGGAGCGAATCGATGAATTCGACCCGCAGTTTTTCGGAGTCTCGCCGCGAGAGGCGCCCTACGTGGATCCCCAACACCGGTTGTTGTTGGAAACCGCCTGGGAGGCGATAGAGAATGCGGGTCTGGTGCTCGATCTGGAGCACGGTACTGATCTGGGGGTATTCGTTGGTATTTCGCACAATGATTATCAGGGAATTCAAGGTACGCCATGGGAACATTCCGGCATTAGTCCACACTCGCCCACCGGGTGTGCGCATAGCATTGCAGCCAACCGCGTTTCTTACTGTTTTAATCTGCTTGGGCCGAGCATTGCGATGGATACCGCATGTTCGTCGGCTTTAACGGCCGTTCACGCAGCGTGCGAATACATCCGGTCAGATCGCGGCGACGTTGCTCTGGCTGGCGGCGTAACCGTGATGATTACGCCGGGCGGGTTCATCGGCTTTTCTCAGGCTTCGATGCTATCTCCAGACGGTCAATGTAGAGCCTTCGACGCATCGGCCAACGGCTTCGTCCGCGGCGAGGGGGCGGGCATGGTACTTCTGAAGCGCCTCACGAAGGCAGTAGAAGATGGCGATCCAATCCAGGGAGTGATCATCGGTACTGCCCTGAACCAGGACGGCCACACCAACGGGATTTCGCTCCCAAGCGGGGAAGCGCAGGCACGGCTGGTGCGGGAGGCGTGCGCGGACGCTGGTGTTGCTCCCTGCCAAATAGGGTTTATCGAAGCGCATGGAACCGGTACTGCTGTCGGCGATCCTATCGAGGCGCATGCGCTTTCCGAAGCACTTTGTCAGGACCGCGCGACTGAGGAGCCACTCCCGATAGGGTCGGTGAAGACGAACCTTGGACACCTGGAGACTGCCGCGGGCGTCGCTGGCTTGATCAAGGCCCTGTTAGTGCTGAAGCATGGGCACATTCCACCCAGTTTGCATTTCCAATCGCCGAATCCAAACATCGATCTGGCCGCGCTGAAACTGCGCGTACCCACCGCTTTGGAGCCCTTTCCAAAAACAAATGGCGAGCGAATCGTGGGTATCAATTCGTTTGGCTTTGGTGGCGCCAATGCACACGTCCTCCTTGCTGAGCCCCCAGCATGCTCTCCGCCTGAACATTCGGAGATTCACACTAACCGCTCATGGCCATTGGTACTCTCTGCGAGATCCGAGCGATCCCTGCGCTCTTCGGCAAAGCGTCTGAGCGCGTGGTTAGACGAGCGATCTACTGCGAACGGCAACTCGCCCGCATTGCCCGATCTTACTTACACGCTGGGCGCCAGGCGCAATCATCATCCCTACCGGCTGACACTCGTCGCGCAGTCTGTAGGGGAGGTGGTCCGTGAACTGGATGCCTACGCAGCCGGGCAAGACAGCCCGAAGTTGTGCACGGCCTTCGCACCGCGCCCGGACCAAGCGCCCCGCGTAGCTTTCGTCATGAGCGGACAGGGCCCGCAATGGTGGGGGATGGGCCGCGAACTTATGCGGCGGGAAGCTGTGTTCGGGCAAACTATAGAACGTTGCGACGCTGCGATGCATCGGTGGGCACAATTTTCGCTGCTCGACGAGTTCCGCTGCTCGGAAAACGCATCAAAGGTGCGAAGGACAGAAATTGCGCAACCCGGCATTTTTGCGATGCAGATGGGTTTAGCGGAACTGTGGAAATCCTGGGGCGTCCAACCGGCAGCCGTCGTCGGGCACAGCGTAGGTGAAGTGGCTGCGGCCTGCATTGCCGGAGTATTGAGTTTGGAAGAAGCAGCGCGGTTGGTTGTGCTTCGCTCTCGATTCATGGCCGGCTGCGCGCGTGGCGAAGGAACGATGCTTGCAATCGGTCTGGGCGAGGATGCTGCGCGGACGCTAATTGCCCGGCACGATCGGGCGGTAACTATATCGGCGTTCAACGGGCCTCGCTCTCTCACCCTCTCCGGACCGTGCCATTCACTGCAGACAATCGCCGCCGAGTTGGAAAAGCAAGCGATTTTTGCACGGTTTGTAAAGGTTGACCATCCGTTCCATCATCCCCTGATGCGGCCTGCTTCAGAGGCCTTGGAAGGCGCCTTGGATGACCTCAAACCTCGTGCAGAAATTTTCCCTTTTTTCAGCACGGTGACCGGCCGTCGATGCGCAGGGACGGCATGCGGCGCCGCTCACTGGGGTCAGGGAGTGCGACAACCGGTGCAGTTCGCGTCTGCGATCAATGCCTTAGTAGACGCAGGCATTGACGTTTGGCTGGAACTCAGTGCGCATCCGGCACTGGTTCACTCGATTCAGGAATGCCTCTCAGAGCGAGGCATCAAAGCGCCGGTAATGTCTTCCCTGCGCCGGGAACGTGAGCACGAGTCCGTGCTCGAGACAGCAATGGATCTGTATCGATCTAGCGTCGCATTAGATTTTGCAAAGATAATCCCCTCTCGACGCCTGCTTTCGCTGCCGGCCTATTCCTGGGACAGGAGCCGCTGGTGGCACGAATCCAACGATTGGCGCGAGGGCCGCACCGGTGTCGGGGGCCGCGGAATGCTCGACACTCGTCTGCCCCGGGCTATACCAACATGGATCGTGCGGCTCGATGGCCGGCAAATGGCCTTCTTGAAGGATCACCAAGTCGAAAATCTCGTCATATTTCCTGCGACCGGTTTTATTGAAATAGTGCTGGAAGCCGGCGCGCAATTGTTCGATGGGCGGCCCTTCGCCGTTGAGGATCTTGAAATTCGTAAACCGCTTATTTTGCCGGATCCGGTTTCGGGACTGAAAATGGAGCTGTCTTATGACCCGCACGAACGCATTTTCTCGATCCGAAGTAAGCTGGACCAAGGCGCCGCCTGGTCGCTCCACGTCGTCGGTTCGATGCGGAGCGAGCGCGTCGATTCGAGCTTTGGGTCGTCTGTCTGGGAAAATGGAAACGCGGGTGAGCTGAAACCACTGGAGGTGGAGGAGTTTTACGAACACATGAGCAGCATGGGACTCCGCTACGGCCATGAGTTCCAACCCATCCGCGAGCTCTCGGCTGATCATGGCAAGTCCGCGGGAAGAGTTTCGTTGAGCGACGCTGTTCTCCGTCGCGCCGGCGAGTATGCCCTACACCCGGTTCTCTTAGACGGAGCACTGCAGATCTTTTCTGCAGGGGCAGCAACCATGCAGAATCACGAGACTCAACTCAAGTTGCCGGTACGCTTCGCGAAGATTTTGTTTCTGCGGTCGCCCGGGATCTCCAGCCTTGTTCGTGCCAACGTTCAGCATTGCAGCGACGAATACGTCGAGGGCAGGCTGGCGTTATATGACGAAGCCGGAAAGCCTTGTGTCCTGGTGGACGGGTTTCGGGCAATTCGCGTCTCCGGCGGGCACCGGCATGCCGCGACGGGAGAGAACCGGAATCTTCTCTATCATCTGACGTGGGAAGGAATGCACAGTGGATCGTCTTTTTCACCGCACCAGCCGGTACCGCTCGATCGGTTGCGAATCGCCGCGCAACATGCGCTAGACCAGGTGATTGCCACGCGGGGCAGGGACGAGCTTTTAAGGGCTGTGGTCGCCGGGGATGAACTCGCGGCGGCTCAGCTCGCTCGAGGCTTCCAGCAAATGGCGAAAGCAGCTGGATGCACCGGGTCATTTACAGCCGATTCCCTGCACGTGACTGAACCGATGCGGCCGGTATTTCAGCGTCTAATCAATAATCTTACGAAGCGGGGCTTACTCGAAACGGAGGGTAACGGATATCGTCCCACATCTTTGTTCGCAAGCAGCGCGGATACTGCGGAAGAGACGTTGCGCTCATTTATTTCCCGCCATCCCGGGCATCTATCGGAAGCCCTGCTCTGCTCCGCCAATTGCACCGAGCTCGGCCCCATCCTGCGCGGCGAGAAGGATGCCGTAGAAGTTTTGTTCGCCGGCTCCTCGGCAGATCTTCTGGAGCAGTTTTACAGCGAAGGCCTTTACACAAGCCACTGGCTGGCGGCGATCGCTGCAAGCTTGCAGGAAGCCGCACGTCACCTCCCCGAGGGCCGCGGACTACGAATCCTGGAAGTTGGGGCCGGCACGGGAGGACTAACCTCTCACCTGCTTGCACGACTCGAGAGCGAGACGCATTCGTACACTTTCACCGACGTTTCGGCGGCATTCTTCAGTGCCGCCATGCAAAAATTGGCAGGCTTCCCCAGAGTGGAATATAAAATTCTGGATCTCGACAGGCCGGCCGGCGAACAAGGCTTTGAGGCGGGGTCATTCGATTTTGTCGTCGGCACTAACGTACTGCATGCGGTGCGTGATTTGCGTGCGACGCTGCGCAATATTCACGAACTGCTCGTACCAGGCGGCAACCTGGTGTTCATGGATGTCGCTAACCCGCAATTGTGGACCGAAACGGTGTTTGCCCTTACGAGCGGCTGGTGGCACTTCACGGATCGGGATTTGCGTCCGTTCCATCCTTTGTTGGGGCGCTCGCAATGGGAAACCGTCTTACGGGAAACAGGATTCGACGAGACCGCTTCGCTCCCTGGCCTTGTCGGTCCGGAAGGCGAAGGGCAGATCGGCTTACTCGCGCGCAAGTCCTGGGACGGAACCGCCGCAGCCGGCCCCGGTCCCATAGAGACACCCTCGGAAATACCTACGGAAAATTCGTGGCTCATTTTTGCGGACAGCGCGGGCCTTGGCGCCGAGCTGGCTTCGCGTTTGCGTGGCTTGGGCATCCGTTTTCGCGTAGCACGCACAGGCGACCATTTTGCGCGGAACGGAACGGAAGAACTCACCTTGCGCGCGAGCACCCTGGAGGATTGGAAACAGCTCTTCGACGAATGCGCCGCCGATGCTCCGCCCGATCGGATTGTTTACCTTTGGGGTCTGGATCAGCCGTTACCTGATGGCGAACAAAAAGGTGGGCTGATGGGGACCGACGCGTTGCTCCATTTGGTTCAGACGGCTGGAATGCTAAAACATCCGGGGAAGGTACGCCTCGACTTGGTTACACGGGGGGCGCAACCAGCCGGAAGGATGAAAGATGGGATCGCCGTGGCGCAAGCGCCTCTGATCGGTTTGTTGCGCGTCATCCGAAACGAGTACCCAAACCTTTGGGGACGCGCAATCGATCTTCCTCCGGCAGCATCGCCGGCTGACCTGTCCCTGCTGTGGAGTGAGTTGCTGCGCAAGGACAACGAGCGTGAAATAGCGTTGCGCGGGGAAGCTCGATACGTTCAACGCCTCGTCCGGGGTCAATCAGCCCGCGAGGAACCGCTCGATCCCACAGTGCCGTTACGACTTAAATCCCGCGAGCGTGGTCACCTGGATACGCTGTGTTTTGCGCCTTCCGTTCTGCCGGTCTGCCGTGCCGGCGAAGTACTGATCGAGGTCAAGGCGGCAGGAATGAATTTTCGCGACGTGCTCAAGGCGCTCGCGCTGTATCCGGGCGAAGCACCAGACGCTCGTTTCTTCGGCGACGAGGCTGCCGGCGTAGTTAAGGCCGTAGGATCCGAGGTGGACCATGTCGTACCCGGAGATCGGGTGTTTGGTCTCGCCGTGTTCGGCCTCGCCTCCCACGCGATAGCCAGGGGAAGTGACGTACGCCGGATTCCCGCCGGCTTGTCGTTTGAGCGTGCAGCCACCCTACCCGTGGTTTTCATGACGACCTGGCACGCATTGCACAACGTCGCGCGGATGCGCAAGGGAGAATGCATCCTCGTTCACGCGGGGGCGGGCGGTGTCGGGATGGCGGCGATTCAGATCGCGCATTACCTCGGCGCTGAGGTGATTGCCACTGCTGGCAACTCGGCCAAACGTGCCCTGTTGCGAACGATGGGGGTGAAGAATGTCATTGACTCTCGCCGGGCTGATTTCGCGGAGGAGGTGAAGGAATTGACTGGAGGCCGCGGAGTGGACGTCGTTCTGAATGCGCTTGCGGCCGAAGCGATTCCGATGGGACTTTCGTGCCTCGCCGAATTCGGTCGCTTCATTGAAATCGGCAAACGCGATATCTATCAGAACGCTCGGATCCC
>Ga0126381_100006486_pt1 | contig 12934 bp, 5 predicted proteins | sample PanSoiMetPlot_28_FD_96465 | JGI IMG/M metagenome (GOLD analysis project Ga0126381, IMG submission 96465) | Tropical forest soil microbial communities from Panama - MetaG Plot_28 | ecosystem: Environmental > Terrestrial > Soil > Tropical forest > Bulk soil | place: Panama | collected 2016-02-17
GCTTTGAATCGTGCTTGGGATGAAAATCGGGACGGTCGGGATTGAGTCGCCACCACTTTCCTTCGATGACGACCCATGGCTCGCAATTGTAGCGAACGAATTCACCCGCTGCCTGCTGCTGGGTAATCCCCTGAACGGTGTCGTCGTGTTCAGGCAGGACGGCGAGAGTTTTCAGGTCGCCCGGCATGTCATCATAGCTCACGCCGTTGACGACGTTATAGCTTGAATCAACGTGATAGACGCTGGTGGGGTCGATCTCGATGGAGGAAGGCTGGTCGTTGATGAAGATATTGTTGCGCATCTTCGTGCCCCAGCTTCCGTTGTGGCATTGCATAGCGGAGCGACCTTCGTTGTTCATCAGGACGGTATTGTTGCGGATGAGATTACTGTGGCATCCAAACAGCGGTAGATCTTCTGGACTCTTGACCTGTCCGGGTGAGGACGGACCGGGCTCAAGGTAGCTGCGGTCGTAGGGGTTGGCGTCATTCCATTGTGCGATGCCGTGGTTGTAGTTTCCGTAGAGAAGGTTGTTCTGAATGAGGGAGTCCTGCAGGCCTGCCAGGTTGAGCGATCCGCCGCCAGCTTTGCCATTCTCATTGATCACGTTCTCTTCGATGATAAAGTTCTTCCCGATCCCATCGGGAAAGTTGTCTTGGCCGAACTTCTCCGTCGCCAGTTTGATGAGTCCTACCGCCCATTCTCGCGTGGGTTCTTCTTTCGGATAGCTTCGCAGTTCAGGGTTTTTGATCAGGTCGTGGAATGAACTGACTGTATCGAGATTGCACTGAAGCCCGCTGGCGTGACTGCCGAAGAAAATATTGCGGCGGATGACATAGTTGTCAGAGCCATCGGATACGTAAGCGGAGTGTTCCATCGCAGAGAGCGCGAAGAGATTGTCCTGGATCAGGACGGTGTGCGTGTCGCGGGAGTGCAGTCCCCACTTCCTATGATTGTGTGAAAAGTTATCGATGATGACGATGTGGTGGGTCTGGCGTCCTGTAAGGCTGAAGTCCCCATCGAGCATGATTCCAGCACGTGGGCTCGCGGGGTCGATCGCAGGCGTGTTGTGTCCTGCGAGATTGAAGCCTTGGATGATGACGTGATGGGTTGCGCGCAGAAGAATCATCCAATCGGGGATGCGCGAGGCCTGATTAACAACGACATCTCCCGGCTCACCCATCGCTTTGAAGTGAATGTATTGTCCATCGCCGGCGCTGAGCCTGTCTTCGAGAACGAAGCCTGCATAGGTTCCTGGCATCACGGCGACAAGGTCTCCTCCCTCGGCTGCGTCTGCTGCCTCCTGCAAGGTCTTGAAAAAGGCATGCACCTTGTACTCGCGCGGAGCAGGAGCACGATCGGCCGGCCTGGCATTGAGATTGAGCGAGGCGACTTTGATTCGTTGCGGAGGGTGGTCAGTAGCGTCGACGACAAGAACCCGAGAGTATCTCTGCTGAACGTGAATGGAATGGCTGACCCAATCGTTGGACTCGTGGGTCTTGTAGAAGACAGGGGAAGGCTGCAGCCCCTGCGCACGCGCACTGGGAAGGAAGCATAGCGAAGCGAGCAGAAGGGCAGTCTGATGGAATGTTGTTTGCATCTTTTGTCCTATGGAGTGTCTTAGTTGTGCCCAGCGGCGATTACTGATTGTGTCGTGCTCGAGTTGGGCTCTGAGGAAAACTTCAGATGCTCTCTGAGGAACTGGTCTCTGCGAATCGCAAAGGACAGCCCTGTCCAGCGCCAGTTGACGTTCTCGTCATTCGACAGCGTGAGGTCGAGTTTGTTCCAGCCGGTGCGTAACGCGAGTTGCATGGGCGATGGGCCGAACCCGCTTAGTGTGGGAAGTTTGGGGAGAATGGATCCGTTCAGTTGTGCGGAGACTTCGTCGTCGTGCCCGAGCAGAACGTCGACCGTTCCATTTGTAGACGAGTAGATAAACGTCGTGAGTCTTGTTCGGCTCGCCCCGGGAACGAACCCCGAGCCCTTCTCAATCAGAACGTAGTGACGGAACTGATAGGTAAGATCGAGAGCGCCGGAGAGCATCTCGATGTCCTGCCAGCGCTCTTTGATTGCTGTGGGGACATTGATCGCCACGTTGGTCTCATAACTCAGATTGGTTATGGCACCGGGTAGCGTGGTCTCAGAGCCCATGGGGCCAAGCGATTTCCACGGCGCGTCAATGCCGATCCATTGGTTCGGCTGTTGCGATGCTTGGCTCTGGTACCAGAACGCTACCGACTTCGGATGTTGACCGGCGAAAACTCCGAAGAGAAACTGGAGTGACTCGGTGAAGGGATAAGGGTTCTCCAGATGCAGCCGATAGCGCCGTTCGTGTACAGGCGCGCCGGTGAGCGGCGTCATCGTACCGGTGTGGTGCCAGGCGAAGCCAAAGTAGTCCTCGCCGCAGATGCCATGGAGCACGCGGGGATGGTCTGTGCCGCTGTCAATGAGCGCCGCATCACCTCCACCGTGATTGTGTCCGGTGTCGAAGATGTTCAGCCCTACAAAGACGCCTTTGCCTTTGATCTGAACGACCGGATATTGCGAATACCCCAGAGTTTTCTCAACTTCGTTGTACGCAGCATGGAAATAGAGTGCCTGACGAGAGACAGCCGTGTGCTCTATGGCGTATCCCAATGTGATGCGCGTAGGATCATATGCATTTCGCAGCACAATGCGAGCTCTGAGATGAAATGGCATAGGGAAGTAGCAAGTCATCTCGCCCGGCTTCGACTCCATCGCAGCGTTCGCAAAGTCAGCGAAGAGGTATTTGAAAGGTGCGCGTACGCTTGGGCTCGTCTCACCATCCCAATAGATCTCAAGCTGCAGGTTGGACGGTATGTCTCCTCGAAAGCTCAACTGTCGTATGATTCCGGGGCCTTGTATTGCGAACTCGCAGGTCCCGGTTGATGTACCGCACTTCAGGTCGGTAGCCTTGCGCTGTAGTTGAGGCTCGGGCGCCGGTGCTTTTGCGGGTGAGAGAGCAGCTTCATCCTTGTAGCTGAGGACTAGACCGCTGGCGCTAGGTTCGCCGGCAAGACGAGCTGTGTTGGCTTGGTTCGGGGTGAGACGATAGTCGATCTGGGTGTAGAACTCGTTGATCTCGTCCAGTGCCTCGATCTCGATCTTGATTCCGTGGCCGAAGTAAATGGGGATATAGAAGTTGTAAGCGTCTTTGTAGATAAAGGCCGGAAGAGGGACGTAGCGTGTGCCCGTCCGCTCTGCGGCACGGCAGAGTTCGTCGATGGTGCCTGAGATCGCGGGTGTGGATTGGCCGTCCACGAAGATGCGAAGGAGAACACGCCCCGTGGGAACGTCGTCGCTCCCGGGGATGCTCCACGTAGACCATAGATGGCGCACTGCGCCACTGCCGATGAGATCAAGAACTGTCTTTTTTTGGCCCTTGTGAATGGTCTGGAAGAGAAAGCTGTTCTTTCCGGGCGCGTAGCTCTGCGCTTGGAACACTTCTCGCAAATAAAAAGCTCGCGATGCTGCGAGACTTGGCTGATCCGACTGCGCCTGCATCGAGGGCATGACTGCAAATATGGCAGCAGCGAAGGCAAATTGGAGCAGCTTCGAACGGTAGCGATGTGATGACTTCATGGAATGAGGGCCCCAGACGGCAAAAGGAAGGTGATGGGCCATTGTTCCTGACCCTGAGCGACCAGCGCTGACCAAATCAGTGTGGGTGCTGACTTTGCCGAGACCAACTTTAGCCGAGGGTCGATCTTCTGAAATTGAAGGGCAAGATCATCAGCATCATCCGATGCCGCGATGGCAATCTGTTGCGACTTGCCATTTAGACTGCGCACAAAGAGGCTGGCGATCTCGACGTCGTCCATCATCTGCAGAAGATAGGGGCGGCCTGTGAGCAGTGAATTGTAGACATAACCCGCCAGCACACTGGAGAGCGGACTGACATAAGCATGATCGAAGTCTCCCTGCACGAGATTGGGATCATCGGGTGAGACAGCGCGGTAGTTCATCCGGGTCTCTCCCAGCCCGCGAAAATCGAACGAGAAGACCTCGTAGCCTTGATCGAGCAGCCTCTGGATTTGAGGCCAGTCGTTCTGAGTTGCCTTGCCGTGGAGGCTCATCCACAAGATGGGCCCTTTTGCTGAAGCGTGGTCGGTGTGGAAGTGGAGCAGCGGCATCTGAAGGTTCGTGCTGTGGTGGAGCAGGTAACGATCAATGTGCACAGATCCCGCCGAACTAGTTCCAAACAGTTCCCAGCGCACTTCGCGTTCAGGAGTGGAGCCTGCATAGCGGCTGATGGACCACGAAGATACTTCAGGATCCTCCTCGCTACGGTACAGTTGGGCGAGTGCCGCGTGGCCGGAGCGGCGAGCTTCGGCAGAGTACTCCGCAATGTAGTGCAGCAGAGGTTGAGCATCGGGATGATCTACCAGGATTTGGCCACTCTTTGTCACGCGCAGATCAGCATCGCGGAACGTGGTTACGAATGGGAGGCCGTGTTGCAGCGGCATGCCGTTGAAGCGATCGAGGAAGTCCAACGCCGCTTCCTGATTCCGGAGAGAATACTGATGATCGTTATAGCTTTCCGTCAATTGGATACGATCGGCGTGGCTGAAACGCTGGTAGAAAGAGCTCACTTCGGTGAACGACTTGTGGGTACCCTGCACTGGGAAGAAGTCGAGTGTCGCGGCGGCCACCATCACCGGGCGGGGATACATCATCAGCAGAAGGCCCGCGTGATCGACTCCCTTTGAGATGAAGCCGAAGAGGTCCTGTTCGGGGTCGCTGTCGGGGTCAACGAAGACCCGGTTGGCAATGCGCATCGGAAGTGCAGTGATGTAGCAAGAAGGGATAATGACTTTAATGCGCTCATCCAGTGCCCCTAGCAGTGCCGCCTGAAATCCGCCACCGCTGGTTCCGGTGACGCTGATTCTCTGGCCGTCGACGTCGGCGCGGCTGAGCAGATAGTCGACGGCGCGCATTCCGTCCCATACCTCCCATCGTGCGAGGCTCGTCCCCGCAAGATAGGCAAGGTTGCCCATCACGGCGTGCTCGGCGCAGATGAGGTTGTAGCGGCTCTTCCCGGCCTTCGCGTCCCAGAACTGACTGCGCTCACCTTGCCCGACCGGGTCCCAGCTAATCACTAGATAGCCGCGTTTGACGAGTCTCTGGCATAGCTCTTGATAGTGGATCTTTCCATTTTGGGAATGGCCGGCAGTGACGAGTACTGCCGGATGCACGCGCGATCCATCCTCAGGGACGTACACCAGCGCCGAAACGTAGAGGCCAGGAAGACTCTGATACAAAAGCCTCTCGACATGGAAGCCATCACCTGCGACCTTGCCCGCGATCGTCGCGTGCAGGTCAGTCCTCTCTGTCGGTACCCCGCCGATCATATCCAGCACTGAGGCCCTCAGCTCTTTGCGCAGATTCTGGAGGTCGCCTTCGTTGTGCACCTGAGCCCATCGCGCCAGTCGACGTTGATCCTGCTGCCATGCAAGATTGGTCTGATAGAGGAGATAGGGCGTAATCTCAGGGCCCGACGTGCCAGGCGGAGCGGAGACCTGAAACGCCTCGGGCGGAGGCGGTGTGGCATCCTTGCCGTTGGCCGCCCAGCAAAACAGTGAGCAGCATAGGAAACCACCGACCACCGCGCGATGCAATAGGCTCTTTAAGAGGAACATAGTCGATCTCCCTCTGACCAACCTCAGAGATGGGTCAGAATGGTTGGCCACAATGATACTTTCTTTTGATATCGTTTTATTACTATTATTTTGGAATTGTTTTGAAAGGCTATCGTTAATTCTGAGGTGAATATGATTCTTAAGGTATTTCCAGCCACAAATGCTCTGGCTGAGGCCGCTGCCAACGAGGCAGCGGAAGCGATTCGCGCAGCGATTGCAGAGCGTGGCGAGGCGCGCATCATAGCAGCGACGGGCGCGTCGCAATTCGAGTTTCTCGAGGCGCTCACAAAGGTCTCCGGCATCGACTGGAAGCAGGTTGAGATGTTCCACCTCGATGAGTACGTTGGCGTGTCCGATCAAGCGCCCGCGAGCTTTTGCAAATACCTAAGGGAGAGGCTGATCGATAAAGTCGGTTTGGAGCGGTATCACCTGCTGGACGGAACCCAGTCTCCAGCGACAGTGATCGAGCGGCTGAGCGCAGAGATTCGCAAAGCTCCGATTGACATTGCCTTTGTGGGAGTCGGAGAGAACGGACACCTCGCCTTCAACGATCCGCCGGCTGATTTTGAAACAGACGAAGCATACATCGTCGTCAATCTGGACGAAGCCTGTCGCAAGCAGCAACTCGGAGAAGGTTGGTTCCCAACGCTCGCCGATGTTCCGCAGACGGCGATCTCGATGACCATCAAGCAGATCATGAGGTCGAAGCAGATTCTGTGCGTTGCTCCCGATGCGCGAAAGGCGAAGGCCGTCAAGGCGTGCTTTGAGGGCGAGGTTAGTCCGGATGCTCCGGCATCGATCCTCCAGCGCCATCCAAACGCGACGATCTACTTGGACAACGAATCGGCCGCACTGCTTTCGTCGGCTGCGATCGAAGCATACGCAGGCTAACGAACTGAGAGTGAGGGCTATGAGGACAGGCATTGCGTGTTTAGCAACGCTTGCGGGAGTTCTGGCGCTGGCGGGCGCTCCCGTACAGGCACAGGTTAAGGTATGGCAAGGTACGATGACCCTGCCGACCTACGAAGAGGGCGCGCCCAATCCGAACCCGCCCTTCGATGCCTATGCGACGACCCAGTTCAGCTACCCCTACGCGCTGCGAACGAACCTGACTGGCCAGAAGACAGGCCACACCTGGCGCGCTGTCTTTCTCGAGAATGAGTATCTGAAGTGCTCGGTGCTGCCTGATATCGGAGGCCACCTCTACACTTGCATCGACAAGATCAGCGGAAAGTCGATGTTCTACGACAATCCGTCCATCAAGAAGGCGCAAATCGGATACCGCGGCGCGTGGGCGGCGTTCGGCATCGAGTTCAATTTTCCCGTCTCGCATAATTGGGTGTCGATGTCTCCGGTCGACTTCGCGTATGCAGCGCATCCAGATGGCAGCGCGTCCGTGTCGATTGGCAACATCGACCGCGTGTATGGCATGCAGTGGGGAGTCGAACTTGTGCTGCGTCCCGGATCGACGTTGCTCGAAGAGCGAGTCACACTCTATAACCGCAGTGAGGTTCGCCACCGCTACTACTGGTGGAACAATGCTGGCATTGAGGTGTGGGATGACTCGCGCGTCGAATACCCGATGCAGTTTGTGGCCTCGCACGGCTTCACGGACGTGTATCATTGGCCCGTCGCGAGCGATGGCAAAGACCTGAGCATCATCAAGAATCAGACGGATGGCCCTGTTTCATTCTTCGTGCATGGAAGCCGCGAGCCCTTCATGGGCATTTGGAACCCCAAAACGCAGACCGGCACGGTGCACTACGCGGAGTACAGCGAGCTGCCAGGAAAGAAGATCTGGAGCTGGGGAGCAGATGCCGATGGGCTGAGCTGGCGCAAGGCGCTCTCGGACAACAACAGCGCCTATGTCGAGGTGCAGGGGGGTCTCTTCCGCAACCAGGAGACGTACGCCTTCCTCGATCCGGGGCAGACGATTCGCTTCAGTGAATTTTGGATGCCGGTTCGAGACACCGGAGGCATCTCACGCGCAAACAAGACAGGCGTCGTCTCCTTCCAGCAGCGCGGATCAGAGACCGCCGTTGCTCTGAACGTGAACGAACGCATTCCTGGGGCGCAGCTTCGATTGCTGCGAGAAGACCAGATCGTGTGGAGCGCATCGGCCGATCTAGCGCCGGAGAAGATCTGGTCGCATGCGGTCGCAACGAAAGATAACTCTGCGAAGCTGACCTTCGAACTCAAAGACCATGAAGGCAAATTACTGTTACAACATACCGACGGCAAATACGACTGGGATGCCGAGTCGACGATCCACGCTGGCCCGCAACTTGCCTACTATCTTGGGGATGAAGCCAGCAGGACCGAGAGCGAGTGGCTCAGGTTCGGGACAGATCTCGAACTGACAGGAAAGACCGCGCTCGCATTCGAGGCTTACAAGAAGGCGCTCGCGAAGAACCCTGAGAGTTTTGAGCTCCAAGTGGCCGCGGGGAGACTCGCCGTATCGCTGCAGCACTACGATGAGGCGGGGACTCTTCTGCGGGCGGCGCAGAAGCGTGATACGCCGAATGCGGAAGTCGCGTATTACCTCGGTATCGCCGAAGAACGCCTGGGGCACCTGCGAGAAGCTCAAACCGCGTACGAGATGGCTTTTCGGCAGGCAGAGTTTCGCTCACGTGCGGCGTTGCAACTCGGAGGCCTGAGGGCGCGACAGGGTGACATGCAAGGCGCGCATGCATTTCTAAAGGCAGGCGTCGAAGCCGCTCCGCGCGATATCCTCGCGATCGAACAACTCGAGGCGATCACGCGCACAGCAGGGGACGCAAGTCATGCTGACGCATTGCTGCGTAGCGGTCTGAAGATCGACCCGATGAGCGATTTCCTCAAGGAGGAGTCCGGGACTCCGGACTTGTCTCATCTCGGGGCCGACCCATACCGAGTGCTGCGAGTGGCCAGCCAATACATGGGCCTTGGACTCTATCAGCACGCGCTCGCCGTGCTGGAGCGCAGCTATCCGCAGGTTTCCTCAGATCAGAGCGAGCCCGGGTCGACTCTTCCGCAGAAGAACCCGCTGGTCCAGTACTATGCCGCATACTGCAAAACGAAGCTCGACCAGGATGCGGTGCAAACCTTACAAGCTGCACGACAACTCTCAACCAGTCTTGTCTTTCCATCGACGCCGATAGACCGGACGGTACTGGAGGCTGCGATCGCCGCCAACAACAGCGACGCAACTGCTCGCTATCTACTTGGCACTCTCTATTTCTCGAAGGGTCTATACGATCAGGGGATCGAGCAGTGGGTGGAGACAAAGCGCCTCGCACCGAAACTGCCCGTTCTCGACGCTAATTTAGGAAAAGCGTGGCTGCATATCAAGGATGATCCCAATCGTGCCCTCGCCGCTTTTCAGCAAGGAGTCGAGAGCGATCCCGCAAACGCGGATGTCTACATCGGCCTCGATTCGACAATGAGCTTCACCGGGGTCTCAGCAAAAGAGCGTGCCGCGGAGCTTGGGCGATTTCCATCGGCTAGCATCTCAAGCCCAATGCCGGCGAACCTGGTCTATCAGCTGGCTCTCACACGGGCAGAGGCCGGAGAGTTCGACGACGCACTAGCGCTCTTCAAGGGCCGCTTCTTTCCCAGTGAGGAGGGTGGCGTCAGCGCGGCGCAGGTGCTGTTCGAATTGAACCTCACGCAGGCCGAGGCAGAGGCAGGCTCTGGGCGTTGCGCTGAAGCAGGTAGGTTTCTCGATGAGGATCATCCGGGCCTCGTTGTGAACGGTGCCACGTCGCAGGCTTACGTGCGAATGGCGGAGATCGCCAAGACGTGCCAGCGTGCGCAGCAATCCGAGGAACTATTGAAGAAGGCTGTCGCGGGCAAAGTTGCCTCCGATGCAGCGTGGTCCGCAAAAGCGGAGAAGCTGCTTGGCACATACAACTCCTCACAGCAACAGAAGAAGTTGGAGACTGCGCTGGCTAACTGCGAGCGGGTAAGAGAGACCAGCGCGTTCACGGGATGGTGGTGGTATAACACCGGCATAATCCAGGCCGCGCTCCATCGTGACGAGGAGGCCCGGAAGTCATTTCGCCAAGCTCTCCTGCTCCCGGACAGCCAGATGTCGCACCATCTCTCACGAGCAGCTCTCGCCGAGCTTGGAGCTGGCCAGAATTACTAGGCGCCGTCACACAACGTAGAGACGCAGGCGGCTCGACTCCGGAAGGAATATATTGCCAGACGTGATGTGCGCGACGCCGTTCTTGTTCGCCCGGATCTGCCGTGAAAGCAGCGGAACGCCTGGTGCTGGTGCGTCTCCCACGGCGAGATTGCTGCCCGCTGCCTCCAACTGGTAAAGGCGGTCGGGGAGCAGACCTCCCACCCAAAGCGTGTGGCAGGCGAACGGAGGCAAAGTTACTTCCACGCGATCAAGTGCCATTTCCTGTACCGAGAAGACAACTGCGATGCCAGCCTCGCCCTTCAACGCGCAGCCAACTCCGGCAACGCCGGAGCCGCTGCCGAGCAACTCGACTTGGATGCGTCCTGTCTTTCCGCGATCTCCGATCTCGAAGAGATGCAGGAAATGATCATCCAGTCGAGGTTCAGACGGCGTTACCTCAATTCGCCATAAGCCGGGGACGACATTCCGATGATTGGAGCGCTTAATGCTCTTCAGCTCGTTGTCGTAGAACTTCTTCCACATGGCGAGTTCCACCGGATCGGCTGGAAGCGGTCCACCTCCAGCAGGCTCCAGCGGCCAGTTGCGGCCGCTTCCCCATGCCCCGCCGCTTGCGTCGCCCGGCGTCCAGAACTCATGGCTCTCACCGCCGCGGCGCCCAGTCACGTGACTCTGTGGCAGCAGAGTGTGAGCCATGATTTCGCCGTCACCTTCTTGGAACCGGAAGCAGTTCGCATTGCCAAAGACCTCTTCTCCGTGGCCGGATCGAGTTCCGGTTCCATCGATCCACGGCATATTTACGCCATGCAGCAGCCACGTCTTGCGGAACCCAGGATTCGTGCTGACGACGACATCGAAGACCGCCAGCACATTCATCTCGGGCAGATAGAGCATCTGCCGCGTAAAGCGGCTGAGCTTGCGAGACGAGTAGGCTCGAGTCGCGTCGCCGAGAGCGTAGTGATAGCTTCCGGAGCTGCCGGTCTCGTCGGCGTTGTCGATGATTCGGAGCTGCCCGATATCCCACAGATCGCGGGTCTTCTCCCAGTCTTCCAGGCTTCGCACCGTATTCCAGAAGCGCGACGAGTCCATGCGCTGGCCGCCGTCATTCGCGGCGTCCATCAGGTTCTCCGACCAGAAGAAGCGCTCTTCGGGGTCGAAGACCAGCATGGTGTTATGCGCGATCGTGCGGCGATAGTAGTTCAGGTAGTGCGGACTCTCGGAATCCGTGTAGTCTGCACCGCTATCGATCGCAAGTTGCCCGCGATGGTAGATCGTAAAGTGATTGCGATCGAGGTGCTGATGCTTGGCCAGGTACGGCCCGCAGTCAAACTCGATGCGCGTAGCTCCTGCACCCCACCCATTGCGGAAGATAACTTGGTCGACTCCCGGAAAATAGCGATGGAGCGGAATCTCGCCCGCGTGCGTATTGGCCGGATTGCGCGGCGCGACATAAGGATCATTCCAGAGAAACTCAAGAACAGGCAGCGCCCATTGTTTCACAGCGAAGTCGGAGTCACGAAGCAGCCACGCCGCGTAGGGGTTCTTAAAGCGGTTGACAGCGTATCCCAGAGCGACAGTGTCACGGTCATCGAGGATCGGATACTCATTGTCTCCCTCGCGCGATGGCGTCCCGTCGGGCATCAGCTTGTAGAGATAGGTGTCGGCAAAGCTACGGTAGATTCCAAAACGGAGTGCTGGATCGACCCCCGTCGTCGTGCGCTGCAACTCCGCAAGCATCGCCATCGGGACATACGTGATGCGCATGTAATCCATCGATTCGTGATAGCTCCCCATCGGAGCGACGAGGTCCGACACGTCGAGAATATTCTGGAAGGCACGCGCCAACTTCTTCCGCGTCTCGACAACGAGAGCATCATTGGGGCGATGCTTTGCCACCGCACACAGCGCAAATGTGGAAAGGCCGAGAAATCGCGTTGTGTAGTTATGAAAGGCTGCCTCCTCTGGATGCTTCAGATCAGGCGTCACCGCCATGATCGTTGCACCGTCGAGCAGTTGTTGCGCCACTCGATCCTTCACCGGCACATCAAAGGCAGGATGTTCGTAGAGCCAGTCATACGCCAGAGCCCAGTTGGAGTAGGTCAGCCACGTGCGCGAACCTGGCTTCGGCAATTCCGATCGGCGCATCTCGTCGAGCGACTTCTGCGCAAACGCATCTTGGCGGGTTAGCAGCCACGAGAGCGCGTTGCCCGCGAGATCATCTGAGGGTCTTCGCCCCGCAGCGTAGCGCGCGCGAAGAATGTCCAAGCCGCAGAAAGCATCTTGCGCTCCCAGCAGCATGGTCGGCACAGATGTTGCTTCGGCAAATGCAATGGGAGCAAACGCAACCGCAGCCCCAGCCGCCAGCATCTGGGAGAACTGGCGGCGCGTGAACGTGTGCTGTTGGATCAACGAACGGCGTTCAGACGTCATATCTCAGACTGCGCTTCGGCAACCATCCGGCTTGTCCGCCGGTTGCCGGACGGAATAAACCACAACGAAGAGGCGATGGCCAGGGTGATTCCGCTGAACGACAGGATCGTCATGCGAGCACCCGCGGGATTTGGAATCAGCAACAGAAGTGACCCAAGGCCGATGCATGCAACGCCACGGCTCAGAAAGCGAAAAACAGGAGCGCTGAAATCAGGAGTGTCGCTGATCTCTGAGGGATCGATCGGCGTATCAAGCTTCCTAAACAACCGCGCGCGCCCAGGCGACTCCTGCCGATCAAACAGCATGCTGAGAAAGAAGACTGCGAGCGCCGAGGGAATCACAATGCTGACCTGCTGAATGAGAGACCAGTGGCCGACGAAGTCCCCATACATTCCTAGAATCAGCGCGGTCGCAAAGGTCAGCATCCCTGACCACCACGGAGTCCGTCGGAAGACCAGCCCAAGCAATGCAGGAGGTCCATACGACAGAGAGATCAGCGTGTTAAACGTCAGCATGACCTGAAAGATACTTTCTCCTCGGGCGGCCATAATAGCGGCCAGCACCGTCACCGATCCACCGACCAGCAATGTCATCGCACCGCCGATAATCAGCAACTCGCGCTCTCCCGCCTTCGGGCGAAGCAGAGTCTGGTAGATGTCTTTCGATAGAATCGCCGCCTTCAGATTGAAGTTCGCCGAGAGGTTCGCCATCGTCGCGCTGA
>Ga0126381_100006487_pt1 | contig 12933 bp, 15 predicted proteins | sample PanSoiMetPlot_28_FD_96465 | JGI IMG/M metagenome (GOLD analysis project Ga0126381, IMG submission 96465) | Tropical forest soil microbial communities from Panama - MetaG Plot_28 | ecosystem: Environmental > Terrestrial > Soil > Tropical forest > Bulk soil | place: Panama | collected 2016-02-17
GACAATTCTGCTCGGCAATCAGCAGACGGCGGTCACGATACTTCAGCGCCGTCTCACCGCGGCGGTGAACCTCGTCAAAGCCGTCGGCGGGGGATGGACCACGTCGATGCTGCCGTCCGACGCGGCGCTTCGCAAGAGCCACTAAGCGTCTTTACGAAAGACTTCGTCATTGAACGCTCGCCGTCACAAGTCGTGAGGTTCGCGGCGTATTTCTATAAAGAGCGGCCGCTGTGACCGACCCGATCAAGATCGTCCGACGCGCGTCCCCGCTGTTGTACGGGTTGATGGCGCTCGTGTTCGTCTGCCTTAGCGTCGCACCTGCCTACGCGCTGGATCAGGCGCGGACGCTGACGCAGTACGTGCATCGCATCTGGCAGGTCCAGCAAGGTCTGCCGCAAGCGTCGATCTACGCGATCCTCCAAACAGCCGACGGTCGGTTGTGGCTCGGCACAGAAAAAGGTCTCGTCACGTTCGACGGTGTGCGATTCACGACCGTCAACGCCCACGGCGTCGCGCTCGGCGACATGTGGGTCACGGCGCTACTCGAAGATCGCCGACACGCCCTGTGGATCGGCACCGACGAATCCGGAATCGTGCGGCTCGATCGTGGTGAACTGGCGCACTACACCGAGCAAGATGGCTTGCCGTCGAACACCGTGCAATGCATCTTCGAGGATCCCGACGGGCGAGTGTGGGTGTGCACGTCGGCAGGACTGGCGCGCTGGAATGGCCAGAAGTTCGAGCCGTTCGCGCTTCCACTCGATCACGTTATCCAAAATGTCGCCGCCGCGTGCGAATCGCCAGACGGGCGAATGTGGATCGCGCACGATGGCCATCAGCTCGACATCTGGCCGCCGCGGCAAGACGACGCGAACATCGTGTCGGCCGTGGCACGCGCCGGCGTCATCCGAACGATGCGCTGTACTGGTTCGGGCGACGTGTGGATTGGCACGTCGAACGGACTGCTCGACGTCCGCACCGATCGGGTGCGGTTGATGACGACTACAGACGGGCTCGCAGACAACGTCGTGCTCACGTTGTCGGAATCACGCGACGGCGCGGTGTTCGTCGGCACGAACAACGGCTTCAGCCGCATTCGCGACCAAGAGACTGAGAGTTTCAAGCCGCAGGATGGGTTGTCGCAGAGCGCGGTGTATGCCGTCTTCGAAGATCACGAAGGAACGCTCTGGGTAGGCACCGGTCATGGACTCAATCAGTTTCTCGACGGCCGCGCGACGCCGTACACGACGAGCGAGGGCCTGCCGAGCAACGACACCGGGCCGGTCCTCCACGATCGTGCCGGTGTCACGTGGGTCGGCACACTCGGCGCCGGCCTTGCGCGATTCGACGGCCATCGTTTCCGCACGCTCACGACGCGGGACGGACTGGCGTCGAACATGGTGCTCGCGTTAGCCGAAGACCCCTCCGGCGATGTGTGGATCGGCACCGATCGCGGTCTCAATCGCATCCATGCCGGCGTTGTTTCGATGGCACTGACGACGGCCGACGGCCTGCCATCCACACATGTGCACGCGCTCAGTACGGACGCGTCTGGCGCGCTATGGATTGGAACTGCTCGGGGCGTCGCTGTCTACCGAAACGGCCTCGTCGAGCGCCCCGCTGGAACACGAAGTGCCATCGCGGCCTTAGGAGCAAATCCCGACGGCACAATGTACGTCGCGAGCGACAGCGGCTTCGAGATCTACGTGAACCGATCCGGAGAGCGCGTTCGTACGCTTCTCGACGGAGAACCCGCGCTGCATCATGTCGACGCAATCTATGTCGACGACGACGGTGTGTTGTGGCTCGGGACGAGCGGCGACGGCCTTCTATCGATCGATCATGACGCCGTGTCACGCTACACGGTCCGCGACGGGCTGTTCGACGATTCCATTTCCGCCGTGCTCAGCGACGAGCGCGGGCGGTTGTGGATGGCCTGCAGCAAAGGCATCTTCTCCATCGATCGAGCGCAGTTGCGCCGGTACCGGCGCGGCGCGTCGCCGAAGTTGACGAGCACTCCATACAGCCCCACCGACGGACTGCGCACGATCGAGTGCAAGCCCGGCATTCAGCCCGGCGCTTTCGACACGCCCGACGGCCAGCTCTGGTTTTCGACGACGCGTGGGGTGCTCGTGCTCGATGAACAGAGCGTTGATCGCCGGTTCGAAGCGCCGCCTGTCGTGATCGACGACATCACTGTCAACGGCGAACAGGTTGGCGCGGCTGGCATGAGTACCCTGCCACCAGGCCGCAACAATGTGACGTTCCGCTACGCCGGCTTGAGCTACGTCGTGCCAGCCCGCATCACCTTCCGCTACACGCTCGCGGGATTCGACACGAAATGGATTGATGCGGGCACCAGGCGCGAGGCGTTCTACACGAACCTTCCGCCGGGACACTTCCGGTTCAGGGTGTCCGCGTGCAACAACGAAGGCGCCTGCCGTGAGGCTGCAAGCGCGGTCGCCTTCAGCGTGCAGCCCCGTTACTACCAACATGCCTGGTTCATCCCACTCTGCCTGGCTGGCGCAGTCCTCATCGGGTTCACCGGATATCGGTTGCGCATCCGCCGGCTGCGCGATCAGTTCGCGCTCATTCTCGCCGAGCGCAGCCGTATCGCCCGCGAACTGCACGACACGCTCATTCAGGGTTTCTCCGGAATCACGATGGGAATGCAGGCGCTGGCGGCGCGGCTGCCGACCGGCGGCGAACGCGAGACGCTCGAGCAGATCGTCACGGACGCCGGGGCGTCGCTACGCGACGCGCGTCGATCGCTATCGGGACTGCGCACCCCGTCGGAAGGCGGCCTCAGCGAAGCGCTGGCCCAGATGTCGCGGCACTTGACCGAAACACGCGGCGTCCGTCTGAAACTGAACGTCGACGGCTGGCGTCAGGCGCTTCCTCCCGAAATCGAATACAACCTGCTGCGCATCGCGCAGGAAGCGGTGTCGAATGCCGTACGGCATTCCGGCACACGCGCGGTGCTCGTCACGCTCGAACGCACGGCGTCGCGTGTGAGGCTCTTGGTCGAAGACGAAGGGTCAGGCTTCTCGCCTGAAAAATCCGACAGTCCCGGTCACTACGGGATTCTCGGGATGCGCGAGCGGGCCGCGAACATCGGCGCTGAGTTGGACGTCGAGACGGCACCTGGTTTCGGCACCGCGGTCAGCGTGACTTTGAAAGCGTGAACAGATGATGGACCCAATGCCCAGTCCGGTGCGCGTGCTCTGCGTCGACGATCACCCCCTTGTTCGAAAGGGCATCGCCGCTATTCTCGCGAACGAACCGACCATGACGCTCGTCGGCGAAGCCGACAACGGCCGGGACGCCGTTGTCCGCTATCGCGAGCTCGTGCCCGATGTCGTACTGATGGATTTGCGAATGCGCGACGTGGACGGGATCGAAGCGACCCGAATGATCCTCGGGGAGTTCCCTGAGGCGCGCGTCATCGCGCTGACGAGTTACGACGGCGACCAGGACATCCATCGCGCGCTCGACGCAGGCGTTCGCGGCTATTTGCTGAAAGAGAGCGCACACACGGACGTCGTGAAGGCCATTGCGACCGTACACGCCGGCCGGCGGCTGATGTCCCCCGACGTCGCTGAGCGGCTGAGCGAGTACTTTCCGAACGTGGCGCTCACCGGCAGGGAAACGGAAGTCCTCGAGCTCGTCGCACAAGGCTTGAGCAACAAGGAGATTGCGAGCCGCCTCGGTACGGCCAGCGGCACGATCAAGATGCACGTCCAGAACCTGCTCGAGAAACTCGAGGCGGCGGATCGGACGCATGCCGTGACCATCGCAATCCGGCGCGGCATCCTGCGCCTGGCCTGACCCGTAGCCGAGTCCCGCGAGGGCGGTATGCCGGACGGCATAGACGGCTCTCGCCGAACGGCAGTCGTAGCCGCCGCAGTGTCGCCGCACACTTGTCGGGAGCTGATGATGCGAATCCACACTCGAATCGATCCGATGGGTCCGGTGACGCTCGTGGTGGTCGGCGGGTTCGGCGCGCCATGCCTCGCCGATTTCGAGCGGACTGTCGTCGCCGCCCGGCGACTCGGCAAGGACGTCCACATCGATCTGAGTGCGCTCACGCTGATCGATCAGTCGTGCCTGCAGTACCTCTTCGAGCTCACGAACACCGGCATCGCGTTTGTGGGCTGTCCGCCGCACCTACAGAATCAGATGCTGGCGACGGCTGTCGGCGTCAGCTGAGAAGGCGGTCGATGACTTGCCGATCGTTCGCGATTCTGCCAATCCTCATCGCGATGGCGTTGGCCACGACGGCGCATCCGCACGCGGTGCCGGCGGTTCGCACCGAGTTTGTCGAGCTCGATGTCGTCGCGCTCAATCATGACGATCATCCCGTCCAAGGTCTTCAGGCTCGCGACTTCACTGTCAAAGAGGACGGCCATCCTGTTGCGATCACGAGCTTCACTGAAGTGTCGGCGGCTGGCATCACCGGGCGTGACGACGGCCGCTCATTCGTGTTGCTCCTCGACGACATGCTGATCCCGACGGCGACGACCGTGGTGCAGCACATCGCGACACGGTTCTTCGATCGCATGCGGCCATACGACCGGGTCGACGTGGTGCGTCTCACTCACCGCGATGACGAGCTCTCCGGGCAAACGGTGACGGCAATCGATCGAGTGGACGCGTTCAGGGGCGGTTCGCTCTCATACTTCGGCCGCAGCCCCGTGGACGACATGCTGCAGACCCTGGCGCGCGTTTCTCGCTCTCTCGAGTCCGTTCCCCATCGGCGAAAGGCGATCGCTTGCATCGGCTCGAGGCAAGTGTGTGATCCGTTTCTGCCGCGCCCGGAAGACACCCTCATCTGGGCTTCGTGGCGCAATGCCATCAGTGCGGCCGCCTTGGCCAACGCGAGTCTCTACATCGTTGATGTCGCCGGCATTCGGAGCGCGATAGATCTGGGACTCGGTATGGTCGACGCTACAGGCGGCGAGGACTTCGTCCGTACGAACAATTTCGATCGGGCAGCCGAGCGCATCGTCGAGGAAGCGAGCCACTACTACCTTCTCGGCTACACGCCGACGAGCAAACCGCACGAACTGCACGAGATCAATGTGTCGATAGCGCGGTCCGGGGTACGGGCGCTCGCGCGCAACTACCGAGGGGATTAGACCGACTCAAATCGCCGAATAGGCCAGCTGGCCGGCCACGTATGTCTGTTTCACGGTCAGCTCGCGATCGAGGACCACCAGATCGGCCACCGCACCCTTGACGATCGCGCCGCGATCGTCGAGTCCCAACGCCGCCGCCGGCGTGGTCGAGCAGAGTCTCGACGCCTCGTTCGGCGGCAGTCCCACTTGCTGGACGAGAAACCGGAACACACGGTCCATCGTCGCCACGCTTCCTGCCAGCGTCCCATCATCGAGATACGCGGCGCCGTCACGTACGCAGATGCGACGGCCACCGAGCGACGCCACTCCGCCTTTGGCCATCCCACTGGCAGCCGTGCCGTCGGTGATGGCCATGATGCGACCTGTCCCCTTCGCGGCAATCGCGAGACGGATCATCGGACTGTGTACGTGCACACCGTCACAGACGACTTCAGCCATTACCTCTGGCCTGTTAAGAACCGCGCCGGCCAGCCCCGGCTCGCGATGATGCAATGGAGGCATGCGGTTGAACAAATGCGTCGCGTGCCGGGCTCCGGCGTCGACGGCCGCCTCCGCAATCTCGAATGACGCACCCGAGTGTCCGAGCGATACGCGCAGACCTGACTCGGCGAGTGCCCGGATCACATTCATGGAGCCATCGAGCTCGGGCGCCATCGTAACGATGGACACGCACTGCCGGCTGCGCGCGATTTCGCGCAGAATCCGCTCCCCGTCTTCGCTTGAGGGCCGATAGAGGTACTCCGCCGGCTGGGCGCCTTTGTAGTCGGGGTTGACGAAGTTGCTCTCGAGATGCGCACCAACTACCTGCGCTCCATGCGCCGCCGGCTGCCCTTGAAGGAACCGGACGGCGTCCAGCGTCCGTTCGAGCACCTCGACGGAGCACGCCACGGTCGTCGGACAGAACGCCGTCACTCCGTACTTGGTGAGCCCGGCAGCGACTTTCGTCAGCGCGGCGCTGGAATCGAGCACATCGGTGCCGTCGACACCGTGCACGTGAACGTCGATGAACCCGGGTACGATGAAGTACCCCGACAAATCGTAGTGGCGCGCGGTGGGGCCGGCACTGGTCGCGCCAGCAACCACATCGACGATACGGTCGCCTTCGAGAATGAGCGTGGCCGGGGAGCGAATACCTTCTGCGAGAACCAGGCCGGCGCCGGAGAGCACGATCATTGCAACGTTATATATCGGGAATGCACGTTCTCGGCATCGACGTCGGCGGCACAAAAACTGTCTGTCTCCTCGCGAACGAGGACGGACACGTTCTGGCCGAGGCGCGTGAGGCCGGCGCGAATCTCCAGGGCGTCGGCGAATTGGCTCTCGAAAAAGTGCTCCACAGCGTCATGGAGGCTGCTTTGGTCGGGCAGCACGTGATGCCATCCGCCATCTGTCTCGGCATCGCCGGCGTCTATCGCGCCGACGATCAAGAAGTCGTGCGCGGGATCATGGAACGAATCGGCTACAAGGCGACGATTCTCATCGTCAATGACGCCCTCATCGCCTTGCAGGCCGGCATCGGCGACGCCCCCGGCATCGTCATCGTTTCCGGCACAGGTTCGATTGCGTACGGGCGCAACGCCCGCGGCGAAGCCGCGAGAGCCGGCGGATGGGGCTACGTGCTGGGCGACGAGGGCAGCGGTTACTGGATTGGGCGTCACGCGCTGCGGGCGGTCGTCCGCCATGCCGACGGACGCGGTCGCGCGACGAGTCTCACTCCCCGTCTGCTCGGACACTTTGGACTCACGGGCGCTGCGGAACTGATTCACAGGGTGTATCACGAAGAGCTGGCTCCCAGCGCGATTGGCGCCCTCGCTCGCTACGTGCAGGAGCAGCGCGACCACGGAGATCCCGTCGCCAAAGGCATCCTCGATCAGGCTGCCGAAGAACTCGTGACGGCCGCCGCCGCGGTCATGAAGCGCCTGGAGATGGATGGCGAGAGCTTTTCGTTTGTGTTGGCAGGCGGCATGTTTCACGCCGTTCCGTGGCTGTGCGAACAGCTGAAGGCATTGCTGCCATCACTCGCTACGAGCAGCCGGACGATTCGCCTCGAACAAGAACCGGCGCTTGGCGCCGTCCAACTGGCGTTGGCCGCTGCGCAGGGACGCGCGAAGACTCCGGCCTACCGGCGGAGTCTGATATGAAGCTCCAGATCTGCGACACGGTCAACGAGGCGGCGATGGCGACCGCCGCGCTTGTCGTCGAGCAGCTGCGCAACAAGCCGGCGTCGGTGCTCGGACTGCCGACCGGCCAGACGGCGCTCGCGATCTACGACGCGCTCGTTGGCCTGCACCGCGCTGGCCGCGCGGATTTCTCACAGGTCCACACGGTGAATCTCGACGAATTCGTGGGGTTGTGCGCCACCGATCCTCGAAGTTTTCGCGGATTCATGGAGCAGCAGCTGTTCCGGCATATCAACGTTCCGGCAGACCACGTGCACTTTCTCGACGGCGACGTACGCGACACCGAGCGGGAGTGCGCTCGTTTCGAAAAGGTGATTGCCGATCTGGGCGGCATCGATCTGCAGTTGCTTGGCGTCGGAAGAAATGGTCACATCGGCTTCAACGAGCCGGCCCGAGATCTTCAGCTGCATACGCATCGTGTCCGTCTGCGTCTCGAGACACGTCGCGACAACGCCGGCCCATTCGAGGGGCGAGTGAGTGATGTGCCGCGCGAGGCCTTGTCGATGGGAATGGCAACGATTCTTCAGGCCGCGTCGATCGTGCTCGTGGCTCTCGGCAGTTCGAAAGCGCCGGCCGTGGCGTCAGCCGTGTCCGGACGGATCTCAACGGACAAGCCGGTGTCCTTTCTGCAACTGCACCCGCGCGTGACGGTGATTGTCGATCGCGCGGCTGCAGCTAATCTTCCTCGAGCGCACGCCGAATCGAACCCCCGGCGGCACGCAAGCGAGTCTTTGCCTCGCCGTAAGTGAGCCGGCGCTTGTGCATGACGATGGCGGTCTTGACATTCCATTTCGCTCGTCGCAACAGCTTGAGGGACGCGTCGTGGCCCAGGTCGGTGACGGCGTTCACGATGCGCGTTCCTCGATCGCGAAGCTTCTCCGAATTCGCCTGAACGTCGACCATCAGATTCCCGTAGGTCTTTCCGATACGGATCATCGCGCTCGTCGTCAGCAAGTTGAGCACGATCTTCGTTGCCGTTCCCGCCTTCAGACGCGTCGATCCGGCGATCACCTCGGGCCCGACGTTCAACTCCACGACCTCGTCCACCAGCTCGCGCATGCCGGAATCCGGGCTGCAGGTGATCCCCATCACGTGCGTGCCTGCACCTCTGGCTCGAGAGAGGGCGCCGCGAACGAACGGCGTCACCCCGCTCGCCGACACACCGATGACGACATCGTTTTTCCTGGGTCGTAGCCGGCCGAGCGCTCGATCTCCGGCAGCGCGATCGTCTTCCACGCCTTCCTTGGCGCGGTGCACAGCACTTGGTCCGCCGGCCATGATCGCTACGAGCGTACGCGGTTCCACGCCGAAGGTCGGCGGCATCTCGGCCGCTTCGAGCACTCCAAGACGGCCACTTGTGCCGGCACCGACCAGCACGATCCGGCCGTTCGACTGCAGCGCATCGACAAGCATTTGAACGCCGCGACTGATCGACTCTTTCTCACGCTGGACGGCGTCAAACGCATCCCGTACATCGAGCGTCATTAGCTGTACGATCTCATTGATCGGCAGCGTATCGATATCTCGAGTCGCCGGGTTGACGGCCTCGGTTCGGAGCCGTTCCCATTTCGAGCGCGTCATTTGGTGCGACTGCGTTTCGGCTTGCTCTTGCCCTTCAGATTGAGCGCCACTGCACAGCGGATGAGATCCTTCAGCGCCGACTCATCGACCGTGTCGCCTTCGTGGATGTCGATGGCACGCCGGACGTTCCCTTCCAGACTGGAGTTGAACAGGCCTGAAGGGTCCTTCAATGCTGCTCCCTTTGCAAACGTCATCTTGACGACGTTCTTGTACGTTTCTCCTGTGCACACGATGCCGCCGTGAGACCAGACCGGCGTTCCTGGATTCGTGGGTTTTACCCACTTCCACTCTTCGACGATCTCAGGGTCGGCCTCGTGAATGATCGCGCGCACCTTGGCGAGGGCCTCCCCGCGCCAGTCCCCAAGTTTCCTGATCTTCTCGTCCATCATCCGAGAAGAAGCCCCGCGGAGCATACTCAGGTCCTCTCAACGCCAAACTGCTTGGCGTACTCAGCGTTCAATCGCTGCCATCCGCCGAACTTCATCGCGTCGGGGCCGACGATGCGTCCGATGGGGTGGCCGGCGAGAAGCCGATCCAGCACGTCCAAGCAGATGTGCCACCCGGCAGCGCCCATTGCGATGAAGCGGCGATCGATGTTGGTCCACAGCGTCAGACGCGTACCGCCACGAAAGGCTTCGAGCTCCCATCGCATGTCGAAACCACCCCACGTGTACTCGAGCAGCTTCGGAGCATCCGCTCGAGTGACAGTTGTTTCGGAAACAAGCAACGTGGGCGCTCCAACCGTGGTGAGCTTCACCGTGGCTCCAGCCTGACCCAGACTCGCATCGGCGTCAAAGGGAGCCCACTCGCGAAGATGCGATGGGTCAGTCAGGGCCTCCCAGACCTTTTCTGGGGAGTGGCGCAGCTCTCTAACGAGAATGAGCTTCCACGTGTCGCCGTCTCTTTGTACCTGCGCCCCGCTCGCGGGACCGGGCGTGTAGAGGTCGCGATCGATCATCGTCTTTTCCTTGTCTTCTTTTTTGTTGGTGTCGATCGAGCCATGCGGTCGAGATGGCGCTCGAGCGCATCCACGTGAGTGGACCAGAACTGGCGGAATGGCGCCAGCCAGGCATCGATCTCCTGCAGTGGTTGAGGTTTCAGCCGGTAGACACGGCGCTGTGCATCCACCGTCGCTTCCACGACACCGGCCTCCCGCAACACTCGCAGATGCTTTGACACAGTCGGCTGCGACATACGAAGTTGACGCTCGATTTCGCCGACCGACTGTTCCGACGAGAGCAGCAGGCTCAATATCGCGCGACGGTTTGGCTCCGCGATGATTTCGAATACCGATTCCACGTCCTCAATATGCTCGACGGAGAATATGCTTGTCAAGGCATATACGAGAGGGCCGCAAACGTGAAACGGTGGGAGATGGGAGGAGCCGCGTTGCGTCGCTCGACTGACACTACCTCACGTTCAACGCGTAGTCTCCGGCGACCCACGCTTCGAACGTGTCGCCTTCCGTCGCCCACTGGAGATCGTGGTTGTAGTCGCCGCGATTGATGTTCACCTGACCGAACGGGTTCGTCGCGCGAAGACGGATGGACTGCCCGTCTACTGCCATCGTCTGGACGAACGCGAACGACAGCAGCGGGCGATGGTAGATGAAGCCCCAGTTCGCGCGTCGCGCCGCCACAATGAGGCCAGCAGCCGGCGTCTTTCGCGCGATGACGACAGCGCCGTCGACGACGACGTCTCTGGTCACGACGAAGGGAAGGCTGTCGCCCGCTTTCGCATTTTCGGACGTGATCGGGCTGACGAGCCTTACGTGGACGATCGTCCCGTCCCGGAGCTGTGCCGCTACGGTTGTCGGTGTCGCGAAGATGAGCCACGCGAGGCCGATGCACGTTACTAGATTGCGGATCGTTCCCATGACGCGACAGCCTGCAATACGGGCTCCGTGTCGCGTGCTCCGACGCGTCCCCGAACAGACAGTCACGGTCGATGCCGGTCGCGACAGTGCTGCGAGCCGATCACTGCATCTTGTTCTTGGAGCCTGGTGCCGCATGCACCGTCTCGCACGCATTTGTGAGTAGTCGCCGCGATCTGCAAGTTTTGATGTCGATCCCATCACGGCAGCGCCCGCCTCGTCCCAGGCTTGCGATCGGAAGAACCCGCGCAGAATGAGCGACTTGGCACCGTCGCGCTATGGCGCGTTCGCAACGGGAACGCCGGTTGCTCGTCGCAACGTTGGAGGACAAAACGACGATGGGCGCGCCGAGCGACTTTTCGAAACCGACGCGCGGGCTGGCCGGCAGCGACGTTTGGTTTCTTCTTTCCCTCGCCTTCATTTTCTTCTCGCTGATCGTGACGATCGCCGTCATGCGACATTGACGAGAACGCCTGCGAGCTCCCGTCAACTCGACAGTTCGCGGGTCCCAGACGCAGCCTGAGCTGCTGCAGAGTACCGGCGCCATCGGCGCATCAGAAATGCGCCGCGGCAAATCCAGCCTTGTCGATGAGAATACTCACTGAGGTGGTCTTATGTTTCGAGATCTTCTCAGCGGACTTCTGTCGGCAACGTTGCTCGCGACAGCCGGAGCTGCCGGACAGGCGCAGTCGCGGCCAAGGTTCGATGCATTTGAGGTGGCGACCATCAAGCGCGCCGATCCAGACCTCGCGCGCTTTATCAAAATGCAAAGCGCGAATCGTTTCGTGGCGCACAACCACGCTCTGCGAACGCTCATCGCCGCCGCATACGACCTGCCACCGGAGGCGATCTCAGGTGGGCCGTCGTGGGTCGATTCCGATCGTTGGGAAGTGCTGGCGAAAACGCCTGGTGACGTGCGGCCGTACTTGGACGAACAGATGGTCATGCTCCGGCAGCTCTTGCGCGACCGGTTCAAACTCACGTTTCATCGTGAGTCGAAGGAATTCTCGATCTTCGTGTTGACCCTCGCAGCAGGAGGACCAAAGCTGAAAGACAGTACGATTTCTCCCGATGCGACGCCGGCTGGTCCACCGCTCGTCGCGTTCGTCGTATCGCCAGCCGTGGTCAGGCTCCCGGCCCGATATACGACGATGGGTGAGTTCGCGTCGTTGTTACAGCGATCCCCACTCGACCGCCCAGTTGTCGATCGAACGGGACTTCATGGACGATACGATTTCGATTTGGAGTTTGCGCCAGACGAGAGTCTCTGGGGAGGGATACTCCCTCGCCCAGAGAACAGCGACAAGCCGAGTCTGCTGCGAGCGATGCAGGAGCAGTTGGGTCTAAAGCTGGAGTCGACGCGAGGCCCCATCGATGCCCTCGTCATCGACCGCGCCGAACAACCAACTTCAGACTAGGCAGTCCAGGCTCAGACGGCAGCTACCGGCGCGGCCGCAGGCGCGCTCGTCACAAACGCAACGCCGATGTGAGGAGGCAGTCCGAGCGTTACATCGATCTCCACTCCCTTAAAGGGAATGTCGCCGATTTGCTGTTTGACGTTGAAGGCCAGCTCCAACGCCTTCAGCGCGCTGACCAACGTCTTGTTATCCTGATGTTTCTCGATCAGTTCTTTGATTTTGTGGACGTCAATCGTGTCGGTCGACGCCACGAGCTTCGCGCCGATCTCCGGCAGCAGCCCGGCACCGACGCGCAAGTCTTTGATCGTGAATCCGAGCGCGCGCATCGTTGGAAGGGCTTCGTTGAACTCGTCGACGAGGTTGCCGGCCGCATCCGTGGCGGCACCAGCCATGTCCTTCGCTTTACCCATCAAGTCTTTGAATGCCATCGCCCCTCCTTATCTAAGCGCGGACTATCTTAGTGCTTCGGTCAATGGGCGTTGCACACGCATTACGCGGTGCCACCATAATGCGCTGATGTCGTCGTACGTCGTCCGAGTCGAACGCCTAAACAGTCTTCCACTCGCCGTTCTTCGCCGACATGCGCACGCCTCGGAGCTCGCCCGAGTCGTACCTGAGTGTTGCGGCCTGGTATGGAAAGCGATGCGCGAGCAACACGCCCCTGCCGGACGGCACGTCGCGATCTATTGGGACAACAGCATCCAGCTCGACGTCGGCGTCGAACTTCAGGGCGCGTTCTCCGA
>Ga0126381_100006488_pt1 | contig 12933 bp, 10 predicted proteins | sample PanSoiMetPlot_28_FD_96465 | JGI IMG/M metagenome (GOLD analysis project Ga0126381, IMG submission 96465) | Tropical forest soil microbial communities from Panama - MetaG Plot_28 | ecosystem: Environmental > Terrestrial > Soil > Tropical forest > Bulk soil | place: Panama | collected 2016-02-17
AGTTCACCGGCAGGCTATGGGGCTGGCGGGCGCTGGGGGACAGCGCACTCGCCGTCTGGCCGCGCAGCAATCAGGGCTACCTTGTCGAGCTCACAGGACGCTGCCAGGACCTCCGGTTCGCCATTTCGATCGGGCTCAGCAGTAGCATGGGGGGCCGCGTGTCCGCCGGATTCGACCGCGTGATCGTGAATCTGCCGTCCAACCGGACTCCGAACCGGGTGGGCTGCACCATCCGCACGATCCGCCCGATCAACACGCAGGTCGTCAAGGAGTCGAAGAGTGACCTGGGCGAGGGTGAGGTCACCGAGCGAGACCCGTCCATTCCCGACGAGCCGACGCAATAACTGAGGCGGACACGTCTCCTCGCTTTCGGACTCACGTCGTCTGCCAGGCCCCGTCGCCCGGCGAAAGACGCTTAAAGGGGCCCCGTCCAGGCGGCGCCGAGTAACAGTGCGATCCCCACGATGACGTACAGAACTGTGATCACCGCAGCCGTGACATAGCGCTCGGCTCGTCGAGCCCACATCGTCGGTTGCAGGGAATGCGTCCCGAAGTCGCGGTCCGCTACGTTCAACTCTACAGTTTCGCGGCATGCGCCGCTGCTGGTGTCACGTGAAACCTCGCCCGGAAGCGGGATGCCCGTTCGGATCAAGCAGCCGCGGCGCCAACTGGCGACGAGACCCCCGTGGCAATTGCGCTCCCACTGACACAAAGGAATGTCGATTCCCTGCTCGTCACCGGTCGCGCACCCCGATCGATCGCGTGTACTCATGCACGTCTCCTGGCGGGGACCATCCCTCGACTTCATTCATGGGAACACGCATAGCTCTAAAACTATTCGTCTGTAAACTTCGGTTGAACATGACCTGAGCACCGCCAGCTTAAAATCGCCAGTCACCGACGGCTGGATTCGGCGCCAAGCCGCAACTCGGCGCTCAGGCAAGTCGTCCCCTCCCCCGCCCCGGAGTCATACACGTTGGAATTGCGCGACCGGCACCCGAACTCGCACCGAGTGCCGCTCGGATCAGCCCCTCTGGTCCGCTCGAGGTTGTAGATGAGCTCTAACAAAGTGCTCGATCATACTGTTGACTTGCTCTGGTATTTCTAACGTGGGGAAGTGACCTGAGCCCACTGTTTTGCCGATAACGAGCTGCGGACAGAGGCTGGAAAAAAGAGGCAAGTCGCCATAGCAACCGCCGCTGTCTTCGATGTACAGAACAGGAAGTTTGCAAGCTGAAACCCGCTCGCGCGCGACTTCGTCCCAATACCTCCCATGCTATGGCCGACAACAATTGGCGATGCTATCTTTAGCTGACGGCAAAGACAGGCAACGTCATCAGCATATTGTGCGATCGTGCCGAATTTGGGGGGCTTGTCGCTCCTGCCATAACCTCTTAAGTCCAGATTAATCGCGGTACCACGACTCGCAAAGAAATAGAATTGAGGTGCTTAATGAGAAGTATCAGCACCTCCGCCGTGTACGAAAATGAACGTCGGGCTTCCAAGACCGGCTCTGTCAAAATAGAGTTTGATTTTGTCGGGTAACGTGATTTCCATGGCATCTCCTACTGGCGAGCTGGAATCAAGGGACGTCCACCGGTTCGATGATCTGCGGGAACTGCTTCTGCAGCACCGCACGAGCCCTCGATCTCGCAGCGCAGGGCTGGGTGATGGGTACAGTGCGCGAGACCCAGCTCGAGTTTCAAGGCCGGGTGTCCTCTTCGTCCCGCTCGAGGATCGCCATGTCCGAGGAGCCTGCGTCAGGGCGCAGCGGCTGTCTCCCGGCAACAGGTTGAGCCCCGCGCCGGCCCACACTTCAGGAGAAACTCATGTTTGACCACGTCAAATTCGGAGTCAGCGACTATGCAGCGAGCAGAGCGTTCTTCCTCAAGGCACTCGAACCGCTCGGCGTGACTGTTGTCTCGGAGGGGGCGCCGACATACGGCGTCGAGCTTAGCCCAAAGGGTAAGGCTTCATTGTGCCTGTACCAAACCGAGGAGAAGCCGGCGCACCTTCACCTGGCGTTCACAGCCGAGAATCGCCAGCAAGTCGGCGCCTTCTACCGCGCGGCTCTGGAGGCCGGTGGCAAAGACAATGGTGCGCCTGGTCTGCGCCCGCACTACCACGCGAACTACTATGCTGCGTTCGTCATTGGTCCGGACGGACACAACATTGAAGCGGTGTGCCACGAGAGTCCTTGAGAGTGTCCAAAGCTGTCGCTCAAGACGTAATCTGCGAAGATGTCCAACACGGCAGAGCGGCATTAAGGGGTCACTCGGATGAGCGATCGGGTCGATGAGAAGCGCCGCATGTTTCTGGGCTTAGCCGCGGGAGCAGCGATGAGCAACGCGATCCCCTCCACCGTACAACCGAAGCCGATGGAGGCGGCTCCGACCGATATCGTCCTGATGGACGGAGCTGCTCTTTCGCGCGCAATCCACACGAAGCGTGTCTCGTGTGTCGAGGTCATGCAAGCCTATCTCGCTCAGATCGAGAAACTGAATGGTGCGGTCAACGCCCTGGTCGCTCTCCAGGACGTCAGCAATCTGTTAGCCCAGGCGAGAGAACGCGACGCGCAACTGGCGCGGGGCGAGGTTATGGGCGTCCTGCATGGGATCCCCCACGCAGTCAAGGATTTGCAAGCCGTCAAGGGCATTCGCACTACTCAGGGCTCTCCGATCTTCAAGGACTTCGTGCCGACGACTGACAGCCTCATGGTGGAGCGGCTGCGAAGCGCCGGCGCGATTCTCATCGGCAAGACCAACACCCCGGAGTTCGGCCTCGGTTCGCACACCTTTAACTCGGTCTACGGTTTCACGCGGAATGCCTACGACCAGTCGCGTTCAGCAGGAGGCAGCAGCGGCGGCGCGGCGGTCGCGCTGGCGCTGCGCATGGTGCCCTTCGCGGACGGATCTGATTACGGCGGGAGCCTGCGCAATCCGGCAGGATGGAACAACGTCTGTGGGTTTCGCACGAGCATCGGACGGGTACCGAGCGATAACCGGGATACATGGCTTCCATCCATGGGCGTGGTTGGACCGATGGCCCGCAACGTCACCGATCTGGCGATGCTGCTATCGGTACAGGCGGGATATGACACTCGAGTGCCGTTGTCCATCGACGGTGACGGAACTCCTTTTCTGCGGAACCTCGAGAGTCAGTGCAAGGGTAAGCGCATTGCCTGGGGCGGCGATCTCTCGGGCAAGACACCGTGCGAACCTGGTGTGCTGGAGGTGTGCAAGACTGCGGTCGGTGCATTCGCAGAGCTAGGTTGTCATGTCGAAGAGGCGCATCCCGACTACGACCTCGACGCGGTTTGGCGCGCCGTAGTCAAACTTCGTGGGTGGCAACAGGGCGTCGCCTTACATGCTTACTATCAAGATCCGGCGAAGCGCGCCCTGCTCAAACCAGAGGCAATTTACGAAGTAGAAACTGGACTGAAATTGTCGGCGTATGACGTGACGGCCGCCTCCGTGGTTCGCACGGAGTGGTACCAGACTGTTCGGCGTTTTTTCGAGCGCTACGACTTTCTGATTCTCCCCACCGCACAGGTTTTCCCTTTTCCCGTCGAGATGCGCTGGCCAGAGGCCATCGGCGGGACCAAGATGCAGACGTATCACGAATGGATGAAGGGGACGCTGCTGGTAACCATGTCTGGCTGCCCGAGCCTTGCGGTTCCTGCGGGCTTCAACGCAGAAGGACTTCCGATCGGTCTTCAAATCATCGGTCCCAATCGGCGCGAGCTGGACTGCCTCAACCTCGGTTACGCCTACGAAACCGCGAGGAACTGGAACCCCCGCGTATCGCCGCTGCTCCATCGTCCTTGAGGCGTCGATGCGATTGCAATCCCCCTGGGCGTCCAGGCCGCACCCACTGGGTCGAACGCGTGGCTCCAGGTCGCGTACCGCTTAGGCGCTTGGCTTGATCATGTCGCGGGCATAGGCCAATCCAATGCCGTAGCCGCCTCCATTCGCCTCCACTATCGCGCGTGCCCCGTCATACGTCTCGTGTCGCGTCCAGTCCCGCTGCAGTTCAAGCAATACCTGAATCCAGGAAGTGATTCGCGCTCCGGCCGCCTGCATGCGGCGCAATGCGAAGTCGTGACTCGGCGGCGTCAATCCACCGCAAGCGTCGGCGACTACGAAGACGTCGTAGCCCTCGGCGAGCGCTGACAGCACTGTGAATGACACGCAGGCCTCCGTGAGCGTGCCAGCTACGAGCAGCCGTCGTCTTCCCGTAGCCACGACGGCCGCACGGGCTGCTTCATCCTCCCAGATATTCATGTTTCGCCGTTCGATCGGCTGTACCGACGGCAACATCCTGGCGATGGCCGGCATGAAGGGTCCGCTGTAGACTTTGCTCGCGGACCTCGAAACGACCACCGGCAGAGCAAACACCACCGCGGTACGCGCGAGCGCAATCGCATTGTTGACGAGCGTCTGACGATCCTCAGAGCTCACACCGAACGCGAGCCCCGCTTGGAGATCGACCAGCAGCAGCGCGCATTCACTGGGTTTTATGAGAGGGGCTTTGTCTGGCATTTGGATCTCTCCTCGACCACTAATCCACAACGGCGGTGCTGCCTCGTCCTTACTGATACCCGATGCCCGTGACGCAGTCGCGCAGTAATTCCTCCTCGTGCGTCTCCTCGTCGAGGAGTCCGCGTACGAGGTCGTGCCCGTGCACGACGCCCTGCGGTCGTCCCTCGTCATCGAGAATGGGTGCACACCGCAGCGACCGCGCGTTCAAGATCGTCCAGACTTGTTGCAGCGGCTGGTCGACCTGGCAAGAGACAACACTCTTTGTCATTATGGCGCTCGCTTTCATGGCGCACGCGGCGACGCCCGCGCTTCCGAGCAGCCTGATGAGGGAGTTTCGCGAGAGTCGGGTACCAGAACCCGAATCTGGGGACTGCCCCAGGAGGGCAGCCGACGCCCACCGGGGTCGGCTGTGGGCAGATGCGGGTGGTGAGCTGCGCCAGCAGTGCTCAGCGGGGCGAGAGCACCGCTTCCATACGCGCAGCTGCGGCCAACAGCTGATGATCCATGAACGGTGCCGCCACCAGGCTCAGCCCCACCGGTAGCGTGCCCGGATCGTGACAGGGTATTGAGATGGCGCAGCCATCCAGGAAGTTGACCAGGCTGGTATTGCGCAGCATGCGCGCGTTCATCGAGAAATAGTCGCTGTCAGTCGCGAGTGTTTCGATCGGTGGGGCGATCTGCGGCACGGTGGGCATCAACCAGAAGTGCACATCGCGCATCCGATCCGCAAGTCGGCGCTGAATATCTTTGCGCCCTCGCACCCCATCAATGTAAGCGGCCGCAGTGATGTGTCGGCCGCGCTCGAGGCGCACGCGTACCCTTGGGTCGATCCTATCCGCGGAGTCATCGAGCAACTTCCGGTGCGCGGCGTAAGCCTCAGCTGCCTGGATTCCTCCCTGAGCATTCAACTCTACGATCTCCAGGAACTCCGGCACGGCAAGCTCAACCAGCTTTACTCCGGCGCGCGACAGCCTCTCCATCGCCGCCTCGATGCTGCGTTTCGTGTGCTCGTCCAACTCGTTGCAGACCAGGGTCTGGGGCACTGCGATCCGGTAGGGTTCTGAGAAGGGTGTGTTCGTTTGCTCTGGCGTGCTGCCCGCCAACACCTCATCGAGCAATGCGCAGCACTCGACCGTTCGCGCAATCGGCCCGATTGAGTCCAGGCTGGCAGACAGCGGCACGGTCCCCTGAAGTGGGACGCGGGCTGCGGTCGGCTTGAACCCCACGAGTCCGCACAGAGAAGCCGGGATCCGCACCGATCCTCCAGTGTCGCTCCCGATTGCGGCGGGCACTATCCCGAGCGCCACCGAAACGGCAGCACCCGATGAAGAGCCTCCGGGAATGCGAGCACAGTGTGTATCACAAGGATTGACCGGCGTTCCGAAATGCGGGTTCAGCCCCAAACCTGAGTAGGCCAACTCCGTCATGTTGGTACGCCCGAGGAGCACCGCGCCGCTCAAACGCAGCCGTCGAATCACTGCTGCCTCGTGCGGTGCGGGCTCACTGTCGGCCAAAAGGGCCGAGCCGGCGGAAGTCGGCTCACCGACGATGTCGAACAGATCCTTGACGGAGATCGGAAGCCCCGCAATGGGCGAAGGTGTGAAGCCCGCTGAACGCAGCTCATCGCAGGCCCGAGCTTCGTGAAGAGCCTTCTCGGTGCGCAGACGTGTAAACACAGCAGACGCGCGAGGCGTCTGGGCCCTGGCGAGCGCAAGGCGCGTCATCTCCTCTGACGAGAGCGAACCCGAGGCAAGCGCGGCCGCGGCGGAGCTTACCGTGAATCCCGCGGGCTCAGACGGTTCGCTTGATCGTTTCACGTACGACTCGATGCGGCCTCCGCAGCACGCAACCCCGCCGCCGTGTCGCAGGGCCGAAGGGCATCAGCGGTGAAGTGATGCCGGTACATCTGCGCAGTAGCGCCGGGTGCTCGGCTACGCGACCTCGGCGCCCACAACAGCCTTGACTTCGAGGAAGTCCCGCAATCCGTACTCGCCCCATTCCCGGCCGTTGCCCGATTTCTTGAAGCCCCCGAAGGGAAGTTTCATGTCGCCTTGCGCGCCGTTGATGGTTACCCTGCCGGCTCGAATTCGCCGACCAATGCGATTAGCGCGTGCGAAATCCCGGGACCAGATGTAAGCCTGCAGACCATAGGGCGTGTCGTTTGCGATCCTGACCGCCTCCTCCTCATCTCGGTACGGCAGGATCGCCAACACAGGCCCGAAGATCTCTTCGCGCGCGATTACCATGTCGTTCTTCACGTCCGAGAATATGGTGGGACGTACGTAATAGCCCTTCTCGAGGCCCTGCGGACGCCCTTGGCCGCCGACCACGAGCTTTGCACCTTCGGCGATTCCCTTGGAGATGTAGTTCTCGACACGGTCGAACTGGATCTTTGAGACCACAGGCCCCACGGCAGTCCGCTCCGATGCGGGGTCACCAACAATAGTCGACTCCGCGACTTTCCTGGCAAGCGCCTCGACCTCAGCCAGTCGGTTGGCCGGGACCAGCATCCTTGTGGGCGCGTTGCAGGACTGGCCGGAGTTTTGGAACACCTGCATCACACTCGTCTGGACCGCCTGCTCGAAGTCCGCATCGTCCAACAAGATATTGGGTGATTTACCACCAAGCTCCTGGTGCACTCGTTTGACGCTGGCGGCTGCCAGCTTTGCAACCTCGGTGCCAGCTCGGGTCGAACCGGTGAAGGAGACCATGTCGATGTCCGGATGCGCCGCCAGCGCAGCCCCAACTTCCGGACCCGTTCCATTCACGAGATTGAAGACACCCGCCGGCACACCCGCCTCGTCAAGTACTTCTGCCCAGATCGCGGCGCTGAACGGCGAGAACTCGGAGGGCTTGAGCACCATCGTGCATCCCGCTGCCAGAGCGGGAACGACCTTGGCCGCCACCTGGTTCATCGGCCAGTTCCATGGGGTAATCAAGCCGCAGACGCCAATCGGTTCCAGCACGAGGCGCGACGATCCTCGCCGCTCCTCGAACTCGAACGTCTTCAGGATGTCGATCATCGCTGAGAGGTGGCCGACTCCGATGCCGGCCTGTGGTCCGTGGGCAAGCTTGGCGGGCGCGCCCATCTCATCGCGCACCGCGTTCGCTACATCCGCATAACGTTTCTTGTAAACCGTCAGAATTTTCTCGAGCAGCGCACGGCGTTCGTCACGAGATGTCTGCGCGAATCCGTCAAAGGCACGACGGGCGGCCGAAACGGCACGGTCCACGTCCTTCGCACTCCCCAGGGAGATGACCCCCGCAGGCTCCTCGGTAGCCGGATTGATGACCGTGAATTCCGTGGGCTCAACCGGATCGACCCAGCCCCCGTCTATATAGAACTTTCGGTATTCGTAGGTCATCAGTGGCTCCTTCGCTCAAGGGTGCTTCGCTGGTCGCTTAGCGAGTCTGGTGAGTGTAGCGCGCGTTTGTGCGCATTGGGGCGCTTCGATGAATGGACAGCCGGGATGCCGATCCGGTTGTCTGGCCTCCGTCAGCGGCCGCCGGCCATGAGGCCGAGTTTGCGGCTCACGGCCTGAGTGGCTCGCAACCGGTCGAGGGACCCCGGCTAGCGCTGCTCGGCGAGATAGGCGATGACATCCGCGCGATCCTTCGCATTCGGCAGTGCAAAGAACATCTTTGCGCCCGGAACCAGCGCTTGCGGATTACTCAGCCAGCGATCGAGAGTGGGCGCATCCCAGGTGAGGCCGGAGTTTTTTAGCGCCGGGGAATAAGCATACCCGGGGATAGCTCCCGCCACGCGCCCAACTACCCCTCGGTGCTTTGGCCCCACATCGTCTTCGTCCAGCGAGTGGCAGCCCATGCACACCTGATAGACCGCCTTACCGTGGGCCGGGTCTCCGGACAGGTGCGCGACGGAGGTCTCTCCACGCGCCAGCGAGACGACTGCCGTGGCGATCGTGGCAGTAATCGCGGCAGCTGCGGCGAACCCAACGTTCTTTACCACGCTCAAAATCGTTCTCCCAAAAGTGAGGTCGATTACGCCTCTCGGGCGAGCGTGGCATCGCTCAGCGCCAAGGAACGTGGGTGTGCGCGTACCGAAACGCTCGTGACTCCGAGCGCCGCGGCCAGTTGATCGGCCGGCACCTTGAGGGGACCGGGACCAGGACCCTCGCCAGGGGCGGGCTGTGGATACGCTGTCGAGCGCGCCGTATGAAAGGTGATGTTGCCTTCGACTTTCTGCACGATCTGATGAATGTGCCCATTCAGCACCGTCACCGAGCCAAATCGCCGTAGAAACGGTAATAGTTGGTCGGCATCCGTTGTTCCCCACCCCCACGGTTGATACACCGTCCAGAGCGGCATGTGGGCAAATACGACGATCGGCGTACTCGAGGAGCGGCTCTCGAGGTCGGCCTTTATCCATGCCAGCTGCTCGTCTCCGAGCGAACCGGCTCCGCCGTCGCCAGCGTGAAGGACATTGATAACGCTCACGAAGTGAACGCCGGAATGATCGAAGCTGTAATAGCCCTTGTTGTTGGACGGCTTGCCGAAGCGATTGAAGTACTCGGTGACGGTGGCATCGGCTGTGTCGTGCTCACCGGGGGTAGTGTGCATCTCAGTCGTGCGTAACCGCGAGAACATACCTTGGGCCGCGTCGAACTCCTCCGGTTTGGAGAGGTGAGTGATGTCTCCCGTATGAATGATGAGGGCCGGCTGCTCGGGCATGGCATTCACAAGGTCGATCGTCCTCGTTAGCGTACCGTTAACATCCGGATTCGCCTCCTTGTGGAAGCCAATGTGGGTATCGCTGATCTGCACGAACAGCGGCTTCCCCAGTCGGGCCGTGGCGCTGCGGTCCGAGCCTGCCCAAGCCAGGTCGATGGGGGAGAAGACTCCCCCGGAGAGGGTGAAGAGCGTTCCGGCACCGCCGAATGCCATGCATTTCAGCGCCTTGCGGCGCGAGAGTTGTGACTTGCCATCAAGCATAGGAAGACTCCTGTGTCATTCTTAGCAGGAGACTGAGGAAGCTCGCGATTTATTCCCTCGATTTATTCCGTCGCACTAGACGCTTGGAAACGACGGCCGGCATGATCGGTCGGCAGCGCCCTGACTCGCGATCGAAATCCTGACGCCAGACTTCTTGAGTATCTATGGTCCGTCGCGGCGTCTTGGACGGTACAACAATGCCAGACACATCACCGATCGGAACAACGAGGAATGCGGATGCGGCCAATAGCTTTTCGCTCGAAGCCAGCACAATGGTTTCGCCAGCCCCGCTCGTGATGTCTTGTCGGTACCCGCCCTTTCTTGGCTGATCCCCCTCGGCATGGCGCTACCCTGCGGCGCCATGCGACGGCGCGCTCTGCGTCACTACTCCTGGCGATCGGACAGCTGGCATTTCTCAGGAGATGCGCTACGATTTCTGCAGGGCGGAGAGCGCGCACGAAATGTACCTGGGGGCCCGCCGAGCTCGCCGCGGCTGGCTCTAGAGAGTGACGATAAGCAGCGCGCCGCGCGGTTCACTGCTCTCTCGGCGTAGCTTTGCATGATGCACAAGACCCCCATGAAGCTGCGAACAAGGTTCGCCGCTGCCCTCATCATAATCATGGCAACGTGCTGGGCTGATCAGCCGAGCGCATCTCCAACCCTGCAGGGGATCACCGCGGTAACGGTCGATTCCGATGTCGTCCGGTTGCCCGTCGTTGATGGCAACGACATCCGTTTCGTGAGACTCGGACGATCGCAAGGGCTGTCTCAACAGCGCGTCACCAACATTGCTCAGGATGAGCACGGGTTCCTGTGGTTCGGCACCCAGTACGGCCTGAATCGATACGATGGCTACCACTTCAGGATATTCAAGAATAATCCCGACGACCCACGCAGTCTTTGCGGGGTTTTTATCTCATCGGTGTTCGTCGACCGCGCAGGAAGACTCTGGATCGGTTGTGAATATGCGCTGGATCGCTACGATCCGACCACCGAAACGTTCGTGCACTACCGATTGGCGCCGTCCAAGTCTGCCGGCCCGGCAGGCCGTGTAGGACACATCAGCCAGGACCGGGCCGGCATTCTCTGGCTGTCAACCGGGGATGGCCTCTATCGGGTCGACCCGACCACCGGGGCGACAGCACGGTTTGGCCACGACGCCAACCCTGCCAGTCTGAGCAGCGACGCTGTGAAGTCGAGCGGGGAGGATCGCGCTGGAACTTTTTGGGTCGCGACTCGCAATGGCCTCGAGGCCCTCGATCGAGTACATGCTCGTGTGACGGAGCGTGTGCCAGTCGCTGAGTCGCGCGATTTCTCCTTCTATGAAGACCGCGACGGAGTTTTTTGGGTCTGCTACGCCTCGGGCAACGGCCTTGCGGTACTCGATCGGCAGACACACCATTTGACTCGCTACTCCTTTGGCAGAGAAGATTTCCCGACGCATCCCTTAACCGGCGTCAGCTCAATACTGCAGGATCGGGACGGCAATCTCTGGCTCGGAACGTTCTCCGACGGGCTGCTGAAGTTCGACCGCAAGCACCGCAGGTTCATTCGCTATCGAAACGATCCCTCGAACGGCGACAGTCTCCCCGAGAATCGCATCACGACACTCTTTGAAGATCGAGAGGGCAATGTATGGCTGGGGTTAGGCGCCACTGAGCCCGCGTTCTTTCCCATCAGACAACCGCCGTTTGAGGTGTTGCCGTTCGCGTCGCGTAATCCCGACAATCTCGGCGAGACACTCGTCGACATCATTTATGAAGATCGCGCGGGCATAGTCTGGATGGGTACGACCGGAGCGCTGGTCCGCCTCAACCGTGAGAACGGCGAGCTGACTCACTTCGCCATCCCTGGTAACGGAGTCGCAAGCGATGTTTTGGCCATTGTCGAAGACGCTTCGGGAGCGTTGTGGATCGGTACATCGGGCCAGGGCGTGTACCGCCGCTCGGCAACCACCGGTCGTTTAACAGCGTTTCGGCACCGCGACAACGATGCGTCGAGCCTGAGCGACGATACGGTTTTGCAACTGCTGTTCGATCGCACCGGTACTTTGTGGGTGGCGACTATGGACGGCCTTGATCGGTTCAATGCCGCGAGCCAGACCTTCGAGACGTTTAGGTATGTGAGAAGAGTCGAACCCAATGTATTCGCGGATATCGTTGAAGATTCGAGCGGCGCGCTGTGGCTGGGCACCCCATTTGCGGGGGTATTGCGCTTCGACCGCCAGACCCAGCAGTTCGTAAGTCCAAGGGACACGCAACAACAGAACGTGCCCGGCAATGCCCGCGTGAACAAGCTGTTCATTGACCACGCTGGCGCCCTGTGGGCGGCCACACAGAATGGCGTCGATCGATATGACCAGCACACCGGTCGGATCACGCACTATTCGGAGAGGAATGGGCTCGCAAGCAATGACGTGAGCTGCATTCTCGAAGACTCCAGTGGGGGTCTATGGCTCGGGACGAGCAGTGGTCTGTCCCACATTGATCTCCAACGAGGGATCGTCAGCAATTATTCGCCGGCGGACGGTCTGCCGGGTCCGGACTTCACCGGCTATAAAGCCTGCTTTCGTAACGCCCGCGGCGAGATGTTCTTTGGTGGGTTTTCCGGCGCGGTGGCCTTTCATCCCGAGAGGCTCCCTGACAACACCTACGTCCCGCCGGTTGCTCTCACGTCTTTCCAGCTCTTCGGAAAACCGGTGTCGCTTGGGCCTGGATCGCCGTTGAAGAGTGCCATCTCCTATACCGATAAGCTAAGCCTCTCTCACGATCAGAATAGCTTTTCGTTTGAGTTTGCCGCGCTCAGCTTCCGAAATCCCGCGACGAACCGCTACCGGTTCAAGCTCGAGGGACTGGACAAGTACTGGCAGGAAGTCGGGAGTGAACGCCGCTACGCCACCTACACGACCCTCCCCCCTGGGGAGTATCGGTTCCGAGTCCAAGGTGCAACGATTCGTGGGCGCTGGAGCGAGCCAGGCCTCGACGTGCCTGTCACGATCGCGGCGCCGTGGTGGGCCCGATGGGAGTTCCGCGCGATTGCGGTCGCAGCCTTGCTGGCGATCGTCTTCAGCATTTACCAGTATCGCGTACAGCGGATCACGCGGACACTCGAGATCCGCTTCGAGGAGCGGACACGCGAACGCACTCGTATTGCCCGCGACCTGCATGACTCGTTGCTGCAGGGCATCCAAGGACTGAACTTGAAATATCACGCACTCGCACGCACGATGCCCGAGCGAAGCCCGGCACGCAGCACAATTGAGGGCTATGTGCGTCAGGCTCGCGAGCTCATCGAAGAGGTGCGCACACGCGTCCGCGAGTTGCGAAAGCAGGATGAGCCCAAGACTACGCTGGCAGAATTACTGCGGGATTTTGCTGATGTTGTCCCGAGAGCGTCGTCCACGGTCTTCGAAATCGCGGTCGTTGGAGAGGAGCGGCCA
>Ga0126381_100006489_pt1 | contig 12933 bp, 10 predicted proteins | sample PanSoiMetPlot_28_FD_96465 | JGI IMG/M metagenome (GOLD analysis project Ga0126381, IMG submission 96465) | Tropical forest soil microbial communities from Panama - MetaG Plot_28 | ecosystem: Environmental > Terrestrial > Soil > Tropical forest > Bulk soil | place: Panama | collected 2016-02-17
ATCGAGACCGTGCCCGCCCCACTCCTTCGGCACCGCGAGCGTGCGGAACCCGAGCTTCGAGCCTTTCTTAAAGAGCTTCCAGTCGAAGGTCTCGCGCGGGTCCGCGATGCGATCGCGCGCAAGCGATACCGGACGGATCTCTTCGAGTGCGAATTTCCGCGCCTTCATCTGCCAGGCACGTTGTTCTTCATTCAACGAGAAATCCATCCTAACGTCCTTGTAGTGTGCGTCTCAAAGTCCGGTTCCCCTCAAGGTCGCCGGTAGCCGGCAAGCGCTTCGGCGATGCGAAGCTTATCGTCAGCGTTGCCGTTTCCGGCGTGCAGGCAGATGAGCGCGTCGTGCACGTATTTCTGCAGCGGCATGTCGCGCATCACACCCATCGCACCGAACAACTCGGCAGCATCCTTGGCGGCGCGGTAGATCGCGCCGGATGTGAACACCTTCGCCATCATCGCCAGCGGCAGATCCGGCAGGCTGCGATCGGCAATTGCCTCGGGATGGTCCGCCGCAAACGCTGCTCGCCAGACGGCCGCCCGCGCCACTTCGAGGCTGACCGCGATCTCAGCGAGCTTGGCGCCGATCGCTTGATGCTCGACGATGCGCCGCCCGCCCTGGACGCGCAATGGCACGTAGTCGAGCGCCGCCTCGTAGGCGGCTCGACCAATGCCAAGGTTGAGCGCCTGGTCGAGCGGACCACCCTGCTCCACCGCTATGTCGATCAGCCTGCCATCGAGCCGCTGGTCGGCGGGAACGCGGCAGTCAGCAAAAGCGACCGATCCCACAACGCCATGGCCACGCGGCCCGCTCGCTTGCGCAAGCACGGACAATCCCGGCGTATCGGCGGGGACGAGCAAGAATTCACTTCTTCTGTCGGTCACCACCTCGACTGCGAACAGCTTGGCGATCGGAGCGTTGCGCACGCCCTCGGCGTTGCCATTGAGGATGACATCACCGTTGTCGGCCAGCGATCCGGTGATGGTCGCGCGCGGCGCGGCCCGCGGACCGTGAAAGTTCGCCCCGAGCCGCGTGTCGCCGCGACCGGCAAAGGCGAGGTGGCAATGGTCATCCGCCAAGAACGAAGGCAGGTATTGCTGCGCAGGACCCGTCGATGGAACAAAGATGATGCGGCTCAACCGAACCGTCTCCGCCAGCACCGCAGCGACGTCGACATCGCCTGTCGCGAGCTCTTCGATGACGATGCAGCAGGTCAACAGATCGGCAGCGGCGCCGCCGCTGTCCTCGCCAAGCGCCATCGTGCGCAGCCCCATTTGCGCGGCCTGGTCGAGAATAGCCGTCAGCAACGGACGCTCGGACGCCTCCAGGCGCTCGGATTTCAAAGCGACCGGCTTGACCTCCCGCACGACGAAATCACGAACGGTATCGCGAAATTCCAACTGCTCGGCACTGAGGCGAAGGTTGTACATGTTGGTCCGATCCAGTCCTGCCGCCGCTCAGCCGTCCACTACGGCCGCCGCGATCGCGTCTCCCACCTCCGAGGTGCTTGCGGTACCCCCGAGATCGCGGGTCAGGCATTTTCCGCGCATGACCACCTGGTCCACAGCGCGCCGGATCTGCTCGGCCGCCGCGAGCGCCTTCGGCTCGCCATGCTTGCGGCCGAGCCACGCCAGCAGCATCTGGCCGGACATGATCATCGCGTAGGGGTTGGCGGCGTTGCGGCCGGCGATATCGGGTGCCGAGCCGTGCGTCGCCTGCGCCATCGCCTGCTTCTCACCCACGCAAAGACCGGGCGCGAGGCCGAGCCCGCCGACGAGGCCAGCGCCGATGTCGCTCAGGATGTCGCCGAATTGATTGGTGGTGACGATAACGTCGTATTGTTGCGGCGCCATCACGAGCTTCATCGCAATGGTGTCGATCATCGATTCCTCGAAGGTCACGTCGGGAAACTCGCGCGCCACCTTGCGGCATTCTTCCGCGAACATGCCGCACGCGAGACGGTAGACCGGCTCCTTGTGCGCAGCCGTGACCTTCTTGCGTTTGCGCGTGCGCGCAACCTCGAACGCCTCGCGCGCGACCCGACTGGACCCTTTGCGCGTGATCACGCGCATGGCGACCGTGATGTCGTCGTTGGGTCGGAATTCTCCGGAACCAGCGACCACTGTTTCGGAGTACAGCATACCCTCGGTGAGTTCGCGCACGAATACGATGTCCACGTCTTTGTGAATCGATTGCACATTTGGCTGGGAGCGCGCCGGCCGCAGGGCTGCAAACAATTCGTATTTCTTGCGAATGGGCGGCATCACCCAGGTCGAATCATTGCGCGGATAGGTCGCGTGGCCGATCGGCCCCAAAATCCAGCCGTCGAGTTCCCACAGCGCCTTTTCCGTCACCGCCGGAAGCGTGTCGCCGTGCTCTTCGTGTCCGCACCGACCGATCGGCAGCGGCTGCCATGCGATGTCGAGATTGGTGCGCGCCGCCGCGGCCTTCAAGACCTTCACGCATTCGGGGACGACCTCGGGACCGATGTCGTCGCCCAGGAGAATTCCGATCCTCACGCGCCCTCCCTGTGCCGACGCCGCGAGGATCGCTGACGCGATCCGAACTCCCCTGAGCAGGGAGAGGCGACCCCCGCTGCGCCGGCGAATCAGGATGCAATAGCGCTGCTATTTGCGCGGGGCAATCCCTGCCATCGCGCCGAGCACCTCACAAACCGATGCGGTGTCGTGCTGATCCAGTCCTTGCGCCATTGCGGCGTTGTAGATCGGCACACAGGCTGTAAAGACCGGCGTCGGGCAATCGACCGATCGCGCCATATCGCCGATCACCTGCATATCCTTTTGCCAGATTTCGACCTTCATCGTGGGCGGCAGGTAGTTGCGCTCGACCATCAGCTTGCCACGCAGCTTGAACACGCCGGTGCCGACGACCGGGCTGTTGGCGAATAGGTTCCAGACCTGTTCGGGATCAAGGTCCATCTTCCGCGCAAGGGTCATCGTCTCACCGACTGCGACGTTGTAGATCGCGACCAGGTGGTTGGCGATGAACTTCATCTTGCTGCCGTTGCCGAAGTCACCGACATAGGGCGTGTTGTGCGTGAAGACCGAGAGGATCGATTGCACTCGCTTGCAGGCCGCGGCGTTCCCGCTCACGAAGATTGTCCATGACCCCTCCTTCATCCGTCGCGCCGTTCCGCTGATTGGGCAATCCAACAGCGTGATTCCGACGCGTTTCAAGCGCTGCAATGCACGCTCCTTGTCCGCGATCGGCAAAGTGCTTGTCTCGATGATGATCAAGCTCTGCTTGGACTTGCGTTTCGCCGCGGCGATGTCTTCGGCGACGTGGTCGAGCGCCGCGATCGAGGGAAGCGACGTAACGATGACGTCGGATCGGCTCGCGACCGCAGCGCTGGACGCGACGTTGCGCCCGCCAGCACGCTTCAGGCGCCCCCGCACCTTCTCATTCACGTCGAAACCGAGGACGCTGTGGCCGGCCCCGATCAACGCCTCCGCCATGGCGCCGCCCATGATGCCAAGGCCGATAACTCCGATGATTGGCTTTGTGTCCATTGCTTTCCTCAGCCCATAAACATTCGATCAAGTCCGGCTCTTCAGCGCGTATATCTCTGGTTGCGCTGAGCGCACGACACCCACAAGATCATCCGAACAGCACCCTTGCGGCCAGCGCATGTTTTCTGGCGTAATTTGCATTGATAGAAGAAGAACAACAAATCGATTGGGACGGAGGAGGAAATATGGGACGCTTGGCCACAATAGTCGCGGCCGCCGTCGGTCTCTTGGTTGCGGCGCCACACGCGTCGGTCGCACAAAGCTGGCCGCAACGACCGATCCGGATGATCGTTCCCTTTCCGGCCGGGGGAGGCACGGACGTCGTCGCCCGGATGGTCGCGAAGCACCTCTCGGAGCGATTGCAGCAGTCGGTCGTGGTCGAGAACCGGGGCGGCGCGAATGGGGCCATCGGCCTGCAGGCGCTCAAGCAATCGGCGCCCGACGGCTACACGATCGCGGCCACGTCCGATACGCCGATGACGGTCAATCCATGGCTATACAAGGATCTGCCGTATGACCCGTTGCGCGACTTTGTCCCGGTGGCGTCGGTGGTCAGGCTTCCCGGGATGCTGGCCGTGCATCCCTCATTTCCCGCGCGGAGCATTGCCGAATTGATCGCGCAGGCGAAAGCGAAACCCAACGGCGTGTCGTACGCCTCCGCCGGCGTCGGCAATTTCAGCCATCTGGCGATGGAGCTGTTCTCGCTGTCGGCGGGCGTGAAGCTGTTGCACGTGCCTTACAAGGGCACCGGTCCGGCCGCTGTCGCTCTGCTGGGCGGAGAGGTGCAGGCCGGATTCAACAACGTGCAGACGCTGCTGCCGCACGTTCAATCCGGGAAATTGGTCGCGCTGGCGGTCGCCGAACCCCAACGCATGCCGCAGTTGCCCGATCTCCCGGCTGTGGCGGAAACCGTACCCGGTTTCGAAATGGCACCTTGGGTCGGAATCATCGTCCCGACCGGCACGCCCAAGGATATTGTCGATCGCCTGAGCGAATCCACGCTCGCAGTGATGCGCGATCCCACGATCGCCAAGCAGTTCGCCGATCAGCAATTGACGGTCATGGCGCTCCCGCCGGATCAATTCACTGCTCTGATCAAGAGCGATCTCGACAAATGGGGCACCGTGACCAAGACCGCCGGCATCACCAACCTGGAGTGACCGACATCAACTCGCTTGATGTCATTTCTTCCCGCGGCCGCCGCGGAAGGCTGCGAGCCATTCGCGGCCGAACAGCAGCGTGACCGTCAGCGTATAGACGATCCCTCCGAAGACCGCGAGCGCTGCGAGCGTCGTCAGCGCCCGCAGCCGCGGCAGCGCCGCGAACAGCCCAGTGAAAATGTAATATCCGACGAACAGCGCCATGGCGAGGACGAGACCCGCGATCGCAAACTTGAGCAACGAGCGCTTGAAACGCGCGTCGAGGGCAAAGAGGCTACGACGGCGCGCGAAGGACACGAGCAGCAGAAAATTCACCCAGATGCCGATCGAGGTGGCAAGCGCGAGCCCGACCTGCGCGAAGCGCCCCATCAGCAAGACTTTGAATCCGACATTGATGACGACGGATATCAGCAGCGCCTTGACCGGCGTCGCGGTGTCGCCGCGCGCGAGGAAGGGCGCGGACACGCTGCGCAGCAGGACAAAGGGGAACAGTCCGATCGTGTAGGCCGCGAGCGTGGCACCTGCCGCCGCCGCGTCGGCCGCGGTAAACGCCCCGCGTCCGAACAAAGCAAGCATGATCAGATCGGGCACGGCAAGGAATCCGACGAAGCAGGGTATCGAGAGCAGCAGCGTGAATTCCATCGCGCGGTTCTGCGCGTCGTGGGCGCCCTGCTCGTCGCCGGTCGCGATGCGACTGGTCATCTCCGGCAGCAACACGGTGCCGACCGCGATGCCGATGACGCCAATCGGGAGCTGATTCAGGCGATCGGCGTAATAAAGCGCGGACAGGGCGCCGGCGGCGAGAAAGCTCGCGATGATGGTGTCGGCAAACAACGCGATCTGCGTTCCGGCTGAGCCGAGCGTCGCCGGTCCGAGCGCGCGGAAGAATTTCTTCACGTCGTCATCGACGACGAAACGATGAAACCGCGGCAGCACGCCTTGACCCGACGCATCGCCGGCGACTAGCGCCACTTCCAGACATCCGGCAACGAAAACACCCCAGGCGGCTGCGTGTCCGGCACTCGGGAAGAACGCGGCAAGGGCGAGAGTCGCCATCATCGACAGGTTGAGCAAAATCGGCGCCGCGGCGGCCGCCGCAAACCTGCTGAGCGCGTTGAGAATGCCGCCGTAGAGCGTCACCAACGACACCAGCAGGAGATAGGGGAAAGTAATCCGCGTCAGATCGACCGCGAGCGGAAAGCGCACGGGATCGTTGGAAAATCCCGGCGCGAGCAGCGTGATCACCGACGGCGTGAACAGCAGCGCCACGGCAAGCAGAACGCCCTCGACGACAATGAGCAACGTAAAGATGCGATCGGCGAACAGGCCGGCAACCACGCCGCCATTCTGGCTCCTGACGCGCGCATAGGCCGGCACGAAGGCGGCATTGAAGGCGCCCTCGGCAAAAATCGCGCGAAAATGATTGGGCAGCCGGAGCGCAACAAAAAACGCGTCGGCCATAGGGCCGGCGCCTAGGATCGCGGCGAGCATCATATCGCGCAGAAAGCCGGTCATGCGCGAAACAAGCGTGAAGCCGCCGACCGTCAGGATGCGTTCGATCATGGGCCGCTCAGGCTACGCCACAGGTGACGGAGGTTTGAAGCCTCAACGATTGTGGAAGAAACGACGTTCGAATCTCCATCATTGCGCGCCAAGCGCACGCCGGACCGCGTCCACGATTCGATCTTGAGTCGCCTCATCGAGATAAGCATGCATCGGCAGGCTGATGACTTCCTCCGCGAGCTGTTCGGAAACCGGAACACCGCCTTCGGCAACCGGAAAATGTCGATAGGCCTCCTGCCGGCTCAGCGGCTTTGGATAATAGACCGCCGTCGGAATGCCGTCGGCCTTCAAGGCGGTCGCAAAGCGCTCGCGCGTTCCGGCCGGGAGGCGGATCGTGTACTGCGCCCACACGGAGGTCGACCCCTGCGGCAGCCGCGGGACGGTCACGAGGTTGTCAAGCGCCCTCGCGTAGCGCTCAGCCGCACGACCGCGTGCAACGATCTCGTCGGAAAAAATCTTCAGCTTCTCGATCAGTACCGCAGCCTGGATGGTATCGAGGCGGCCCGTGATGCCGATGCGCACGTTGTCATAGCGATCGGTCCCCTCGCCATGCACACGCAGACTCTTGAGAATGGCTGCGAGGTCGTCATCGTCGGTGAAAATCGCACCGCCGTCGCCATAGCAACCCAGTGGCTTCGCCGGAAAAAAGCTGGTCGCGGTCGCGTGCGCGAGCGTCCCGATCTGCCGACCTTTGTAGGTTGCGCCAAAACCCTGCGCCGCATCGTCGAGCACGAACAGATCTTCGGCTTCGGCGATGCCGGCAATGGCATCATAGTCGGCGGGAAGTCCGAACAGGTCGACGGGGATCACCATCCGAGGCTTGAGGCCAAGACGCTTTGCAGTCGCAATCGCACGTTCAAGGCTGGCCGGATCGATGTTGAAGGTCGTCGCGTCGACGTCGGCAAAGACCGGCCTTGCGCCCAACAGCGCGACCACCTCGGCGGTCGCGGCAAAAGTAAACGCTGGGCAGAACACCGCATCCCCGGGTCCGATCCCCTTCGCCATCAACACGAGCGCCAGTGCATCGGTGCCGCTCGCGCAGCTGATCGCATGGCGGGCGCCGCAGAAGGCCGCGAGATCCGCCTCAAGCGCACGGACTTCCGGCCCCATGATGAACTGGCAGTGCGTCGTGACGCGCGCGATCGCCTCGTCGATGGCGGTGCCCAGGCGGTGGCGCTGCGCTGCCACATCGATAAAGGGGATCGGCGCGGGACGGGCATGCTGATTCATCGGCTATCCGGTCGAGCTGTGAGCAGGCGGGCTAGTGCAGGACTTCAACCGGCCGAACGGGATCAACCAGCGGCCAGACGCGGTCCCTTGAGCGGCGCAACCATCGCCGCTGCTCGGTCGTCGAGACATTGGATGGCGATCTCGAGGCTGGCCACGCCCTCCTCCCCGGTCACTGCTGGCCTGGTGCCGTGTCGAACGCAGCTCAGGAAGGCAAGCAGTTCCGCCCGCAAGGGCTCGGCATGACCGACCGACAGATGCCGCATCGAGTAGCTGCCGTCGGGCTGGAAGCCGAAGCATTCGGTGACCTGCCGTGTCAACAGATCACCGATTACGTACTTGCGCTTGGTAGCGACGTGAACGGTGCGGGCTTTGAAGGGGGTGAGCCAGTTGGTGTTGATGTGCGCAAGCACCCCGGACGCCGTACGGAACTGCAGCAACGCGATGTCCTCGCGCTCGGCCTTGGCACTGGACAGCTGCGGCTGCACCTCAATGATGTCCGAACCGGTGAACCAGCTGATCAAGTCGATGTCATGCACCGCGAGGTCGATGACCACGCCGACGTTCGACATCCGCGGGGGGAACGGCCCGACGCGAGTAATGGCGATGGAGAGGATCTCCTCGTTGCGGATGGCTTCCTTGATCGCCTGAACGGCCGGATTGAAGCGTTCGACGTGGCCAACCATCAATTGGACGCCGGCACGGCGGGCCGCCGCGATGATCTCGCGACCCTCCTCAGCCGAGGAGGCGATCGGCTTTTCCACCATGACGTGGATGCCATGGGAGATACACGTCAGTGCAATCTCGCGATGAAGGTGCGTAGGTGCGGCGATTGCCACCGCATCGACGCCCAGAGCAATCAGGCCTGCCACATCAGGAACGGTTTTGCAGCCGAGGGTTCGACCGACAAAATCTGCCTGCTTGTGATCGGGATCGGCAATACCGGCCAATTCGACGGCCGGCAGCTCGGCGAGGACACGGGCATGGTTGCAGCCCATGACGCCGACCCCCACCACTCCTACCCGCAGCACCCGGTCTGCGCAGTCATTTGCGGCTTGCACCATTATCCCTCGGTCCCCGTTGGTAACCAAGATCCGCCCTAGCATGCTGAAAAGCGGCTGGCGACCTTATCGTGACAGCCGTCCAAACACGTTTTGAGTCAGAGAGTTACATTTACGGTAAAATAGTATATTATAGTATATAGCGTGGGGTAAGGGGGGTGAGTCGTGGCCTTGGGCCGCCACCTCAGGCGCGTTCTTTGGCCGGAACAGCAAGCTTCAGCCCGGCGCCAAGAGCATCTTCGCGAAATAGCTTGACTGCATCAAGTGAGAGTTCGGCCGCGGTCTTCGACCCGAGCGCCGGCAGCTTCTTCAGCAGGTCGGCGGGAGCGGTGATGATGTGGCAGCCCATCAGGTCGGCCTCGACCACGTTAAAGACCTCGCGGGTTGAGGCCCAGATGATCTCGACATTGGGTGTCGCTCGCGCCCGGACGACCGCGTCCTCCATCACCGGTCGATAGTCGATGCCGAGGTCGGCGAGCCGGCCTGCGAACACCGAGACGCAGGCGGGCGCTCCGTCGACCAGCGCGTCGACCGCCCGGGCCACCTGGTCGGATGTGAAGATCGCCGTCATGTTGACTTTGACGCCGTCGTGGGAGAGCGCGTCGACCGCATCAAACAACGGTTCGCCATTCGTGGTGGTTACCGGAAGCTTGACATAGACGTTCTCGCCCCAGGTTGCGATCACGCGCGCCTGCGCCACCATTTCGGCGATATCGTCGGAAAAGACCTCGAAGGAAATGTGCCGATCGGGAACGGCGGCCACAAGATCGCGAGCATAGGCCTCATAGTCGGACACTCCCGCCTTTTTCAACAGAGACGGATTGGTGGTGAAGCCGCGGATCCACGGCTGTTTGGCCATCTCGACGATTTGCGCCTTGTCCGCGCCATCGGTAAACAGCTTCACCTGCAGATCTGACAGACGCGTTGTCATGTGTCACCATGGCATGGGCAAGGGAGATTCGCTACGCGCCGGTAGCGATTCCTATCGGACCTCGGCATGGGCAATAGCAACTACATATGGTCCTTGCGCTGGCCGCCCAAAAGGCTTGTTCGATTGCAATCAACGAAGGACTTGTTAGGCTGCCGCGCGTTGACGGAGTGAGAGAGCCGCTGGCCGTATGAGTTCTTTACCAAGTGACCCCGATGCCCGCCGGCTGGTCTTGGGCGCGGCTGTCGGATTCGACGTCGATCAAGTCCGAGTCTTCGTCGAATCGCTGCGATCGGTCGGCTACACCGGCCATGCGGTCTTGCTCGTTCGCTGGCCCGGTGTCACGGTGCGGCGATATCTGCGCAGCCGTGCGGTCGATAGCATTCCCATCCTGCAAGTGCGCTCATTCAGTCGTTCGGTGCACGCCCGTCGCTATTCCATCTATGCTGACTATTTGCGAGCGCGGCCGGACCGCGTCGATCAAGTGATGCTATCGGACGTCCGCGACGTGGTCTTTCAGCGACATCCGTTTGAAGGCATTACCAGTCCGAAGTGCCATTTCTTTCTCGAGGGCGCAGCGCAGACGATTGGACAAGACCCTACCAACTCGCGATGGGTGCGGGGCTGCGGCACGGCCGAGCAGGCCGAAGCGGTTGCAGGCCGTCGCATCAGTTGCAGCGGCATCACCATCGGTGGAACGCGCGCGATCCTCGCTTATCTCGATGCGATGGCCGATCGCATTGGTAATATCCCATTTCGAGTCTACCGTAAGATCGGTCACGGGTACGATCAGGGCATTCACAATCTACTGGTCCACCTCAATCCGGACATCGACGGCATCATTGTCCAGAACAACGGACACATCGCAACCATGGCGCTCGAGCCACAATCGCTCTACCGGCTCGACAACGCGGCGCAGATCTATACGACGAGCGGTCACCTGCCGCCGATCTGTCACCAGTACGATCGTTTCCCAGAATTTCGACACGCGATTGAGGCACGCTACGCGATCCAGCCCGTTGCCCGCGGGTGAACAGGGTGCCGATCACTTCGACTCGAGAAGCAGTGCGCGCAGATTCTGGTCCGTCAACAATTTCTCGAAATAGGCGATGGTGCGCACAAGGCCTTCTTTGAGCGGTGTCTTGGGGCGCCACGAAAGAAGGTCGTTGGCGCGGGAAATGTCCGGCTGACGCTGGCGTGGATCGTCTTCGGGAAGCGGCCGATGCACGATTCGCGAGCGTGCGCCCGTCAAATCGATGATGGTCGAGGCCAGCTGCAGCATAGAATATTCGTCGGGATTGCCGATATTGATCGGGCCAGTCACGTCATCTGGCGCCTTCATCAGGCGAACGAGACCATCGACGAGATCATCGACGTAGCAGAACGACCGGGTCTGAGCGCCGTCCCCATAGATGGTGATGTTACGACCGAGCAGCGCCTGCACGACGAAATTAGACACGACGCGCCCATCGTTCGGGTGCATGCGCGGCCCGTAGGTGTTGAAGATGCGGGCCACCTTGATGCGCAGACGATGTTGGCGCCAATAGTCGAAGAACAGTGTCTCCGCGCATCGCTTGCCTTCGTCGTAACAGGATCGCACGCCCACCGGATTGACGTGCCCCCAATAGTCCTCCGTTTGCGGGTGCACGTCCGGATCGCCGTAGACCTCGGAGGTCGAGGCCTGCAAGATTTTCGCCCGCAGGCGTTTGGCCAGCCCAAGCATGTTGATCGCGCCGTGCACGCTTGTCTTCGTCGTCTGCACGGGATCATGCTGATAGTGAATCGGCGAGGCCGGGCAAGCAAGATTGTAGATCTGATCGACCTCGACATAGAGGGGGAACGTCACGTCGTGGCGCATTAGCTCGAAATTCTTGCTGTCGAGCAGATGCTCGATGTTGCGCCGGGTGCCGGTGAAAAAATTATCGACACAGATCACATCGGCGCCCTCGCGGAGCAACCGCTCCGCAAGATGCGAACCGAGAAAGCCGGCGCCCCCGGTGATTAGAATTCGTGCTTCAAGATGCATCACTGAATTTCCCTGTCACTATCGTCAACCTCTGCGGTAAATGTCGTCGAGTCGAACGATGTCGTCCTCGCCGAGATAGCTGCCGGTCTGCACTTCGATCAGCTCCAAAGGGATCTTTCCAGGATTGGCGAGGCGGTGCACCGCACCGATCGGAATGTAAGTCGACTCATTTTCGTGCACCACGCGAACAGTATCCCCGATCGTCACCTCGGCAGTGCCGTGCACGACGACCCAATGCTCGGCTCGGTGCAGGTGCTTTTGCAGCGACAGCTTCCCTCCGGGCGCGACCACAATACGCTTGACCTGGAAGCGATCGCCGCTGTCGACGGATTCATAGTGTCCCCACGGGCGATACTCCCGGCGGTGATTGCGCGCCTCCGACCTTCCCTCCTCCTTCAGCACGGCGACCAGCTTCTTGACGTCCTCCGCCCGGTCGCGTGGCAGAACCAGAACCGCGTCCGGGGTCGCCACGACGATCAGATCCTTGACGCCGACGACCGCCGCCAACCGACCTTCGGCGTGTACGATGCTGTTCTGCGTGTCGACCGCAGTCACCGGACCGGTGAGCGCATTCCCCGCCTTATCGCGTTGGGTCACGTCGAACACGGCATCCCAGCTGCCGATATCCGACCAGCGAAACCGTCCCTCGACCACGGCAGCGCGATCGGTTTTCTCCATCACGGCGTAGTCGATCGACTTCTGCGGCGCGCGCGCGAACGCCGTGGCATCGAGGCGCACAAATCCGAGATCCTTGGTCGCTGCCGCGACGGCGGCCTCCACGGCTTCGCGCATCGACGGCTCGAAACGGGTGAGATCGGACAGCAGGGTGTCGGCGCGAAAGAGGAAATTACCGGAGTTCCACAAATAGCCATCGCTGACGTAGCCGGTGGCCTTGGCCGCATTGGGCTTCTCCTCGAACTTGTCGACCTTGTGGATACCGGGCGTCTGCAGCGGCTCGCCGCGGCGGATGTAACCGTAGCTCGTTCGCGGGCCGGTCGGGTGAATACCGAAAGTGACGATGTGGCCGGCAGCCGCGGCTTCACGCCCGGCGAGGCAGGCCGTGTGGAAGAGATCGACGTCCAGGATGACGTGGTCGGCGGCGAGCGCCAGGACGATCGCCTCCGGATCCCGTTCGCGCGCAAGCGCCGCGCCCGCTGCGATCGCGGGGCCAGATTCACGTCGCATGGGCTCGAGCACGACGGTGGCGTCGACACCAAGCTCTTCCGCTTGGCCACGCGCAAAGAAGCGGAAATCGTTGCTCGTCATTACGATCGGAGGCGCGAACAGGTCTTCACGCTTCACCCGCGCAAGCGCTTCCTGATAGGTGGAGCGATCCCCGACCAGCGGTAGGAACTGTTTGGGCATCGTATCGCGCGACACCGGCCAGAGCCGCGTGCCGGTGCCGCCGGCGAGCAGGAGGGGGATGATGCGGGGGAGGGTCATG
>Ga0126381_100006490_pt1 | contig 12933 bp, 10 predicted proteins | sample PanSoiMetPlot_28_FD_96465 | JGI IMG/M metagenome (GOLD analysis project Ga0126381, IMG submission 96465) | Tropical forest soil microbial communities from Panama - MetaG Plot_28 | ecosystem: Environmental > Terrestrial > Soil > Tropical forest > Bulk soil | place: Panama | collected 2016-02-17
GCCTTTTGCGATGACGGATGGCTCATTTAGTGTGCTGCCGCGATGGTGCTCTTTTAGAACGCTGGTGGGGGCGGGGATCGAAACGACAAGCTACTAGATAAGGCCGGCGCCCTCTATGCCTCGCAACCGCCTACTCTCGGCAACCGGAACAAAACGGAAAGCCTGCCAAGCGAAATACAGGCGGCAAGGGGAAGTTTGAGGGGGTGCGAATGACCATCACCAACCGTTCTCGGAGAAGCCTTCGTCCAAAGTCAGTTGAGCGCTAGTCTAGCGATTGCTTGATTTCATGCTTCATGCATCTCGAGCTTCATGCATCTTCGATTCATGCATTCATGCATCTCGAGCTTGACATAGGGAGAGAATGGCGATACGGTTATCCGGATTTTCGTTGCTCAAGTTCACCCAGCCAACGGGGCCACGAGAAGCCCGTGCCGGCAACAAGGCCCTTCTCTAGCACTTGAGTCCCCCAAAAAAGTTGTAGGCTCTGAGAATCAGCGCAGGGGAACGAGATTGTGCGGCGAGGAGAAACACTCATGCGCATGCTTCGCTGGTTCCGTGCCCCGATGCTCTTCTGTACCCTGGTTGTACCCCTGGCGGCCATAGGCCAGACTTCCGGACCGAGCGTGAATATGGTTTCCGGCACCGGCTGGACCAACGGCGACCCCTTCCTGCAGAGACAGAATGAGCCGTCACTCGCGGTGTCCACGCGAAACACGCTTCACTTATTTGGCGGGGCCAACGATTATCGCTCGGTGGACCTTGCCGGACTGGCGGGGCAAAACGAGCGGGCGGACGCCTGGCTGGGGGTGTTTAAATCGTTCGACGGTGGGCAAACATGGCAGAGCACGCTGCTGCCGGGATATCCGCTTGACGGTTCATCCGCGGGGCTGGCCTCCCCGCTGCATGGATTTCAGGCGGCCGCAGACCCGACGGTGCGCGCAGGCACGAATGGCCTCTTCTATTACAGCGGAATCGCCTTCAATCGCGGAACCAACGGCGCCGGCGTGGTGTTCGTGGCGAGGTTCATTGATAATGACAATAAGGAAAACGGCGACGCAACACACACCAACGGAAGCCTGACAAACCTCGCGCCGACTGATCCAATCCAATACGTCAACACCGTGATCGTAGACAGCGGTAATTCTGGTCAGTTCCTCGACAAACCGTGGATCGCTACGGACGTTCCTCGCGGAACAGCGACATGCAGCGTGCCTTTCACTAAGCCGGATGGCACGGAGGCAACACAGACAATTCCTGCAGGTCAGGTCTATCTTGCCTATACCTCTTTCAACGGAAATTTGCAGGATACCAAGATCATGTTCGCGAGCTCGCAGGATTGTGGAGCGACCTGGTCCAAGCCGATGAAGTTGAGCGAGAGCAACTCGGTCAATCAAGGGACGATTATCGTCGTGGATCCGAGCAGCGCGAACAATGCTGCGGCCACAATCTATGTGGGATGGAGAAGATTTGCGACCAGTTCGCAGCCGGACGCAGTGATGATCACCAAATCGACCGACGGGGGCAACACTTGGAGCAAAGCCATTCAAGCCTTCACCTTTCCGACGTCGTGCAGCACGGCGTCCCCTCCCTCCGCCGGGTGCCCATTTGATCAGGGAACGAGCACAACGACATTTCGCACCTCGGCGTACCCGGCACTCACGGTAGACGACACGGGCCGGGTGTACTTGGCGTGGTCGCAGAGGCAGGTTTCCGGTGACGCGCGCATCATGGTCGAGGAATCTCCGGATGGCCTGAATTGGTCTTTTGTACCGACGCCGGTAGACAACGGCCCGCTGCTGGACGACAGCGGCAATCCTTTCAGCAATCTTTCCGGCCACGGCCACCAATTGATGCCTTCGCTCGGCTTCAGTGCAGGGAAAATCTCGCTGGTTTATTTCGATTTCCGCGAAGACCACACGTTAGGGTTCTTCACACCCTTGCCAGACCTGAGCGGCTATGCCGAGACACGTCAATTTGAAGGCGAACTCATCGGGAATCCGGGCTCAAGTGCGATCTTCAATCCCTTTGTAAGCGACGCTGCACCTCCGTTGACGACGAGACGCCACACCATCGATGTGCAAGGCGCTCAGGCCTCGCCACTTCCCGCAGGCACGCCGGGCGCGCCGAACTTTACCCCATTTCGGATTTCCCGGTATCTGTTTGGGATCAATCCTTTTGACAATTTGAACCAAGCGGAACAGCTGCAAGTCGACGCTCCGGATTTGCCGATGTTCGAGCAAGGCACCGTGCCGTTTTTCGGGGATTACATTGACATCGCCGCTGCGCCACTTTTCCTGTTCCAAAACGGGAGGTGGTTGTTCAACACAGACTCGGCGAACTTGCCGGTGTTCCATGCGGTTTGGACCGACAACAGGGACGTGGTGCCGCCTTCTGACGGAAATTGGGCGCACTACGAGCCGCCGTTCTCGGCCTCGAACCCCGCAGGAAGCGTGAACAGGAGCGTCTTTGATCCCACGCAGACCGTGACTGCGTGTCAAGTCGGCGTGAACGATGGCTTCGTGGCCTCCCGGAACCAAAACATCTACACCTCCATTGTGGGTCCCGGGCTGGTAGTTGGGTCGCTTGGAAATTCGAAGCCGCTGGGTTTCTTGCCGGCCAATCCAGCCCAGCTTCTACAACGCGCTTTCACCGTCACCTTGCGAAACACGACGACAACGCCACGAAGCTTTCGCATTTCTATCGGGAACCAGCCGGCCCTCGCAAACGGGCAGCCAGACCCACAAGGCCAGGCGTCGCTGCTGCAATTCAGCTTGCAAACGTCGCTCGACGTTACCATCGGCCCGCAATCGAGCATCGCGCGAGCCGTGTTCATCCAGTCGGCCAACCCGACCGCAAGCGTTACGGTGAACGCACAGGAAATTAAGGCGCCGGATGGCTCGCCCGTGCCGGGCGGCCTCACCGGTTTTGTGACCTTTAATCCCGATCCAAACGCGCCGCAAATCTTGAATCCAGACAATTTTGGTTTTGCCAACCCGGCCATTCTTTCCGCCGAAACGCACAACCCGGCGATCGGCAATCCCGCCATCGGCAACCCGGCCATCGGCAATCCGGCGATCATCAATCCTGCCATCGGGAATCCTGCCATCGGCAATCCGGCCATTGGCAATCCCGCTATCGGCAACCCTTCTTTTGTGGCTTCCTTGAATCCCGCCATCGGCAACCCGGCCATCGGCAATCCGGCCATCGGCAATCCGGCCATCGGCAACCCCGCGATTGGCAACCAATCCGTCACCGACGCTACCTATCAGGTGACAAACACGGGGAATACGACGACTTCTTACGCCGCGAAACTATTCCAGAAAGCGCCGCTGCCTGCGGGCGTGAGCGTGCAGTTGATCTTGACGAGGCAATATCTGTTGCCCTTCGTAAATCTGTCCGCTGGACAGGGATGTAATCTGGTGCAGCAGATACAGAATGTGATTGTCGCTAACATCCCGAATCCGGCTTTCACCCCCGCGGCGAGTCTCGGGGACCCCGACTTGCAAGACCCCGCGGTGACGAATGCGACGCTCGCGTTGGCGCCTGGAGAAACGGGACAGATTGTCATTCGCGCGAACGTCTCGGATCCCAACGTGATGCAGAATCTGCTGACAGGCACATTGACGCCCGTGGTGGTAGCGCACACAGCGAACACCGGCTTTGCCACGCCGCCAGCCACCCTGGCGATTCTGTCCGCCGCACTTCCGGATGGAGTTATCGGTAATACCTACAGTGGGCCCGTGAACGTCTTTGGGGGCTTCGGAGCGCTGACGGTTTCCATTTCCAGCGGTTCACTGCCACCGGGGTTGAGCATCAATCCGACGACGGGAGTCATTTCGGGAACTCCGACGACGCCCGGCAATTACGTCTTTACCGTGCAAGTGACGGATTCCCTCACACCGCCGGCTGTGGCGACCCAGGCTTACACGCTGCACATCGCCGCGCCGCTGGTGATCACGGCTCCGAGAGGAGCGGACGGCGTGGTGAACGCTCCGTATTCACTCGGTCTGACGGCCACGGGTGGAACCGGAAATGACATGTGGACAGTGGCCTCCGGTTCGCTGCCGGCAGGGTTGAGCCTGAGCGCGACGGGGGCCATCAGCGGAACCCCGACGCAAGTCAGCCTCAGCGGAAATACTGTGACGCTGCATGTGCAGGACTCGGGTAACCCGGCGCAAACCGCAACGGTAACAATTACCATTCGGATCGCCTCAGCGCTGAGCATCTCCACCGCTCCAGGCGCGCTCCCCAATGCGATTATCGGAGTTCCCTATACTTTTACCTTCCAATCGGGTGGTGGTATCTCGCCGATCGTTTGGACGCTCGCGAGCGGACAATTACCTCCCGGTTTGAGCTTGAATTCGACTGGCACACTGAGCGGGACGCCCACGGCGACTGGCAGCTTCGCGTTCACGGTGCGGGCAGAGGACGCTAGCTCGCCTTCGCAGACGATCACGATCAACGTGGCGATCACGAGCGCCCCGCTCTTGGTCATTACGTCCGCGGGAGGAGCGCTGCCTGACCCGATTGTCGGCAAACCCTACAGCGTTACACTGCTCGCTACCGGCGGCACTTTGCCATTTACTTGGACGCTGGCTAGCGGGCAGCTTCCCGCGGGTTTGACGCTAAGCACGGCAGGAGTCCTGAGCGGCACACCCACGGTAGCCAATCCCACTCCCGCTGTCTTTACCGTTCAGGTGCAGGACGGTGGCGCGCCTGCGCAGAGTAAGTCACTGATCCTGACGATTCGCATCCCCGCGCCACTGGCCATCGTTCCGGCCGGCATAGCGCTTCCAGACGCTCTGGCTAGCGTCGCCTATAGCACTCAACTGAGCACTACTGGAGGAATTGCTCCAGTGACGTGGTCAGTGGCGAGCGGATCGCTGCCTCCCGGGATGACTCTGAGTGCGTTAGGGATAATCAGCGGTACTTCGAGCGCTGCCGGCAACTATGCGTTCACCATCCAGGTTGTTGACTCTGGCTCGCCGCAGCAGCAAGCCACAGCCTCATACACCCTTACGGTCGCTTCCAACTTCACCGTTTCATTTGCGGTGCAACCGGGTGACACACAATCCCAATCGCAGATCACTCCGTCTGTCAAGGTATTGGTCGTAGACAACTTCGGAAACACGGTTCGCGGTGCGGTCGTGCAACTGACCATCGTCGTCAATCCCGGCAGCGGAGTACTTACAGGACAAACTGTTCAAACAACCGGTCAAGGGGGCCTTGCGGTGTTCGGCAGTTTGGGGATCGCCGGTAAGGGGAATGGATACCAACTGAAGGCCACGGTCACTAGCCCGGCAAACGGCGCAGGAGCATTTGCGATTTCGGCGCTATTTAACGTCCTTTAGTTATTCAGGGGAACGCACGAACATAGTTCCGGGGAGCTTGCAAAATGAGAATCCCGAAGCCGACGGGCTCTCATTGCTCGGTTCCGATGAACAAAGCGGTGTCAAGTGCGGCACTTAATGTGCCGCCACTCTTCTTTGGGCATCTTTGACTAAACCGGTCTCGTCGCCTTTGTCCTTCATCGCCAGAAAAGCCTTGTATGAATCTGCGGCCGCCGGGCTCTTTAGCCCCTCTTGCGCGCGGCCTAGGTAATACGTCACTGGCGGAAGCGTGCGGAACGTGGGCACATCGTCCAAGTAGATTGCGCTGGCTTCGCCACGCCGTTTAAGACATTTTTCCAGCTCAGAATCAGCTTCCGGGAAGTTGCCAGCCGCGACGTAAGCACGCCCCAGATCCAGGCGGCCAATCCATGTATCGGACAATCTCTGAGCCTCGGAGAAAAGACCGATCGCCCTTTTGGCGTCGCCGCGCTTTAGAGACATCTCGCCTTCCAGCAGCTTTCCATAGGCCTGGCTGTCCGAATCCAAGCGGGAGGAGAGCTGCGAGATCAGCCCCGATATGGGAAGGACCTGGCCGGCCTCAACGTAAATGCGGCCGGCGGAAAATTGCACGATCGTGCCATTGTCGAGAGTGAGGGCAGCCTTCGCATCGGAAGCCGCCTCGGTCGGGTTTCCCGCGGCCAGTTTGGCTTCCGCCAGCAGGAGAGAGTGGGACGCCCGAGTGGAGTCGTCCTCCTTCCCGGATTGGTCGCTTGCCCTTTGGAGAAGGGCAAGCGCGTCCTTTGTCCGCCCCTGGTAGAGCAGGAGATCCGCTTGTCCCATGGTGGCCATTTCCGCGCCGCGGGCACTGATTGTTGCCATTTTCTGATAGGTCTGTTCTGCCTCAGCGAGTTTTCCCCGGCCGATCTGGGCCATGGCCAGCGCGCCATAGGCATTCACATGACCAGGGCTCTGCTCAAGCACTTTGCCCGCCTCGGTTTCCGCGGTCACATAATCGCCGGCATACACCGCGTAAAGTGCGAGGTTGTTGCGTTGCAATACGCCCCTTGGCTCCAGGTCCAACGCGTGCCGGCCCTGTTCGAGTGCCTTGGCCATGTCGCGAAGATAGAAGTAAGCCAAAGCGAGGTTCGAGTATCCTCCAATCTCAGATGGAAATTGCTGGATAAGCGATGAATACTCATCCATGGCCCTGCGCGGCTCCCGGTTGGCCAGGTAGTAGCCCCCGCGGGTGCGATACTTTTCACGATCGCTCATGCGATCGATGTGCGCGAATGCTTGCTGGTAGTATTTCTCTGCGTCTTTTCGGCGACCCATGTCGGCGCTTGTCGCAGCCAGCCCCGCATAGGCTCGGCCAAGCTTTGGGTCCAATTGAATTGCTTGCTGGTAGAACGGAATGGCTTCTTCCCACTTGCCAGCCCACTGCAGATTTTGCGCTTCCGCGTACGCGTGTGCAGCTTCGAGCGAGCTCGCGGTATAGGCCTCAGCGGCGGCGAGTTGCGCTGACACCGGCGTCGTGTCCCCCATGGCTCGGCGCATTCTGGCGGCAATCTTGTCCACAGCGCCCAAGACGCTTTTCTTGTCATCGGCGGTTTCGTTGACCTCGATGAGGATTTTTCCGGTTGCTGCCTCAAGGGTCCTCGCTCGAACTTCGTAGCCAGTGTTTTTCTTCCGGATCAAGCCGGCGACGACAAAAGTAATTCCCTCGCGAACCCCTATTAGCCGAGCCGTCGTTTCTTCCAGCGAGGTGCCCGGCTGAAGCTGGGCGGCGATTTTCTTGGCCTGGTTGCGGTTAAACGAGGTGATGAACGAGGCATCTTCAAGTGCAACGCCGAGTGGTGGTTCGAGCGTTTCGTCGAAGATGCTGTCGCCTGTGGTGTTGGCGAAATCAGCGACAAGCACGGAGACCGGCGCATGAGCCGGAGGCGGTTTGGCCGGTCCCTTCATCCGGAAGGCCACCATCGCAACAATGAGTAAGAAGCCAAGCGCGGCCGAGGCCCATTTCCAGTAAGACGCAGTGCGCGGTGCCGGTAAAAAAATGGCCGAACTCTCTGCGGATGGGCCCAGCCAAATTTCCAAGTGGTGCGCCATTTCCCGCGCGCTCCCAAACCGATTTTCAGGCACGATTTCGAGCGCCTTCACCACGACCGCATCCAATGCGCGAGGCAAATCAGGCTCAAGTTGCGAAGGGGGAGTTACGGGCTCCTGCATGCGCTTCCAGAGGGTAGCCAGCGGGGTGTCCGAAGGATACGGGGACTTCCCCGTCAGAATCTCGTAGAACACAACGCCGAGAGAAAAAATGTCGGAGCGTTCGTCGAGCTTTTCGCCGCGCGCCTGCTCAGGGGACATGTATTCGGGAGTACCTATCAGCGCTCCGGTTTGCGTCATCCCCGGGATGTGGGCGGAACGAGCGATGCCAAAATCCATCACGTAAATCCGCCCATTCTGACCCAACATAATGTTTTGCGGCTTCAGATCGCGATGGATTACATGTTCCGCGTGCGCCGCTTCGAGGGCGCGGCAAATCTGCAGCATTACCTTTGCGGCCTCGGCGGGGGGCAGTTTGCCGCGATTCCGGAGGAGCGCGCGGAGATCCTGACCCTCGACGAAATCCATGGTGATGAACTTGATTCCGTCGGATTCCCCTAAGTCGAAAATGCGGATGACGTTTTTGTGCGTGACTTGGCGCGCAAGAATTAATTCTTGCTTGAAACGCCGCAGCATTTCCGGATTACGAGCAAGCTCCGGGCGAATCAGTTTCAGGGCGACAAGTCTGTCAAGTTCCTTGTCTCGGGCCTTGTAGACCGCACCCATGCCCCCGCGGCCAAGGAGCTGAAGAATTTCGTAGCGTCCAGCAAGCAAAGTGCCAGGCGTCAATTCCTCCGAGGCCGCCGGCAGGGTCGCTTTGGAAGCAGTCGCCAGTGACCAATCTTCGGGCGCTGCCGCGTCACCTAGTGTTTCCTGAGAGTTGAGATCGTGAAGGGGGGCGCGGCATTTAGTGCAATGCGAAGCTTCGTCAGGATTCTGTGTGACACAGACGGGGCATTCGATCAATTTGCGGACTGGCCTCCGAATATCCCTAATTATGACCTTTGTATCGCTGAAAGCAAACTGGCAGGCCCCTTATTTTGACCCGCTATCGGCCAACCGGCCGAGTTCCTTCCGCAGTTCCCGGTCGGATCGCGTCCCACCCGTGCTTTGCAAGGCTCGACCATGGCTATGATCGCGTTGCTACATCTGTGCGTCGTATTCAACGTTCGCAACCGGAAGTCAGCTTCTCTTCGGCGCGGATGAGATCTTGACGAAGCACACGGAGTTTTCATCCGGCGTTGACAGCACAATGACAATCTTGCAAAAACTCCAAATTAGGGTGAGAATCTTGCAACTGATTACGTCAGACCTGTCCCACCTGACGCTTGGCGATCCTCTGAAGATCGGTTACAGGCTATCTGTTTATTCATCGGGCCGGTACTCCTGTCCCCTCGCTGCCCGACGAGGGGAGGTAAGACCATGAATCAAGAGGCTTTTGAAGGGCCTAAGGAGACTTTCGAGGCACCTCCCCTCGATGCTGCAGTCGAAAGCAACTCTTTACGGAAGACGGCACTGGTTCAAGACTTCTCGCTGTTCGCCGGCGTTTCGCGCTCAGATTGTCGAGAGATCCTCTCTCTTTCGGGCGAATGCAAATTCTCGCGCGGTCAGACTGTATTCAAGGAAGGCGATCCGGTCCGAAACGTCTTCCTGCTGACTTCTGGCGACGCGAAAATCACGCGTTTCGGTGATAACGGCGCGAAGGTCATCCTCCGGCTTGTCGGGCATGGCGAGTTAGTGGATATCATCGGGTTCAGCGAGTCATCGATCCGCTGCTCCACGGCAGAGGCACTCAGCAATTCCACCGCCTTTGTATGGGACACGAAAGTGTTCGAAACCATTACGAACCGATTCCGTGTGGTCCGGCGAAATTTGTTGACCATCGTGTCGCAGCGGCTGCAAGAGCTGGAGGAGCGGTACCGCGAGGTTTCTTTAGAGAAGGTTGCAACGAGACTGAGCCGTCAACTCATCCGATTGTTCACCGAGGCGGGGCGTCGAACCAACGGCACCAACGAGATCAGTCTTTCCCGCGACGAATTGGCACAGTTAACTGGCACAACTTTGTATACCGTGAGCAGGCTAATCTCCGAATGGAACGAGCGAGGAGTGGTGAGAGCACGACGGCAAACCGTATCGGTCCAGGACATGGAGGCTCTCCGCCAGTTAGCCAACTGTGATTGAGAAAACGACAGGGCAAATTCTCGAGCGAGAAGCTGGCCACCGGCACAATTCCGGGCGCGGAGATGGATACGCCCTAGCGGCCAGAGGCCAGACGCCAGGCCATCTCCACGCCTCCCCACACGGCGAAGCCTAAGACAGCCAAAGCGACAATCGCAATCGCAACTTTCTTGCTTGTGCTGAGAGAAGATTGTTCTGCCTGAAAGAGAGTATTCATGTTCTGCTCCTCGTGCGCCTGGGATAAGGGGGGGGCCGGCCTTGCGGCGTCTTCCCTTAGATTGCATGCAATCCCATCGATCTTCGATGCGGTAGCGCAAGCATCTTGTAAGTTTCGTGTAAAACATGTGGCTTCAGGAGGCGCTACGGCGTGTACCGCAACGATGTGCTACAAGAAGATGGAACATTTCGGCGGCGGACCATGCTGGCAACCTCTCGGGCTTGTAAGCGAGCGGTCGAAGCGTGCGGCTGGGGGGACAGCTTCAGCCGTATCTGGACCGGGTTAAATGACGACTCAAGATGCCCCGTCGAAGTAGGGTTTGGGCGCCGGCCGCTCTGACTCGGTGCGGTACAGGGTGGTATGGACTGGCAAACCGGCGTCTAAACAGGAAGGAGAGGCAGGCCCTACAAACGGTTTAACCCGGGCTGTGTGTCGAATGCCCCGCGAAATCAAACAGATCAAAGCTGGCCATCAGGCCGGGAGGAGCGATGCCGGGCCTGCGTCACGGTCCTCGAGCAGATCCCCGGGGCGCTGATAGGGACTCTCAACGGTCCGGAAGAACTCCGCAATTCCCGGGGTTTCGCGGCTTGCTTCGTTGGGCTGTCTCGGCGGCGCGGCGGGACTAAGCTTCACGGGTGTTCACTCCGCCCAGGATGGCTTCCTTGCTGTAAACTTGGAGTAATATTTTTTCCCGGCGCTATCTTCCGCGAACGCCCGGATTCTATACCAGTTGGCTTTGTACTTCTCCAGTTTGTCGTAACTCACCATGAATTTCGCTGGCGGATCGCCCTCGCCGAGGCGCTTCCCTGGGATCGAACCTTTAAGTAGAAGCGCCTTTAACTCACGGTGCTTCGGCAGTTCTAGCGCTACCGCGCCGATGTAAGCCGCTCGCCGACCGACGTTTGTGACGCTCACAACTCCAATCCGAAATCCAGCCCTTTCGACGGATTCCACGTCCCAGTTCAAAAAGACCGTTATCTTTGGACGGTCCCGCAACATTGCGAGTATTGAAATTGTGAGCCCTGCCGCGCCGAGCACAGCTCCTAAAATGGCAGTCACAAGCGAAGCGATTTGCATGCCATTCATTGTTGGGTGGGGATTATATAACGCGTTATGTGATCCTGTATCCGCCAATCCTGAATAAGGGGAAGCGCTGTCGATTTCCCCGCGCACGTCCAGAAAACGTCACTCTATGGAAAGGCCTCTGTTCCGGGAAGCCGCAACTGGTGGAAATCAATCTGCGGCACTTGCGCGGCGCCTGCGCTGCTCGAACGGGTGGCCCCCGGCTGGTCTTTGGAGGAGCCCTGAGACGCTCGATAGGCCGCGCCAAGGCCACAATCAAGTTGCTTCGCAAGTGGCCGCCAATAACGTGAAGAGAAATGCGACCACCCTTGGACTCATTACTTTGAACGGGTGCCATTCATCGGGCCAATTCGGGCCAATGGCGTGTTTGCCCATGCGAAACAAGCAGACGCCGGTGGCGCAAAGTCAAAAAACTCGAAGCAGTGAGGCATTGGGTAAGCAGGCTTTGCCCGGTGCGAGGGGATTTGGAGCTACATGAAGCAAAGAACGTTCTTGAAGAGATCTGGCCTGACCGCGTTTCTGCCGCTCTGGCCGCGCGAAAATCCGGCGAGCGGGTTCATGCCTGCATGAACGAGCTACGCATGCTGGCTCCCAACGGAGGATCGTACGTTTCGGAAAGCAATTTTTTCGAGAACGACTGGCAGCATTCGTACTGGGAGCAATTATGCGCAGCCCTCTTTGGTAAAGAAGAAATATGACCCGAGAGGATTGTCCATTGTGCACAACGGTGTCGGCTCAGAGGAATGGAGTGCGGACCGCTCCGCTAGACTCTGAGCCGTCTCCAGGCGCCTGGCGACATGGCCTCTTTCCGAGCGCAATCGAGACCATGCTACATAGCGCGTTCGAAGAGGCCGTCCCGTTAGGCGGCGTGGTATACCGATGTCAATTGAGACTTCGCAGTCTTCATGGAAACAAACGTCGCCGCTCGCCGACGTGTAGCTTCGCGGCCGAGGGCGAAATCACGGGCATAATCCTAGTACCTAGATGCAGAGGGCAAGGACGCGACCCTCACTCTGCTTGACGGCCGCCTGCCTGAGAAGAGTATCAACCCGTGACAGTGACCCTCAGCTCCCGAGGCGCGAGTCCCCCTTGCCCAACGCAAACGAGCTTAAAGTTTCACGAGATCTAAATTACGCACCAACGCGTACGCTGATTGCGATGTTCTTGCCACTTTCTTCGCGATAGGTAACCTCGGCGTTCGCATTGACTTTGAGTTTGCCTTCTATCGTGGTGTTTTTATCGATCTCGAAAGTCATGGATTTGGTTTCAGTGGTTTGTGCGAGTTGATGCCCGCCAGAAGTCTGACTGCCTCCCACGGCAAGAGTGAAAGAGTCCTTCTTGACGGAGGTTATCTTTCCGGAGACGGACAGCGGTGATGCGGTTTGGGTTGCTGACGCTGTTTGGGCATTGCCAGTGGCTGGAAATACCGCCCAAACCGCGACGACGAGTGTTAAGGTGGTGATCACAGCAAGAATAACACGACGAGAGTTCATAACGGGACACCTCAGTTGTGTATTTGGCGGGCATTGAGGTAGGGCAGACCGATAGCCATACTCATGACCAGAATGGATGGCGCGATTAACCGCTTGGGAATCTTGAGGTTACGGAAATGGTGGCTCATCGCTGAGATCTGCGGCAAGGCGGTACTATAACGAGTAATCCCTTCCCTAGGATGGTTGAAGCTACTCACAAATAGAAAAAGCTGGTGAAAACAATCGACAATACTTGGATTAGTGAGTTGCGCCCGATTCCGATGATTTCGGGCCAACCCTCGTGGCCGGCTTCGGGTTCGACGCGGCGCGGGAATCGGCTAAGGAGGGGTTGAGAGAAGCCGTCAGAATGTACGACTTCCCATGGTCTGTGAGGCTTGTAATCAGCAGCTCGTAGCGGAAGCCTTCGGGATGGCTTCGGCTCCTTAGCAAGGCCAGTATGCCTCGCACCTCTGAGTCACGGTGAATCACGACTTCGCCCGACGAAACCAGGCCAGACACGACCGTACCGTGAAATTCGGTCCCATCGGAA
>Ga0126381_100006491_pt1 | contig 12931 bp, 7 predicted proteins | sample PanSoiMetPlot_28_FD_96465 | JGI IMG/M metagenome (GOLD analysis project Ga0126381, IMG submission 96465) | Tropical forest soil microbial communities from Panama - MetaG Plot_28 | ecosystem: Environmental > Terrestrial > Soil > Tropical forest > Bulk soil | place: Panama | collected 2016-02-17
CGTTGCTGGTGTCGGGACCGCTGTACTGTACAAGGAGACCGTTTCCACCGCCGCCTTGATAGAAGCCGATGGTGATCAGGTGCTCTCCGGCGGTCAGGGTGGCCGAACCGGTTCGCGTTGTCGCGGCCTGATACGCGTTGTTGCTCACTAACGGCAAATTGCTATTGTCCAAGAAGACCACGCTCCCATCGTCACTGGTCGTGCTGAAGGTGTAGCTTCCCGCGGTCGTGATGTTGACGACGCCAGTCAACTTGACCTCGTAGTTGGAATTCGATGAGAACCCAAAATTGGCTTGCGTCGCGGTCGCCGGATTTGCGCCGAAAGGCGCGCCGCCGCTATAACTTGCGTTCGAAAAGTCGAGCTTCGTGTAGCCGTTCGTGCTCGTCGGAGCAACGACAGTGGGTGCCAGCCCATTGAGATGCGAGGACAACGCTTGCAAAGAATTGTAGTCCGGATCGGAATTGGAGACGTTTTTTGGCGTGTTGTTGTAAAAGGACCCAAGCAGCCCCGAGACGGGCGGGTTTTGCTGCTGACCTTGCAGCGCGAGCGTCCCGCCTGCGAGAGTCACAGCGCCAATGCCGATGGGCGGCGTTGCGACCGGTCCGGCGCCGGCGACGACCGTACCGGCGTTGATTTTCAAGCCGCCCGAATACACGCTCGCTCCGCTGAGTTCAAGTGTCCCCATCGAGTTCTTCACAACCGAGCCAACTCCGCTAATCGGCCCAGGCAAGCCGAGGGGAAGCGGGTTCGCGATCACGAGACTCGCGGAATCGACAATTGCCCCTGAGACATAACCATTCAAGGAGACACCGTCGCCGAGCTGCAATGTCCCACCGCTGATCGTCGTTCCCCCGCCAAACGAGTTGATGTTGCTCAGGGTCAAAGTGCCGGAGCCGACCTTCGTCAAGTGTCCGGATCCACTGATGAATCCGCCAAACGATGTACCTAGCCCGTTGTTGCCGACAGTCAGATTACCGGAACCAAGCAGAATGTTCCCGCCACTCGCCCCACCTCCCGAGAGCGAACCGATGGATACGTTGAACCCGTTGAGGTCGAGCGTCGCGCCGCCGCCGTTCGCAAAGTTGACGGCTGTCATCGTCGAAAGCGCCGAGGCGCTGCCGGCTTGGAGGACTCCGGCGTTGATCGTAGTCGGGCCGGTATAGGAATCCGTTCCGGAAAGCGTGAGCGTCGCGGAACCGACCTTTGTCAGACCTCCCGTCCCGTTAATCGAGCCGGCGAAAGCGTGTGTCAGATTATCTCCACCGACCGAAAAAGTGCCGCTTCCTAGTGTAACAGTGCCGTTGCCGTCGATCCCGGCGGCAGTCGCGTTGAAGTTGTTGAGATCCAAGCCAGAGTTGACCGCCATGAAAACTCGCGCGTTCGGCGAGAGTGCGGACGAACTCAAAAGGCGAAGGAAACCGGTGGACGACGAGGGGACGTAGGAGTTGCTGCCTCCGATCACCGTGATGCCTGTATACGTGTTTGCGCCGCTGAGAGAGACGGTACCCGTCCCGTAGACGTTCAGCCCTTCGCCCGTTCCTCCCGTTCCGGTGATGTTGCCGGCGTAGGCGCCATTGAAGTTCTGTGAGAAGACTAACGAGCCGTCATTGAAGGTCACATTTCCCTGGATTGTCGATGTTGAGCAGATAACAGCTCCCAGATGATTGATGTTTGTACCTCCCGAATAGCTATTGGTTGCGGCCAAGGTCACCCAACTTGCCTGATCGACCGTCAACGCCCCTTGTCCTATTATGCTTCCGTTCACGATGACCCCTTCGCCTTGCCCCACCGCTAAAATGGTTCCTCCGGCGGAGCCGAGCGATACGGTTCTGCCAAGAGGAATGTTTGCGAAGAAACAGAGGAGCGTGCCTCCATTAAAGTTCAGTGAGCCGGTTGAGCTTCCGAAATCGGAGCCGACTCGAACGATATAGTCCCCGCCATCGAGATTGATCGGACCGGTGAACGAGTGCCCGGCTTGATCCATATCGAGAAAGCCGCTGTTCACCGTAATTCCGCCGGTTCCTGAAATCGCGCTTGAAGCGATAATTTGTCCTTGACCGGCAATCGTCAAAGTGTTTCCGTTATTGGCGATGGTCGAGCCCGGCGTTCCCACAAAGAGGTTGGCAAGGTTGACGCTGGTCCACGTTTGGCTGGCCGATAGGCTGATCGGCGCGGAGATTTTCTCGCTAACGCTGGCTTGATTGTCGGCGAGGCCGCCGGCCCCAATCGTCAACGTGCTTCCGCCAATTGTGAAAGCCCCCGCTCCGTTCGCGATCGAAATCGAGTCAACGCTCCAGGGAGCATCAACGTTTGGTGCCGGTCGGGTCGAGCCCGCAAAGATAAGGTCGGCCGTTCCGTTGTTAGCCGGTGCGCCAACCGGCATCCAATTGTTCGCTGTCGAGAGATTATTGTCGGCGCCAAGGCCGTTCCAAGTTTGTCCGAGAGCAATTTGTACGCCAAGCACGACGGCCGTCGCAGCGAGAGTTCCGAGGAAGTTAATTCGTCTCATTAGCGGGCCCCATCAAGGTGAATTGGACAGGCCACCGTTGACATTGCCACGGCGGCAGCACGACGCAGACGGCTTTGGTGGGCCGATATTCGAGGCGGTTCGACGACTCTATCGCACAAGTGCGCGCAAACCTGATGCCCACGGCCCCTCACTTTAGCTGGGGGGCAAATTGGAGGCAATTAACATAGCGAAAAAAATGGTAAGCCTCGCTGATCGGATGGCGTATCGGCCAATGACAATCGGATGATGTCGGCGGCGAACGCTCAGCTAGCGTCCAGGTTGGCGATACCGCCGATTGGGGTTGCTAGATTCTCGCGGCATCGACTAGGTTGGGTCTTCAGCACTGCGAAACAAGGATATCTCGCCGCCACTCGAGAGAACTCTATGTTCATTCTTGCACTGCTGTCCACAATCGGCTCAGCCGAAATGATTACATCGGGGCAAACCGCCGTGGTCGATTACTCGGTGAGCAGTTGCGTGCTTGAGAGCACCACAATCACTGCATCGCCGACTGAGTTTTCCTATCGTTCATCGACATTGCTCGGCAAATCGCGGCTGCGAGTAAGCGTCAGCAGGGGCCGCTTGTCGGTCGATGAAAAGGATTGCTGTGCCGTGGCTGCTGGCGACAAATTGATCGTTTCAACCGATCGTCATGTGACGCTTAACGGTCGCATTGTCCATTGAGTTTGACTCAAGGAGGAATAGCCGTGTTAACTATCAAGCGAAGACCGGTCCAACCTACGCGACCGGAATCATCTCCGAATCCGCCCGTGGCTGAGCGGAAGCTCGAAAGCGCGAAGGCCGCGGACCTCGCCAGGATCCCTGAAGACGAAATCCGGCCGCTCGCCTACAAGAAATGGCAACATGCGGGCTGCCCAGTTTCTGACGGGGTGGAATTCTGGATCGCCGCCGAGGCTGAGATTCTCCGAAGCCGGCGCCGCTGAATCGTCTCAGGCAGGCAACCACGGGTTACACGGATAACGCGACATTGGCGTTGTGTCGCATTCCGTTCAAAGGAATGCGCGCAATCCGTGGTGTGATCCGGCGCCACGATATTCGCGGATTTGCGAGCTACTCGGCTTTTGCTGTGGCGAGTCTTTGCAGGTCTGCTCGCAACGTGGCTTCCACTGTCACGCCGACGTGCTGAGCAGCGATCTGGCCGTCCTTGAAGACGAGCAAGGTCGGGATCGAAGAAACGCCGTAGCGGCCCGCGAGCTGGTGATTCGAGTCGATATTCACTTTGCAAACCTTGAAATCCCTGGCCAGTGATTCAAGGATCGGCTCCATCGCCCGGCAGGGCGGGCACCACGCGGCCCAAAAATCGACAAGCACCGGCTCCGCAGATTCGAGCACCTCCGTCTTGAAATTGAATTTGTGCAAGAGCATCGGGTTTCTCCAGTGTGAATCAGGCCAGGGTTCTCGTCATTTTACGCCGGTGCCGGCGGCGAGCCGCGATTTGCCGATGCACGCTTAACAAGCGTCGGGAAAGACTTCGCAGAAAAGCAGCCGTTTTTGCCCCTCCGTTGCGATAATCGTGGTGGGGTTTATCATGGCAGACATTCCGCCGAGTCGCAGGGCATGTGCGCTCATCTGCGGTTGCTCTCATTTGGAGGCTAGATATGAATCCCACGCGTCGGGATTTTGTCGCCGGATCGTCGATGGCTGCTGCGGCGGCGTTGGTTGGGGGCGTTGGCGCTGCGGCGGCTGCGACCGATGAGGCTGCAGCGGCATCGGCCGCGCCGTCGAAGCAGAAGAATCGGATCGGCGTTTCGACCTATTCCTTCTGGCATTTCGAGAAGGAAAAAGTGCCGATCGAGCGGTGCATTGACGACGCTGCGCGGATGGGCTTCGACGGCGTCGAGATCCTGCACATGCAAATGGCCGACGCCGAGAAGCCCTCGAACGGGCATCTGCAACGGCTCAAAAAGCAGGCCCATTCACTCAGCCTCGACCTCATGGGCTTTTCGACGCACCAGACCTTTCTCACGCCCGACAAGGAAAAGCGCCAGCAGAATATCGACCACACGATCGACTGCATCGAGATCGCCTATCGCCTCGGCATCCCGACGATGAGAGTGAACACTGGCCGCTGGGGCACGAGCAAGGATTTCGACGAACTGATGGCCCATCGCGGTATTGAGCCGAACTTGCCCGGCTACAGCGATGACGACGGCTTCAAGTGGGTGATCGACTGCTTCGAAAAGTGCCTGCCGAAGGCCGAGGAATGCGGCGTGACGATGGGACTCGAGAACCATTGGGGTCTCGGCCGTACGCCCGAAGGCGTCCTGCGGATTGTGAATGCAATCAAATCGCCGTGGCTGATGATCACGCTGGACACGGGCAACTTTCTGGAAGATCCATACGATCGGCTCGAAATGCTCGCTCCGCAAACGTGCCTCTGCCAAGCGAAGACTTATTACGGAGGCGGCGTGTGGTATACTCTCGATCTCGATTACGAGCGCATCGCGCGCCTGTTGCACAAGCACAGTTACCGCGGCTACATTTCGCTTGAATTCGAAGGGAAAGAAGACCCGCAGACGGCGGTGCCGAAGAGCTTGGAGGTGTTGAGGAGGGCGTTTGGGTGAAGTGCCAGTTCTCAGTTGCCAATTGCCAGTTGTCAGTTGTCAGTTGAGCCGCTGAGGACGTAGTCGGCACACAGTTCACAGACGTTACTTTCGTATCTATTGTGCCCTCTGTGTTATAAATAATGCGAAACGAAAGATTCCGGCGCATGTGACGGTTTTGACGTATGCTTGACGGGAGGGAGAAGCTATGTCAATCGGTCGCAGTGTGCTGGGCGTGGTGCTGTTTGTCGCGTTAATTGTGGGGATTCGCTGGGGTGGAAATGCGCTTCTGCAGCGTGTGTTGCAGGAGGTGCAGAATCCGAAAAAGAATTGGTGGGGAGACGGGCCGAATCCGGTGACCACCAGCCCGCTGCAAGGGATGGACTTTAAAGTTCAGCCGATCGACGTGCAGAAATTCAATCAAGGGTTTCTGTATCAACCACAGGCCGGCCAGTCGCACTCGACAACGCGCTCTCGTTGATCGATAATGCCCGTGAGCGACGTTTCGCCGTTGGGCTTATTCCCCGCCTTGCAGGGCCCCGGCCGTCATCAGAGCCGGACGAAGGGGATTATAGTGGCTGCGTTAGTTCTTGTCTTGGCGATGTTCATGGCCGAGTTGGCGAGCGAGTCTGTCGCTGCGGCCGATCCACCAGCATCAATTGCCCCAGCCCCAATGACAAACGAGCGGGCTGGCCTCGACAATACCAAACAGGCCGGCCCATCGCGCAACCGCGATCTTGAAGATCGCAAGCAGCCGCTTGCAGCGCGCCTCGCCGAGGAGCAAAGACTTATTGAGGCCGCCAAAAAAGGAGCCATCATCTCCGATTTTCTCCGGAGGATGGGTGATGGTTCCGTCATGCTCAACGACGGTCGTGAAGTGACGGTTCTCACCGAGCGGGTCGGCACAGAGGTGCGGCTGAATTTCTGCGACCAACAGCACAAAGATGCCTATATCCGCCAGCGAACTGCCGAATTCGAGGCTCTCACTGCCGGCATCGCGCGACTCGAAGCGGAAAGGAATCCTTCTGCGGCCGCGCCGTTGAATCTAGCGAAAGTTGCGATCGGAGATGTCGGCGATCTTGGCGCCAGCGGCAAGGCTGCCGAGGTGGTCAAAGTGATCGACAGTTCCGACGTGCTTGTCAGCTTGCGGATCGCGGATCGCGAGATGTCGATGTTCTGGATCTCGAACTATCCGACAGCCGGGATGAAGGCGAAAGCGAATATCAAGCTCTCTGGGCCGTTTATCGTCGTCGGAAGGCGCGACGATCCGTTGCCGCCTCCAGCGACAGTCTTTGAAATTCGGCCGCTTACTCTCACCGGCGCCAGCCCGCAGCAGCAGCGCTAGTTGCTGCCGTCGTCAAAACTCCGCGTGGACGCGGAGCGAGCCGATCACCACCGGCCCTCGATCTTGGTTGTAGCCGGGGTCGCCGATCAATTGCATATCGGGCGAAATCCAGATCTGCCGCTTCTTGAATTTGAATGAATAGAACGTCTCCCAAGCGACCTCCGGCGCGTAGTTGAGCCGGCCGTCGCCAAGTTGAAACCCGAGGCCGCCGGCGGCGAGATAGTTGCGATGCGGCGGCGAGAGACCGTCGATCGCAACGCCGGAGCCAATCGCGTCGTCGGGCCGGCACCAACCGGTCCCCTTGAGCGTTAGCCCAAAGCTGACGGTTCGGTCGCACTCTGTGAAGGCCCACGTCTCCGTGTGGCCATCGTTCCAACCCCAACGGAAAAAGCCCCCCAATTCCTGGGTGAATTCTTGCTCCAAATCGAGCCCGTATCCGTATTTCGATGAATAGGTCCGCGTGTTGGCGATATTCAGGCCAAACACTGGATCGAAAGTCGCTTCGTTGTAGTTGCCCATGTGGGCGCGATTCCAATACACCAAGAATCGGGCCTTGCCGGGGCGATCGAAGAGCCGAAATCGCGTTTCTAATTCCCAGACCTGCCCGTGGGCATCGGCGAATTTCGGGTCGATAATCGGGCCGTTGGCGACGAGCGGCTCGCCGAAGAGGCCGTACCGAAAGGCCCAATCCGGCTCGTTGAGTTCTACGTAACCGCCATAGTCGTAGCCGCGGACATCGGCGGGATAGTCCCACGATGCGTTGTACATGAGCGCCCAATTCTGAAACTGAGTGCGAGGATCGTGGCTGTAGGAATTGTTATCGAAGTAATCCTCCGGGGCGAACTTGCCAAGACTGATTGTCAATCGCGACACGTCGCGCGTTCCCCCCAAAACGTTCGGAGCCGAGGCCACTTTCTCTTGCTCACCGCCAAGGCCGATCGTTTGCGAAAAGTAGAGACGTGCGACGTACGGGGTCGGCTCCGGATTGCCGACCCGCGTGATATCACCGTTGGGGAAAGCCGCAATCCCGAACACATCGCTCAATCCGCGTCCGCCGGCGATTTCGGGATCAAAATAGACATCGCCGCCATCCCACAATCGCAAGCCCATCATAAGTGTCGCAGTCTCAGACGTGGCCAATGCGTTGATGGGCAAGAAGCTGTGTGGGCCGACGTAGGGAGAGCGGAATTCACCGTGCCACTGCGAGATCACGGTCACTTGGCCGTAGACGTTGAAGGCTTCCTCGGCGGTTTCCTCGCTCCCCTTGTCCTTGTTCTCGTCCTTTTTCTCGTCTTTCGCTTCTTGCTTAGCCTCGCCGCCCGCCGACTTGCTCGCTTCGCTCTTCGACTGATCTTTTGGCGGTCCGTTGTTGTCGGTCTGAAGTTCGGGGGGCGGCGCGGGGGCTTGCGCAAGTACCTCGGCCGGCTCACAAAGCGCCAGAATCAGAATTGCGGCGCAGGAGATCGTAACGTATCGAACTCCACAGATGGCTGCTCGTCGATTCATCGTGCGGTCCTCGACGGGCACTCGCTTCCACCGGATTCGAGATAATGTTCCCGAATTGCAGACTTCGGGTCACTTGCCCAGGTCGGCGGAGGGCCAGCGGCCATCGCCGGTTTGGATCACGCGGTTCTGCCATAGCGGGGTCGGATGGCAGCATGGCAACGGAGCGATCTGTTCGATGTCGGGAATGGGCGGAACGCTTTCCGGCTGGCCCAACCTTGCGAGATCGTCGGCTTCTAAGAGCGCCGCGAGATCAACGACCGCCGTCCATAGCGACCCGAGTGTAGTGACATAAGCGCTGACGCTCGTCGCCAACGTCTGCTGAGCGTTGACGATGTCGGAGAAGGCCACGGCGTCCGGCTCGATTTCGTAGCGCTGGCGGATTCCGCGGAATGCCTGCACTTGGTCCGGCAGAATGTGCTTGTTGTAGTATTCGACGAGCGTGCGATTGTCGTCATAGCGCTCGAAGGCGTCGGCCAGCCGATTCGTGAGATCGTCGCGCGTTGCGTGCGGGCCTTCGACGGCACTGGCAAGCTGGGCCTCAGCTTGCTCGATGTTCCCCTGATTGCGATCCCAAATCGGCAACGGTATCCCGACGGCGACATTGACCGCGGCGCCGAATGGCGGCGCCGTATAGTCTTTTTGCACAGCAACGTGCGTCGAGATGTCCGGGATTCGATTGGCGTATGCCAGCTCGACGTTCACCCGCGCCTGACGGATGTTGTTCAACGCGGTCAGCACGTCAGTATGCTCATTGAGAACACGAACGAGCGCCGCATCGTATCTCACCAGTGGCACAGGGGCATCAACCGATCCTGAGAGCGGCGCCGGTGGAAGCCCGGGAACTCCCGCTGCTGCGGCTAACTGCTTCCAGGCCGCCGTGTAACGATTGCGAGCCTGAACGAGATTCGACCGGGCTTGAAACGCGAGCACGCGAAGCTGCATCGGTTCGTAAACGGTTGCTTGGCCCCCCTTCGTCATCTCGACTTGCAGGTGATAGGCCTCCTCGGTGAATTTCACGAGTGCACGGCTTACGCGGACATTCTCCTGCGCCACAACCGCCGCGAAGTACGCCCCGCGAACCTGATGGGCCAGATCGACATTGGCCTTTCGCAGCGCGACTTGGGCATTCTCGACGCCGACCATCGCTGAGGCCCGAGCCAATTGCAGCTTGCCGCCAGTTTTGATCGCTTGCTCGAAGAACGCGCCTTGAAAGCCGGCGGTGTTGCCCGTGTTGATGTTGTCGGCCTCATAGCCGAAGTTTGGATTGGGATAGAGACCGGCCTGAACGGCCGCTCCCATCGCCGCGCGGACGTTCGCTGCCGCTTGGCGGATCGCCGGGCTGTGCTCACGGGCGATCGATTCGACATCGGCCAGCGAAAGCGCCCGAACTCCCGGCCGGGTGGGGGGAACGAACTCAGGGCCAAGTGGAGGCAAATCGGGAAACAACGCGGCGACGGCCCTTTGTCGAGGCTGCGGATTGGCCGCATCGAATCGCGGAAGGCTGATTGCCGGCGCCTGCGCGCCGGGGAGATCTTCCGGCACCTCTAACCGCGGCGGCCGACCGGTTGACGGCTGCTTTACGCCCGGCGCGATCGGCTCTTCATCGCTCACGCATCGGACTGCATGCGCGGTTGGCAGCGGCGACGGTGCGGACGCGAATGGTTGACCCGCGTACGGCGGCTGGCGTTGCGGCATGGGCCAATTCGTCGGTGCTGCCGGAGCAGCCTGCGACGCTTGGCTCGCCACATAGAGCGGCGCATACTCAGGCACGCGTACGGCAAACTCGGGTTGCCGCGCCGCGGTTGACGAGCAACCGGCGATTCCCGCCGCGGCTAGCGCGATCCATCCGAGTGATTTGCTGTGCATAATCAGAATAATCGGCTGGGCTTAATCGTTATCCTGCGAGCGCGCGGAATGAGCGCTTTAAACGGTGTTGGCGGCAAGGTTGCTTGCTGCAACTGGATGAAGCGACGGCAAAGTCAACCGAGCTTAACAAGCTCAATGGGCAAGCTCGCCCGCGCCGGCCGGCGGCTCTCGATGCCCGTAGAAGCTGTAGAGCACCGGGATTACGTTCGTGAGCAATAGGGTCACGACCATTCCACCGATGACGGCAATCGCGAGCGGCCGCTGCGTTTGCGAGCCGATTCGCGTCGAGAGCGCCGCCGGGAGCAGTCCGAAGATCGCTGCCAACGCTGTCATCGTGATCGGCCGAGCGAGTCTTTCGACCCCCTGCACAATTGCCTCGTGCACAGGTTTACAGTCGGCACGAAGCCGATTGAACGTCGAAACCAAGAGCAAACCATTCATGATGGCCACGCCGATAATTGAGATGAATCCGACGCCGGCCGAGATATTGAAATTGCTGCCAGTCGCCAATAAGAACCACACGCCTCCCATCGACACCGCCAACACGTTTGAAAGCACGACGACGGCGTCGAGCAACGAATGAAACGCCATGTAGAGCAGTGTGAGGATGAGCGCCAGCGAAAGAGCGACCGCAAGAACGAGCCGCATCTCCGCCTCTTGCATCTCTTGGAATTCGCCGCTCCATTCGGCCCGATAGGGGGCTTTGAAGAGGTCGGCGGTCGCCTGCTGCGCTTCGCGAACGGCGCCGGCCAAGTCGCGGCCTCGAACGCCGAACTTCACTGCGATGAGCCGATTTCCTTGCTCGCGGTAAATCGTCGAAGCGCCGGAACGGACGAAGTCGCCATTAGGATCGGGCTTGCCGTCGTGACCGAGCGGCGTGACGAGGTCGCCGATCCTCCGTCGCGGCGTGTTGCTCATGTTGTTGAACGTCGCGTTAAACTGACTTCCGGTGGGCGAAGGCATTGACTGACTCGTGCCGAGCGTCGAGAGGCCGGTGCTGCTGCCGGTCAGCGGCGTCGCCCCCACGCTCGACGTGCTGCCGCCAGTCACGTTGTTCGTTACTTCGACCGGAATGTTCAGAATCTCCTCTTTGTTGGAGCGATGGCGTTCAGGCATTCTGAGCACGATGTCGAAGGTCTTCTCTCCTTCGATCATCTGCGTAAACGCCTTGCCGCCGACGGCCGTTTGCAGCACATTTTGTACGTCCGACACGTTCACTCCCCAGCGGGCGCATTTCTGGCGGTCGATCGGGAATTCGAGGTTCGTCTGTCCCTTGATCCGAAAGATCCCGATATCTTCGATTCCCTTAATCTTCTCCAAGCGGTCTTTGACGGCGTCGGCCAGCTTTTCAAGCTGCCCCAGGTCGGGACCAAAGATCTTGACTGAGTTCTCCCCCTTGACGCCTGAAAGAGCCTCCATCACGTTGTCGCGGATATTCTGCGAAAAATTCCAATCGACTCCGCTGATCTGATTCAGCTCGCCGTTCATTTCGTCGATCAGCTCGTCCTTCGTCCGCGCACGACGGGCGCCGAGCAGCCGGCGCCATCCCGATTGCTGCTTTACAGCGGGCCAATCCTTCGGCTGCTTAAGCGGCACAAAGATCTCGACGTTGTAAAATCCGCTCGGATCGGTGCCGTCGTCCGGCCGGCCGATCTGGCAAACGACTAATTCGGTTTCATCGTATTTGCGGATAATCTCTCGCGCGCTCTTGACCCGCTGCGACACCTCTTCAAGCGAAATGCTCAAAGGAAACTCGCCCCGAATCCAGAGATTTCCTTCCTCAAGCTCGGGCATGAATTCCTGGCCGAGAAACGGCAGCGAGGCGACCGTCGCGAGCAAGAGAAAGCCGACGACGCCGAGAAACGCGTAACGCCGCCGCAAACACGTCTCGACAAACCAAACGGCGACGGCCTTCAATCGCCGCACGAGAAAGTTGTCGGACTTCTGCTTCACGTTTTTGAGAAGCAACATGCAGAGCACCGGCGAGAGCGTCACCGTGAGCAACAGGGCTCCCCCGAGTGCAAAAGCGTAGGTGTCGGCCATCGGGCCAAACACCTGACCTTCCGGGCCTTTCATCGTGAAAAGCGGCAATAAGGCGCAGACGAGGATCAACGTGGAATAGAACAGGCTTCGCTCGACTTCGCTCGCGGCTCTTACGACTCGCTGTCGAAGCGGCAGCCCCGCGTGCTCGCCCGAACTCAAGCTGCGGTAGATATTCTCAACCATGATGACGGACGAATCGACGATGATCCCGAAATCGACCGCCCCGATCGAAAGCAAATTCGCCGATTTGCCACGGAGATAGAGAACAGAGAAGGCGAATAACAATGCCAGCGGAATATTGATGGCGACAATCAGCGCCGTGCGGATGTTGTTCAAGAACATCAGCAGGATAACGCTCACCAGAATCATGCCGTAGGTCAGATTCTCGTTGACGGTGTCGCGCGTCAAATTCATCAAGTCCATGCGATCGTAGTACGGTTCGATCTTTGCGCCGGGCAAGAGGCGGCCGGCGCCGGGCTGGTTGAGTTCATCCACCTTGGCCTTCACATCGCGCAGGGCCGGCAGCGAGTGCTCATCCTTGCGCAACAGAACGATGCCTTGCACCACGTCGTCGTCCGATTCCCAAACGCGATTGCCGTTCTGCCGGATTTCGCGCCCTTCGGCGTCTTTCTTTGGGCGATCGAGCGTCACTTTGCCAAGCCGCGTCTGATTGCCGACGATCACTCCCTTCTCGCCGACCTCGAGACCCGGCGAAATGCGCCCTTCATCCACGACGTCGCCGACTCGGATCGGCACATTGTTCGTCGCGCCCAGGCCGATCTCGCGAATCTCATGGAGCCGCCGCTCTTCTTCGCTGCGGAGATGGTTGCGGGCCTGAGCCGGGTCGGTCATCCCGAGGACTTTTTCAACCGGGTCCTGCCCGCCGCCAAGCAGGCCCAAGCTGCGGACGACCTGCGCCGTCGGCCCGCGGATGACGTAATCGCCCCCTACGTTGTTGTTGCTGCCGGCGATCGCGGTCTGCAACTGCGGCAGCGTCACGCCGAATTGCTTCATCAGCCTCGGATCGGGGCAGACTTCATACCGCTTCACCGTGCCGCCAAAGCTCGTCACGTCGCCGATCCGCGGCACGCGGCGGAA
>Ga0126381_100006492_pt1 | contig 12930 bp, 14 predicted proteins | sample PanSoiMetPlot_28_FD_96465 | JGI IMG/M metagenome (GOLD analysis project Ga0126381, IMG submission 96465) | Tropical forest soil microbial communities from Panama - MetaG Plot_28 | ecosystem: Environmental > Terrestrial > Soil > Tropical forest > Bulk soil | place: Panama | collected 2016-02-17
CACAGGCCGCGCGGTTAGGATTGTTGCTGGCGGAGTTGCAACTCGCGCCGACGACATCGTGGAGAGCTATGTGATCGGTGGCCACATCCGGAACCGGCGCATTTCTGTTTTGGGGAATCCCGATGTCGATCAGGGTCACCACATTATTCGCTCAGGCATGGCGCCGCCAGCAATTCAGTATGGCCGAGAAGCTGGGTCGCGGAGCTGCCTGGTTCGTCATGTACTTGGGAACCATGACCGCCCACGAGCGCATCGGGTTCACCGTCCAACACGAAGCCGGAGTTCGTGCGGCCCTTCTGGTCTTATCGCTCGTCCCGGTGTGGATCTTCTGGTCGCTCACCCCAAAGTTGCTCGTGCGAGACGGTGGTCGAGGTTGGAAATTCCACCTGCTCGCTGGCTTCGCCGGGGTCGTGATCGACGGAATTGTCCTCACCGCGGTTATCCGGGTGGGCTTCCCGATATTGCTCCAGGGGTGGACCGGGTTCGGCCCGTTTGTGAGTAAGCTCATACGTCTCCCACTCGACCACCGCGAATAAGGATACACGCTCCCATATCTTTCCGAACCCAAATGGTCTTCCAGCGAGAAGTAAGGGATCCGACTCAGACCAGAAGAGAAGTGTTCGTCGAGATGGTTAAGCATTCAAGGAAAAGGGATCGCAGTCATCCTTCAATCGGTCTTGGGTCTCTAGATACTACCCTCGCCTTGGGGTAGACTCTGTTCACGGCCAAAGGCGTGGCATGAGCGTTGTCCCTCTTAGACGGAAGCTCCGGTCGCTCTCCTGGCAGTTACGCCAAGCCCACGTAATTGCCAAAGCCCTGCAGTCGCGCTATCACCCGATTGTGGCGCACATCATACCGGTCCGGCGCTGCAATCTCGCCTGTACCTACTGCAACGAATATGACAAAGTTTCGCAGCCTGTGCCGACCCAAGTCATGCTGCGCCGCATCGACCGGTTGCACGAGTTGGGCACGACCATCATCACCTTTAGTGGGGGCGAACCTCTGCTGCACCCTGACCTGGATGACCTGATTCGCCGCATACGTAATAACGGCTGCATCGCGACCCTTATCACCAACGGCTACCTGCTTTCGCCGGATCGCATCAAACGCCTGAATTGTGCCGGGCTCGATTCTTTGCAGATCAGCATCGACAACGTACTGCCTGACGAGGTCTCAAAGAAGAGCCTAAAGGTACTGGACAAGAAGCTGCAATGGCTGGCCCGGTATGCCGAGTTCCAGGTCAACATCAATTCGGTTGTGGGATCGTCGATCCAAAGCCCTGAGGATGCGGTTGTAATTACCCGCCGCGCAATCGCACTCGGTTTACAGACCACCATCGGCATTATTCACGACGACAGCGGCCAGCTCGTGGCGTTGAATCATAAGCAAAAGCAAGTCTATCGCGATCTTGTCAGCATCAGTTCCAAGTCGTTTTCCAGCTTCGCCTACTACCAACAATTTCAGAGGAACCTCGTGTCCGGAGTGCCCAACAATTGGCATTGCCGGGCGGGCAGCCGTTACCTCTATATCTGCGAAGACGGGCTGGTGCACTATTGCTCGCAGCAACGCGGTTCTCCGGGGATTCCGCTCGAGAAGTACGACATAGTGGATCTGCAGAGAGAACATGCCAGCGTGAAGTCCTGTGCTCCTTACTGTACGATCTCCTGCGTACATCAGGCGTCGATGGTTGACCAATTCCTGGACAACCCTTCGGGGGCTCTCAGCACTTTCTTTCCTCCCAATCCCGGCCAGTCGGAACCGTATGATTTACCCATTCCTCTGCGCCCGCTGGTGTGGCTTCTGCTGCCGGAGCCCGGCAGCACCCGGGAGCGTTTCACCCAGTCGATGAGGGCGATGACACTCCGGCTCCTGGGGGTAAAGTGATGCCAATTTACGCCGCCGGCATTCCTCAGCTGATAGTCCCGGCGCATGATCAGCCCGACAAGGCCGTACGTATTCGGCGCGTCGGAATCGGAGACTTCTTGTTGCCCAAGGCCTACACATCCGCCAACATTGAACAGAACCTTGGCCACCTGATGAGCCGACGCCAAGAAGAAATGCCAACAGCGTGCTAAGGAATTGGCCGGACGTGAATCCTTCGAAAGGCCTCCCTGCTCATAGAGGAGCGGGGAACGAAGCACACTGGGACTCGTGAGCTACAGTCCAACACGAAAGGCACGGCTTACCTACTCAAGTAGCCAGCAGTTCGCTGCGGCACGTGAGCACGCCATCATGTGGCAAAAACGTTTTAGTGGTTGTTCGCCGCCGGCGGTGCCTGCGCCAAATCGGACCCGGGATGACTTCCGGAGGTCGCCTCATCAAGTTGCAGGTCGGCACTAGCACGTGTCACGGCAATGGCGGAATAAGCCTTGCCCAGCGAATGGGTCACGCCCATATAGTCGCTGACCATACGGCCCGCTCTTGGTGTTTGCCAGCCAGTCTCATCCTTACTTCCGACGGTGCCCCGTCCTTGGGCATCCGTTCTTTGGAGCAGAGCGCGGCCGCGGGTAGTACGACAAGGACGTGAGCAAACCAAACAAGGTGTGACTAAAATGTGACTATTTCACCTAGAGAGTCCCCGTAAAAAGCGCCGTGTTACGTTGGCGGCCAGGAGTGTGGCTCAGGCGAGCAAGTCTTCAATTCTCACCGGCAATTCCCGCACCCGGACACCAGTTGCATGGTGCACCGCATCGGTGATCGCTGCCGCGATGCCAGCCAGCCCGATCTCGCCAATGCCGCGTGCTCCGACCTCGTTGAGCTCCTTGTCGGGATAGTCAAGGAAGTGCACTTCGACTGACGGCGCGTCCGCATTCACCGCAACCAGATAGTCAGCCAGACTGCTATTGATCGGTGCGCCATTTTGGGGATCGTATTCCGTACGCTCCAGCAACGCCATGCCAACTCCCATCACCACCGCACCCTGAATCTGATTGCGACTAGCCAAGGTGTTGATGATTTTGCCGGCATCGATCACCGTGACAACTCGGCTGACGCGCAACCGCGCGATCTCGGGTTGCCAGGTGACCTCGACGAAGTGGCACCCGAAGGATTGCATTGAGAACTTTGGGGGCTCGGGGCACCCGAACGTCGCCGGCGACTGCCCGTTGCCTGTTACCAAGCCGAGGTTGGCACGACGGAGCAGATCGGCGAAAGGCACACCTTTCGCAGGTCCTTCCGTCTTAACGAACAGCGTCTCGTTCTCGAAGCTTAGATCATCGGGTTTGTGACTGAAGTAAGGGGATCCTGGCGTGGAAACAGCCACAGTTTTGAGCATCTCAATCGCCTGGTCAGCGGCGGCAAATACGGCGTTCACCAAAGAGGGCGTGGCCATAGAGCCACCCGAGGTCGGGCCTTCCGGAAGCGAAGTATCGCCGAGTTCGACTTCAACCTTCTCCGGCGGAACGCCTGTTCTTGCCGATGCGAGCTGCGCGAGGATCGTATAGGTGCCGGTCCCGATGTCTTGCGTGGCGCACGCAACGCGGCAGGAGCCATCGTCGCGAAGCTGAATGTTGGCTGCGGCTGAGAAGCGAGCCCCGATCCACGAGCAGCCAGCCACCCCCCAGCCAAGAGTTAACCCATCACGCTTCATCGAGCCTACAGCAGGATTGCGCTTTGACCACCCGAACTTTTCCGCCCCCAGTAGCAAACATTCGAGCATATGCCGCGATGAAAACGGGATTCCCCGGCTCTCATCGATCTCTGGCTCGTTCATGACTCGAAGTTGGACGGGATCCGTATTCAGTTGAAGGGCGAGTTCGTTCATTGCGGATTCGATCGCATAGAGTCCGGGTACTCGGCCAGGACCACGCATGTCGGCCCCGCCGCCGATGTTTCGCTTAGCGCGGCTAAAGGTCACACGCAGATTGGGCACACTGTACTGGAACGGCGTGGCCTCGCCGCATCCTTCATGATGGGCATCCAGCATGGATCTTGTGTAGATGTAATCGTGCTGCAGGGAAAGCAGCTCTCCTTCCTTTGTTGCGCCCAGCCGAACGCGCTGCTGAGTGCGCGGCCGATGTCCAACGGCGTGGAACATCATTTTGCGGGCGAGCACCAGTCTGACCGGCCTGCCCGTTTGCCGCGCAGCCGCCGCCGCTAGCGGGCACAGCGTCCACGGCCACAGTTTGCTGCCGAAACCTGATCCTACGAACTTCGTGATCACGCGAACGTTCTCGACTGGCAGGCCGAACATCTGCGCAAGAACACTGCGCAGATTGACGACTCCTTGTGAGGACTCATACAAGGTCAACGTCGAGCCCTCCCAGACCGCGGTCGTGGAATGCGGTTCAAGCGGGTTGTGCGTCTCAAACGGCGTGAGGTAAGTGTGGTCGAGTTTGACCGGCGCGCCAGCGAAAGCAGCGTCCGGATCGCCGCGCTCGCTTTCTAAACGCTTCATCGGCCCGAACGTCGTGATGACTTCGTCCGGCTCGTCGTCAGCCACGAGGTCCACTCCGACGTTGGGTTGTTCGGCAGCATAGCTTGCGCGAACTGCATCGGCAGCGGCTTTAGCCGCCTCAAACGTCTCTGCCACGGCGACTGCAATGTACTGGCCGTAGTAGCGAACGACATCATCTTCAAAAGGCGGGCGCCGCTCTTCGCAGATACCGGAAAAACCTGGCCCCGGAATCGAGCGAAAGATTTTGCCGATGTTGCCGCGGTGCAAGATCGCGTGTACGCCGGGCATCTTCTCAGCTTCGATTGTGTCGAGACCGGTAATTCTGCCCTTAGCGATAGTCGCTCCGACCGGTACCGCATAGAGCATCCCGGGAAAGTGGAAGTCTGAGGTGTACTGCGCAACTCCGGTTACCTTTCGAGAACCTTCAACCCGAACCGTGTCGCGCCCGATGGGCGAAGCCGTCGCTGATGCTTGCTGTTGTATCGGCATTGTTGGTTCTCCTTAGGCGGGATCAGGCGTTCGCCGCGGTTTCCAAAGCGTGCACAAGGCAGCGCTTCGCCAGTTCAATCTTGAATTTGTTTTCGCTCTGCGGTCTGGCGCCGCGCAGAGCGGCTTCGGCTGCCTGGCGGAAATTTGCGGCATTCGCGGGCTTGCCGGAGAGCACTGCTTCCGCTTCGGGCGAGCGCCATGGTTTTGTTCCAACTCCTCCCAAGGCAATGCCAATGTAACTGATATTCTCACCAGCGACGGTCATGACCACCGCGGCCGAGGCGAGGGCGAACTCATACGATGCACGATCACGCAATTTCAGGTAAAACTGCTTACTTCCGGTGATGGGCGGCGGCAACGTGACATGGGTGATAAGGTCGCCCGGTTCAAGCACGGTCTCACGATGGGGTGTGTCGCCGGGTAGAAGGTGGAACTCGCCAACGGGGACGGCGCGTGTGCCCTTGGGTCCCTGTATATGGATCACCGCCTCCAGCGCTGCCATTGCCACGCACATGTCGGAAGGATTGTTTGCAATGCAATGCTCGCTTGTGCCTAGTATGGCGAGCGTGCGGTTGCTGCCCGTGATCGCCGGGCACCCGGTGCCGGGCTCGCGCTTGTTACAGGGCATCGCAGTGTCACGGAAATAAACGCAGCGCGTTCTCTGCACCAGATTCCCTGCGGTTGTGGCCATGTTGCGGATCTGCGCCGACGCGCCGGAAAGAATCGCTTGGGTGAGCACGGAATAGTCGCTCTGCACCTTGTCGTGATAGGCAAGATCTGAATTGCGAACCGTCGCGCCGATCTTCAGGCCACCTTCGGTTGTCGTTTCGATCTTATCGAGGGACAGGCGATTGATGTCGAGCACGCGCGCGGGTGTCTCGACATTCAGCTTCATCAGATCAATGAGCGTGGTGCCTCCGCACAGGAACCGCACGTCCGCTCCCTGCTGCGCCGTTTTCGATTGTGCGGAGGTTGCAATCGCCTCGCCCTGATCTGCCGGCCGGATGAATTCGAAGGTATGCATCGGGAGTCTCCGCTCGTGTTACGCGCGTTTACGAACTTGCTGGATAGCCGCGACGATGTTTGCGTACGCGCCGCAGCGACAGATGTTGCCGCTCATCAGCTCCTTCACAGCCGCGTCGTCTGAACCGCACGGCTCATTCAGCAGCGCGACGGCCGACATGATCTGGCCGGATGTGCAATAGCCGCACTGATAAGCATCGCAAGCAAGAAATGCTGCCTGCATGGGATGCATCGCCTCCGGCGTGCCGAGACCTTCTAGAGTGGTGATCTCGTTGCCATCGTGTGCCAAGGCGAGACCGAGGCAGGAGAGTACGCGTCTTCCATTTACATGTATGGTGCACGCGCCGCACTGCCCGTGATCGCAGCCCTTTTTCGTTCCGGTCAGTTCCACGGTTTCGCGAATGCAATCGAGCAGCGTTGTCCGCGGATCAATTCGCAAGGAATGTTCCTTACCGTTAATGCGCAATGTGATTGGGACTGCGATCTCGCTGGCAGAACTTGTTTGTCCAGCCGTCGTGGTTGTTGTTGGATCGACAGTGGTTGCCACGATTCCTCCTGAGGGTGCCGACTGTTATACGCTCATCGGGGCGCTCTTCTCAAGCGTGCCGCTTCCGATGACCAGATTGTGGTATTAACCTCGGCGAGCAACGAACGCGTAAAAGAGAGGATTACCCGTTCCTCGGGTCGTCTATCGGGCTCACGTAATCAAGGCCGAGGGGACCAATGGCGGTCACCTGCGTGATGTAGTCTCCGGACTTGGCCCAGTGGAAATGGGGGGTATCGCCGGGCAGAACGATGACGGCTCCAGGAGGATAGGCTTGCAACTTGTCGGCATCGAATTGATCACCCAAACCAATGTAGAAGATCCCGGAAATGACTGTATAAACCCGGTCCTCGGGGTGTTTGTGTGGCATCAACTTCACGCCTTGAGGTACGTGAACCCTGATGGTGTAAGGGCCTGCCTTCGACGGATCGCCTACGACAACGGCGAGGCGCACCGATAGCGGGAACGCCGCAAAAGGTTTCCACTCAATATCCTCGGGCAACGTCGCCTTGAAATTGGCTTCGCCCGGCTGATGCAATCGAATGTTTTTGCCCATGAAACCTCGCGAGCCATGCTCAGCCGTAAATTCTACGCTTGCGATCAGAGCTGCGCCTGGCTCAAAAAGCTAGAGCGCCAGACACAAGCGCTGGTGCCGAATCTTACGGCCAGGTCGCACATGGGTCAGCAACTCCGACGAAAACGGAACGAGACTCCACCGATCAGTAGAGGGAAATCGGCAGTGTTTACGAATGCTTTCCTTTCATCTTGCCGTAGAACAAGCCGACCACTCGGGATGAGAGGTGAATGCGCAACAGCTACGTGCCGGAGTGGCGGATCTCAATCTTGTTCGCCAAACACTGCCGCATAGCTCTTCCCGTACGGATAAAAGCCATCTTTTTCTCCCCGAGACCACGCGCCTTTATGCTCTGCGTCCATGATGTCCCAGTCCGGGCGACACTTCCTCGTTACGGCACGAAGGTCCTGTCTTAGTTCCTCAAGGGTGGGGCGACCAAGGAACCAATAGCCGTTGTAGATTTTGAAAACGACAAGCCCGGGTTCAAGAATAATTGTGTGCGGGATCATCGGATTGTGGACTGGGTCCGTGTATTCCGCGATATCGAGGTCCTTCTAAACGGTGCGCCCGGCATCCGATAAGAACGGCCAGTGTGCTCCCACCCCGGTGGCGGTATTCGTTGGTATCCGACAAGCTGTCGGTGCTGATCGTGACTAGCCGACAATAGGACACCTCCATTTCTCGGTGGAACTGGACCAGTAGCTCAGCCTGCCGCCGGTCTTTCGGACAGAAGCCCCCTCGGCTGAGCACCAGCACCATGGGATGCTGCCCTTGTAGAACAGAGAGTTTGCGGCGAGTCGCCGTGTGATCACTCAATTCACAGTCGGGGAACACCGAACCCGGGATGACGTCTGCTCGCATGATCGACCTCCTTCCTTTTTGACGAAGAAATGGACGATCCGGACATCAAATGCCCTCTCTACGCTGCTGATCCGACGGTTCTATTGAAGAAGCGGTGCAGCTTTCAAAATATCGTCAGGAGTAGGTTGTTTGCGGTAATCTTCGGTCAGGTTCCGCCAGCGCCCCACGCCCGAATCGTCCACCAGAAATCGCAGGACGAGCAATGTCCTTCCTCTCCGGACTGCCGTTCCCGTGCAGCAGATCGTAGCGACGAATGACTTTCGCTTTAGGATCCGACAAAAAATGTGTAAGCGTATCCAGCCTTGCGACAGAGCACCGCGGATTCATCTGGCGTGTCTACGCTGATCGCGACCGGTCGCACTCCCGGTGCTCAAGGTTCATTGGCCCGGAGAGCAACTTGGACATCGCCACCATATTTCCGCTGGTATCTGCTAGCGTAAACTCGGGCGCCTTCTCCCCAACTGTGGGCGCGCCCGCCGCAGCTGGCAATTGACGCGAAGCATATAAGGTTGCATATCCGAAGAAGACCGCGGCGGCAAGACTCAAAAGCGCAAGGATTGGCCCGACGATTTTTCCGCGGTAGACTCCTGAGCTGGCGAAAGACCGGGCGACTCCTGTCCAAAACAGCCATCCGGCCAGTGCGAACATGAACCAGGTCGCCCATGGCATGTCTCTGGTGACGGGAAATCTTGCAAAGAACAGGAAGTAGGCAGGAGTGGCCGCCAGGGCGAGCAGGAACCCTGTCCAGATCTGCCAGTGGTTCATCTTCTTCGGTCGAATAGCTTGTACCGCCCATGTGCGGTGTTTCTAGTCTCTTTTACAGGCGCACCGGCGGACGCAAAAGAATTGATCGGTGCGATTTCACACCCCCTTGGTCGGACGATTCACGTTTTGCGAAACGGCGCCTCGCCCGATCCGACCTACTCCTGCCGCAGCGCCTGCATGGGATCGACGTGTGTGGCGCGGCGAGCTGGAATGTAGGTCGCCGCGATTGCCACCAGCAGAATGGTGATCGCTACTACGATGTAGATCCACGGCTGGCCAGCCTGCAGGTCGGGGAACATGGCGTTAAAGACTCTGGGCAGAGGAAGTGCCAGGGTAAGTCCCGCCAGCCCGCCCATGACCGAGATCTTTGCTCCTTCGGCAAGCACCATGCTCAAAACGTCCCGACTGTTCGCCCCCAATGCCATGCGGATTCCAATTTCAGGGATCCGCTGACCCACGGAATACGCCACCAGCCCGTAAATCCCGATGGCCGCCAGTATCAGCGCCATCGCGGCGAAGGCGCCGAGAGCTCGCATGAAGAACGGGGTCCCGCCCTTCTGCGCCTCAATCACCGCAGGCATGCTCATCACCTGCGACAGAGGAAGCTCGACGTCGAGCTGTGCCATGGTATTTCGCAATGACGAGGCGAGGATGTTTGGGTCGCCCGTTGCCCGAACGATGAGAGAGACGTTGCTCACGGGCCGCTGCAAGAACGGCTCATAAACTTCAGGGTCGTCCCGTACGGACTGCGAATGCGTCTTTACGTTACCCACTACACCGACAATCTGGCTTGGCTCGGAAGTCGCGCCACTAACCTCCAGCGTGATCTGTTTGCCAAGCGGCTCTGCTCCGTTCAAGTAGCGCTCAACGAATTTCTGGCTCACGACCACAACGCGTGGTGCGGTGGCGTCATCGTTGTCGGAAAAGGTCCGGCCGCGCAATAACGGAGTTCCCGTCGCCTGAAAGTAATCGGGCGTCACAACGACATCGAGGGCATTCGGCGCCTGGTTCGCCGCCACATCGGCCTGACCCTTGATGTGGAGTGTGACGCTACCCGGTGCGGTAGCCGGCAAGTCTGAGGTGGCTGCAACCCGCAAAACACCCGTGCGTTCTTTCAGCCTTAAGATCAATTCCTGTAGAAAGGCGGTTCGCCTGGCGGCATCCGGGTATCGCGTCTTATCGAGTGCGACCCGGGCAGTCAGCAGATGCTCGGCTTGAAAGCCAAGGTATTGCCTATTAATGAGGTAAATGCCGTGGAACAGCAGTCCGCTACCCACCAGCAAGAACATCGCGAGCGCGATCTCGAACATAACCATCACGGTACGGAACCGGGTATGCGAACGGCCTCGCGATGCTGCACGTCCGTCTTCCTTCAGGTTTGTCGTAATGTCAGTCCGCGACGCGCCCAAAGCCGGCGCCAGCCCGAACAGCAGCGCACACAACAGCGTCGCTCCCGTGGCAAACAGCAGTACGTTGCGATCCAGATTGAACGCTATGGCGCTGATGGCCGTGTTGAAACGCATGTTGGCCCGGAGCAATTGAATCCCCCAGTAAGCCCATACAATGCCCAGTCCGCCGCCCAAGATAGCGATTAATAGACCTTCGGTGAGCAACTGCCGCACCAGTCGCAGACGACCAGCGCCCAATGCGCTGCGGACGGCCAACTCCTTCCGTCGAGCCGTGGTTCGCGCTAGCAATAGCCCCGATACATTAGCGCATGCGATCAACAGCACAAAACCAACCGTCGTCATAATGACGGCCAAGCCGTTGCTCACGCCGAAGTCGTAAACCAGAAAATCGGGAAGTGTGCGCACCACCACGCCCCACCCCTTTTCAATCTCAGGGAAGTTTTCTTCGGCACGCCGCGCAAAGGTTGCTAACTCGGCCTGCGCCTGTTGCACTGTTGCGTCCGGCTTCAGGCGAGCAAATACGTGCAGATTGCGATCCTTGCGTGCGGCCGGGAGTTCGTCGGCGGTCGTCAGTACCAGCGGAGTCCACAGTTGCGCAGTGTAGCCCATAAGACTGAACTTCGCCGGCATCACGCCAATTACGGTATAGGTTTCTCGATCAAGACGAACTACGCTGCCTACGATCTTGGGATCGGAGCCAAACCGCCGTTCCCATAGCTGATGGCTCAGCATGCCGACATGGTTTTGCCCGATCTTGTCGTCGCCAGGTTGAAAGGAACGACCCAATTCCGGCGTCACACCGAGCAGCTCGAAGTAGGTCGGGGTCACTGCAGCCGAATCCAGTGCCTCGGTCTGCCGCTCGACGGTCAAGTTGGTGGTCCGGTAGTCATCAGATGCCGCCATCTCGCTGAAAAGGTCAGTGCCGCTTCGCCACGCAAGGTAATTCGGGACCGACACCGTACTAGCATCGGCGTGGAAGCCCTGCGCAGGGTCGATGGCTGAGATCACCACCACGCGGCCGGGTTCGTGCACGGGCGGCCGCCGCAACAGAAACGCGCTCACCAGGCTGAACATGGTGGAGTTAACCGAAATCCCCAAGGCGAGGGTGATTACGGCAACTGCCGTGAATCCTGGGTTCTTGTGTAGCTGTCTAAGCCCGTAAATCAGGTCTTGGATCGCAGTCCGCATGATTCCTCAACCCCTAGAGCAATGCGTCTTGTGCTGATGATGCAGACACAAGCCACACTATGAATTGCAACTTCTCCGCCAATATCACGGTTGGCAAGCATTTGATAAGCAACTCTTTTCGATTTTCATTGGGTGTTTCGTCCGCTCGTTGCGTCCGTTCTTGGACTAGACGGCCAATTATGGACATCATCTTCACTTTCTTTCTTGTGTCGCGAAGTCCTTTATCGCCGGCCACTAGAAGTTAGTACCGCAAAATGCATTGCCATCCGCAGTTCGCAGTCACTTTGACCCGTAATCGGCGACCCACGGGCTTGACATATTGCATGCTCCATCTTGCATCATCCCCGGCTGCATACTCATTACCATCCCAGGGTGTCCCGCAGATATGAAGGTAGGCGTAGGGCGTTCCAGCGAACATGATCCATGCGCCCGCATCCCGCACCATAGTAGGGAGGCCGCAGTGTTTTCGCATCAAACGGCCGAAGCACCATCCAATGCGGTGCTATAGGAATGGGAGGGGCTCCTCCAAACGGCGTATCGTTGCTATGTTGCGTGTCCCCGCAAAGCATGTAACTCAATCCAGGAGCACGATCAGTGGTGCAGGCTTTCGGGCGAGGGCGTCTCTGAACCATTTCATGCCGAGTTCGTCGACGCACATCGGAGGATCACCAACCTTATCTTCGTTTCCGGGAGTACAAATCCAGCCATTGTTGCCTTGCTGGAGGACAGCCATTGTGCCCTCATAGTCCATTTCTGCAACAGTCGCTTCTCGAGTGATTTCTGGTGGACCTGAACGCATTGCCCACCAATTCGGAAATTGAGCTGCGCGCGAATCAGCTGGTTGCTCAGCCAGCGAGAGGATTCCGTCATCCAGATATGGTTCTCGGTCTCGGGTACTGGCACACAGATGCGAATGGTCGCGCCATTCGTCCACCCCCCGCCAGTCTGCGTCAACAGATGTTTGATCGCATAATCTAGTGTTCCTTTCGTAATGGGCGATACGCTAGGGCCACTACCCGGGGTAGGCGGACCGTACCGGTAAAGGAGGCGGAGAAGTCCGATAAGCCCCATGTCATAGTCTTTCTTTTCGTGACACTCATGTCGTCCGGTTGCGAGAGCTTGAGCGCTCCCAGCAATAGAGTTGTGCGCAGCACCGCACCTGCGAGCGCATCAGGAATGGGGATCCCGAGCAAGGAATGGGCGCCAACGGCCAGGAGAACTGCGGCTGCGGCGATGTTTATGGCCTTTTCTGCATCCTTGACCCCGGCCTGCCCAACTTCCGGTTGGTCCGTGATAGGTCAACAGCCGAGATCACCAAGAGTGTTGCGCGTACTTCGGCAATTGCAGGATCGTTAGTAAAGTGACCAGAGACCTGCTCTGTCACATGGATCTGCTGTCGGCCGAAGGTCCGTAGATGGCGGGTACGGTACCGCCCATTGGGCGCAGGTATGCTGAAAGCTGGCCTCGGTGGTGGATGGCATCGAAGAGGACAAACCAAAGAAACTGACCGACGGGCTGCTCCGATACCACCTTGCCGTCATAGTAAAACTGTGCAACCCGATTCCACGAAGCCTCGTCCATTTTGGCGACGACATCCGTCAATTCGTTCGACCACCGCTCAAATAAATCGACCATCTCACGCAGCGGTCGGGGAGGTTCCGCCTTCCACTCTGCTTTGTAG
>Ga0126381_100006493_pt1 | contig 12930 bp, 11 predicted proteins | sample PanSoiMetPlot_28_FD_96465 | JGI IMG/M metagenome (GOLD analysis project Ga0126381, IMG submission 96465) | Tropical forest soil microbial communities from Panama - MetaG Plot_28 | ecosystem: Environmental > Terrestrial > Soil > Tropical forest > Bulk soil | place: Panama | collected 2016-02-17
CCTTGAAGTAAGCGAGTTCGACTTCGGGCCGCTGTTAGCCAAAGCTCGGAGGAAAATGACCTACTATTTGCCGACCGGATACGAGTTTCCGACAAAGCTGGCTATTTCAAATGATATCCATCCACAGTACACTGTGATCGATTTACAAACGGCGGACCGGCTCGGTTTGTTATATGACGTGCTCCGTTGTTTATCCAAAGCTGAGATAAATATTGCTCTGTCACGTATTGGGACAGAAAAAGGAGCAGCATTTGACAGCTTCTATGTCACCGACCTTGAGAACAAGAAGATCCTGGACCGGGAACGCCTGGCCGATCTGAAACGGTCACTCCTCATTGCCGCGGTAGAGGCATAGGTGCGCATCCATCGCGCCATTCACCAGACGTTTTCCACCGTTACAATTTGCGCGACCCAACATCATGAGTTAGGTCGGCGACGGCGACCATGTTTCGCATTTTCCACCGCCAGATTGTTCGTTACGCGCTTCGGCACAAAACTCTGGCCCTGATTAATATCCTAACCGTCGCGCTCGGAGTCGCGGTTTACCTGGCTATCCAGATTGCTAACCACAGTGTGCTCAAAGCATTTCAGGCAGGTGTCGACATCGTTGCTGGCCGGGCACAATTGGAAGCACGAGGCACCATCGATGATGCGGTGTTTCCACGATTACAGACAGTGCCGGGGGTTGATGCCGCAACGCCTCTCGTAGAAGGGTTCGTGACTTTGCCGGACTATCCTGGGGAATACTTGCGGATTCTTGGAGTTGATCCGCTCACCGATTCTGAGTTTCTAACCTTTCAGACAGCTGAAAAAAGGAGCGACATATTCAACGGAGATGCATGGTTCGGTGATCCCCAATCAATCGCGATAACAAAACGTTTTGCGGACTTGCACCACATTCATGACGGCCAGGAATTCCGGATTCAGATTGGAGAACGAGAACAGACGCTGAGAGTCAGTTTCACCATCGACACGACCGATTCTCATATCGGCGTCATGGACATCGGCTGGGCCCAAGAGCTCTTCGCGTCGCAAGGGCGTTTAAATGCGGTCTTGTTTCGAACTAGGAACTCAATCAAGACGGTACAAAAGCGAATCCAGGAACTGCTTCCTCCAGATACGGTAGTTCAGGCGCCGGCGGATCGAACCGAACAGGTCGAACAAATGCTCTCTGGATTCCAACTTAACCTCACTGCCTTGAGCCTCGTTTCGCTGACTGTCGGTATGTTGTTAGTTTACAATACCATTACCGCCTCGGTTGTTAGAAGACGTGGCGAAATCGGCATTTTGCGAGCGCTCGGAGTTAGTCGAGGAAAGATCCGGTGGCTCTTCCTGGGCGAGGCTGTTCTTTATGGAACCATTGGCTGTATGCTTGGTTGCGCAGGAGGCATCGGCCTGGGTCGGATTCTTGTCGGAACGGTTTCCCGCACAGTCTCCAACCTCTATGTTCTTGTCAGCATTGACCGATCGTATTTTCCAATTGAACAGGTGCCGCTGGTTTTCTTGCTCGGAATCTGCGCGGTACTAATGGGGGCTTGGATACCGGCCGCCGCGGGAGCGAATATTACTCCTTTGCGAGCGTTGAATCTTGGCATCCTTATAGAACGCAGCGACAGACTATCGCGGGTTTGGCTGGTTTATTCGGCGCTGGCGTTGCTGTTGGCTTTTCTGCTTTCGTATCTTGCCTTCTCGGTGGATCGATCGCTCGGTTTCGTTTGCGCTTTAATGACTCTGCTCGGTTTTTGTGCGCTAGCGCCGCACGCGACTTATTGGGGCGGAAAAGGTATCGGCTCGATCGTTCGAAAGATTCCTACGGTCAGTCTGGCTGCGCGCAACCTTGTGCGATCGCTTTATCGACATGCCGCGACAGTCGGGGCGCTCGCGTCAGTAATTGCAATGCTCGTGAGTATTACCATCATGATCCATTCGTTTCGCGAAACAGTTAATCACTGGGTCAAACGACGGCTGCCGGCCGATATCTACTTGGGACCTGCCACAAACGAAGTCGTCGGCTTTCAGGATTTCGTTTCAGAGGAGTTTCTCAAAATGCTCCGTTCGCGACGAGAGATCGAATTGATCGATACGTATCGGGACGCCGAAATTACTGTTGGCGGATCACCGGTCGCGTTAGGCATAACTATTGGAACGACCCGAAACACACCGAAATTTCTCGACGGAGACGATCAGAAGAAATACCAGGAATATTGGAAACCTGACCACGTGCTCGTCTCTGAACCGTTGGCTCGTCGCTTGCATTTGCAAGAAGGGCAAACGATTGCAATTCCCACCCCGCAAGGTCTCGTCAATTTCCGAATCGCCGGCGTATTTCAAGATTTCACCAGGGACTCGGGTCTGATGTTGATGCAGTCTCAGAACTTTGAACGTTACTGGCACGACACCCGCGCGAATTCGGTGGCGATTTATTTGAAACCCGGCGAAGACGCAGAAGGATTTGTTCAGACAATCCGAAGCACTTACCCAAAAGCGGGCGACTATTCTATTCGTCTGAATCGGCAACTGAGGAGTCTGGTCGAAGACGTTCTAGATCAGACGTTTGGCGTGACCCAAGTGCTTCGGTTGATCGCTGTCTTTGTCGCCGTAATGGGTATCATTCTAAACGCGCTGGTTCTGGTTAAGGAACGCGAGCGGGAGATCGGCACGTTACGAGCAATGGGCGCCTCTCGGACTCGCGTGGGAGCTCTTATGCTTTGGGAGTCCTTATTTCTCGGACTGGTAGCGGTCGTGCTTGGGTTTGCCGCCGGTATTGCGCTGGCGATCGTCTTGACGCGAGTTATCAACACGGCCTTCTTCGGTTGGACGGTTCCGCTTAGTTTTCCGTGGATGCAACTGTTTCTTGTGCCCTGCTGGTTTCTGCCGGTGACCGTTATTGCGGCTCTTTTGCCAGCACGCCAGGCAGCGCGAACGAATTTGATCGATGCGATTCGGATGTGAGTATTGGTCCATGAAGGCTGCATCCTCGGAACGAAATTACCAATGAGAGGCCACTTCACCGACACTGGGACCCGTGTACGATGGGTAACGCTGGCGCTGCTTCTCTTGCTCTGCGCGGCGCGGACACCCTGCGAAACGCTGGACAACAAAGGCTGGGCGCTCGCGGTTCCCGGTTATGCATTCTCGTTTCCGCGGGATTACGGGCCCCATAACAACTTCCGAACTGAATGGTGGTATTACACTGGAAACTTAAAGTCGAAAGAGGGAAGAGAGTTCGGATACGAGGTTGCGTTCTTTCGCTATGGATACCGTCCGCCGGACAAGCTGGCTCAGTCGCGATTCGTCATGAACGATCTGAAGTTCGCGCACTTTGCAGTGACCGATCTCGCTACGGGTCGCTTTCGTTTTGATAGCCGGACAAGTCGCGGAGCCTATGGAGAGGCCGGTTTCGGGCAAACAGAGCGACTGGCATGGATCAATAGCTGGGAAGTTTCTTTCGATGGGAGTTTCAGATTGAAAGCCAGCACAAAGGATTATCAGGTGGATCTCGTTCTGGCTCCGGAAAGACCGCCGGTTTTACAAGGCAAGAACGGGCTAAGCCAAAAGGCCGATGGGATTGGCCATGCTTCCTACTATTACTCGATCACTCGGTTAGCGACATCTGGCGCAATACAGATTGGCGACCAAAGTTATCAAGTAAGCGGCTTGTCATGGTTTGATCGAGAGTGGGCAACGAATCAGCTCGGCCCGAACCAGGTTGGATGGAATTGGTTTGCCATTCAGCTCTCAGACGGAAGCGATTTGATGTTGTACCAGATGCGTTTGGACGACGGAGAGATCGATCCGAATTCAAGCGGAACCTGGATCAGTCCCGGCGGAGTTACTGAGCCGCTTTTACGAGATGACTTTCAACTGCAACCTGAGGGTTTCTGGGAAAGCCCAGCCTCGAAGGGAAAATACCCGATTGCATGGCGTTTGAAGATACCGAAGCTTAACTTGGATTTGCATGTGACGACACCGGCTAAGGATCAAGAGCTGCGTGTCGGTGTCAGGTATTGGGAAGGCTGTATTCGGTTAGCAGGAGAGGTGGCTGGAAAACCTGTTAACGGCGTCGGCTATATGGAGCTAACAGGGTATGCCGGTGCAGCACTGAGATAAGCAAAGCGTTGGGCCCAGGTCGAACCTTCTCGCCCCCCTCCAAACGCAATTCACGCAAACGTTAGCTTCGGGAACTCGTGACCCAGGATCTGCGCTGCTGGCGCCTTCATCCAATTGCTCAGAATGGTGGCGTACACGGACCTGAAATCGACGTTGAAGATGAGATCGCCAGCATCCAGATGACTCAGGGTAGGCTGTTGGCCGTACAGGCCTGGTTTCACGCCGCCTCCACAAATGAACATCGGAGCAGCGGTGCCATGATCTGTGCCACCGTTCGCGTTCTCTGCAACGCGCCGCCCGAATTCGCTGAATGTCATCACCATGACACGATCAAAGATACCCTTTCGCTTCAAATCATCACAGAAAGCAGCTAGAGCGGTAGCGAGATCGCCCAGCAATCGCTTATGTGTATTTATCTGCCCTGCATGTGTATCATAGCCACCCTGGCTTGCGTAATATACCCTCGACGGCAGCCCGCCGGCGATCAGGCGAGAAATGAGGGCCAACGAATTTCCTAACTGATTCTTGGGATATTGGGCCTGGTTCTTCGTCCCCTTGAAAATCTGTTTGATATGCTCTGTGCTGACCTGTGCATCCAGCGCAATTCTCTGGAGATACTCAAGGGTGGACAATCCCGACTGGCTCGAACCTGCGATCGACCCGATCTGGTCTCCTGACATTGAGTTTGTCTCCATTCCGTTTAGCTCAGCGAATAGCTGGGCCTCATCTGCATCAGGCTCGCGATCGAAACCGAGTGTATCGACCCGGCCGATTGCCACCCCGGTCGGCTTTTCGGCGGCAAACGCTTCCGGGAGCTGCTCACCAAGCGAAATTCCAACTGTTGGATCTTCACCGCTGCAACAATTGTCGAAATATCTGCCAATCCATCCTTTGGTTAATACCTGCTTCGAATCCGAAGCCGTTTCCCAGATGTCTGTCGATCGAAAATGTGAACGATTTGGATTCGGGTAGCCGACGCCTTGAATTACTGCCAGATGGCCTTGGTCATACAACGACTTTAGTGGCGCCAGGCTAGGATTAAATCCGATTAGATTGTTCAGCCGCAAAACTTCCTCTTTGGTGATCCGGATCTTTGGACGGGCTTTATAGTAGAGGTCGTCTTCGTATGGTATGATCGTGTTAAGACCATCGTTTCCTCCCGCCAGTTGGAGCACAACCAGGATCGGATGATCTTTTCCGGTCATCGTCTGAAGCGACGATTCAGCCGCTTGCGCGTTCAACGTTAGGAATGTTCGCTCGAGAAAAACCGGGACTGTCCAGGTGAGAGCCGCGCCGAGGATGGAGGTACGCAGAAACGATCTGCGCGTTAATACGTCAATTTCCTCTTTCATAAGTTAGCATGTTTGGTAGTTCGGCGTTGTCATCATCAACACGATCAGGTCGCGGATTGCGTCATCCGTCGGTGGTTGTTCTCGCGTTGAGAGAAGATTGTTGAATTTGCCGGTCATATCCGGTTGTGGCGCTTGCTGGAACACCCGGACAAATAGCTTGTCGATGAGTTTACTTGGTTCGTTCCGGTCTTGGGCGGAAGCAATCTGGTCTACCAGCAAAGGCCTTGTAATCATCGGGCGAGGCGCAATCGCTTCGATAGCCGGCATTGGCCGTTTCGGAAGACCGATTTCTCGCGGGCTAATGCCAGCGACCAATTGGCGGCTGAGCTTGTAGCGAAAGGTTAGAGTTGCAGTGTTGATCCAGTTCTTGCCGCCCTCCCAGCCTTTGACGTTTGGCGGGAAAAAAGGGACTTGTCCCATTTGACGGAAAAAGGCCTGCAGAACATTCGCGTCGGGTACCGGCACCGGGAGCGTTCGAAACGTTTGCACTAAAAACTGAACCGGACTCTTGACCTGAGAGTTTCGCGCCTTGTCGCTGTAAAACTCTTCGGATCGGAAAATTCGACTGAGAAGCGGTTTGAGTTCGTATCGAGCATTCAACAGTACGGCAGTAAGCGCATCCAAAAGCTTTGGCTCTGGATCATCGTAGGCGAAGAATTTCCAGATCTTTCCGGAAATGAAACGAGCGCATTGAGCTTGGGAAAGGGTGATGTTCAGGACCTGGTCGCCGTTCCAGGGGCCGGTTTTGCCCAGGAACTTTTTCGGCGTGAAATCGAACTGGTTGGGAGAAAATCGGAACGATTGGTCAACCGGATCAATGCGATAACCAGTGAAAGCGCGAGCAGCCTCTTTAACATCTTGCTCGGTGTAATGTCCTTCGCCGAGCATGAACAGTTCCATGACCTCGCGAGCAAAATTTTCGTTCGGATGTTCTTTTCTGCTTTGGTTCGTATCGAGCCAGACCATCATCGCCGGGTCACGTGAAATCGCTTTTGCGAGTTGTCCAAAATTTCCCAGTGCATTCTGACGGAAAGTCTCATTCTGGAGCCACATCTTGTAGGCCGGCTTCACTTTCTGACCGCTAGTTGCGAAATGGCCGTGCCAAAAGAGCGTCATCTTTTCTACTAGCGGCACAGGGGTATTCACCATACGCATGATCCACCAGCGTATGAGATCCCTCATATCCCTCCGGAATTGTTGATGCACCACTTGTCGGATCGCCTGCTTTTCTTCTGGGAGAATGGCTGCCTCGATACGAAGGCGCACCTGCTCTTGTTCCTCCGGATTGATCCACATCGGGTTTGGATACTGGTCTGGGACAACCTTTACGAGCGAATCGACTGCTCGCGCTAGCCCCTGGGAATGTAACTTCTCGATTTCCTGAGGCTTACCGCCAAAGCCGGCCCGCACCAAAAGGTGAGCGGCGCTGTCAAACTGCCAACGATCTGCCGGAAGAGGTGCCAACATTTTTTCTGCCCACGCCTTGTATTTTGACTCTTGAGTAGAGAACGACGATTTTAAAGACCTTAACCTGAATTTTGTGTGTTACCTATCGATGGAGACGCTTTCTCCCAGAGTTCGGTTTCAGTGAACATTTCTACCAAGGATGCGTTTTATTAATTTAACCCGACAAACTGAAATCGGTGCGAACTCGTATTTTCTCGAGCTCGACGGCAAGAAGTTGATTCTGGATGCTGGCCTGCATCCGAGAAATGAAGGAGAAGCGGCATTGCCACTTTATCGATTGGTCCCGGATGGGTCGATCGACGCGATTCTGATCTCGCATGCGCATCAAGACCACATCGGTACGCTGCCAGTATTGATGCGCCGGCAACCGCAAGCCAAGGTTTTCATGACACAGCCGACCGCGCGGCTAGCTGATGCGATGTTGCATAACTCGGTCAATGTGATGTCGCGTCAACGGGGAGAGCCCGAGACTGCCAGCTACCCGTTATTCACCCATCGCGAGGCTGATCAGGCGCGAGAACGCTGGCAGACAGTCGGACTGCGACAGTATTGTTCTTTCGATGGTGAACGGTTTCCGGAACCAGATTCAGAGCCGACCTTCGAGTTCTATGACGCTGGTCATATTCTAGGTTCGGCAGGGATGTTCTTACGGGGTGAGGGAAAGAAGATCTTTTATACCGGGGACGTAAATTTTTTGGATCAGACGTTAATGAGTAAAGCCGCCTTTCCTGAGGAGGAACTGGATGTACTCATTATTGAAACGACACGCGGAGATCGAGCCCTCGAAGCCGGTTATTCGCGCGCGCGCGAACGGCGGCGTTTGATTGCCGCGATCGAAGAAGCGTTCGAAAAAGGCGGCTCGGTGTTGGTACCGGTTTTTGCGCTCGGAAAAACGCAGGAGATTTTGACAATTTTTGACCTGTACAAGCGCCAGGGCCGCCTCAGAGACGTTCCCATTTATATCGGCGGTCTCAGTACCAAGATTACTTTGATACACGATGAGTTAGCATCAGTCTCAACCAGGCAACAGCTGGGATTACGACTGCTGGAATCGCTCGAACCGTTTGTGCTGCGGGGCGACGACGTCCCTACGACGCAGATCCACCGAAAACGAATCTATGCTCTTTCGAGTGGAATGATGACCGAAAAGACTCTTTCCAATCAACTGGCCGAGCGCTTCTTGGACGATCCGAAACAGTCGATTTATTTTGTTGGCTATTCTGATCCAGAGTCTCCGGCTGGCCGCATCCGAGCATCAAGGACCGGCGATCTGGTGCAGTTGGACCAAGAGTTGCCGGCCAAGAAAATATTCAGCACAATTCGCGATTTCGACTTCAGCGCGCATGCTCCGCGCGAGCTGCTTCTCGATTATATCCGGAACGTGTCACCCAAGATTGTCGTGTTAGTGCACGGCGATCCTGCGGCAGTAAATTGGTTCAAGGGAAGAATCGAAACAGAATTGCCGCGAACCCAAGCAGTCGTGCCGGATCCAGGCAGACAATACGAGTTTTAGGTGCGCCTTCGGCCCCGAAAGCATTCGGGGCTGGAGACGAGTCTATAACGTGTTCGGCGCATATTTCTTAATCGCTCGCTGAGCAAAGCGAGGAATTAGGACGATTGCCGTCAACGTGGCGAGAACGCTGAGCACCAGAAGGACTAACTCGCCCGGGCTCTGACCAAAGCGGCCCTCGGACAGCGCGTTGAGACTCTTTTTGCCGGCAGCGCCAAGCTCGCAAAATAGTAGAAGGCTTGGCAAGCCGCCTAACAAGGTCGCAATTAAATAAGAACGATAATGCACCGCGGTCAGGCCATAAAGATAATTAGCCAAACCGAATGGTATCGGGCAGAGGCGCAAAAGGATGACAATTTTCCAGCCCTCTTTTTCGATCGCCAAATCGATCGCCCGGAACGTGGCATGGTTCCGGAGCTGCTCTGCAACGTCCTTTCGAAGGAACCAGCGGGAAAGAAAGAATCCTCCGGAAGCTCCTAACGCAAGGCCCAGGATGGCAGAGCAAACCCCTAACGGAAATCCGAAGACTGCAGCCGTTCCGATGATGAAAGGGCTGGCAGGCATCAAGGGAACCAGCGACCCGACCGCGAGCAGAATCGCAAGCGCAAGCGCCCCCAACGGCCCAAAACCGCCGATCCAAGTGCAGATTGCTTGCAAGGCGGGAACGACCGGGAAAAACAAGGACGCTACCGCCAGCGCAATCAATAGGACGACTGCGATCGAAAGCTTTTTAGCTAGGGAAGACACTCGCGCACACTTACGAGACGACGTCTCTTGAGAAAAATACCTCTTGCTCTCGCTACCCCTTAACCATTCGCGGAGCGGCACTGCTGACGATTTTTCGAGCCAGCCTTACTTCACAATATGCGAGTTCACCAACCGAGTTAGCTCGAACATATCGACCTCTTTCTTGCCGTTGAAGACGGCTTCGAGGTCGGCGTTTGCGTTGATCATCCTCTTATTCTGTAGGTTGTGACTCTTGATATAGGCCCAGAGCTTCTTGGTCAGCTCAGTTCGTGGCAATGGATCTGGGCCGACGATTTTCGCGAGCGCTGCGTCTGGCTGGACCGGCTTCAGGAACGCCCCTGATGGTTTCTTTTGGGTAGACATAGGTACGGATTAAAGAGGCAGTTGCCAGGAAATCAACCACAAATTACCTGGGGAAGCGAGGGCAAAACGCCCGGCACCCCCGTTTCGCTGTCCTAGAGCGCGGCGCTAAACAGCTTGTTAGCCTCCTCCAAGGTCTCTTTGCTGCCGATGTCGTACCAGGTTCCTCGAATCGGGAAGGTGAAAACATCGAGGCGCTTATGCAGCCACTGGATAAATCGGCCCGGTTGGTCGGGGTTGTTTCCTTCGACAACATATTTATCGAGCAGTTTGAGCGCTTCCGGCTGATAATAATACAGTGCAATTCCACATAGCGTGCTGTTCGGAGTCGCAATTTTCTCCTCGAAGTCGGTCAAAATTCCAGCCGGATTTGTTCGCAGCTGGTTATACTTCTTAGCTTGTTCAAGGCTCTTCACATCATACACAGCCAGTGTCGCCGGGCGCTGCGACCCGTACTCTACGAACTCGGTGAGTGGCTTGCTCAGCAAATTGTCTCCTGCAACGACCAATAGCGACTTCGAATCGAGCGCCTCCTTTTGCACGACGAAATGGATGTCGCCGATCGCTCCAAGTTTGTCTGCGTCAGAAGTTGAACCATCGTCGATGACCTTAAGTGGCGGCGATCTGTGTTTGTGCTGAAATTGCTTTGCCCACTCCTCGAAGCCTTCTGCAAATTTGTGATTGGTTACTATAAAGATGCCTTCGAGCGAAGGAATCGGGACGAGCTGCTCGACAATCCATTCGATGATCGGTTTTCCAGCCACTTCCAGTAACGGTTTCGCTTTGTTGAGAGTCAACGGATAGAGGCGAGTGGCATAACCGGCGGCGAGAATCAAAGCATTCATGATGAGTGGGAAACCTCGGAGCGCTCGAGTCACAAACGAGAAAAACTAGAACGCTCCCTGCAAAGAAACGTAGCTTGGATTTTGCATTCCTAAGACGCAAGAACGTTTCGAAGAACTCGCGGCGGTTATCGAGTTCTCGAACCAGAGTACCCGGCACTCTCCATGCTGTCGTTAGCGTGATTCTGACAGCTCATCGAGTTCGCGCTTCGCGCGCTCGAGGATCGCGATTACTTTATCTTCTCGATCTTTGCTGCCGCCGGCCCATTTCGCGGCGCGGAATGCCGATTTCACAAGCGCTCCGAAAGGGCGAAAGAATGTGTACATCTCGTGCTTCATCCATTGCCCCCAATCGTCCCAACGTTCGGCGCGCTTCCAAATCCGCTCGACGGTCTCGTGTTCACGTTCGAGCTCCTCAACACCCTCAGCAGTCAATCGGTAGGTTTTCCTGCCCTCTTCTGTTTCAGGCATGATCAGGCCCTCATCTTCGAGTTGTTGCAGCGTGGGATAAACAGTTCCAGCGCTTGCCTGATAAAGTCCTCCAGAACGATCTGTTAGCTCTTTGATCAGCTGGTACCCATGCTTTGGTCCTTCTTTTAGGAGCGAAAGGATTGCCAGCCGCACTTCGCCAAACTCGAAAAATCGCCCTCGGGGGCCACCTGCGTAGCCGAACCAAGGGCCGGCTTCTTCCCAATACCGACGGCGCCATCTGCCATGCCTCCCCATACAATCTCGCACTGCGCCGAATCGACTTCGCTCCCAACGGCCAGAACCCCACCCCTCATGGTATGGCCCTGCAAAAGCCATTCGCAGGTGCCGAATATTCTCGCGGAGGTATTTCATCCGCCTCTCCCAAGCATCAGAAAAAGCACTCATAAGATATATCGGACGATATATATCGTGATGTATCGACTGTCAACCATCCTTTCGAGGATCGTTAAGTCTGGGAAAGGGAATCGACCAATTTCACGCGACGGGGACCTTGACGAGCAAATGCCCTTGGTCGTTTACCATCGTCGGAAGTATCGGCAAATCGTGCTTCGCTGGCCCTTCAGTTACCTTCCCACCGGGATCGAACATCGATCCGTGGCATTTGCAATAGAACGAACGATCAGGCTTTGCGGTCAGCTTGCATTTCCGGTGCGTGCAAGAAGCGGAGAGCGCCAGCAGTTCCGCGCCCTTGCGGACCAGGAAGAATCCCTGGTCGCGGAAACCGCTGTAGAGTCCTTCGACAGCATAGTTTCTCACTGGCCCGGCGTCGACCAGTCGGTCTGCCGTGGGGTTACCTTCGACGGCTCCTGGGGCCGCTACACCGGCCACGGCCAACATCAAAAACTGTCTCCGATTTAGACCGGTGGGTGCATGGTCTTGCTCGCTTTGCTCCATGGCCGTCTCAATAGTCAAAGACCAGGCTCAGGAAAACACCCCAGTGAGTATCCTGGCGGGCCCCATTGTTGATCGGGAAGACGAAGGCCAAGCCGGGCCGGGGCTGCACGGCACCAATGGTCCTGAGATTGGCGCGAAGCCCGAGATTTCCCAGAAGACTGGTGTGGCCGGCGTTGCCCTTATCAAGCTCCGTTTCTCCTGCCAATTCGAAGACCGGTATGATCTGCTGAACACCAGGGACTTTTAATTCCTCTCGCTGGATCGTATAGCCGAATACAAACCCGTATTCTAGCGTCTGCAGGCCACCGTCTGGCCCGGCGCCGAAGAGGGTCGAATAGCCGACGATGGATTGAAGTGTAAAATGGTCGCCCAGTCTTAAGTCATTAAAGATCTTGGGAATGACTCCGGTGTTCTTGCTGACGGAGGAGTGGACCGGAATACTGACTTCCATTGCAGCGCCGAAGGTTGCATCGGCAAACCCGTTACTCGAGACAAATTGATAAATGGGATAACGGGCACCAACTTCAAGGTTACCGACGCCTTCGGAGACGCTCCCCGCGCTAACGTGCCGTTCGAAAGGGACTGCCAGTTCCAGTGTTAGTAGACCGAAGCCCTTTTCCACTTCGGCTTTGACGACGTCACTGTGTTGATCGTTCGCCTTCGTGTGTAGCCAATCGAGCCGCCCTTCGTTAACTTCGAGGTCAGAATCGTCTACGAGAAAAGGTTCCGGGAAAGCGCCTTGACCATAAGAGCTGCGATGATCAAGCAAATTGAAGAGGCCGTAGCGGGTGCTCTGCGACGGCGTTTGCGCGGGTGATACCGAGCCAGCTGCCTCCTCGGCGTTGGCCAAGCCGAGAACGATGAAGCTACTGAGGAAGAAAAAAGCGCATCTGTTTCGCCAGCACACAGGTGAAAATAGATTACTGCACATGAGAATCACTCTCAATAACTACTTCTCGCCTTTGTTCAAGCGATTCCTACCAAAAGACCGCTCAGCCGCGCCTCCCTTTCAGTTATAGCCGGGCTCCAAAAAGAGGAAGGCCCCCCAAAAAGGGGACAGACCCCCAAAAAAAGGGGACAGACCCCCCAAAAAGGGGGACAGGCCCCCCAAAAAGGGGGACAGGCCCCCCAAAAAGGGGGACAGGCCCCCCAAAAA
>Ga0126381_100006494_pt1 | contig 12929 bp, 9 predicted proteins | sample PanSoiMetPlot_28_FD_96465 | JGI IMG/M metagenome (GOLD analysis project Ga0126381, IMG submission 96465) | Tropical forest soil microbial communities from Panama - MetaG Plot_28 | ecosystem: Environmental > Terrestrial > Soil > Tropical forest > Bulk soil | place: Panama | collected 2016-02-17
AACGCTGCCAACGCCTGCGCGCGCGTGGGTGCATCGCCGTGGCTCTTGCGCCGGGTCGGCACGAACGACTCCCACCACCAGATTTCTGAAGCGGCACTGGTCCTGTAGATGCGGCCGACCGTGCGCCCGTCATCGAGCACGTCGAAGTCTTCATCGAGCATGTCGAAGTCTTCCGGGTTCCAGTCGCCGGGGCGGTGTCCTTGGGCGTGGCGTAGGACAAGTGACATCAGCGCCCCAGGGCCAGGCGGCCAGCTTCGGTGATATGGACGCGCATCAGCTCAAGGGTCCGCCCACCAGCCCGAACGAGCTGGTTGGTCGAGGTGGCGAGCCCGCAGTCGATCAACCCAGCGATGGTCACGGAGGTGAAACCGTGCGCGAGCAGGAGTAGTGCAGTGCGGCCGTCGGTGGAGCTGGCTACCAACTCAAGGGCTCGGCGCCATTCAGCGGGATAGTCCGGCATCCCAGGACAATAGCGCGGATGGCGGCGAGCTTGATGGTGGCTGGGTGGGCTGCCGGCGACGGCCCGGCCTGCCGCGACCGCATGTTGGCGAGTAATCGGAGGGCCGCGGGTCGGGAGCGCTCCCCCGAGAGGATAGGTCGGGTGGACGACCACCGGTGGCGAGCCGTCGAGGTTTACTGGTTCCGCCAACCGGCGACCAGCGCGAAGAGGACCAGCAACCTTCTCAGCTCTCAGCCTGCAGTCGCTTGCCCTGTTCCGGAGCGGAGCGTGCTTGCGCGGTGGCGGCCATATAGCCTCCTCGGTCGTGCTGTGCCTGGTCGCTGTGGGCGCAGGTTATGCGCTCGCGCGCGCCATCGCCGGGCTGATGGCATAAGCCAAGACCGCACGGCTAAGCGTCCTCCTCGAGTGGCTCGAAACGCGGCTGAAACCAAATTTGCGCGATGAGGGTCGGAACCACCGCGCTGCCGATCACCGCTGTCAGCAGAATTGTGTATTGCTCCTGATCGATGATGTGGTTGTTCAACCCGAACAGCGCCGAAATCGAACCGAAGGTCAATCCGGTTGACATCATCAAAGTGGTGTACATGCCCTCGCGTTTGTCAAATCTGAAATAGCGGGTCAGCGGCAGGATACCGGCGAACTTGGTGGCCATCTTCATGGCGAGGAAGGCGGCGATCAACCCGGCACCGGTGATCAGCACGTGCGCGTCGATCAGCGAGCCAGCCTTAAGGAAGTAGAACGGTGTCAGGAACGCGAAGCAGATGGCGCGCAGGCGCAGCTGAAGCTCTTTTTCCTTCATGAAGAAGGGCGCTAGCGCCATGCCGACCAGATAGGCCGGCAGCACGGCTTCGCTTTGCCCCAGGTTGGCAAGGCCCCCGAGTCCAAACAGTACGAGAAACAGAAATTTGATCTCAGGTTCGCTGGCCCGCCCGCCGATGCGCCTGAACAGCCACGGGACAATCCAAGGAAGTACAAAGATGGCGGTGACGGTGACGACGGCGAACAGAATGAGATATATGTTGTAGTTAGCGAATATGAGTCCGAGCGCGAGCACGGTCCCGATGTCGTTGATGAAGCAGGCGGCGAGAATGATCTTGCCAAGCTCGGTGCGATTGTAGCCGGTCTCGACCATCACGGCATAGACGACCGCGACCGAAGTAGTCGAGAGCGCGATGCCGCCGATCTGCGCCTGCGGCCACGGCCAGCCGAGGCCGTAGCGGGCCAACAGTAAACAGCCAAGATAGGGCGCAAAGAATCCCATCAGCCCGATGCTGACACTCGACCCGAAATTTCTCTTGACGACATGAGGGTCGATGTCAGTGCCCGCGAGGAACGTCAGGACGATGGCGCCGAAGCCAGCGATGTAGTTGATCCAAGGTGTTAGGGGCAGCCCTATAGTATTGCCGGCGAAAGCGCCTACGACGATCTCGAACAGGGCGGCCGAGATCGTGATCACGAGAGAGGCCACGGCTGCGAGCAAGGCCAGCGCCATCCATAGAGCTGACTGAAACCAGATATTGTCCATCGCACCGTCCTTTCGTTCGCGCCACGCATGGCACGAAAAAACCCGCCGGCGGCGGGTCGCGAACGGCACCCTACCGCGTCAAGAAAAGCGGCAGGGGTCATCAGCTCGGCTCGAGCGGTTTTGGGGAACCCCATCCCCATCACGTGGCAGCACGCATATAGCCAATTCCAGGCTCCGTTTCAACTCAGGTCTGATATCCTAACGGCTAAGGCGCCTTGCGAAGTCGCCCTTGTGACGCTCTGGTGATGCCGCAGACGGCGGTCTGCGGTGCCCATTCCGGTTACCCCCAATGAAACGCCGCGGTTCGCAGCAAAGCAAACTGGTCGCCGAACAGGAGAGGGTCATTCGCGCCCACTGGGAATGGGCCGGTGGTTGGGCGCTGTTATGGATCTCGGCGCTGTCGTGATTTTCGGCGGGGTCCTCTGCTCGCCACGGTCACCTTAGTGAATGCCGATCTGGCCGGCCGCGGGGTGCGCTGGCCGCGCGCATTGATCTGATGCTGACGCGCGCGACGATGATAAGCCCAGCGGCTGAATCGGAAGCAAAGTCACTATTTTGACTGTTGCCTCAGAATCAACTCGGCAAGACCAGTGAACGTGCCAAGGGCCACGAGCGGAAGCGTCCATTCGCTCGACCCACCGAGAGCCCAGGCGACGATCGCCAAGACCCAACACGACCCGACGATCCAGAGTGCGATGACAAGAGGTCTGGAAGCCCAAGCCATCTGCGTCCCCGTTGGGCGCTGGTGGTAAGGAAGGCCCCCCGGGGTGGCAGCGCCCGGCAGGGGTCGTCGGCCTCACGGCGCTTATCGGGGACGCCATCCCCCCTCGTCGACTCTGTGCCTCGACCGTCAGCAGCAATTCTGCACGTGACGATCGTCAAAATCGGCGCTCGCACCCTTCTTGCTTGATCAAACTCCGCCCGGAGGCAGATAGCAGATTACGCTGCCCTGACTGGACAGGAAGACAATTCCGTGCCCGGTGGGGTTCCCGCTATTCCATTTGATTTTGCGATTGGGCACGGGGAACTTCGATCCCGGTTCGCGTGTGATGCGGCCGACGTATTCGTCGTAACCCTCTCCGCGGTCATCAGTAATAATGGCCACGTATTGATCCTCATCGACCTCGTAGCTGTCCGCCCAGTAGGCGTCCGCCTCTCCGCAGCAAGGGACACGGGGATTGTCCGGCTGCATGAGGGTCGCAAACCAATCGTGGACGTTCTGAGAAGCGCCCCAACGACTGCCCTGGCGGGCAACGGCACCATCCAAGAGCGCGCTCAGGAGGAGAATCGCAGTCAAACTGCGTTGTGCTCCGGTTCTTAGTCTCCCTGTGTTTCTTGGTGATGCAGCCGCGACGGCCGACCTATCCTGTTGCGTTTGGAGCTTCTGGGCAGGAACTCCGGAACGCGCCGATCGCGGCTGGATGGTTGCCGCGCGGAGGCGCGGCAACCTTGAAGCTGAGCGAAATTCGAAAGCTAGCGTTGGCAGGCGCCGAAGCGTTTGCCAGGATAGCAAGGCGAAACAATAGGTAGAGATTGAGAGGTTGAGCCTGACCGGGGACATCAAAATACTCCTGCCAAAGCGCCGCTTCGGTAGGAGTTATCAGCCCGGCTGGGCGGTTACGGCGAACTCCATCGCCTATTCAAGTTGCGATTTTAAGCTTGACGTCGCGCCTGTCAAGGCGCGGTGCAGCATCCAAGATCCAGTCAGGCTTCGTTTGATCACGATTGCAGTTGCGCTGCACCAAATCAATTAGGTAGCAGAATAAGGCGACCGCTGGACGACGGGCGCTCCGCTCTTGTGCGCCGCCTTGCCTGCGATCTGAGTCGATACAGTGAAAGGCCTGGCGCACCCTTCGTTCTTTCGGGTTTTCGATCTTCTCGTAGGCGAGAGCAATCCAGGCTTGAATCTGATGCGCTGGACCTTCGGGGTGGCATTCGGGCGCCACAGGCACAGCTTCGCGTGTTCCCAGCACGGCTTGACGATGGATGTTTGCACGTTAACGCGCAGCGACCCCGACGGCTGGATGCGCATAGTAACCTAGAAATACTGGTGGGTCGGCGCCGATGACAGGCCGTTCAGGAATTTGCAGGCTCGCGTGTTAAGCGGCCGGCGCGCTCCGATCTGTTGGCGTGGCTGCGTGATCACGTGATCGCGTTGGAGCGCTAGTCTTGCCGCCAATCTGATCCGGTGGCGATCTATCAAAATCGCATGAAGCAGCGATTCAGCGGCCTCCACCTGGATGCGGCAACATGACCCCAAGCCCTTGGATTGTCTGGCTGTCGACCAGCGTGATAGCGTCGCTTCAGGCTCAACAGCCGTGGTCGGTGGTTGCTTGCTCCCCAGCGACAAACTTCGGTCTAAACTCTCGCTCAGCATGCAGCTACATGCTGAGCTTTTTTTTGAGCTCGGGCTGGCTGCTTTTAGTGCAGGGTCGTTGACGCACTTCCCTCAACGCCTAGCGAACGATGTCTAGGGTGTAGGATCGGCCTTCGATGACCAAGATCATTCTTGTGCGTCACGGTCATGTCGAGGGCATAGATCCGCCGCGCTTTCGCGGCCGGACCGAGTTGCCGCTGACGAAGATCGGAATGCGGCAGGCGCAGCAGACCGCGCAACGAATTGCCGCGCACTGGAATCCGCTCTCCCTCTACACAAGCCCGATGGGACGCTGCGTGGCGACCGGGCAGGCGATCAGCGAGCTTATCGGCACACGCGGCCAAATCCTCGAGGACCTCAACGATCTCAACTATGGTACCTGGCAAGGTCGAAGCTATGAGGACGTCAGGGCTGAATCCCCCGAGCTATTTGCCCTCTGGTTCGCCTCGCCGCATCTGGTGCGGTTTCCGCGGGGCGATTCTTTGCAGGATCTCGTCGCGCGCGCTGGTGACGCCTTGCGCTTTGTTCGCGACCGGCACCGCGAGGAAACCGTCGTGATGGTGGGGCACGACAGCGTGAACCGGGCGCTGCTGCTGCAGCTGATCGAGCAGCCGTTGGCGGCCTATTGGCGTCTGGAGCAAAGCCCGTGTGCGATCTCGGAGATCGCCATCACCGGAGCGCGGGTTTGTGTGCACCGCATCAATGAGACGGGCCATCTTGATGGGACGAGGTGAGCCATCGCAGGTTCAACTTGCTGGACGAGGGCCGCCAGAGTAGCCTCACTGCGGGATGGAGTCCCCCCGTAACCGCCCGATCGGGCTGATGACTCCTACTGCGCAGTTGGCCGCGGTGGGAGCGCACGTCTGAAGCCCGCCGCGGGGCGAAGGCTTGTCGGGCACCGGGGAGGAATTCAATGTCCAGCAAACAAAGGTTCAGCAAACAAAGCTCGATCGTTCTGGCGCTCGCGCTGATCGCCCTTGCAAATCCCGCGGGCGCTGGCGAGCCGAAAGCTAAGACCACGGCGCAAACGCCAACCTACAAAGTCGTCGGCAAAATCGCCGGCCCGGACGGCGGCGGTTGGGACCTGTCGAACGTCGATTCGAAGACGCACCGGCTGTATATCTCGCGCCCATACGGCATCATGACGATTGATGTCGACTCGCAAAAGGTGACGGACAAATTTGCCGAGGGCGCGGGAGTGCACGGAATCCTGCCGATTCCGGGAGCGCATCTGATTGTTAGTGCTAACGAGGACACAAATTCGGCGATGCTATTGGATGAGGCGACCGGCAAGACGCTGGAGACGATCCCGGTCGGCAAGCATCCTGATTCGACGACCTTCGATCCGAAAACGGGTCTCGTCACCGTTATCAACCAAGACGGCGGCGACGCCACGCTGGTCGATATGAAGAAGCGTGCTGTCGCGGGGACCATCCCGATCGGCGGCCAGCGCATCGAGTTCAGCGTGACCGACGGTCACGGGCTCGTCTATGTCAATGTAGACGGTGTCGACAATGTCGAGGACAAGAGCGAGATCGCCGTTCTCGATGTTGCCGGCCGCAAGACTGCGCGTCGCATTGCGCTGCCGGGCTGTGCGCGGCCCTCCGGGCTCGCCTATGACGCGAAAGATGATCTGTTAATCACCTCGTGCCGGAACAATGTGGCCAAGGTGGTGGAAGCGAAGACCGGGCGCGAAGTCGCCAGTGTTGCGATTGGGCCTGGCCCGGATTGTGTGATGTTCGATGCCACCCGCCACCTGGCTTTTGTGCCAACTGGTGGTGACGGAATGCTGAGCATCATTCCAATTCACGGCGGCAAAAGCAAAGGCGTCGGTGAGGTCACCACCATCTCCACCCAAGTTCTGGCGCGGTTGGGAGCACTCGATCCAAAGACCGGCCGGCTCTATTTGCCGACTGCCGAGGCCAAGGCGGTTCCGGATCCTGGTCAGCGGCGAACGCTGATGCCCGGAACCTTCGCTGTGCTAGTGGTTGCTCCGAACTAGAATGCTTGCTGCCGTGCCGGTGTGTGGCAACAGGCAGGCCGCGGTTCATCAACCAGCACCTGACGTCTCAACACGTTCATTGGGGAACAATTCATGCGAACTCCGCTTATCTCGCCGATCGTCACGACACTCATCGCTGCCGTGACGGCGGCCTCAACCATTGCGGGCGCCGCCCACGCCGCCTCGGTCAAGCTGCTCACCATGATCCCGGTACCGGGTGAACCGATTGAATCCTATGACATTGGTACGGTCGATGAAAAGACACATCTCTACTACCAAACCGACCGCTCCAACAAATCGATCGATATTTTTGATGTGACCAAGAACAAGTTCGTCGGGAGGGTGGCCGGCTTCGTTGGATTCACTGGAAACGGCAACACGTCGGGTGGAAACGGGATCAGCCTGGTCAACAATTCGACCGAAGTATGGTCGGGCGACGGCGACAGCACCGTCAAGGTAATCGACCTCAAGCAGAAAAAGATCATCGATACGATCTCTACCGGCGGCAAGAAGCGCGCCAACGAGACCGACTTCGATCCGGCCGACCAGATTCTGCTGATCGGCAACGATGGCACCGAGGGCGTAGAACCCTCTTTCGTCACGCTCATTTCCACCAAGCCCGGTCACAAGATTTTGGCCAAAATTCCGATCGAGCGCGCCCGGCAGATCGATGCGCCGCGCTACAACCCAAAGAACGGCCTCTTCTATGTATCGCTACCGGTAATCGACAACACAAACAACAAGGGCGGCATCGCGGTGATCGATCCGCGCGAAGCCAAGGTGCTGCGGATCATCGAGGTGATGGACTGCGCGCCGCAAGGTCTCGCGCTCGGACCCGACGACCATGTGATTCTCGGCTGTAATGCCGGTTCCTCGGGCTCCAAAATCCCTCCCCTCACAGCGGTGTTTGATCTCAAGACCGAGACGGTGATTGCGTCGACCCCGAAGATGGGCGGGTCGGACATGGCGGGCTATGTCGAGAAGCTCGGGCTTTACGTGGTCGGCGGCCGCGAAGCGCCTGGCGGCTCCTCGATCGGCCTCATCGACGCCAAGACGAACGAGTGGATCCAAAACATTCCGGCGCCACCGAACGCCCACTCGGTCGTGATCAGCCATTCCAACGGCCATATTCTCGTGCCAAGCGGCAAGACCGGTGGGTTCTGCGGTGGCTGCATCTTGGTGTTCGGCGAGAAGTGACGGTTCTGTTGACGCTGGGCGGAGGCGACGGTTGCCATGAAGCGCGTCTTGCTGACGGGTTTGGTTGTAGCTTTGCTGGCTGGCGGATACTACGTCCACGACTATGTGTTCGACTCCGCCAGCGAGACGCGGACGGGACGACCGCCGCCGGCACAGCTGGTGGTAGGGGACGTTGCCGCGCAAATGCCGACGCCGATCCTGGTGAACGCGATCGGCAATGTCCAATCCATTGCGGCCGTGATGGTCAAATCGCGCATTGATGGCGAAAATTGCCAGCGTCAATTTTGCGGAGGGGCAGGAGGTCAGAGAGGGCGATATTCTATTCACGTTGGATGATCGCGCGGTCCGCGCCCAGCTCGATCTAGCCGAGGCCAATCTGCAGCGCGACCGTGCGCAGCTCGAGCGCAACCAAATTGAGCTCAAGCGGCAGACTGGTCTCGCGGGTCGCGGGGTCGCGTCCGCACAGACGCTTCAGGACGTAACGACCAGCGTCGCGGTTTCGCAAGCCGCGGCGCGCGCCAGCGAGGCAATGCTAGACAATGCCCGCGTCAATTTGAACTACACGGCCATTCGCGCGCCAATCAGCGGCCGGACTGGCGCGATAGCCTTAAAGCGCGGCAACGTGGTCAAGGCCGTTGATACAACGCCCTCGGTCATGCCGCTCGTGACCATCACGCAGCTGCGACCGATCTATGTGGTCTTCACGGTGCCGGAGCGCTATCTCGCCGATCTGAGGGCCGCGATGGCTGCCGAACCCGTGCCGGTGGCCGTGACCATCCCGAGCCAGGGTCAAGCCCCGATCAACGGCACCCTCTCCTTTATCGATAATCAAGTCGATTCCGGCACCGGCACGATTTCGTTGAAGGCGAAGTTCGCCAACGACGACGACCGGCTGTGGCCCGGCCAGTTCGTTAACATCACCCTGACCCTTGGCATCGAGCCCAATGCCATTGTGGTGCCCAATGCCGCGATCCAGGCCGGGCCCAACGGTCCCTATGTGTTCCTGATTCGATCAGATTCGACCGCGGAACCGCGCCTCGTCGAGGTCAATCGCACGGTGGACGAGAAGACGGTCATCGCCAGTGGACTCGCCGCCGGCGAGGGCGTGGTCGTCGACGGCCAAATGCGGCTTGCCAACGGAACACGTGTCACCGTACAACCTCGGCACGCACGAAGGCTGGGGCGACCCCGCTAGCGAACCGCGCCCCATAGCGCCGCGGCTTACCATCTCTACCATCAACCCATCGAGGTCAGACCATGCCGCAATACCGGTCGCGTACAACAACCCACGGCCGCAACATGGCAGGCGCGCGCGGCTTGTGGCGCGCCACCGGTATGACGGATGCAGATTTCGGCAAACCGATCATTGCCGTCGTCAATTCCTTTACTCAATTCGTTCCCGGTCACGTGCATCTCAAGGACCTTGGGCAGCTCGTCGCCCGTGAGATCGAGAAAGCCGGGGGCGTGGCCAAGGAATTCAATACCATCGCCATCGACGACGGGATCGCGATGGGTCACGATGGGATGCTCTATAGCCTTCCCTCGCGCGAGCTCATCGCCGACAGCGTTGAATATATGGCGAACGGCCATTGCGTCGACGCGCTGGTCTGCATCTCCAACTGCGACAAGATCACGCCCGGCATGCTGATGGCGGCGCTGCGCCTGAATATTCCGGCCGTGTTCGTGTCGGGTGGCCCGATGGAGGCCGGCAAAGTGAAACTGCACGGCAAAGAAAGGGCGGTCGATCTGGTTGATGCGATGGTCGCTGCCGCAGACAGCAGCGTGAGCGACGAGGAGGTGCAGGTCATGGAGCGCTCCGCATGTCCAACCTGCGGCTCGTGTTCGGGAATGTTCACGGCCAATTCGATGAACTGCCTGACCGAGGCGCTCGGGCTCGCCCTGCCGGGTAACGGAACGGTGCTAGCGACCCATGCGGACCGCCGGCGTCTCTTTGTCGAGGCCGGGCACCTCATCGTCGATCTTGCCAAGCGTTTCTACGACCAAGATGACGCGTCTGTCTTACCGCGCAGCATCGCGAACTTCGCGGCCTTCGAAAACGCGATGACATTGGATATCGCGATGGGCGGTTCGACCAACACGGTGCTGCATTTGCTTGCGGCCGCCTACGAAGCAAAGGTCAATTTCACCATGCAGGACATTGACCGGCTGTCGCGGCGGGTGCCGGTGTTGTGCAAAGTCGCGCCATCAGTCCCAGATGTGCATCTTGAGGATGTGCATCGCGCCGGGGGAATCATGGCGATCCTCGGCGAGCTTTGGCGTGCCGGGTTAGTCGACGGCACGGTGCGCACGGTTCACAGCGGCAGCTTGAAGGACGCGCTTGAGCGGTGGGACGTGGGCCGCACGCAAAGCGATGCAGTTCGTTCGTTCTATCGCGCGGCGCCGGGCGGGGTGCCGACCACGGTTGCGTTCAGCCAGGAGCGGCGTTTCGACCAGCTCGATGTCGACCGCAAAGCGGGTGTGATCCGTGACGCGGGCCATGCGTTCAGCGCGGATGGCGGTCTCGCGGTCCTCTACGGCAATCTTGCCGAAGAAGGTTGTATCGTAAAGACCGCGGGCGTCGATGCTACCATCCTCACCTTCTCTGGTCCGGCGCGGGTCTTCGAGAGCCAGGACGCGGCGGTCGAAGGCATCTTGAACGGCGATATCCAGCCGGGCGATGTCGTGGTCATTCGCTACGAAGGCCCGCGCGGGGGTCCGGGGATGCAGGAAATGCTGTATCCCACGAGCTACATCAAGTCGAAAGGACTTGGAAAGCGCTGCGCCCTTATCACCGACGGCCGGTTTTCCGGCGGCACCTCTGGCCTATCGATCGGCCATGTCTCGCCGGAAGCCGCCGAAGGTGGAGCGATTGCGCTTGTCCAAGAGGGCGACCGCGTCCTCATCGACATCCCTAACCGCTCGATCGACCTCGATGTAACCGGGCAGGAACTGAAGCTCCGCCGCGATTCTATGGTTCGACGCGGCAACAAAGCTTGGCAAGCGGAAGACAGAAAACGACCGGTGTCGACCGCACTTCAGGCCTACGCCGCGCTCACGACCAGCGCTGCGAGGGGCGCGGTCAGGGAGCTCAAAAGAACGGATGCTTAGTTCGGGCCGTTGGCGGAGCATGTCTCGGCCAATGCGGGAAAACAACCGTTTGATCAGCCGATCAAGCTGCGCGCGCTTCGCGCCCAACTCCGAAAGTCCTTGCGGCCAGTCGATATCGACGCTCAGGGCCAGGAAGAGACATGGCGCAGCGAGCGGCCGACGGCTATTTCTTGCTTGTTAAAGCTTTGCGACCTCGCGAGCGCATTCGATGAAGCGTGGCGTGTTGCGAGCAAAAAGATGTCGGGCGCACGCTTCTCCCGGCATCGGGGACGTAACAGGATAGTTCGGGCCGCCGATTCACGCACGATCGCCTAAGGGCAATGGAGATTGCTTCTTGGCCCTTTCGACGCGCGTTTCGACTACCGTTGCCTGGTCCGCGGCCAGCAATCGCGAGACGGTCGCTGCCAGTCAAATTGTTTGGTCTAATGCTCGTCTTTGGGAAATCCGATTAATTATAAGATTTGCGTTCTAGCGCATGCGCGAATTGAACAACAATTTGGCCGAATATGGCAAGTGTGTAGATCGGCCGCATTTCTCCGCCTCGTTGAGCTGACCGCGTTTCTTTCGTCATCAACAAGCCTCCGAGGTCCTGGCCATACTTTCGGATAGGGTAGCTACGATATGATCAACTCTTTGGAGCGCTTCATCTTTCTCGATCCACGCGCATTTTCGGCTCGGCCGGAACGATACCATCAGATGATTTACGGGGCGCCGGGCGCATTAGCAAAATGCCGCCGATAGCTTTGGTGACGGAGACGAGAGTTATGAAAATTCATGCTCTTCGTACGAAGGATGCGGGCTTCTGGTTCGGAAATGAGGTTGCTGATGTCAAACCAGGAGAAAGCTTCTGCGTGTCCCATTCGTATTCAGCGTCTCCCAGAGATAAGGAAAAGGAACCATGCAAGCGGCGATTTCACCAGGACGACGGCAGCTGCTCAAGGCGGGCGCCTTGACCTTGGCGACGCCTGTGTTTCCACTCCTACATGACGTGCCCACCCATGAGCTGCCACTTGACGCTCACTGAAGGGTTCAGACTCGTGCGGGTACGCTGCCGTCTTCATGACGATACTCATGCGGCGCAAGGCCGGTATCCCAACGCGGAACGCGTTCTCGAACTGCCGAAAACCATTTCATCGAAGCTAAATGACCCAAGAAGGCCGGTCCGCCGCCAGTCGCGGGAAAACAAGAGTGTTACCAACTGTGTAAATCGGCTCGTTGCGCGCGCCATCTATTGAAGGCCGTTTCTAAGAGAGGACGCCTGTGAAACTTAGCCATCGTAGACGAATTCTGCATCTGGCAGCGGGCGCTATGGCGCTCCCAATGGCCTCGCGGTTCGCGTGGGCGCAAGCTTATCCGTCGCGACCGGTGCGCTGTGTCGTTGGGTACCCACCCGGCGGCGGTACAGACATTTTCGTGCGCTTGGTGGGTCAGTCGTTGTCGCCGCGGCTCGGTCAGCCCTTCATCATTGAAAACCGATCTGGGGCCGCTAGTAACATAGCTACTGAGCTGGTCGTGCGCGCGCCAGCCGACGGCTATACCCTTCTAGGGGTCGATTCTGCCGCTGCAATCAATGCGACCCTGTATCCCAAGCTCAACTTTAACTTTGTCCGCGATATCGCGGTCGTTGCCATGACCCGCGGGCCTCTTGTCATGGCGGTGCATCTATCGGTCCCCGCGCAGACGGTCCCCGAGTTTATTGCTTACGCAAAGAGGAATCCCGGCAAAATCAGCTTCGGGTCGGCTGGTACTGGCACTCCCACTCATATGGCAGGCGAGCTGTTCAAGCTGATGGCTGGCGTCGAGCTAGTTCACGTGCCCTACCGCGGTGGCGCGCCAGCAATAGCTGATCTGCTCGGGGGGCAAGTGCAAGTAATGTTTTCTGCCGCCCCTCCATCGGCCGAATATATTCGGGCCGGTAGGCTTCGCGCGCTGGCGGTGACGACCTCCACCCGCTGGGAAGCGTTGTCAGATATCTCAACGGTGGGTGATTTTCTGCCCGGCTACGAAGCAAATCAGTGGTGGGCGATCGGTTTGCGCAAGGGCGCGCCCGCTGAGATCATTGAGAAGCTTAATAAGGAAATGAACGCGATCCTCGCCGATTCAAAATTGCAGACTCAGCTCGCCGAACTGGGCAGCACAGTTTTCACAGGCCTGCCAGCCGACTTTCAAAAATTTGTTGCCGATGATACCGAGAAATGGGCGAGGGTAGTGAAACTCTCTGGAGCGAAGCCCGAGTGATCCGACTTGAGCCAGTCGACAA
>Ga0126381_100006496_pt1 | contig 12928 bp, 13 predicted proteins | sample PanSoiMetPlot_28_FD_96465 | JGI IMG/M metagenome (GOLD analysis project Ga0126381, IMG submission 96465) | Tropical forest soil microbial communities from Panama - MetaG Plot_28 | ecosystem: Environmental > Terrestrial > Soil > Tropical forest > Bulk soil | place: Panama | collected 2016-02-17
ATTCGGCAATCGAGCGCGCCCATCGGTGGCCTAGAAAACCGACACCGGCGCACGACAGCACCAAGGCAGCTACGGCATAAGACGGACCGCCGAGCGCACCGGCATAGAGTAGCGGAAGAAGAATCGCATGCGCGAGTGCGACCGCGGCTACCGCCTGCCCGGTAAAGCCGCAGAGCAAGCTCGCGTGCAGCCTTGCCAGCCATCCGCTGGCGGCTCGTCTGGTGACATCCTGCTCGCCATCCATGTCCAAACGCTGCCCTCCCGGTCCCGACACCACCTCGCCTGCGTCGGCTTGCACCGCGCGCTCGGCGACAGGCCGAACGCAGCCTGGACATCCCGCAAGTAACGTGCCAAAGGGCTGCGCTGGGCGGCCTCCCCGGTCGGCTGCCGCCGGCGACAGAAAATTGTCAGTGTCGCTCCGGTTTGGGGCAATTGCCGGTTTGTGATCGAGCCAGGACGCGAATCAACGGTGTCTCCAGTCACTGCGAAGCGGAAACCCGGGCATGCCGGATCGACAGTCCCCGGCGTTGCTGGGAAAATGCCGGAGCCAAGTCCTGGCGCGAGCAGGGCATGGTGGTTTGTTTCCGTGCCCGCGCCGACATGACCCCGATAATCTTCAGAAACGCCGGCTCGCCCAGCCGTCTTTGCGCCGAGCCGGCTTCATGATCGACAAGACGGTTGCTTCGGCCGCAGCGGCGGTGGCCGACGTCTTCGACGGCGCGACGGTGATGATCGGCGGCTTTGGCACCGCCGGCATGCCCGCGGAGCTGATCGATGCGCTGATCGCGCAAGGCGCCAAACAGCTCACCATCGTCAACAACAACGCAGGCAACGGAGAGACTGGCCTGGCTGCCCTGCTCAAGGCGAAACGGGTCAAGAAGATCTTCTGTTCGTTTCCGCGGCAGACCGATTCGTACGTCTTCGACGCGTTGTACAGGGCCGGCGAGATCGAGCTGGAGTTGGTCCCCCAAGGCAATCTCGCGGCACGCATCCAGGCGGCCGGCGCTGGCTTTGGCGCGATCTTCACGCCCACGGGATATGGTACGTTGCTCGCCGAAGGCAAAGAGACGCGCACCATCGACGGCCGCAATTACGTGCTCGAATACCCGATTCGAGCCGATTTCGCATTGATCAAGGCCGACCGTGGCGACCGCTGGGGTAATCTGGTCTACCGCAAGACCGCGCGCAATTTCGGGCCGATCATGGCCACGGCGGCCAAGTGCACCATCGCCCAGGTGCGTGAGGTGGTGCCGCTGGGGAGCCTCGATCCGGAAGCGATCGTCACGCCAGGTATATTCGTCAAACGTGTGGTGCCGATACGAGCTACGCACCGTTAACGCGCAAACGACTGCCGCATGAACCTGAACCGCCTTACTCGCGAACAACTCGCCGCGCGAGTCGCGCACGATATTCCCGAGGGCGCCTATGTGAATCTCGGTATTGGGTTGCCGACGCTGGTCGCCAATCACCTGCCCAAAGATCGGGAAATCCTCCTCCAGAGCGAAAATGGTTTGCTGGGAATGGGACCGGCGCCCAAGCCCGGTCAGGAGGATACCGATCTCATCAACGCCGGCAAGCAACCAGTGACACTGCTTACCGGAGGCGCGTATTTCCACCACGGAGACTCGTTTGCGATGATGCGGGGCGGCCACTTGGATATCTGCGTGCTGGGGGCGTTTCAGGTCGCGGCGAACGGCGATCTCGCCAACTGGCACACCGGTGCGCCTGATGCGATCCCCGCGGTAGGCGGCGCGATGGATCTGGCGATTGGCGCCAAACAGGTGTGGGTGATGATGGAGCACCTGACCCGTAGCGGCGAGTCGAAAATCGTCGCGCGATGCACCTACCCACTGACCGGCATCGGATGCGTCACTCGCGTCTACACCGATCTCGCAGTGATCGACGTCACCAAGCGCGGTCTACAAGTAACTGAGATCGTTCCTGGACTCTCGTTCGCCGAACTCGAACGGCTGACCGGTGTCCCGCTCTCCAACGCTGTGGCATTGCCGGCGGAATCAAATGGAGCCCGACATGGCTGAAGCCTACATTTGCGATGCGGTGCGTACGGCCTTCGGACGCTACGGCGGCCTGCTTGCCGGTGTGCGTACCGACGACCTGGGAGCGGTGCCCATCCATGCCCTCATGGAGCGCAACAGGGGTGTCGATTGGGCCGCCGTCGACGACGTGATCTACGGCTGCGCCAATCAGGCGGGCGAGGACAATCGCAATGTTGCGCGCATGTCGGCACTGCTCGCCGGACTTCCCGTGGATGTGCCGGGAGCCACGGTGAACCGGCTGTGCGGCTCGAGCATGGATGCCATCGCCGGCGCGGCGCGCGCTATCAAATGCGGCGAAGCTTCATTGCTGATCGCTGGAGGTGTGGAGAGCATGTCGCGCGCGCCCTTCGTGATGGCTAAGGCGGAGTCGGCTTTTTCGCGCGCGGCTAAGATCGAAGACACCACCATCGGATGGCGTTTTGTCAATCCGCTGATGAAGGCCAAATACGGAATCGATTCGATGCCGGAAACCGCGGAAAACGTCGCGGCAGATTTCAAAGTGTCGCGCGCCGATCAGGACGCCTTCGCATTGCGCAGCCAGCAACGCGCCGCGGCAGCGATCGCCGCCGGCCGACTGGCCGAAGAGATCGTCCCCGTGACCATTCCGCAGAAAAAGGGCGATCCGGTCGTGGTCGTGCGCGACGAGCATCCGCGCGAGACCACGCTCGAGGCGCTGTCGAAGCTCAAGGGCGTCGTGCGGCCGGACGGAACGGTGACTCCGGGCAACGCCTCGGGCGTCAACGACGGCGCCTGCGCGCTGCTGATCGCCTCGGAGGAGGCGGTGAAACGGCACGATCTCAAACCGCGGGCCCGCATCGTCGCGGCCGCGGTCGCCGGAGTGGCGCCGCGCATCATGGGTTTCGGTCCGGCGCCCGCCATGCGCAAGGTGCTGGCGCGGGCCGGTCTCAAGATCACCGACATCGGCGTCATCGAATTGAACGAGGCTTTCGCATCGCAGGCGCTGGCGGTGCTGCGCGATCAAGGTGTTGCAGACGATGCGCCGCATGTCAATCCCAACGGCGGAGCGATCGCCATCGGCCATCCTCTGGGAGCGAGCGGAGCGCGGCTGGTGACGACCGCGACATATCAGCTGCAGCGGACGCGTGGCCGCTATGCGCTGTGTACCATGTGCATCGGCGTCGGCCAGGGCATCGCGACCATTATCGAACGCGTTTAAAACAAAGCACCAGGAGAGGCGATGAGCGATCTGGCCGACTACAAAAGCGCGAAGCTTACCCAGGATGACGCCGCGATCGGCGACGTTGCCGGCTACCGGCGGCCTCATTACCAGACGCAGCCCGAGTATCTGTATCCACCCTACCGCTCGACGGTTAAGCGTGCGCCCACGCGGCCGCTGGTGCCGCTGTCGCACACGCTTTCCGAGGTGACCGGCCCGGTGTTCGGCTACGACGACGTCAGGCCCCAAGACGCGGATCTGACCGCGCAGCACGAAGGCGAGCCGCTGGGGGAGCGAATCATCGTTTCCGGGCGGCTCCTCGATGAGAATGCAAAACCCGTGGTCAACGCATTGATCGAAGTGTGGCAAGCGAATGCCGCGGGCCGCTACCGCCACGTGGTCGACGATCACGGCGCACCGCTCGATCCCAACTTCAGCGGCGGCGGCCGCGTTCTCACCGACACGCAAGGGAGCTACCGCTTTCTCACCATCAAACCGGGAGCCTACCCGTGGCGCAATCACTACAACGCGTGGCGGCCGGCGCATCTGCATCTGTCGATTTTCGGCATCGGTCTCGCGCAGCGCTTGGTGACGCAGATGTACTTTCCCGGCGATCCGCTGATGCCCTACGATCCCATGTACAACAGCATCGTCGACGAAAAGGCCCGACAGCGATTGATATCGACCTTCGACTGGGAGCGGACCATGCCTGACTTCGCTCTCGCATTCCGCTTCGATATTGTGTTGCGGGGCCGGGAGCAGACGATGATGCAGACCAGCCGCAGCTAGCTTGTCTGACGCATTTCCTCGAGACCCATCGCAAAAACTCGCCACGCGAAAATCCGTTCATGAGCCTGCTCACCACTCCTTCACAGACCGTCGGGCCATTCTTGAGCATCGGCTTCGGCGCGCTGGCCGTAGAAGTACTCGCCGCAGAAGGCGTGAACGGCGAGCGTCTCGCCGTGCAGGGCCGGCTGCTCGACGGGGACGGCAAGGGAGTGAGCGACGGCGTGATCGAGCTGTGGCAGGCCAACGCTTACGGCCGCTACGCGAGCCCCGAGGATCCCCAGAACAAGCCTGTCGAGCCGGGCTTTCGCGGCTTCGGTCGTATCCTCACCCGTTCCGACGGCGGCTTTGGATTCACGACCATCAAGCCGGGCAGGGTGCCCGGACCGCGTGGGACGCTGCAGGCAGCGCACCTGGCCGTGACGGTGTTCATGCGCGGCATCCTCAAGCATCTGTCGACGCGAATGTACTTTCCGGAGGAGCCAGCCAACGAGGAAGATCCTGTACTCAAGCTCGTTCCTGCGGACCGCCGTCCGACCCTGGTCGCCCGGCGCACGGGGGCTGAAACGTTGGAATGGAATATTGTTTTGCAGGGGCGCGACGAAACGGTGTTCTTCGATTTCTGAGCAGGGTCAATAACAGCGCTACAGAGCGCGGTCATACTGGTGGGGGTTGGCAACGGCACTCTGGCGTCCACGGGAGCAAACCAGTGAGTTCGGTTGAGGTTCAAGGGGAGCGCTTCAATTGCCGCGTAGAAGGCGAAGCCGCAGCGCCGACGCTGGTTCTTTCTAATTCGCTGGGCACCAACCTCGCGATGTGGGATGCGCAGATGCCCGCGTTCAGCGAGCGCTTCCGTGTCGTGCGCTACGACAGCCGCGGCCACGGCGCATCGGCGGTGACGCCGGGTCCCTACACCATCGAGCGCCTGGCGCGCGACGTGATCGCGCTGCTAGACACGCTCGATATCAAACGCGCGCATTTTTGCGGCCTGTCGATGGGCGGAGCGGTAGGCATGTGGCTAGGCGCTAACGTGCCCGAGCGCATCGACCGGCTGGTGTTGTGCAACACCTCGCCCAAGATCTATTCGCCCGAAGTGTGGAACACGCGCATCGACACCGTGCGCAAAGGTGGCGTGGCGGGGATCGCCGACGCGGTGCTCAAGGGCTGGTTTACGGCGCACTTCCACGAGCGTGAGCCCCAGACGCTAGCGCGAATGCGCACCATGCTGGCGACGACGCCGACGGAAGGTTATGTCGCATGCTGTGCCGCCCTGCGCGACATGGACCAGTGGGAGGCGTTGGCGAGGATCAAACGGCCGACGCTGGTCATCGCAGGCACACACGATCCGGCGACGCCGCCGGGGGCTGCGAAGCGCATGGTCGAGTGCATCGCAGGCTCGCGCTACGTCGAGTTTGACGCGGCGCATATTTCGAACGTCGAGGCGGCGGACGGCTTCACAAAGGCAGTTACCGATTTCTTGAGTCAGTAAGGAGAAGGCAATGAACGAAGCCGAGCGCTACGAAAACGGGATGAAAGTGCGCAGCGCCGTTCTCGGCGATGCGCACGTCGAGCGAACGCTCACGCGCCGCAACGATTTCAACACCGACTTCCAGGAATTGATCACCCGCTACGCCTGGGGTGAAATCTGGTCCCGCCCGGGTCTGCCTCGGCACACGAGGAGCCTGCTTACCGTCGCCATGATGATTGCGCTCAATCGACCGGACGAATTCCGACTCCACGTGCGCGCTGCGTTCAACAACGGCGTGACTCGCGATGAATTGAAGGAAGTTCTGCTGCAGGCCGCGATCTACTGCGGCGTTCCTGCGGCGAACAGCGCGTTTCACCTGGCGGAAGAGGTGCTTGCGCAGATGGAGGCTTCGCGCTCGAGTAGCTGAGAGGCGTGGACAAGCTGCGCACTCAGGTGGGGATTGTCGGTGCCGGCCCGGCCGGATTGCTGCTCGCGCATCTGCTGCATCTGGAAGGCATCGAATCGGTGATCGTCGAGAACCGCAGCCGTGAATACGTCGAGCATCGCGTTCGCGCCGGCGTGCTGGAACACGGAAGCGTCGATGTCCTCACGCAAGCCGGGGTGGGAGAGCGGATGCGCCGCGAGGGCCTGCTGCATCACGGCATCGAGCTTCGCTTTGGTGCCAGCGGTCACAGGATTGACTTCCCATCGCTCACCGGCGGACGCTCGATTATGGTCTATGGCCAGCAGGAAGTCGTCAAAGACCTGATCGCGGCTCGGCTGGCCGCGGGCGGTCGCATACAGTTCGAGGTCGCAGATGTCGCCGTGCACGATATCGAGTCCACTGCACCGCGCATCACCTTCCGAACCATTGGCGGGCCGGCAGAAGTCGCCTGCGAGTTCATTGCCGGCTGCGATGGCTTTCACGGCATCTGCAGGCAGGCGATCCCGGGCCAGACTCTGCACGTTTTCGAGCGGGCCTACCCTTTCGCATGGCTGGGCATACTCGCCCAAGCGCCGCCGACGCACGACGAACTGATCTACGCCTATCACGAGCGGGGATTCGCCCTCTACAGCATGCGCTCGCCGCAGATCACGAGGCTGTATCTGCAGGTGGCGCCGGACGAGGACGTCGCTCGATGGCCGGACGAGCGCATCTGGAGCGAACTGCATCTGAGGCTCGAGACCTCGGACGGATGGAAACTGCGCGAGGGACCGGTACTGGAAAAAGGCATTACCGGGATGCGCAGCTTCGTCGCAGAGCCGATGCAGCACGGGAGATTGTTCCTCGCCGGTGACGCCGCGCACATCGTCCCGCCGACCGGAGCCAAGGGCATGAACCTCGCCGTGGCCGATGTTCGCGCGCTGGCGCGGGCGCTGGCCGCATTCTTCCACTCGAAGCGCAGCGACCTGCTCGACGCGTACTCCGCGATCTGTTTGAAGCGCGTCTGGCGCGCGGAGCACTTCTCGTGGTGGATGACATCGATGCTACATTGCTTCCCCGACGGCGATGCGTTTCAGCAGCGCTTGCAACGGTCGCAGCTGGAGTATGTAGTTTCGTCGCACGCCGCAGCCGCTTCGCTTGCAGAGAACTACGTTGGATTACCGTTCGGCTGAAGGCGGCTTACACCAAAACGAAACGGGCTTCGCACCAGTGTTGCATAAGGAGGCAAACATGAAAGTCATACGATGGTTGAAATTAGTGGTGGTCAGCGCGACCTTGTGCGCCCTTAGCGGCGTCGGGCAGGCACAGGGCGTGGTCAAGCTCGGCATGATCGGAGAGTTCTCCGGACCGTTCGCCCAATACGGCCAGCAGATCCTTGGCGGGATGAAGGCGTACATGAAGATCCACGGCGACACCGTCGCCGGCAAGAAGATCGAGATCATCCAGAAGGACACCACCGGCCCGTCGCCGGAGGTCGCCAAGCGACTTGCGCAGGAGCTGGTCACCCGCGACAACGTCGACATCCTGGTCGGCTTCGGGCTGACGCCCAACGCGCTGGCGGTGGCGCCGGTGGCCACCGAGGCGAAGAAGCTGATGGTGATCATGAACGCGGCGACCTCGATCATCACCACCAAGTCGCCGTACATCGTCCGGGTGTCGATGACCCTGCCGCAAGTCACGCAGCCGATGGCCGAGTGGGCGGCGAAGAACGGGATCAAGAGGGTCTACACCGTGGTGGCCGACTATGGCCCGGGACTCGACGCGGAAAAGGAGTTCACCACGGCGTTCAAGGCCGCCGGCGGCGAGATCGTGGGCAGCATTCATACGCCGCTACAGAACCCGGACTTCGGTCCCTTCATCCAGCGGGTGAAAGACGCCAAGCCCGAGGCGATATTCCTGTTCCTGCCTGCGGGCGAGCAGGGCATCGCATTCATGAAAGGCTATGAAGAGCGCGGATTGAAGCAGGCCGGGATCAAGCTGATCGCCACCGGCGACATCACCGACGACGGCGTGCTCGAGGCGATGGGCGATCCGACGCTGGGGCTCATCACCAGCTTCCATTATTCCGCCGCGCATAACTCGCCGGAGAACACCGCGTTCAAGAAGGCCTTTGCCGAGGTAATGGGTGACAAGCTGCGGCCGAATTTCATGGCTGCGGCCGGCTACGACGGCATGGCGGCGATCTACGAGGCGCTCAAAAAGACCGGAGGCTCGACCGACGCGGAAAAACTTGTCGCGGCCATGAAGGGAATGAAAATCGCGAGCCCGCGCGGACCGATCATGATCGACCCGGAAACGCGCGATGTGGTGCAGACGGTTTACATCCGCAAGGTGGAAAAGGTCGGCGGCGGGCTGTACAACGTCGAATTCGACAAGTTCCCCGATCAGAAGGATCCGGGGAAGAAGTAGAGCTATCGGAGCTCGACTCGCCAGCGGCCCGCAGCGCGTTAGAAGGCTTAAGCTGCGCCCCAAACCTCCGCTGCGGTCTCGACGACGAGCCTAAGCTTCGCTGCTTGCGCTTCGCGGGCGATCTGATTGCCGTGCACCGTGCTCGAGAACCCGCATTGCGGCGAAAGGCAGAGCTGATCCAGGGGAATGAGCTTTGCTGCCTCGTCGATCTTGTGCTTGAGCATGTCTTTTGACTCGAGCTGATCGAGCTTGGTCGTCACCAACCCCAGCACCACGGTCTTGCCTCGCGGCACGAAACGCAGCGGCGCGAAATCGCCGGAGCGCGCATCGTCGTATTCCAGGAAATAGCCGTCCACCGCCAGATCGTTGAACAGCACTTCGGCCACCGGCTCGTAGCCGCCCTCGGCGACCCAGGCGCTCTTGAAGTTGCCGCGGCAGAGGTGCACGCAAATGGTCATCTCCTGAGGATGCCCGGCGATCGCGGCATTGATGAGCCGGGCGTAGCGCCGCGGCAGCTCATTGGGGTCGTCCCCCCGCTGCCGTGCCCCCTCGCGCATTTTCTCGTCGCACAGATAGGCGAGGTTGGTGTCATCGAGCTGCAGGTAACGACAGCCGGCGTCGGCGAGCGCGCGGATCTCGGCGCGGTAGGCGGCGGCAACGTCGGCGAAGAATGCTTCGAGGTCGGGATATGCTTCGCGGCTGATGGCTTCCCTGCCGCCGCGAAAATGCAGCATCGTCGGCGACGGAATCGTCACCTTGGGCGTGCGCGTGGTCACGGATTGCAGGAACTTGAAGTCGTCGACCTGGATGTTCTTGGTGTGGCGCACCGGTCCGGTGACATGCATCACTGGAGGAGCGAAGTCGACGTCGCCCTTGGCGCTGTGGAAATGAACCGAGATCCCGCCCTTGGTCTCGACTCCCGAGAGCTGCTCGAGAAAATCGATGTGGAAGTAGGTGCGCCGGAATTCACCATCAGTGACACCGCTCAACCCGGCTTCTTCCTGGAATCGCACGATGTCGCGGATCGCGCTGTCCTCGACCACGCGTAGCGCTTCACCGCTGATTTCTCCCTTTTTACGTCGCTCCCGCGCATCGAGTAGCTCGGGCGGACGGAGGAAACTACCGACGTGATCGGCTCGAAACGGCGGCTTCAGGCGGGCGGACATCACCGTTCTCCTTAGCGTTGTTTGCCTTCCATTGATGACCGAGCGCGCTGCGGTTGTCAAGCAAGCCGCGGGGAGATGGCGGCCTGCCTTGTCCAAGCCTCGCGGAATGGGGCCGGCCGATGCGCTATGATTGACCGCCGCGGACGGGTTGCGCCCGTCTCCGGCGCGAGACGAAACCAATTCCAACGACGACGACTCAAGCCCTGGAGGATGCCCATGCGAACTTCCAACGTTGTTTCGCGGCGCCGCTTTCTCGCGAGCCTTGCCGCGGCCGCTGCCGCATCGACTTCGCAGCTCGCATGGGCGGCCGATCCGCTCAAGATCGGTCTTATTCTGCCGCTCACCGGGCCTTTCGCGTCGACCGGGCGCCAGATCCAAGCGGCCTGCCGCCTGTATATCGCACGCAACGGCGATACCGTCGCTGGCCGCAAGGTCGAGTTGATCGTCAAGGACGACACCGGAACTTCGCCGGAGACGACCAAACGCATTGCTCAAGAGTTGATCGTGCAGGAGAAGGTTGACATTCTTGCCGGGTTTGGACTGACGCCGCTCGCGCTGGCTACCGCCCCGGTCGCGACTGAGGCGAAGGTGCCGATGATCGTGATGGCCGCGGCGACGTCGATTATTCCCACGCGCTCACCGTTCATCGTGCGTTCGGGCTTCGCGCTGCCTCAGGCCACCGCGCCGATCGCGGAGTGGGCGCTCAAGAACAACATCAAGCGCGTGGTGACCATGGTCGCCGACTACGGACCCGGCCTCGATGCCGAGAAGGCTTTTGTCAAACGCTTTACCGAAGGCGGCGGGACCATCCTGGAGAGCATTCGGACGCCGCTGCAGAATCCGGACTTCGCGCCCTTCCTGCAGCGGGCGAAGGACGCCAAGCCGGATGCCCTGTTCATTTTCGTTCCTTCGGGACAGGGTACCGCGGTGATGAAGCAGTTCGCCGACCGCGGGCTGGCCGCGGCGGGGATCAAGCTGATCGGCACCGGCGACGTGGTCGACGACGATATTCTCGACGCGATCGGCGCGCCGGCGCTGGGCGTGGTCACATCGTTCCATTATTCGGCGGCGCATCCCTCGCCCGAGAACAAGGCTTACGTCGACGCCTTCATGAAGGCCAATAACGGGATGCGGCCGAACTTCATGTCGGTCGGCGGCTACGACGGCATGCATTTGATCTACGAAGCGGTGAAAAAGACCGGCGGCAGTAGCGACGGCGAGAAGCTGGTCGCCGCCATGAAGGGCATGTCGTGGGTGAGCCCGCGCGGGCCGATGTCGATCGATCCGGCGACGCGCGACGTGATCCAAACGGTCTACATCCGCAAAGTCGAAGTGCAGGATGGCCATTACTGGTCGGTCGAGTTCGACAAGATCGACAACGTCAAGGACCCCGGAGCGTAAGCGGCGTACCTCGGGAGGGAGCGCGTCGTGCTGAGCAACCTGATCGGAGTTCTGTTCGACGGGGTTGCCTACGGGAGCCTCTTGTTCATCATCAGCATCGGCTTGTCCGTAACAATGGGGCTGATGAATTTCGTCAATCTCGCCCACGGTGCGTTCGCGATGGTCGGGGGCTACGCGTGCGTGGTGGTGATGACACGGCTCGGCGTGCCGTTCCTTGCCTCGCTGCCGATCGCTTTCGTCGCCGCGGCAGTGGCGGGCATTGTGCTCGAGCGCACGCTCTACCGCCGGCTCTACCGCGCAACGCATCTCGACCAGGTGCTGTTCTCCATCGGCCTGGTGTTCATGTCGATCGCCGCGACGACGTATTTCTTCGGGCCGCAGCAGCAGCCAGTACAGCTTCCTGAGTTCCTGCGCGGGCAGGTGCACGTGCTCGGGTTGGACCTGGGCGCCTACCGCCTGTTCTTGATTGCGGTGGTCATCGTTATCACGCTGGCGCTCACCTGGTTGATCGAGCGAACCCGGTTTGGCGCAGAAATCCGGGCATCGGTCGACAATCAGCAGGCATCCGCTGGTCTGGGCATCAACGTTTATCGCGTGTTCAGCCTGACCTTCGCCCTGGGTTCCGGGCTGGCGGGTTTGGGTGGTGGCCTGGGCATCGATGTGCTCGGGCTCGACCCAACGTTCCCTCTCAAGTACATGGTGTACTTCCTGCTCGTCGTCGCCGTTGGCGGCGCAGGCACGATCAAAGGTCCGCTGTTCGCGGCACTGATCCTCGGCATCTTCGACGTAGCGGGCAAGTACTACGTCCCGCAGGTCGGCGCATTCGTGATCTACGTGGCGATGGTGGTGATGCTTCTCTTGTTTCCGCACGGCCTTGCTGGAAGGCGATCATGAGCGCAGCGGGGCCAACCCAGGACAACTCAACCGCAGCGATGGCAAGCGTGGGTCGGCTGCCGATGCTGCCGACTCAGCGCTGGGGCAAGCTGGAGATCGCTTTCTGGCTGATTCCGGTGGCCGCGTTCTTCCTGTTCCCGAAGTATCTGACCCTCGGCAGCCAGATCCTGATCACCGCACTTTTCGCTCTCTCGCTCGACCTGATTCTCGGCTACGCGCGAATCATTTCTCTCGGCCAGGCGGCGTTTTTCGGTCTCGGTGCCTATACCGCCGGGCTGCTGGCCAAGTACGGATGGGGCGAGCCGCTCTCGGGGTTGGTGCTGGGAGGAGCGGTGGCCACGATCGCAGGACTCATCACCAGCTTCCTAGTGGTGCGCGGCCAGGACTTGACGCGACTTATGGTGACGTTGGGTATCGGACTCATGCTCTACGAGGTCGCGAATCAGGCGTCGTGGCTTACCGGCGGCGTCGACGGACTCTCCGGCGTCGAGATGAAAAAGCTGTTCGGCGTTTTTTCCTTCGGTCTCGATGGCCGTACCGCCTATCTCTACAGCCTCGGCGTGCTTTTCGTCGTGTTCTGCGTCGTGCGCACGCTGGTGCGCTCGCCCTTCGGGCTTTCACTGCGCGGGATCCGCGAAGGCGAGCGGCGCATGCCGGCCATCGGCGCATCGGTGCCGCGCAAGCTCGTCGCCGTATACACCATCGGTGCCGGCATCGCGGGCGTGGCCGGCGCGCTGCTTGCGCAGACCACGCAATTCGTCGGCATCGATTCGCTGGGCTTTCCCCGCTCGGCCGACCTGATGATCATGCTGGTCCTGGGCGGCACGGGTTATCTCTACGGTGCCCTCATCGGCGCCGCGGTGTTCATGCTGCTGCAGGACTACCTGTCGAATCTCAATCCCGTTTACTGGCAATTCTGGCTTGGGCTCCTGCTGGTGCTCATCGTGCTGTTTGCTCGAGGTGGGCTCATGGGGGCCTTCATCTCCCTACGCAACAAGTTTGCGAAGGCGCGCTCATGAGCGCGGCACTGCGCACCGCGGACCTGTCGAAGGCCTTCGGCGGGTTCAGCGCCAACAGCCATATCAACCTGTCGTTCGAGGCAGGTGCGCGCCACGCGTTGATCGG
>Ga0126381_100006497_pt1 | contig 12927 bp, 11 predicted proteins | sample PanSoiMetPlot_28_FD_96465 | JGI IMG/M metagenome (GOLD analysis project Ga0126381, IMG submission 96465) | Tropical forest soil microbial communities from Panama - MetaG Plot_28 | ecosystem: Environmental > Terrestrial > Soil > Tropical forest > Bulk soil | place: Panama | collected 2016-02-17
CCAGCGCGAATTTCTGGCCATATCGACCGCTCCTTGTAGGTTGGAATTGAAAGATCCACCGGCTCCCGCCGGTGAGATTCTCGGGATCAAATCGTCGCTTCCCTCTTTGGTTGGAATTGAAAGATCCACCGGCTCCCGCCGGTGGGATTTTCAAAATGTGCATGGGACTGTGGAACCTCAACCTGGTTCCGGACGAGGGCGGCGTAGGTGCCGGTGGCGGCCATCAATTCGTCATGCGTGCCTTGCTCGATCACACAGCCCTTGTCGAGGACAAAGATCAGGTCGGCGTTTCGTATGGTGCTAAGCCGGTGAGCGATCACGATCCGAGTGCATGGCAACCGGTTAAGATTTATGTCGACCTCGGATTCCGTCATGACATCGAGATGACTGGTGGCTTCGTCCAGTACGAGAAGGGCCGGCTTTCGGGCGAGGGCCCGGGCTATGGCGAGCCTCTGTTTTTGACCGCCGGACAGAGTTGTGCCCCCCTCCGAAACGAGCGTCTCGTACCCCATCGGCATCCTGGAAATATCCTCATGCACTGAAGCAAGCCGGGCGGCATCGACTACCTGGCCGAACGGCATGCCGGGGTCGCTAATGGCGATGTTGTGCCGGATCGAACCGCTAAACAGGAAGGGATCCTGGAGAACGACGCCGAACTGGCTTCTCAATTGCCTGAAATCGAGGAGTTCGAGGGGAATACCGTCATACGCAATGCATCCGCTGGTCGGCCGGTACAGGCCGAGCAGCAACATCGCCAACGTGCTCTTGCCAGACCCGGTCGGGCCGACCAGCGCGATCTTTTGGCCCGGATCAACTTTCAGAGTTATGCTCGACAGGGCCAGCGGCGCGTTGGCGTCGTACCGAAAGCTGACATTGGTTAGCTCGATGCGGCCTGTGGCGTCGAGCCGTTGTTTATTCATGGTTGCCTGTTGTTCAGGCTCGGCTTCGAGTACATCTCCAATCCGTTCGAGCTGAGCGCCGATCATCTGCAATTGTTGCGCGGTCGAAATCAACGTAGCTATCGGTCCCAGAAAGGAGGCTGCAACGGAATTGATCGCCAGCATGGCACCTAATTGGAGATGGCCGTTAAGCACCTGGATCCCGCCATACCACAAAAGTAAGAGGGGCGACAGGGAACGAAGCGCCGAGACCGCGGTGTCTGTAAGTGTGGACAAGTGAGACCGCTCGATCCCAACGTTAAGCTGCTTGATAAACAGGTTCGACCAGCGGTCAAAAGCCCGGTGCTCGGCGCCTGATGCCTTGAGCATGCCTATTCCCTTCATGGCTTCGATGAGGTAGCTCTGCTCGTCGGCTTTGGTGGCAAGATCGCGCTGTGCGAGGTAACGAAGACGACGCCTGGCGCCAAGGATGATACAAGCCTGGAGAAATGCAAATGCGAGGACAATTAAGCCCACAACCGGCGCAAGTGACAGCAGGAGGGCCAGGTAGCCAAGCACGAATGTTCCATCCAATAGAGCCGACAGCACCTGTGTGGTCAAGACCTCGCGGATCTGTCCGTTGCTGGCGAGGCGCATCAGCAGGTCGCCGCTAGTCCGCTGTTGGAAAAAGCTGTAGGGAAGCATGAGCAGGTGCTCGAAGAAATTCTGCATCAACCGCGAGTCGAGCTTTCCCCTCAGGTAAATCAAGAGCACGCTTCTGAGGTAACTCAAAGTGGCCTGGGACGCTACGAACAGGAGCATACCCGCGCCGAGCGCTGGCATGATTGTCTCGATCCTTGTTGGGAGAACCTGGTCCACCATCACTTTGGTAAACACGGGAAGCATCAGTCCCAGGAGTTGCAGTAGCACTGAGGCGGCAAGAATCTGTGCGAGTCCCGCTCGCACACCGGCGGCCCCGATCATCGACCGGAGATATCTCTTCCAAAGCCTTTCGTTTTCGCCGAGCTTTTGCTTTTCAACCGACACGAGCTCGAATTGGACTCCGGGCTCAAAGGTGACGACAACACCTGTGAACCCAGCCTCGAACTCTTCGAACGTCAATGCGCGGCGACCAGCAGCAGGATCGACTATTAGAACCCTCTTGCTCGACCATGCCTCCAGCACTACGAAGTGATTGAACGTCCAGTGGACGAGAGCCGGCAATGGGACCTCGCTCATAGCGGGCGGCTCGAGCGAATATGCTTTGACACGCAGCCCGAATTCCTGCGCAGCGCGAGCTATCACTCTGGCAGTCAGGCCGTCGCGCCCCGGTGAACACTTGTCCCTGCATTCCGCAACCGATGTTTTGCGTCCGAAGTGCGTGAGGATCATCGCCAGGCAAGCGGCGCCACATTCTGAATCGGTCAGTTGAAATTGGACGGAGATACGCTTCGGTAGCCTGTGGCCTCGGCGGCCCGAGAAAATGATCGAGTTGAAGACCTTGTCGCGAATCATTTGGTTGGTGGAGCGAGCGCGAGAACAGAAGGAATCCTGGAAGGGTCGGCCAGGCGGAGTAATCCGTAACCGATGCCCGCGAGCCCCACAAGAAGCCCGGGCGTCTCTACGCCCTGGGGTACGCCGCAAACACACCCGCTTTTGATTCTTTGAAGAACGCCGGACGATATAGCAGCCGTGTGTGACTGCCACCGCGCATCACCTAGCACCTGGCTTGCAATCAGAACAGGCTCGAGATTGCCAAGGTCGCCGTGGCAGAGCGAGTGATTCATGCCGAATCCGGCCCGGACAGTGGTATCAAGGGCGATCTCGGCGTCAGCCCGGATTCCGGGATCATCGAGCCGTTGCAGGGTCATCAGGCGGGCGAGGGCTATGCCGGGTGCGCCGTGGCACCAGGTCATGGAATATACCGGGCCGGTCGGGGAATATGCCGGGCCAGCCGGGGAGTCTGCTGGCCCGGCTCTGACCGCGCCTGCATCACGCCTGAAGTCCGGCCAGTTTGCAGCCGCGGGAGAAAAGACGCTTCGCTCGTAGGCGACTGCATCAAGCGAAGCCTTTACGAAGCGCTGGTCTCCGGTGAGCGAGGCAATCTCCTGTAAGGCCCAGGCAAAGCCTGCCGCCCCGTGAGAGAAGCCAGTGAGAGGTTTGGTTGCAGGGACAGGCGTCTCCCAGGCAATTCCCATCTCCATCGGGCGAGCTAGACTGATCAGATGGTCGGCGCAATTGGCGGCGAGTTCGCGTGCGGGCGCAAAGCCGGTTGATCGGTAGAAGCCGCACAGGACCGCAATCAGGCCGGCTGATCCGGCAATCACATCGAGGGCGCGGTCCTGCTCGATTTGGGCGCCGACGAATTCGATGAGGCTCTGGGCGCGCGAAATCAGCTCGGGCTCGCCCCACAGAACACCAACATGGGCTAGCGTGTAAATCATTCCGCCCCAGCCAGCGAAGGCGCCGACGTTTTCGCGGATCGCCGCTTTGGGCGCGGAACGCTGGGCAGCATCAACTTGCCTCAAAGCGGATGCGAGAGCTCGCCTGGCCAAGTTGCTATATCGTTCCTGTCCTGTGATGGAGCCCAGGTATGCAAGAAACAAGAGAATGCCGAGCGTTCCGCCGTACAGGTCAAAGGAAAGTGGAAGGAGGCTCCAGCTATTTCCATCCACAAGAACAAGGCCGATCCAGGCGACCTCGTCCTTCTGCTCGATTGCCAGCATTTCGAGCCTGTCGCCGACCAATCTGGCCGCGGCGAGAAAATCATCTGGCGTTGCGACGGAAGGGGTTAAAGAGGCCGCGCCATCCGGCGCAGCACTCCGGTTATGTCCGACGGACATGCTAGCCATCGAGGCTCTGATCATCCAGGTTTGTCGCGAGAGGTCATGGTCGCTGGCCTCATTGAGCCGCTGTTTGACCATAGAGAGGCTCGAGTTTTGAAAGAAGCCGGCAATTCGCTCGCCCGTGCTGGTGCAGATGTCCATTGAGGCCGGGTGAGAGGTGAACACCGGGACATCACCCCTGCGAAGGTCGGCGCTTTCGAAGGGTACCAACTCTGCCATCTTGGGGCGGGCTTCGATGTCCCTCCAAAGCTGATCAAACAGCCGGTCTCTTTCAAATCCCAGCCTTAATACATCGGGATGACAGCTTTCGGAAAGTAGCAAAGCATAGGTACGAGTGGGCCGGAGCACGACGCGGACCTCGTCGCCGGCAAAGGCGGCGATCGATCCGCCGCCGGCGAGTAATTCGCCGCGATGACGAACCATGAGCCTGTAGATCGAAGCGAATCCCTTGAGTAAACAGTCGACAAAATCCTGCGGATTGACTGGGGCGCCGGCGAGGCTGGGGCGGTTATGACTGCCTGGAATCTCAACTTGCTTGCGCACCACCTTCATCTCATCTGTGCCGGCCCCGTCAAATAGGGGCACGAGATGAGGACTTAATTGTCCGGGCTCACCGCCGAGTCCACTGATGTCAATGCCATTCCTGCCATCAGCAGCCCATATTCTTTGTGGGAGCAAACCCACCCTAAGAACTGACCGGGCCATCACGTCCTCGGCAAGGTGGCTTGACAATGGGATTGACAACGGCTCGGAACTGCCAAGTTGTCCCAGGCGAGGGTGGAAAAGAGCCTCCATGTCGACAAGGACAGGGTGCTCACCGGAAGCGATCAGGTTCTCCAGATGAAAATCAGTCGCCTCGAGGAAATACAGGACAGCGAGAAATCCGCCCTGTCGCTCATAAAACCGACGCACTTGATCGAGCGAATCACAGGCATTGGCGCCGATGAATTCCGACCATCCATAGTTACCGCGATCGAGGGCGGCCGGCGCTCGGAAAGGAGGATGGTCGCCCCACCGGTTGAGGGTGGCCAATAGTTGCTTGAAATGAACATCGACCGCGAGTGAATGGGGCTTATAGACCAGTTTCCAAGCATTGCCGAATGTGGCGATCATTACAGAGCGCCCTCCTCTGTGGAGGTCGCCGGCAGCGGCGGAAACATGAGACAGCATGCCCGGGTCTGCGCCTTCATTCAGGCCGGCGCAGATCGCGTTCCAATCGTCAGACAGCCTGGTCAGAAACTCGGTGCTGGTTTCAACCCAGTTGTCGATTGAGGTTACAACCTGGCGAGCGAGGACTGGATATTCACGGAGGATCGACAACATGACGGCCGGATCGGTTAGCAGTTGAAGGAAGCTAAGGTACCTGTCTTGCGAGGTGTCTCCTTGCAAGAGGCCCTGGAGCCTGGCGACATTAAGTTCGAGGACCATCGTTCGCGCGATGACCTTGATAAGCTGCTGAGGGAGCCCCGCAATCATTAGCTGCTCTGCTGTGGCCGCTTGAAACGGGACATAAGGGTGGCGCTGTTCAAGCGCTCTGATATTGGCGCGCAGGGATTCGAGTCCCAACCTGATCAGTGGTTCAAGACCAATGAGAAAACCGAGCTTTTGAAGGCGCTCCGCTCCCGGTCGCTGGCGATCAGTATCGCCGGCGCTTAGCGTGCTTGAGAATGCGACCCCGATTTTTTCCAGCATTCTTTTCAGCCAGGCTGGACTGTCGCTGATTCTGCGTCGCAAGCTGTCCAAGGGTTCCCCGAGCAAACGGCGTAGCTGATGCTCATCAATGGAGTCTGCGGCGAGCCTCCTGTGAAAGACGTCTTGATTGTCGAATGGCTGTAAGGAACGCCAGCGACGAAGCCGCTTTTCAGCAAGATCGTCATCGACTACCGGTGCGAACGCAAAGGCTGCTCGGGCGCCTGCTGGGGGCTGCCTTAGCGAGGCTGCCCTTTCGCCCAAAGTCATGGCGTTGAGCCAAACCGGGTCATCGAGCGCGGATATTTCCATTTTGACACTCCGTCATGGCTAACAGAGAGAAGAAAAAGAGGCGCATGTAACCTTCCAGGTTGAGTGGAGAGCACTACATGCGCCTTAGAGTGGTCCATTGACGGGCCGGCTGCGTGGCCCACGCAACCGGCACTGCCCGGATCAGCTAACCATTATCGGGGCAGATACCTGAACTAAAAATCGAGCGCCGGCCTGATATTGCCGAACCGCACCGGGGCAGCAAGTCCGCGAAGGCAGCGGTCACTGCTGTAGAGGTGTCGGTATGGGACGTGGGCAGACCAGTGCCGGCACTGTGAAGCCGCATTGATCCATGGCTGTGCAAACCTCCGGAATCGATGGAGCGCAGAACGGAAAGTCAAACGTCAGGCTACCGCCAACGACTGAATCGAGGTCTTCGTAGCTGAGAGCAGCCGGGGTGATTTACTTCCTGTCAATATCAGGGCAACATCGGGAACGGGAAAGGCTCAGGGCACATAGGCCCCGGTGCTGTGTACGGACAGATGTCTATGCAGGTGCATACACCAGGGAACGACTGGCAGTCGAAGTCAAAGGTATTGGTGCCGCCAGCCACGGAATCGAGCTCCAAATCGGACAAAGCTATCGACCCAGCGGGATTGTCAGGGAGCATGGCTCGCTGACCATCGCTCAAACTGGAACGGTATTCAGGGTCCCTCCAGGCCCGAACTACGTCAAGTTTCGACATGTGGATACGCTCCTTTCCTATGGACTTGTTAAGGGTTTAAAGCCCAGGGATGCGAGGGCCTCCCATTAAGGGAGGCCAGTATTAACGAATGCGGTTGACGGTGCCTGTTGGACCGCTCACAGAGCGATGGTAAGGCAGATTGCTGCCGCCCATGTCTGGGGACAATAGAAGTCAGACTGGCAGGGGATGAAGTCACCCGTAGGGCATCCGAAGAAAACTTGGGTGCCCCAGATGGGAGGAGTTGCCTCGGTACCGCCCGCGACTGAGTTGAGGTCGAGTTCGGACAAATCAAGTGCTCCGGCGGGATTCTCCGGCATCAATGCGCGTTGATGATCCGTCAGACTCGACCGGTACTCTGCATCCTTCCATGCTCGAATTACATCCAGTTTCGACATTGGTTTGCCTCCTTTCTAAGAGATGTTTTTGGCCGCGAGTTACAGCCCGGCGGGGGTTAAGACCCGGCCGGAGAGGACCTGGCGCGATCGGCCAAAAGGTCGCCAAGATGCCTGATAGCACGCCGATTTCCAGAGCGGCCCGGTCGATGCTGGAAAGCGAAGATGCTGATAGTCACTCTGGCGCTTGCCCCCATCTGATAAGGGTGAGCACCCGACGCGACCCGACCTCAACCAGGGCCTCGCAGCCACCGGGGAAACCGCCGCGGGCATATACGTTGGCTGAGGCCGGGTCTAGCTCCGCGAGCGCGACTACCTTTGAACCGGACACGGTAAGGGCGCTGCTCGCGGTGTTATCTGCAAGAACTTGAATTTGTTGTGGAGACAGAGTCTCGGGATATATAAAGGTGATTCGACCAGTTGGCGCGTCGTGCAGCAGTCCGGGTCTGATCAGCACGCGCTGCCCTATTTGCAACCTGGCGACCTGGTCGGTGGGTACCAGTATTACGACAAGCTTTCTGGCCTGATCCTGTCCGCCAGGCAAGGCAAATGCGGCTACGCCTCTCGCATAAATGGGAACCGATGATGAGAATGCCAGCGAGGCTAGAAGACCCAGCAACCCCAAAAGGGCCCAGAGAAGCATGAATGCCCTGGGCATCGCAGATTTCGGAAACACAGGATCAACTGCGCGCTCTGCATAGCGGCGCATTGCCTGGGGGCGAAAGATCGATTTAGGCGACCTTTGCATGCTTTTACCTGCCAACCGCAAATCCGTAAACACACGAATCCGACGTGTCGGTAAGCCCAAGAAGGGAAGCTGCTCCGCAGCGACGCAAAAGAGATCCGCGCAGCAGGCGCTCATCAATGGAGCACACCAGCGTGCACTGGACCTATCCCGATGTGTTGAGAGAAAGCTGATCCTGGTGGCGCCCCATTCAACGGAAGCACCTATTCGCGTGGCCTGTTCGATCACAACGGCGGATTATGTTCCGCTCGTTTGCATCAATGGACTGATACATGTGCCGGAGTGATTGTGTCGATCTGTCTTATCGGCTCCGGTCTCCTCACCGACTTAAGACGCCAGACACCTGTGCATGTAGCTATCGACGTAAACAAATTCCAATGGGGGCTGCCCATTCGGACCGAGTAAGAACCCCAGCCGATGCGACAGTCGATGCCGGAGCACTCAGGGTCGGGGACGCGTGCAGCCGGCTAGCAGCGGAGAGATTATTCTGGATTGACAATGCTGATGTAGCGGGGCTCAGGTTTGCCATGTTTGATTGCCTGGGCCATGTCGTCGGAAAGGGTGAACCATCCGCTCTTCCAAATAAGCAGAGTCGAGACAATCAGTACAAGAGTGGCGGCGATGCCGCCCTCGGGTCCGTAGTCGCCTCCGGAAATTAACACCGGGGGCCTGTCCCGTCCGGCGAGCACCCCGAGCGTGTCGAAGGTGGAGATTCCGCTGACCGGAAGCCCGAAAATATATACCATTGCCAGATTCCAAGAATAGTGCAGAGCCGTCGAGAACCACAGACTGCGCGTAACCAGGTAAGCGACGCTCAACCATATTCCAGCGACTATCGTGTTGACAGTGGATATGAGGGTTGGATTTGGGTTGCCCAGATGAGCGAAGCCAAAAAACACCGATGTTATAAATATTGCCGCAACCGGCCCGATATTATGAACGAGCGCCTGAAACGCGAATCCACGAAAGACCAGTTCCTCGAAGGCGGCAGCCATTGCAAACACTATAAGCATTCCTGCGAAGGCCCATACCAATTGGTCGCCGCTGTGATGCTGCGACGTGAAGGAGGCGCTTCCGAAAGCAGCTTCAGCGGCGACCGTCAAAGCCAGGGTGACGGCCCCCAGGAGCGATCCGAACAAGAAAAGGCGAAGCCAGCCGCTGTGGCGCTTGAATCCCACTGATGCAAGAGTTCGATGTTCCAGGAAGACGGCACAGAGATAAGTCGCAACAACCGCTGAACACAGGCTGACCGCCGACTCCACCCCGAAGCGAAAGAGGGCATGATCTGGCTGCTCGAGGGCGACCGGCGGCTGAATAGCATTACGGACTGACGGCAGCAACATGCCGGCCAGATAGACCGTTCCGCCAATCAGCAGCGTTGTCACATAGAGGCAGGCGACAAATGCAGCCACGCGCCAACCGCAGCGCAGCTCGCCTTCCCCGTTAATGAATACGTTGCGCAGCCAGTCCTGAACAGAGCCCATGGTCAACAGAGTGCAATCTATCGATCCAGGTTTTTCTCGATCGAACACCGGAGTCGATGCCGAAAATCGGCCCAAGGTACCTGCAGCCGGCGTCGTTGAACGTCCCGCGGGTCAGAAGCTTCTTTCACGAACGGGCAGCCCCTATTTCTGCGCTGAGTAGTCCACCACGCGAGTCGATGTGGACAAACCGACCCGTTCCAGCAAATCGCGGAACCGGGGGTCAGAACGCAAGCTGTTGAGCTCGACGGCGATGCCCAGTCTTGTAAGGTACTCGTCCTTCATCTCGTATCCCTTCTCAAGCCATTTCAGAGCCTCGTCTTTTTCGCCGAGCGCGGTGCAGATGATCGCCAACCCGTAGGGAGGTACATAGCTCTCCTGCATTCTGATTTGCAATTCGTCGATTATCGCGCGAGCCTGATCCCGCTTGCCAGCAACCCCGTAGGCCCAGCCCAATACGGCGACTGCTCTGGTGCTGTTTTCAGACAGGGATACAGCGTCACTCAGCTCGGTGAAAGCCATTTCATACTGACCCATCAAAGTGTAGGCGATTCCAAGGAAGAAATGGCCCCGATAAAACCCAGGGTCGAGTGCAATCACCCGTTTGAGGGCGGAGACCGCCGGGTCGTACTGGCCAGAATTCAAAAGTGGAAGGACCAGGGCGGCGTTAATTGCAGGTGATAGAGGGTCCAGTTCCTGGGCCTTATTGATCTCTTCAGTGGCTTCATCAATACGGCCGCACAGGACCAAGTACTCATGATACCAGTGATGGGCGGTCGCGTAATTGGGACTGAGGTCGATGGAACGCCTGAACCCACTTTCGGCGGCAGCCCAATCCCACTCATAATAAAGGTTGGCATAAGCAAGCGATGCATGGGCTTCGGCCAGCTGGTCGTCGATCTCAAGAGCTCTGATCGCGGCAGCCTTGGCACGCGAGAATGCCTGCCTGGGTTGCAGGACGCCATGCATGCTCAACAGGCTATAGCAATCTGCGAGCCCGGTGTATGCGAGAGCATAAAGAGGATCCTGTTCGATGGCGTTATCGAAATGCTCAATCCCCTTTCTGATTCCGTCTCTGGTCCTTTTGTTCCAGGAATACCGGCCCTTCAGATAGGATTGAAAGGCATTTGGATTGACGGTATAGCGCTTTCTGAGGAGCTCTTTTTCGGCCTGGCTCAACTTGATCTTCAGCGCATCGGCGACCCGTTCGGATACGCGATCTTCAACGGCGAAAACGTCAGTAAAGCTCTCATCGAATTTCTCGGCCCACAGTTCGGATCCGTCACCAACGCTGATCAACTGAACCGTAACCCTGATTCGCTCGCCGGCCAGTCTGATGCTGCCCTCCAAAATGGACTCTACTCCCAGTTCGCGCCCGATAACGTCAGGGGATGACTCCACCGAAACGTATTTGCGGACAGAGATTGTAGGACGAACCGCTACTTGCCTCAGTCCGCCCAGGCGAGTGATGAGGGCATCGGCGATCCCAAGACCAAGGTATTCGTGCTCAGGAGCTGACAGGGGAGACCTGAAGGGCAGCACGGCGAGCGATTTGACCGGCGGCCTTTGGGGTCCTGGCAGAGCGACGGTATCTACGCGGCCGGGCTCTGCCGCCGACACCTTCTTTGTTTCGGCCACGAAGCAGTAACCGCGGCCGGGAACAGTAAGGATATACTTGTGTTCGCTCGGCCTCTCGCCAAGGGCTTTCCTCAACGCATGAATATTGAAGGTCAGATTACCTTCTTCAACAACCGTATCAGGCCAAACGATCCTCAAAAGGTCTTCCTTGACCATCACTTGTCCGGCGTGTTCTACAAGGACAAGCAGAATATCAAAAGCCTTGGGAGTGAGGGGCAAGGACTTACCCTGGCTGGTTAACAATCTTTTACACGAGTCGAGGTGAAAAGCCCCAAACTCGTAGGATGCTTTCTCCGCCATATGCCTTCATATTGTATAACGTTGTCGGCTCAGGTTCTAAGAAATTCTAATCGGCTTAAAGGACTTTTGGCGGCTTTTTCGGGTAATATCAGATTGTCTGAAATGTAAGTGAGACTTTTGAGGCCCTGATTGGTCCAACGAAGGTTGTGTTAACAGTTCCCCCCAGTTTTCGTTCGCAATATATTGTGTAACACTTTCGAAACTCCTTAGGGATTTCAGGGGTGTGGGAGCAACCGAGTTACAACTAGAAGCAAGTGTGACTATTGGATGGTGGGTTAGTTTGGGGACCCTAAGGGGCGACTGAAGCGGGACTGGCAAGGGTTGGGGGAAGTTCCGCGAAGTCGCCCCTAGGTTTTTGTTGTGTCCCTTATAGAGATGTCTTCAGATCCAGCGAATTGAAGCCTGCAAGGCTGCTCGGTCCGCGGAAATGATAAAGACAATAGCGCTTCCGCTCGCGAGTCAAGAGACTGCGGTTTCAGATATGGTGGAGCAGCCCAGAAGGTAACCCCCCCCGTTTGCAGGACCAAGTCATGTCTGATTTCGATTGGAGCGGGATAATTGAGACTGGCGATGCAGAGAGGATATGGAACGCCATTTACTCCCTGGTTCAGGATCACGGGACGAGTCAGATATGCTCGAGCAACCAACCCGAGCACCAGTCCCTGGACGAAATCCATTCAGACATCGCACAAGAAGTCTTTCTCAGGCTAATCACCGGAGACCGATTGACCTATTTTGGGGCCAATGGCTTCACCAGCGCGCAGATAGAGAGCAATTTGATTCTGAACGAGCTCGCCGCAGTTTTGGCTGCGCGAAAGGAATATCTTGCAGCAGAGGCGCCCAAGGATGAACAGCAGGCAGCGGCGCTTTGCCGGCAACCGGTGACCTTCAGAATCTCGCAGGCCAGCAAGCCGATCTGACCAGCCTTAAGAAAGCCTGGTTTACTTTCGGGATAGACTAAGGTATAAAATCAGTGTCCCCAGATTTATAGCGGTTGGGGAATTGTGCATTCAAAGAAGCTTTTCATTCTTGCCGGTTCGGGACTATTCATTCTAGTCATATTATCCGTATCACTGAGTCTGGTTGGGGACTCTCGGTCAGCTACTAACCAATCGCCTGCGAGTCAAGGAGAACCGATCGTTTCTACCGAGTCGAAGGAGCCTGTGGCGCCTCCAGATGCAGGTCTTCCGACAGCAGGGGGAGAGGGGGCCGCTCGCGCCATTGACGAAAACTCCGGCGAGGTGAAGGGATCGCTTCCCTTATTCAGATCAGTAAGCGTGGGCTACCTGCGCGGGGCACAACCTGCTCGTGGTGGACTGGAGCTCCTAGCCAGGCTTGGCGTGAAGACGTTAGTAGACCTTCGCTCGAAGTACGATCGAACTCAAGGCCTGGAAGCGGAGGCGGAACGAGTGGGCCTGCAGTACTACTGGCTGCCGCTGAGCGTCTGGGATCCGCCAGGCGATTCCCAAACGGCGGAGTTCCTCAGCGTTGTCACTGATCAATCCAGAGGTCCAGTATTCGTCTTTTGCACCGACGGAGTCAACAGGACTGGCGAGATGACCGCAATATACAGAATCAGCCACGACGGATGGGAGGTGGACCGGGCAATCAAGGAAATGGATGACGCCGGGTTTTCACCTTATTACTACTCTCTTAGGAACTACGTCTGGTCCTACGCCCGGGGCCGCCAACAGCCCTCGTCACGTCTCAAGGCGGCCGGATAGAAGCTGGCCGAGGTTATTGGAAAATTTTGAGCGGGGCATAACATAGTCGCATCCTGCTTGCTGTGCTGCATTCATCAAATCGACCTGGACATGAGACACGAACCCGATTATGGGAATTGTCTGCAGCACCGCCTTGGATTTGAGCAGTCGAATGGTTGAAATCGGGTCGAGTCCGGCTGAATTAAGATCAATGATGATAAGGCGCGCTCCGCTTTGCTC
>Ga0126381_100006498_pt1 | contig 12927 bp, 13 predicted proteins | sample PanSoiMetPlot_28_FD_96465 | JGI IMG/M metagenome (GOLD analysis project Ga0126381, IMG submission 96465) | Tropical forest soil microbial communities from Panama - MetaG Plot_28 | ecosystem: Environmental > Terrestrial > Soil > Tropical forest > Bulk soil | place: Panama | collected 2016-02-17
AGCTCTCAAGCAGATTAACAAGCTCGCAAGGAGAAGATGAAATAAGCAGATATAATCTGGTCTTCTATCGCCTCAGCAGCAAGAAAACAGATCAACATAGCCTCTTTTTTCCTCCTGCCCAAAAACGCTAGCCGAGCGACCCCAAGGGCTTTCTGCAAAAATAGCCCCTAAAATGTTCCTCAAATGTCTCTTGAAATGAAAGCCGTTATTGTATAGAATTAGGAGAAGATAGCTGGTCTCTCTAGATTTAAAAATGGTATTGAAAAGTACATGAAAAAGGAAAAAAATAAATGAATAGATCATCTTTCAAGAAAAGCTTGCCAGAGACAGAACCACTCTGTTCAGACCAATGGCCAACAGAAGGAGCCCTCAGAAGTTTGTATACCCAGCTCAGTGAGCAGCACACCATCACCTACCATACTTAGCCAAGACATCCTCGGCATATACTTGCTTTTAACGTTGGCCGATGCGATCTGTTGTCCTAACAAGTCTTTAAGGAAACATGGATCGTGCAGAATTTTGCAATAACAGCATAAAGGTATCTGTGATGCTCGTGTTTTGCGACTTCCTCTCGGATGACTGGTGCTTTACTTGCAAGAACTGTTTTTCATTCACTTTTCCTTGTTCGGACAACATGTTTCATCGGCCACACTCTACAGCAAAAATGTGTCGAGTATGTTCTGACCAAGTATGTCACCTACCTCCTTGCAGGAGGAGCTGCTCCATTGCTCCACAGTCGACGACAGGCCAGAGAGCAAAGCCGGAGATGGAAGACAAGAAAAGTTTCCCAAGGCACAGAAGAACTTCCAGTCCTGTGTTAAAGATTTTTTCCTGTCCCATGCCCAGTGGGAGATCTCTGATCAGTAATACCTACCACAAAATCCCTGGTTTTCCTGTGAGAAGCTTTGGTCTAGTACCATGGCGCAAACAACAAAACTGAACGCTGATTGTATCACCTACTGGCCTGTCGGTGCCTTTTTAACGAAAAGATACGATGTACCATATAACTAGCAAACTTGTGCTCAATTGGCAGTGGCAGCTCTCATCTATCAGACAGCTTAGAGCTGCCTGGAGAGCAAATTCTTAAACAGGGTCTCCTGTGATCTGAGCGTGAATATACCATATAACAATAATTATATGGTACGGCGTATCCTACCGTCAGAAAAACACTGACAGGCCGTTAGTACTCAAGGGCCGAGAAATTCATCTCAAACTGTTTAGAACTCCACGGCGAGCGCAGAGTTCTAACCGTTAAGCAAGAGGAGCAACTTGGAATACCAGAAAGAGGAAATTGTATGTTATATGCCCAGAAGTACATACAGAACTAGTACAGATATCATAGAGATAAATATCGAAAAAAGAAATATCACCTGAGAGGTGGGAAGAGCCCGGATGTCATGAGTCGGTATGGAAAGCTTCACAAAAAAGGCATCTCAGAATAAGGCTCTTATAACGAGACATTCCTCTGTTACTCATCCAATATACTGAAATACCTTCCTTGTTGATAATCTGTCTCTAAAATGTTCCTGTATTGTCTCTTGAAACTCAGACATGCATTAAGTAAAATGGAGAAGGATGACGTATTCTTATCGATTGAAAAAAAGTGTCTAAATTGCATTTAAAAAAGGAAAAGTCCTATATGAGTACACTCCCTTTGGGAAAAACCATTCAAATTACCCATTCGATGACTTTCCATTGGCAACTTCAACAGACCATTCTGGACAAGGTTGACTCTCTTGAGCAAGAGATCTTACAGACTCCCGGGCAGACAAAAGACCCCTTGGAAACTCTCAAAAGGACCTAGCGCCGAGATACGCGGAAAACAGGACATAGGGGAAACAAGCAGAAGGAGTATTATCTAGCATTTCCATTTCCTACTCGATGGCTGCTTGAATGCTAGAACCTTAGCAGACATGGTAAAGCCTCGATCTTGAGAGCTTTAGCAGACGAAAAAGCCCTGTTTCAACTCGCTTTTCATCCGCTAAGGGAAGTTAGCAGTAGTATCTCTGCTCAAGAATGAGATAGAAAGTGAAATAGACGCTATTACATCTCATACCTATGTCCTAATTTTGCATGTATCTCGGCGCTAGGTCTAATTAAGATTTATCTTAATCAACTAAAAAACAAAAAGGGGATTTGAGACCAATACCTTTCCACGAAAACTCAGACATTGGGATAGTACTATATAACGTTTTTAACCTTTTTATGGATTTTTAGTGTATTACTCATTTTGTTTGTTTTGATATAAAAGTTCTAAATACTTTATAAAAAGGAGAAATGCTATGACAGGCCTACCATCAAGAGGATTTGACCAGAGCAAGCCAAACGAATCACAAGAACTAAGTCCTAAGGATAATTCAAAGCTAACAAAGTTTCAGAGACAATTGATATCAGGAAATGGAAATGTAGGAAATGATAGCCAGTATATTGTTAACCATAATAGTGAGGCGATAAATAAAGAAGTTACCGATACTACAAAACGATTAAAGGAAATAGCTATAAATACAGGGAAAACGAATCCAAAACTCAGTGAAATACTGGATATCTTTGACCCATTAAAAAATAATAACGAACAAATAACATCTGAAAGTAATAATGAAGTATCAGATAATTATCAAGTACATTCCTCTATCAAAAATGACAATTCTAGCGATACCAGCAAAATAGAGGAAAAAGAAGAAATAAATATATTATCTCAAGAATCTGATAGTAATTTACCGTTGAATAATGAAAAAGCCAATATAACGGATGATAACAATGCCAATGCACGTGTGCTAGATCAACTGCATGAGAATTATATGAATGGCAAGATTTCACTTCATGGGATGATTCCCATCAGGGAGTCATTCAGATCACAAGATAATCAAAGTGAAATACAGTCATTAAACTATAATGATCTTTATAAAAGAGGGGAGAACTTACAGAGTTGGCGCGTTTCAAAGGATGTTCTTAATAATGAAGGAATAACATTTGTGGAAGAGGCTATAACATATGCAGATGCTAAAGGCTTCAAAAGTCCAATAACAAAGGAAGAACTTAAAAAGGAAATTGAAAGATATTCAAATCCTATTTCTGAAGCAAATGCAAGAAACTCTGCTGGACTTGCAAGTATCATGTACGAATTTATACATCAGAGGGATTCTACACTCCAGCTTGAACATTGGCCTCAAAACCGATCTAAGAGGTACTCAGATACTTTTTTTGCTATTAAGTCAGGGAAGGGATTCCTTGGTAAATCTACTGAAAAACTAGCTATGGCCCGCAAAAGGTTAGAGACATCTCCACTTGAAGCTAGGAAACAAATAAATAAACTGAACAATGATTATAAGAATAACAAAATTTCACTTGATGAGATGATACCCATCAGGGAGTTATTCAGATCAATAGCTAATCAAAGTGAAATGACATTAAATTTTGATAATCTTTATGAAAGAGGGAAGAACTTGGTAAATAAGCAAAATCCATACCCTATTCTTATGAATGAAGGATTTAAGTTTGCAGAAGAAGCTATAGCATATGCAGATGCTAAGGGATTAGAAAGTCCAATAACAAAGGAAGAACTTGAAAAGGAGCGTGATAGACCCAAAACTTCAGAGTCAGCAGCAGAAGACTTTATTAAATTTGCAAGTGTTATGTACGAATTTATACATCAGAGAGATTCTGCATTCCAGCTTGAACATTGGCCTCAAAACCGATCTAGGTATGCACCTACTATTTTTAGCTTGCAAGGGGGGTTCCTTGTTGAAGCTACTGAAAAAATAACTACGGCCCGCAAAGCTTTAGAAGGAACCAGTGGTAATTGAGGTATCCTTAAGAAAGTGTTTGTCAGTGTGTATGCTTGCGAAAACTGCCGCCGTTCGCAGAGAGCCACAAAAAGGGGGTATAATCAGCAGTTATATCCATCGGTCATCCAAATCCAGAGAGAGGTATTCTCGGGCTTCTCAGCGCGAAGCAGAGGCATTCTGGAAAAAGAACCTGACCAGAGCCGGAGCGGTCGAGAACAGAGACCCCGTATGGGGTCGATATGCAGCCAAAGCGTGGAGCAGCTACTGAAAACAGGGAACCAGCAAAATTTCAGTAGCCAAAGCGTGGAGCAGCTACTGAAAGCAGAGGGCCAAAGAGATTTCAGTAGCCAAAGGACCGAATAGCTTCTGAAACAGAAAGGGCACGGAAGGCAGCTCACAAGCGAGTCTAGAGGGAGAAGATCGAGGAGTATGCAGCTCTTGACGAGGAAGTTGCACAAAGCAAACAAGCAGTGATGTAAAAAGCGTGGCACCTGAGAGTAAAGTGTGCCACGCCTTATGCAAGACCATCTGAAAACCATCCCTGACAAAATACAGCTGAGATTCTGTCTCAGTAGGCGTACGCAGCCAAAGAGCTGCACAGCTGCTGAAAACGGAGGACCAAAAAGATCTCAGTAGCTGAGGGGCCGGGTAGCTACTGAAAAGAGGAGGGAGCAGAGAGAACTCAATAGCCAAAGCGCCGAGCAGCTGCTGAAAACAGCAGATCAAAGAGATTTCAGCAGTCAGAGGACCCAATAGCTACTGAAATGAGAAGACCAGAGCAATTTCAGTAGCCAAAGGACCAAACAGCTACTGAAAATAGCAGATCAAAGAGATTTCAGCAGCCGAAGGACGAGGCAGCTGCTGAAGAAAGCGATCTCAGTAGCTACAGCTACTGAACAGAAAGAGCAACTGAAAGCAGTCCACAAGCGGCTTTATGCAGAAGAAACAGCGTATATGAAGCTGAAAGCGAGGGAGCTACTGAAATGCGAGACCCAACAACAATGTATTTTGAGCGGTGGGGTTTACTTGCGCCACCGCCTGAAAAAGCGAGTTTTGAAAAAGACCTGCCTGCTCTGCTTTCCCCACAGAGATACTATAACACAACTACGAGAGGCGTACCAGCGCAGGCGTTCAGGCGTTCGGGCGTGCAAGAAACAAAGCAAGCATCAAAGTTGTCCCCTTTGTCCGCTGGCTTTTGAGGCTATCATCAAGTACACTTGAGAGTGGTTACTCATTGTTGTTTGATTTAAAAGAGATGTTCTTATTACTTTATAAAAAAGGAAAAATTTATTATGTCAGGACCAAATGACAATAGCTTTAACAAATATATTCAACAAAACCAAGAGGGAGACAAAAAAACTAACCAGCAGACTCAGTCAGGACCTGGATGGACTGTAGAACAGCATCGTAAGGATATGCAACGGTATACAAATGACTATCGAATGAATGAAGCTATAAATGCAGGATGGAGACCAGACAAGCACCAGAATTCATACCAACAAACACAAGATAGCTCATTGTCTAATAACGATCTCTCCAAGATGTCTACAGAAAAATCACCGCAAACAATAGATCAAGTATTTAGGACTACAGCAGCAAACTTGAGCATAACCGAGCAATACAATTTACAGATGCAAAAAGATAACTCATCCTCAAGCAGGGATGATTTTTATATGAATATAGAGCATACACAAGATATGTATCAAATATATGAAGATACAATACAAGGACAGCAGGAATCATGGCAACAATATGATATATTATCTTCAAGCGGTGATAACTCTAATATAACTATAGAGCAACAACAAGTGATATATCAAACAAATAAAGATATAATACAAGGACGGGAACAATATCAACAGAGTTTTATACAACAACAAGATATCCTGTCTTCAAGCGGAGAAGCAAGTAAAGATGTAAAAGATATACAAAAAGCTGCAGACGAAATACTCTATATCATCAATAATATGAAATTACAAATGCAATCTCGGAATAAAGATATGACGATGCTAGAAAAAATAGTCCAAGCAAGATTGGAACAATCTAACGGTACAAATTCAGAAATTTATGCAACAGAACAATTTCAGGAAGGTTATAAAAATTTGATGAAAAGCGTCGAAAGCTTACACAATACTCGAAAGAATTTTGTTGATGAACAAGGCATAGAATATATACCTATCGACAAAGGAGCCCTTAAAAACCATAACTCTATACGAGACGGAGACACATTAATAAACATTAGTGATCTCTATATACTAAAGGGAAATCAAACCAACTTGAACCCGAAAAATGGGGTAAGTGGCGAGATATACCTTACGAATGAAAAAACTGGTGATTCAGTAAAACTTCCACCACTCAAGTGGCTACATAAACTTGGATGGAATAAACAAGTGCAAGACATTATAGGGGGGGCAAAACCTAATCAGGTACTAGCAATGGTACAATATGGACAAAGCTTTAAAGGCTGGGATGTGAAAATAATAAAGTGAGGTTAGTACCATCACTCCCCTTTCAACCATAGCTAATGCCGATTAGTTGTACACATCTCAACCATCACACAGCACACAAGAGGTATCCAACACCGCACAGCGTACAACCCCTACGGGTAGTGCAAGATAAAGCACATCCAAAGTTTGCGTCATTCTTGTGCAAATATCTCATGAATGAGCCCCTGAAGCGCACTACCATTGTGCAAAGTGTGTGTATTGCTAGAAACGAATACACAAGGATGGTGCAAAGAAATACACGAAAACTCATCGCATCATTTTGCCATCTATACTGCATTTCCTGCTATAGGAAGCTACAGCCTATTTTCTATTCAATCATTCCTAAGCTATATTTGCCTTCTATTCTCAAAATGCCACTCATCTGTCCACAAGATGTCTTCGAAGCCAATGCAAGCGAGCAGTACAAAGACGGATTATCTCACCTCTTTGCACTGCTTGGCTTGTACATACCTTGTGGGTAACTTGAACATTTGTCCACACTATGTCCCTACGGTTTTGCAAAGTGCTGGTTCTTCTCCACCATGATCATCAGCATTTGGCGAAGGATCGGGATCCCTTGACGAAGTTCTCTTTGCATAGCGGGTAAAGATCCGCGAACCTTATATTCCTCTCATCTTTTGGTTCACCAAATGGTCATAACGATCCTGTTGATCTTCGCATTTTGGACTATTGGCTCCGTGTTGGTCCATACATTTATCATATGTTTTTTGTGTATGGTTTAAGCAATTTTGCACGAAATTTTTATTATGTGGGATATTCGCACACGGGTGAATATTCCTATTGAATGGATCATCTGCCATAGCGGTAGGCAGTCCTACGTAAAAAACGGTCATCATCCCAAAGAAAAGCAGCAGAGCAAGGAGTGGTGCCGTCCGCGTCACTAATCGTACTATCCTTGACATAGAATTTTCCATTTCTGCATGGTATTGCACATGCTCTCTCTTTAATGGCTCTGGCAAGTATTAACCATGGCTACCAGATAGAAGGCCTCAGTAGGCCTATCGGTGCCTTTTTGACATTATCTCGACTTGATGGCACAAAACGAGTCAGAAAGATAACTTACGCAACAGAGAAATGTTCTACAACAGAAATGATGTAGCGTATAACGTCGCTTGTAGTGCAAAACGAATGTCATGGAAACATTGAAACGTTAACGTTTAGGACGTATCAAAATCATACGTTGTAGACGTTCTGGTCACAGCGAAAAGCGCGTCGAGAGAATTCACGAAAAGACACCGACGTACCAGATAACTAGCACAGCCTGATACCAGCCAAACACATTTAGAGAAGCCTTACCTTCGCGACCAATCTATGATGGCCTATCGCGTGAGGATTCTCTATTTTCTTTCACTCGTCTCTATTTTAACTTTTTAATCTCAAGGAATATTCAATAAAAGTTCAAAATTCTCTCTTACTTTTCTACTCTATTTACTCAAAATGTCACTCATCTGCCCACAAGATGTCTTCCGCTAGAATACAGGGCAAGTAAGCAGCCTTTGACATCTTGTCCTACCTCGTGTCACTGTGCTGCTTTCCTCCCTGGGTCACTGAGCGAGGAAAGGCCAAAAGCTCGGCGACTGAGCTCTCCACATCACCAACTTGCCCGTGCTAGCGAGTCGGAGACGAAGCCCGTATTTCGGATCCCCAAACGGGGTTTTTCAGTGAAACCATGTCCCCGAGCATTCGTGCGTGTTCCCTGCTTTCGTTCACCCCCAGCTGTTTTTGAAGGATATGTGTAGTTGGTGGTCCCCAACGTTTCTACATGCCCTCAACGGTTCACAGTCTTCACCCGAATACGCGAGAGATACCTGTCGATAGCTCCCAATAGTGCGTCGATATCCGAGGCTATTTCCCAGAGGGTATTGGGAAAGGAAAAGGCTGGTTTTTGCGCTCCAAAACCAGCTGATTGGTCAGTCGAATCGGCGAGGGAAAAAGCCACGAAACAGGCAGATCAAAAAGCCTCTCATAGACCTATCGATGTATCTCTTAAGAGAGCCACTAGAGGGAGTCGGCAGCGCACAACCCAGACCATTTGGATAGGGAAAGAACCCCTGGCAAAAACCTCAAAGACCTCGTCAAAAGCTTTGGAAAAAGATCGTTGGAACACAAGGATATCCGACGGAGAGAAGCCTTTTAATTCGACACGGAAAGACCCTTGAAAAGCCTTTCAAAAGCAAAGGAAAACGCGAGTCATGAGCAGATGGAAAAAGCCTTTTTGAGAGGTTAAGAACGCGAAGAAAACATGGTTCCTTTGTTTCCTTTTTTAAGGGAGAGGTGGAAGTATCACTGACTAATCACTTTCTGCTAATTGACGATACTGCTCCTACAATACATCGGAAATGCCTTTTTTCTCTCTTGTCTGCACATGAGAAGCTCTAGGCAAAAAGAGAAGAAACATCCGTCCCTTATCGGCGAGTCGTCTAGTACTTTAGGTTCCTTGATTCCGACCAAAATCGGCGAGGGCAGGATACATGGAAATCCGTTATTGTTATTATATACAGATAAAAAGTATAGTATTCATAAAATGAGATGATATTTGAAAAAGAAGGGAATAATTGCTTCTGCCAGAGAGGAAGATGCGCGATCCAGACGGCTGAGAAACGAGGAGCCACAGGAGAGATTTTTTCCATCTCTGTCTAGACAGCATGTCCAAGTGGAGCAGCAGCCTGCAGACTGGACGGGGAAAACCACATTCCCTCATCCATACAAGAGTAGATGGTCTACCCGTAATCCGTTGAGAAGATCTTCTCAATCCTCAAGATTAGCGACTTGCTTTTAGATGAGCACGACTTCCACCACTACTCCTAATAGCAGAAGACTAACCACACACTATACAATAAATATTACTGTATACACGCATGCATGCGTACTTAGTAGCATGCGTATTCTAAGAATATGGAGAATTGAATGGTGTATCCAAAAAAGTCGACGAGAGTATGGATATTCCTAATCAGAAAAGGCGGGAGCGGCAAAACCACGTCAGCAGTGAACTTTGCAGCATTACTTACCTGCCTATTCAATCGCAGAGTTCGGATTATTGATCTGGATCCACAAGGAAATACCACTACTCATTTTGGTATCAATCCCCAGACGCTTACCTCATCTGTGAATACATTATTTACAGAAATTGGTGCTGATCCTCATTCTGTTATACAGCCCGTTTCATTCACCGTTAACGGACAAGGATATCAAATTGACATCATCCCAGCAAAACGAGATCTCGATGATACTGACCTGAGCATGAAGGCCACACAAGTAGGACTACTCAAGCCTATTATTGATGCTTTAGCTGAGGACTGTGATGATATTGTCATCGATACAAGGCCAACACGTAGTATGCTCACGATTAGTGCTCTTGTTCCTGCTACTCACGCAATCATTCCAATGGAGGCAGGCGTCTTTGCTCTTGATGCCCTCAAAGACACCCAGGATGATATCAACAATGTGAAAAAAGGACTCAATCCCAGTCTAAAATTAGTAGGGATTCTACCAACACGGGTACGCGAAAATACGAATCTTTCCAGGGTAATTCTAGGGGAAGCAGCAAAACAATATAACCATTTATTTATCCGCTACCAAGAGCAAGGTGGATCTCGATTACTATTGATCCATGACAGTGTGCGACTGGGAGAAGCACCTGCCTATGGTATTCCTGGTATAGCCTATGATCCGAAGAGTCCAGCAGTACTTGATTATATCAGATTAACAGAGGTACTTCATGCCCAAGAAACCTGATCTCAGCAAAGCATTCGGCGAGCGTTTTAAGACCGAAGAGAAAGTGGATGTACAGAATCCTCTCACTGTAGCAGCAGCCTCTCTCAATGAAAATACAGACCTGAAAGAAAGCAAGCAGGAGAGTACAAATGTACGCATGCAAGCACGCATGAAGGATAACATACAAGCAAGCACGTCTGAAGACATAAATAAAAATACAGACCTAAAAGAAAGTAAGCAGGAAAGTACAGATGCACGCATGCAAGCACGCATGAAGGATAACGTACAAGCAAGCACACCTGAAGACAAGCATGTTAACGTACATGTAAATTCACCAGAATGTAAGCAGACACGTAAGCAAGAGCGTATACAAGCCTCTGAGCAAGCATATATAGGCAAAGGAGTAGAGATAGATATGCTCTATGATCAAATTCAGCAAAAGAAGCATCTTTCTAATGGATCATTCCGGTACCGGGCTGACGAATTAGAAAAACTTGATGCGATCTTCAAAGAGCTAGAAGAAAAAAAACCAGGCAGGATAAGCAAGAATGATATAGCTCGTATGGCACTCATTGCCTTCTATGAAGATTACGAGAAAAATGGAGATGAGAGTGTGCTAGCACAAGTATTTAAGCGTATGTAAGCGTGCATGCCTACATATACTTATCTGCTTTATGGAAGGCAGAAACGAATGTATGCTATTTCCTAGCACTTCATTATCTAGCAGATATTCCAACACCGGCACGAATTTTTTCTCCCTCTTGCACCTCTTGACATGTTACCCTCTATTAGTTACAATAAGAAATGTTACCCTCTATCGTAGAGAAAGTGAGCCTTTATGTTGACCATGACAGAGGAAGAAGCACGCGCCATTATGAAAGCCCATGGATGGACTTACAAAGAGCGCAGCCCAAGACACGTAGCAAAGTATATCTATGCACAGCGTGGACAAAAGTATAAGAAACTGGAACGGTACATCTGCCCACTTTCAAAGCTTGAGGGCTTGACCGAGGAGGAGCTACTAGCAAAACTTGCTCCTAAATCTGATCCAACTCTGTAGAGTATTTGAGGCGCGAGCCGTGAGTATTGGCACTACCCACGACCCGCTAACCAAGACGAGCGAGATTAAACACCCAGCGCCCGTGCGAGGCATAGAGCTATTATATTGCTTTTATGCAAGAACGGGCCTAGCACAGCCACATAAGGAGGCTAGGCATCCCATGACAACATCGATAACTCACCAGCAGTCTGAAATCCAGAATCCGGCAACCCGTCATTTTGTCATCCTTCCCACGCATCATGAAGATGTTCTTCGCTTGAAAGACAAACTTCTTGCATTTCAGAACCACGGATGGAAAGTGCGAGATTTTGGAGCGTTTGGAGCGTTCGACTGCGGTTTTCTCGTAATAGAGATCCATGACTTAGAAGAATATCATGCATTTAAGAGAGACATGTGTAGTCTTCTCGAACAAGGTCTCAAATATGTCTATCCTGAACATATCGTTTGTTGGCTCTAACGCCGAGAGAGACTAAGGTAGCCAAATACCCCTTCAATGCGATAGGATAGAACTCAACAAGAGACAGACCAGACCAGACCAAACAGCAACGAGAGGTGACTCTCTCACAGCCAGCTTGAGAACTGGCAAGAGAAAAAAGAAAGATTGAGGGCATAAGAAAGCGGCCCAAACTTACAACCCGGGCCGCTAACTTATCCATCTCATACCAAGAAATGGAGGAAATCATTACACTTATGAGTAGTATAACATCTGAGAAAAATTCTGTACAGCCAACCCAGTCACCAGTTGACCAAGTGAATAAGATACATGAGACAGAAAAAGTTCATATAGCCAATGATACTATATACGATGAAATAAGAAATGATAGGAAGCAAAATGAGCAGAGTGAAAGCAGGCAGAGTGGAGCCGAGCATCCCAAGGAAGAGACAAGCAGAGCGGAGCAGGGTGGAAGCAAGACGAGCCCAAGGGAGAGCGCGAACAAATACAAGTATGCGATCTTTGCCGACTGGGCAGGAGAGCGGTACTTGAACTGGATCATCAAGCAGATCCTACCGTATGCGCTGTGGCGGACCTGGTGGGCAGCGGTGAGTCACCAAGCCGCCGGCAATGTGTGCTATGTGGGAGCAGCAGCCATCGCGCGGCAAGAGAAGGTGGGAGAGCGCAAAGTGGAGATTGACTTCCAGGAACTGGAAGCACGAGTCCTCATGGAGCGATATCGGCAAAAGCACCAGTGGCCCCAGGCAGATGGAACCATTAAATATGGGACAGTCACAGTGAAGGACTTTAGCCGACTCTATGATCTGGCCTATGAATATCATTTGTGGATCAATTCCCCCGAGTATGTGGAAGCCGAATGGGACAATGCCGAAGATATCAAGAAGAATCCCCGTCTCACCCTCAAACTGATGCGCTTTGACGACTACCGCCATATTCTGACCTGCCAGAAGCCCGGACCCAAAGGCAAGCGCACCCCTCTGCAAGAGGTCTATCATTGTCAGCTATCGGAAGAGGACCTGGGAGGGCAGCAAACTAGAACAGATGACCCAACAAAGGTGAATCTTTATTTAGATCCGTCGGAAAATACTGCGACCCCATATCGAGAATCGAATAATAAAGAGAGTTATCTTACTAAAGAGAATTCGACTTCGAAAGAGGACCTGAAAGAAGGGATTTTTGGAGATGTAGTACGCGAGGCTATACGAAACGAGCAACAGGACGAAAAATTTGAAGTGGAGACGATAGAGCGAGTAGAGAACAAAATCGAAGAAAAACAACTGAAGCGAGAAGAAGTGAGAAGAAGCGAGATAAGTCGAGAACAATCGAACATCGTCGAAACCCAACGGAAAGAAGAAATGGGCGGCGAAACTACAAAAGATGCAGAAGAGTATACTGTGGAAGAATTGA
>Ga0126381_100006499_pt1 | contig 12926 bp, 12 predicted proteins | sample PanSoiMetPlot_28_FD_96465 | JGI IMG/M metagenome (GOLD analysis project Ga0126381, IMG submission 96465) | Tropical forest soil microbial communities from Panama - MetaG Plot_28 | ecosystem: Environmental > Terrestrial > Soil > Tropical forest > Bulk soil | place: Panama | collected 2016-02-17
CAGGAGCGGGGACACTTCAACGGTGGCATCGCTCCCCACGACTCAGGCAAGACCGGGGATCAGCTCACGGCCTGCGCGGAACTCGATCGTCGAGCCCACGAAGTCGTCGCCCACGGGCTCGAAGCGGCCGCCCGGATGGGCGGCGAAAAAGGTTTCCACCACTGCGGTGAAGGATCGGCGATTTGCCTTCCGTCCGAAGCCGTGGCCTTCGTCGGAGTAGGAGATGTAGGTGACGGGAATGCGCCGGGCCTGCATCGCCGCCACGATCTGCTCCGACTCCGACGGCTTCACCCGTACGTCGTTGGCTCCCTGGGCGATGAGCAGCGGCCGGACGATGCGATCGACACGGCTGAGGGGCGAGCGCGCCTCGAGGAAGCAAACGGCCCGCCTCGTTGGTGTAGTCGCCCATGCGCACCTTCCAGACCGCCTGCCACGGCTTCCAGTACGGTGGCACGGTGTTCGTTCATGAGGGTGACCAGATTCGAGATGCCGAAGAGGTCGACGGCGCACGGGAACTTCTCCGGCGTGAAGGTGACGCCGACCAGTGCGGAGTAGCCGCCGTAGCTGCCGCCGTAGATGTCGTCGGCCACCCCCTGAGCGATGGCCCAGTCTACTCCGTCGATGAGATCGTCGTGCATCCTGCCCATTCGAGATTGGCGGCGTTGACGAACGCCTTGCCGAGGCCGGTCGAGCCTCGGAAGTTGACGCTCAGGACCGCGTAGCCACGGTGGGCGAGCCACTGATGCGTCGAGGACAGCGCCCAGATGTCACGCGCCCATGGTCCGCCGTGGACGAGCAAGAGCATCGGCGAGGGCACGCTCTTGATCGCGCCGCGCGGTCGCGAGAGATAGGACACGAGCGGCAGCCCGTCGCGGGCCCGGATCACCACGGGCTCCATGGGCACCAGGGGCGCGCGATTCAGGGCGGCCCGGTTGCCGAACAGGAAGCGGGCCGTCCTCCCGGCCCGGTCGTAATGGAAGTACTGGCCCGGGACGGCGTCGCGCTCGTAGTAGAGGAGCCAGTGCCGATTGTCGTCGGAGACGCTCGTGATGGAGAGATCACCGGGAGACAGCTTGGCGAGGTAGGCGAAGTCGGGCGCACAGGCAGGGTCGATCGCCCGCCAGCGCCTGCGAGCGAAGACGGATGCGGCGGCGAGTGGGCGATAGGTCCGGGCGCCAGGAGGACCTCGGCCATGTCCGCTCGTTCATCGTGGGCGAGCACCTGCCGCGACCCTCTCCTCAGATCCTCGGCGACGATGGCGGCGGTGTCCCGGCCGCGGGAATCCATCCAGTAGATCGCTGAACTCGATGCCGCGCGTCGACATCGCATCGGCCATGTCGATCCGGACGAAGACCTCCCACTCCACTCCTGGCCCGCGCTGCAGGTACTCCGTCGCGCCGTCGTCGCTCTGGCGGATCCCGTAGCGAACGCGGATTTGCGGATCGGTGAACATCGACGCAAAGCGATCGTTGGTCTCAAGCAGGATCGCCTGCCCCGTCACCACGTTCACGCGGAAGATATCCGAGTAGCGCGGGTCACGCTGATTATGAGCGATCAACAGCTCGTCCGGGAAATGATGCGACGTCTGCTGCACGTACGCCTTGACCCGTGGGCCGGGACTGAGAGCGAGAATCTCCCCGGCGTCGACATCGACGCGATGCGCCTGCCAGTTCTCGTCACCGCCCTGGTCGGGGAAGAACACGACGTAACGGTTATTGGGGAGCCATACGATCCAGGGACCCAGATCGCGATCGCTGACCCGGGTCAAGGAGCGTGCCTTGGCCGGATGGCGTACGCCGGCCACCCACAGGTTGAGCACGCCGGCAATCGGAGCCAGGAAGGCGATGCGTCGGCCATCGGGGCTCAGCCGTACGATCGATCGGTCAGCGCCCCCGAACAGGACATGACGCGGAATCAATCCCACGGTGGATTGGCGAGTCGAGGAGGCCGCTCGAGTGCTCGACAGGCCGCCCGCGCGGGCGAAGCCACGCCGGAGCAGCTGGCCCGCGCTCGCGGCGGCGGAAAAAAGCAGCGCCCGACGGCTGAAGCGAAGACCTTTCATGGCCACGGCTCCTGGCGAGCTCGACGCGCCTGCTCTTTCGAATCTTCTCGCGAGGCCTCGGACGGCTACCAGCAAGCGGAGCGACGCGTCGAAATTTGCCGTCAGCGCGACGACAGCTGGGCGCCGGACGAGCCAAATGGTACCGGGGACGGTACCAGGGTCAAGGAGCTGGCCGTCGCTACACGGCGGATGCTCCACCCCAGCGGCGCTGGCGCCCAGTTTCCTAAGTTGAAACTCCGGTGAATGCGGTTATCATGTGGAGGTCCATGACACGCACGGGCCGAGAGTGGTTCTGCAGTGAGCGGGTGGTGGCCGCTGCATTTCTGGGCGCCCTGGTCGGTATCTGGGTGCCTATGCCCGCAGCGGCGGAAGGCGACAAGCCTGCTTCGCCCCCCACGATCTTCGAGCTGACGAAGCCCCAGGTTCCCTCCGCGATCAAGGGCATGTCCGACTCGGTCCGGGAAAGCCTCCTGACCCCGCCGCCGCCGCCCGTCCAGGAGTGGGTCCTCCAGCCGGACGGCAGCATGAAGAACACGCGTACGGGCGTCACGATCGCCCTCCGGAACGTCTGCGCGCCCGGCGACATGGAGCATGAGGCCGCCCTCGCCGCGTTCAAGCGGTCCCAGGCCCGCAAGAACCGCTGAGCTTCCGCCCACACCTGGCGCCTTCGAGTCGATAGGCGCCGACCCTTCTTCCCCTCCTCGATCGCTTCGGTGGTAGGATCGCGCGGTGACTGCCTCGTCTGCGCGCGCCTCCGCCGCCGCGCCCCGATTCTCTGCGCTCCATGTGCCCGACTACCGCCGCTATTTCGCCTGGAGCCTGATCGCGATGACGGCGGACAACATCGAGCACGTCATCAGCTATTGGGTCATCTTCCAGGCGTTCCACTCCCCTGCCCTCGCGGGCTTCGCCGTCATCAGCCACTGGGTGCCGTTCCTGCTCTTTTCCGTCTACGCGGGTGCGCTCGCGGACCGCCACGACTGCCGGAAGCTCGTCCAGGCTGGGCAGATCCTCTTCATGGTGGCCTCGCTGTCCTGGGGACTCTTGTTCCTGACCGGCGCGCTGCGCATGTGGCACGCCGTCGTCATCCTGTTGATCCATGGCGCGGCGGGCGTCACGGGCGCCCCGGCCACCCAGCTCATCATCCACGACATGGTCGGCGGGACGGAGCTCCAGAGCGCGATCCGCCTGAACGCTACTGCCCGTTACCTGGCGATTCTGCTCGGTCCGGCCGTGGGCGGCGGGCTCATGCTGCTCCTCGGTCCCGCGTGGGGCCTGCTCACGAACGTCGTCATCTACCTGCCCTTCTCGGTGTTCCTGTGGCGGATTCCCTACACCGGGCACCTGCGCGACGCGGGGCATGCGCGTTCCGCCTCGCGCCCACGCCTTCGCGACATGCTCCGCGTCCTGGGAGAGGTGCGCGGGGATCGGCGGATCACCGTCATGATCCTCCTCGGCGGGATCACATCGTTCTTCGTGGGCAACGCCTTCCAGGCCCAGATGCCCGAGTACGCCCATCACCTGGGAACCGACGAGGCGGGGGGTTGGTACAGCCTGCTCCTCGCTGCCAATGCGGCGGGAGCGGTGCTCGGCACCGTGCTGCTCGAGAGCACGAATCTCCTGCACCCCAGCCCGCGAGCCGCCATCGTGTGCGCGGGCATCTGGGCGCTGGCCATCGGTCTGTTCCCCGCCGCACCCAGCTACACGAGCGCCCTCGCGCTCCTCGTGGTGGCCGGCATCTTCAACCTCGCCTTCTCCTCGATGGCCCAGACCCTGGTGCAGCTCCTCGCCCCCGCGCGCGTCCGCGGCAGGGTGGTGGGCCTCTTCAACACCGCCGCCCTCGGTCTCCGCGCGGGCAGCGGGCTCACGGTAGGCTTGGTGGGAGCGCTCATCGGCGTGCAGCGGTCGCTCATGCTCAGTTCGGCCGTGGTCGTGGCGAGCGCCGTCGTTCTGGTCACCTGGGAGCTCGAGCCGATCACCGTCCCCGCGGACAACGAGGCGACAGCATCGGGGGACGTCACTCCCTCGAGCGACGGAGGAAGCGACGGCACGCGTGAAGCGGCCAGAGTGAGGCCCGTCCGGTAGTCGATCTCAAGCGAAGACTACTGCATCGCGTCAAGCCTCGCTTCCACCCGGACATCGCGCGGGCTAGGCTGATGGTCGTCTTCATGTCTGCCCATGTCCTCCGAGGGATCACGCATGCGGCCACGTCTCTTCTCGGGTGCAGGTCTCGCATTGCTCTCGGCCATGCTGTTCGGTGCCAGCACTCCCCTGGCGAAGCTCCTGCTCCGAGACATCGATCCCTGGATGCTCGCCGGGATCCTCTACCTGGGCTCTGGCGTCGGCCTGATCGGACTGAAGCTCTTGTCTGCGGTGGCCGGCGGTCGCTCCGAATCGAGAGTTCAGGGCGCGGACTGGCTGTGGCTCGGCTCAGCGACTCTCTCCGGAGGGGTGATCGGGCCCGTATTGCTCATGGCGGGGCTGGCCAGTAGCCCAGCCACCACGGCGAGCCTGCTCCTGAATCTCGAAGGGCTTTTCACCGCGCTGCTCGCCTGGTTCGTCTTTCACGAGAATTTCGACCGGCGCATAGCACTTGGCATGGTAGCGATCGTTGCGGGAGGACTGATGCTCAGCGCGGGCGGCGCGCCGACCGTCGGCGGGTTTTTCGGCCCGCTGGCCATCGCGGGCGCGTGTCTAGCCTGGGCCATCGACAACAACCTGACCCGCAGGATCTCCCAGGCCGATCCCGTGCAGATCGCGATGCTCAAGGGCTCCGTGGCGGGCGCGGTGAACGTGGCCATCGCCCTCGCGCGAGGATCGGGCGGACCGGGCGTGGACTCGCTGGCCTTCGCGGGAATCGTCGGCTTCGCCGGCTACGGCCTGAGCCTCGTGCTGTTCGTCATCGCCCTGCGCCACCTCGGCACGGCACGAACCGGCGCCTATTTCTCCCTCGCCCCATTCTTCGGCGGCGTCCTCGCGGTCCTCGTTCTCCACGAGGCCGTCACCGTTCGGCTGCTCGTGGCCGGCGCCCTCATGGCCCTCGGAGTGTACCTGCACCTGACGGAGCGTCACGAGCACGAGCACGAGCACGTGGAGCTCGCCCACGAGCACCGTCACGTTCACGATGAGCACCACCAGCATGTCCACGACGGCTCGGAGCCGCCGGGAGAGCCCCACTCGCACTGGCACGTGCACTTGCCCATGCTGCACAGCCATCCCCACTATCCTGACGTTCACCACCGGCACACCCATTGAGCATCGCGAGCCCTTCATCTCTCCAGGAGCGCTCGTCGCTGCTCTCGGACTCACGGGATCTCCTTGCTCCGGCTCGAGCGTATCTTCGTGACATGGAGGCCCTCAGGGGGAGATCCAGGTGGTGACCAAGCGCGCCGCCGTCTTGAATCCAGCCATCACGGGCAAGCGGCTCCTCAGGATGCCGAGACCTGCCCCGGCGATCATGAGCCTGAAGACCCCGAGCTTGGTCAGGGTGAGAGCGAGCAGCGTCGCGGCCAGGATGGCAATGGCGAACGGGTCGGGCAGGGCGGCCGGCACGAGTCGCGCGAGGGACACGACGAGGACACCGATGACGGCGGGAGCCATCCCCTTCATCACCGCCCGCATCCAGGCGAGCTTCCTGACACGATCGAGGACCGGGAGAATAACCAACATGATCACGAAGGAAGGCAAGAACGCCGCGGTAGCAGCGACCACGGCACCCGCCGCGCCCGCCACCTTGTAGCCGACATAGGCGGCGATCATCAACACCGGCCCGGGCGTGAGTTGACCGAGGGCCAGACCGTCCACGAACTCGCGCGGGGTGAGCCAGCCGAACTGCCCGACCACCTGATCCTGGATGAACGCGATCATGGTCAGCCCGCCCCCGATGGTGAAGGCGCCGACCTTGAGGAAGTACGCTCCGATGTCCACGAGACTTCGCGCATCCGGGACTCCGCGCGGGACGACTGCTCCCGCTGTGGAACCGTTCAGCCACCAGGCCGCCACGAGCACGGCCACGAATACCGCCACGCAGAGAATCGGCGCCCGCGGTCGCCTGGAGTGAAAGAGGACGAGGCCCGCGAGGCCGGAAAGGAGCAGGATGGCGACGATCCCGACGGGCGTGGCGGCCGACGCTCCCGCCGCCACCATCGCGATGGCGGTCTCCGGCATGGTGCCCATGGCTGACTTGCCGAGGCGATAGATCGCAACGGTGAAGAGTCCGATAACGACGGGGCCCAGACCGTAGAGAGCGCTGCGAGCAATCGGCGTGACGCCCAGGCTGGCGTAGGCGATCGTCAATCCGAGCATGATAACGAAGGCGGGAAAAACGAAGCAGAGCCCACCGATGAGCCCGCCCCACCACCCGCCCCTCGCGTATCCGAGGAAGATGCCGAGTTGGGTCGCCGTGGCGCCGGGCACCATGTTCGCGACCGACAGCCCCTCGAGAAAGCGCTCCTTCGTCACCCACTTTCGCTTCTCCTGCAGCTCGGCCTGCATGATCCCCATGATGGCGGGTCCACCGTAGGACGTGGCGCCGAGCCGCGCGAGCGAGCTAGCGACTTCCTTCAGGTCCTTCGGGGGTGCGACGGCCAGCGTACTCATTTCGTGGGAACTCCGGTCGCCTCCAGGTCCGCGAACTCCGTCACCGAGTCCGCCTTGGTCCAGAGGCCCAGCCATCCTCCCGTGAAGGTCTTGTCCTCGTGATCCAGGAGGAGCGCATCGTCCAGGTAGGCCTGGATCCTCGGTCCCTTGGCGACCACCCGGATGCGGTGCCACTCACCCAGCTTGGGCTCGGTCACCCGCGCCGACGCGATGGTGCTTCGCTTCCCGTTCACGATGGTGTAGAGCCGGAAGTTGTTCTCGAGCGCGTTGGCCCTCACCAGGAGGTAATTGCGGCCATCCTGGGCGCGCAGGATGATGCCTCCGCTCGCATCCTCCTTCCCGGAGATGGGGCGGAAGCGCACGGCAACATCCACGTCGTCGAACTTCTTCTCCTCGAGGAGCGCGACGGCCCACGGCTGCGTCTCAACTACCTGGGCGAGCACCTGACGGCCGCCGGAGGGGCGATGCACCCACTGGCCGGCCACGAACTTCCACTTGGGATTGTCCTTGCCGAGATCGTCTTTCATGTTGATCTTCTCCGGCGCCGTGATGGCAATCGGTTGCACGTCGAGGGCAGCATCCACCGACAGTGGGAGCGCCACCAGGAATCCGAACAGAATGGTGAGAGTAGGTTTCATGGATCCTCCTTCCCCGTGAGGGTCGTTCCTCGTCGGATCATGAGGCCGGGCGCAGCGGACGCCACTGAAGTCTTGCTGACTTTTCTGTCAGGTTGGGCCAGGAGCGGGGCCGGCTCAGGCCCCGGGGGCGGGCAGGACGATCCGGAAGAGCGCCCCACTTCCCTGTTCGCTCTCGACCTCTACGCGTCCTCCGTTCGCCTCGACGGCCCAGCGCGCCGTCGCCAGGCCGAGCCCTACGCCTCCGTGGTCGCGCGACCGCGCGTCGTCCACACGGTAGAAGCGCTCGAAAATTCGAGCCTGATGCGCCGCCGCAATGCCCGGGCCGCTGTCCCGCACCTCGATGGCGACCTCGCCGGAGCCTCTCTGGTTCACGGCTAGCCGGATGGTGCCCGCCGGGGGCGTGTACTTGATCGCATTGTCGAGGAGATTGACCAGCCCCTGCCGAAGGATCGCGGGGTCGCATCGCACGGACACCGGCGAGCCGGCGTCGATGGTCAAAGTCTGCTCCTTCTCCTCCGCGAGGACCTTCAGATTGTCCGCGACGCTCCCCACGAGACTGTTCAGGCTCACCATCTCGAACGCGGGCTGGATCCGGCCCGAATCTCCCCTCGTCAGGGTGAGCAAGCTCTCCACGAGGTGAGTCAGGCGGCTCACCTCCTCGAGCATGCTCCCGATCACCTCACGATAGGCCGCCGCGCTCAGGCTCCGCTGAAGCGCCACCTCGCCGACGCTGCGCATGGCGGCGAGCGGCGTGCGCAACTCGTGCGAGGCGTCTGCGGTGAATCGGCGCAGCTCTTCGAACGCCGCCTCGAGACGGGCCAGGGTGTCGTTGAAGACCCGGGCGAGTTGACCGAACTCGTCTCGCTCGTTCTCGACACGCAGGCGAGCAGAGAGGGACTCCGCGGTGATGGTGCGCGCGGTTTCGGCCATGGTGGCCACCGGCGCCAGCATCCGGCCCGCGAGAAAGTAGCCGCCCCCGATCGCCAAGATCACCGCGCACGGCACCCCGCCGGTCAGGATCAAGCCGAGGGTCCAGAGCGTCTGCCGCACCGCGGTCTCGTCCCGCGCGGCCACGATGTGATGGGACGGCTCGCTGAGCGCTCTCACTCGGTAGGGTGTCGGCTCGGCCGGAGGCCAGCCCGGCGTCCGGTACACGACCGTCCGGCCTTCCATCACCTCGAAGTGCGCGATGCCCATCCGGTGGGCCAGCTCCCCCAGATCCCCGGTCTCTTCACGATAGACCTTCTCGATGGTCGCCAGCTCGTCTTCGAGCTGTCGATCGAGCGCGGCGTAGAGACGGGCCCGCACGAAGCCGTAGATCCCGACGGCAAAGGCGCAGATCACGAGGGTGAGCACGCCGGCATGCCAGAGGGTGAGCCGCATGCGGACGCTCGGCATCATCCCTGCTCGCCTCGCACGACGAATCCCACACCGCGAACGGTGTGGAGCAGCTTCCCTTCGAAGGGGTCGTCGATCTTCCGGCGCAGCCGCGCGACCGTCACGTCGATCACGTTGTCGAGCGGCGTGGCGCGCGCCGTCACGTGCCACACGTCGCGCGCCAGCATCTCCCGCGAGACGACGTGGCCGACGTGGCGGAGCAGGTATTCGAGGAGCTCGAATTCCTTCACGGTGAGCTCCAAGGCTTGTCCCGCCCTGGTCACTCGGCGTGTCATGACATCCATGGTCAAGTCGTCCAGCCGCAGTCTCAGCGCCGGATCCGGGCGGCCTCGGCGCAGCAGGGCACGGATCCGCGCCAGGAGCTCCGAGAACGCGAAAGGCTTGACCAGGTAATCGTCCGCGCCGCTGTCGAGCCCCTGCACGCGATCGTCGACCGTATCCTTGGCCGTCAGGATCAGCACCGCCGTCTGAAGCCCACGCTTGCGCAGGGTGGTGAGTACCTCGAGGCCGCCGCGCCCGGGCAACATGAGGTCGAGCACCACGAGATCGAAGGCGTCGTGATTCGCGAGGAAGAAGCCTTCCTCTCCCGTGGACGCGACCGTGACCTCGTAGCTCTCCGCCTCGAGCCCCTCCCGGAGAGCCCTGGCGAGCTTCCTTTCGTCCTCGACGACCAGAACCTTCACGGCACGCGAGTATAGCCAGAGTCAACGATGGTCACGCCTGACATGAATGTCAGGAAGTCTTCAGGAGCCGAAGCGATTCGAGCTCGCATCATGACACCTGGGCCGCAGAAGAGTCGGCCATGACGAGATCACCGTTCACCCGCAAGGAGACAGACCATGACACGCATCGTCGCGTTCACCCTCGCCGCCGGCATCGGCCTGGCTGTCCTGTCCTCCACGCTGCTCGTACAGGCCGAAACCACCGGCGATCGAGCGGCCCTGGGTCTCGCGCTCCAGAGCGCCTGGCTTCCTCTCGAGAGCGCGATCGCCTTGAGCCAGAGCGAAGGTACGCCCATCTCTGCCAAGTACGAGATCGACGATGGCACTTTCCAACTCTCCGTCTGCACCATGAAGGCCGCCGGCTTCTCCGAGGTCATCGTCGATTACAGCGCCGGCCTGATCACCAAGGTTGAGTCAATCACGGACGCCGGTGATCTTGCCGCCGCCAAGGCCCAGAAGGACGCGCTGGCGAAGGCCACTCGGACGCTCGGGGAGGCTACGGCCGAGGTGGTGAGGCAGCATTCCGGGTATCGTGCCGTCAACGCCATGCCCAGCCTCGACGGAGAGCATCCGGTGGTGGAGGTCATCTTGTTCAACGGTAGCGACTGGAAGACGGTGACGGGGCATCTCGACTAAACGACGAGCCGTTGCCTCAACGCCGATGGCTTCAGACACCATGCACAGGCCGAATCGAGCTAGCCGCCGCTCCGCCAATCCCATCCGGCGGCCTCGAGCTCGAGCCACGCGGCAAAGCGGCCGCGGCCGGTCATGAGCACGATGGGCGGTCCCGCTTCCACCACCCGCCCCTTCTCGAGCACGATGACACGATCCGCGTCACGCGCACTTGCCAGACGATGCGCGACCGTCAGCACGGCGACTCCGCGGGCGAGCACCCGCTCGCGGAGCGCCGTGCGAAACGCCGCGTCACTCGCGTTGTCGATGGCCGAGGTCGCCTCGTCCAGCAGCAGAACGGCGGGGCGATGGACGAGGGCGCGTGCCAGCGCCAGGAGCTGTCGCTGTCCAGCCGAGAGCGGCGTCCCGGCCCCGCTCGCGCTTCCGCTGAGCCGCGTACGGTAGCCCTGTGGGAGCGCCCCGATGTAGGCATCCACTCCCGCGATCGCCGCAGCCTCGTAGACGTCGGCCTCGGCGACCCCGGGATCTCCCAGCGTCAGGTTCTCGAACACCGTGCCGGAGAACAGCTGAACGATCTGGGGCACGACACCGAGCACTCGACGGCGCTCCCCGTCTCCGAGGCTGGCGGGATCCCCGCCGGCCACGGTGATACGGCCGCTCCACGGGCGGTAGAGACCGGTCGCCAATTGCAGCACCGTGCTCTTGCCTGCCCCAGTACTGCCGACCAGCACGACGTGCTCGCCGGAGGCCACATCGAGGGATACGCCATGCAGCACCGCCTGTCCCTCCGGGTAGCCGAAGCGCACGCAATCGAGGACCAGCGCCTTCACGGGGCCATCCGCCTTGGGACCGTACCGCCCCGGAGCGCGTGGCTCGTTCGGAGCGAGGGCCAGCGTTTCGAAGATCCGCTCCGCGCCGGCCATGGCGCCCTGCACGGTTTGCCATTCCTCCCCGAGGGCGGTGATCGGCTGAAAAAACCGCTGCAAGAGCAGCAGGAAGGCCGTCAAGGTGCCGAGGGAGATGTCCGTGGCCCCGAACCCTCCGCCTGCGCCGACCGCGAGCAATGTTGCGACCGCCGTGGCGCTGAGGATCGCGGTCATGGGCGTGTAGAGCGCCGAGTAGAAGGATGACCGGTTCGAGGCGGCCAGACCTCGGCGCAAAACCTGACGAAATCCGGCCACGAACTCTGGTTCGCGCCCGAATGCGCGGATCACCTCGATGCCCCGAAGATCTTCTTGGAGGCGCGTGTTGACGGCGGCTACCGCCAGGCGCGTGTCTCGTTCCGCCCGTCTGACGCGCCGCTGCACCACCCGTGTCGCGATCACGAGTGGGATGGCGACCACTGCCGCAACCGCACTCAGCGCGGGGCTCAGCGCCACCATGGCAACGGCGATGGTCACGAGTCGCACGAGGTTGGCCACCAGCACGGCGACGCCGGATGAGAACACGGTGTCGAGCGTCTCCACGTCCGCGGTACAGCGACTGATCACATCCCCGATCGCTACGCGGTCGAAGTAGCTCGCGGGCAGGCGCTGCACGTGGGCGAACAGCCGGGTCCGCAGCGCGCTGAGCAACCCCTGCGCCGCGGCCGCCGCGACGTGCCCGTAGACAAAGGTCAGACACTGCATCGCGGCTACCGCCAGCAGGTAGAGCAACGCCAGCCCCCGAAGGCCACCTGCGTCGCCGACGGTGAGGTGCCGATCGACGATGTTGCGGAGTACCAGGGGTGGAACCAGCTCCATCCCTGCGGCGGCCAGAGCCAGGATGCCCACCAGCACCAGTGATCCGCGCCACAAGGCCAGAAGTGGACGGAGGCTCGTCAGCATGGGCGCGCGAGCCAGCCGTACCGCGGAAGCCGCACCGGCAGCCGAGCTCATCGTTGGGCGGTCTCCGTCACCGTCGCTTCCGCGGCCCGCTGGACTCGGCAGATCCGCGTGTACAGCCCGTTGGCGGACAAGAGCTCCTCGTGCGATCCCCTCTCCACCACCCTCCCCCGCTCGAGAACCACGACGAGATCAGCGTGCGGGAACCCCGCGAGACGATGCGAGCAGAGGACAACGGTCGCCTGGTGCTCGGGCGGTGCGTCGGGCCCGAAGGCATGCCGCAATGAGCCGACGATGGCCGCCTCCGTGGTGACGTCCACCGCCGAGAAGGGATCGTCCAGCACCAGCAGCCTGGGAGCATGCGGCGCCGCCGTGGCGATCGCCCGGGCGAGGCCGATGCGTTGACGCTGCCCGCCGGAGACTCGGATCCCTCCTTCGCCGATCTGCGTGTCGAGCCCGTGGCCAAAGTCGGACACGTCGTCGTCGAGAGCGGCCACGCGGATCGCCCGACGCAGTGCTGCGTCATCTCGCCTGCCGTCGGCGGGATCGAACGCAATGTTTTGCCCCAGCGAGCCCGAGAAGAGCACGGCCTCCTGCGCGAGATAACCGATGATGGTGCGGCGCTTCCCGGGCGGCAGCTGGGTGACCGGTGTGCCGTCGATCAGGATCGACCCAGACTCGATGGGGCACACGCCCACGATTGCGCGCGCCAGCGCGCTCTTACCGGATCCGACCGGACCCGTCACGGCCACCAACGTGCCAGCGGGAACGTCGAGGCTCAGACCGTGTAACGCGGCCGTCGCCGTGGCCGCGTGCCGAACGGTCACGTCGCGCAAGGACAGCGAAACGGGCCTCGACTTCTCCCCGCTCGGCGCGCCATCCAGGCGGCTGCCCACCACGTGACCGGCCCGGAACGACGCGAAGCGGGGCTCGCGGTCCGGCGGCAGCGCCGGCGCTAGCAGCGGACGCAGGCGCGCGTAGGCCGCGGCCCCGCTCTGGAGCGAGTTGACGAGCTGGGGAATGCGATGCCCCCGGTTCACGAACCGGAGGA
>Ga0126381_100006500_pt1 | contig 12926 bp, 10 predicted proteins | sample PanSoiMetPlot_28_FD_96465 | JGI IMG/M metagenome (GOLD analysis project Ga0126381, IMG submission 96465) | Tropical forest soil microbial communities from Panama - MetaG Plot_28 | ecosystem: Environmental > Terrestrial > Soil > Tropical forest > Bulk soil | place: Panama | collected 2016-02-17
AAAAGTGACATTCCGGTCATTCTCGATGTCCTGAACGACTTCGATAGAATCTTTGCTGTGCTCGAAAATAATGACGCGCAATGGACGCGCTTTGCCCTTGAATGGGCTGAGCGTGAGGGTCGCCTCCATGAAGCGTCCCCAGAGGTACTTGCTCAACTTTCGCTCAGAGACGTACAGATCGTAGCACTGATCGAAGAACGCAACCAAGCGCGCCGTACCCGCAATTTCGCCCGCGCCGACGCGATCCGCAAAGAACTGCTGGAAAAAGGTGTTCTCCTCGAAGACTCGAAAGACGGAGTTCGCTGGAAGAGAAAATAGAGCGTTCCGGATAAATAAGAAGGGCAGCCAATGCGGCTGCCCCTTTACTTGCTTGAGTGAATGCTACGCAGGTGACGGACTACCTTCGGGCAATCCTCCACCACGGTTCGGCTCCGGCTTCAGCACCTGCTGCACGTCGCCGGTCGCTGGAGTACCACCACTACCGTTCGTCTTCATCGGCGGTAATTCCTTGCCTTCGATAATCGCGCGAATATCATTCGCATCGATGGTTTCGCGTTCAAGCAGGGCCGTTGCCATGCGGTGCATGATGTCCTGATTGTTGTTCAGCACGTCGTATGCCGACTTGTACGCTTCATCGACAAAGTTGCGAACTTCCGCATCGATCTGCCGCGCAGTCTCTTCCGAGAAGTCGCGGTGCTGTGCAATTTCGCGACCCAGGAAGATCTGCTCTTCCTTCTTGCCGAATGTCAGCGGACCAAGGCGGCTCATACCGAATTCGCACACCATCTTGCGAGCCAGATCGGAAGCGCGCTCAATATCGTTGCCCGCACCAGTCGTCATCTGCTTGAGGAAAATCTCTTCGGCAATGCGACCGCCCATGAGGATGGCAAGCTGTGTCTGGAGATAATCCTTCGTGACCGTGTGCTTGTCGTCTTCCGGCAACTGCATCGTTACGCCCAGCGCCATGCCGCGCGGGATGATTGTGACCTTGTGCAGAGGATCAGCGTGATCGCGCAGCGCAGCGACAAGAGCATGTCCTGCCTCGTGATATGCGGTGACGCGCTTCTCTTCGTCGGTCAGCAGCATCGACTTGCGTTCGGCGCCCATCAGGACTTTGTCCTTGGCCTGCTCAAAGTCGAGCATCATGACTGCCTTGCGATTCGCGCGAGCGGCATTCAGGGCAGCCTCGTTGACCATGTTCGCTAGATCAGCGCCGCTGAATCCCGGTGTCCCACGAGCCAGCACGCGAAGATCGACATCCTCGGAGAGTGGAACCTTCTTGGCATGTACGCGGAGCACTTCTTCGCGGCCACGAACGTCGGGGCGGCCAACAACCACACGGCGGTCAAAGCGACCAGGGCGCAGCAGAGCGGGATCAAGAACGTCAGGACGGTTGGTTGCGGCAACCAGAATCACGCCATCATTCGACTCGAAACCATCCATCTCGACCAGCAACTGGTTCAAAGTCTGCTCGCGCTCGTCGTGGCCGCCACCGAGACCAGCACCACGATGACGGCCGACTGCGTCGATTTCATCGATAAAGATGATGCAGGGAGCGTTCTTCTTGCCCTGCTCGAAGAGGTCGCGCACGCGGCTCGCGCCAACGCCCACGAACATCTCAACGAAATCCGAACCGGAAATCGAGAAGAACGGAACGTTCGCCTCGCCAGCAACAGCACGCGCCAGCAGGGTCTTACCGGTTCCCGGAGGTCCGACAAGAAGCACACCCTTGGGAATACGTCCGCCTAGTTTCTGGAACTTCTGCGCCTCGCGCAGGAATTCGATGATCTCCTTCAGTTCTTCCTTGGCTTCGTCAACGCCGGCCACATCCTTAAATGTGACTTTCTTCTGCTGCATCGAGAGCAGGCGAGCGCGGCTCTTGCCGAACGAAAGCGCCTTATTCCCACCGCTTTGCATCTGGCGCAGCATGAAGAACCACAGCGCGCCAATGATGATAACGGGCGAGAAATTAATCAGGATTGGGATCCACGAGTTCCCGCTCTGGTCCTTTACCGTGACCGATACTTTGTTGTCGGCCAGGATGTCGTAAATCTGCGGATAGTTGGCGGGAACGGTGACATGGAACTGGCTTTTGTCGTTCTTGAAATGGCCGTGCACCTCGCCGGTATTCAAAATGGTCACATCACTGATCTGTCCCTGTTGGGCGTCCTGCCGAAACTGCGAGAAGGCGATCTCCTGTTCTTTGCCGCTGCCGGTGCTCTTCTCAAAGATCTGCCAGAGCAACACCAGGCATGCAAATACGAATACCCAAAAGATGATCGTCTTGACCGTTGAATTCACGAATTAGAACCTCGTTTCTCTCAAGCGCCCAGCATACCGATGAGGAATTGGCGCTTGCTTTACCCGCGCATTCGAGCACGGTTATCTCATCTGCTTGCTGCATTAGACGCACTCCCTAGCTGGAAAGTGCCGAAGAAAATACCCTTCGTTTGCGTCTAGTTACGCATACTTAATTCTACTCCTAGTAACCTGCTGAAAAGAAATTTAGAGTGCACTTTTCCGAATGATAAAAGGTAACGTATCCCGCAGTTAAGGCAAGTCTTTCGTTTCGATTTTCAGGCCCGCTGCCGTGCCTGCATAGCTTTCGATCGCAGCACCTCGCACCCAGACAATTTCGCCCTGCCATTCCAAAACTGGCCACCGTTTCCTTTGTTCCGTAGGCACTCTCATGCGTTCCAGCACTTCTTTGATTCGTTTCAGACCACTGCTGTAGCGCAAACGGACACGATCCCCTGCCCTATAGACCCTTAATTTCGCCGGGGAGAACTCACACGAGTCTCCCACGTAGGTAACCATACGGAACCCAAAGGTATCGGCTACCACTTCTCCGGGAATGGGAACCTCGTACTCTGGAAGATCTTCTGAGTCCTCTTCTGTAGCCAGGCGAACAAGCCGTAATTCTCGGGGCGTGCGTTCCGCGTGGATCTCGGCTGTCAAACTTTCCCGTTTTCCTGCTTTCTGCACACTCATGGCAAGCAGCAGTTCGGTTTGGTCAAAGTTGAGTACGCATCCAATCTGTTCGGCTGCCGCGCGTAACACTCGCCTTCGTAGGGCCAGAGGCAAAGATCGCAGCTTCTCGACCTCCATTGCGACTGATGCTTCGTTCGGATTAGTGGAGGTGCCCCGGCCACCACCTCGCACCGCCCTGCCGGGCAACAGCAGGGATGGCAAAAATCTCTCAAGCTCCTTATGCCAATAACTGTCTTCATCTCGCGCAATGGAAGCAATTTGGCCGAGTTGCGCGACGATTTGAGGGTTGTATTCCGCCAAAATTGGAAGCAGGTTGTGGCGAATTCTGTTGCGTGTGTACAGAGCATCTGTGTTGGTTGAGTCTTCTCGCCATGGCTGGTTGATTTGCTTCAGCCATGCCTCGATCTCCAACCGACGTGTGCGGAGAAGCGGACGGAGAATCAATCCTCCAGTTCGTTCCACAACAGGGAAAATACCCGCTAAGCCTTCGGTCCACGCACCCCGCAACAGTTTGAGCAGGACGGTCTCGGCTTGATCGTCCAGGGTGTGCGCTGTGAGTACAGCATCCAATGCGCCCTTAGCCAACAAGTCTTCAAACCAAGCGTAACGCAGTTTTCGCGCCGCCTCTTCAATAGTTTCGCCCTCCCCTTCAGCGCGATCCAACGTGTCCACATCGCGTCGCAGAAAACGTAGGCTAAGACTTTCCGCCAACTGCTCCACAAAAACGGCGTCTTCATTCGCTTCTATACCGCGAATTCCATGGTGTACATGCAGGACTGTCAGCACTAGGCCGAACTCCTGCCATAGTTCCGCGAATCGGCGCAGCAGAGCAACCGAATCCGCGCCTCCTGAGACAGCTACTCCAAGGCGCATTCCCGGACGTAAGAAGTCCGTCATAATCGGCAGCGGCTTGTGTTTTACAGTAGGCATCTCTCCGAGAATCATCCTATCGTCTTATACTTGCTGACGTATGCTTGAGACCCGCACAGCCACCGTAGCCGATTCCGCCATACTTACCCATCATCGTCACCGCATGTTCGTCGACGCCGGACGCCGCGACAGTCCTGTGCTTCATGTCATGTCACAGAATTTCGAGCCATGGGTTGTGCGGATGATCAAAGAAGGCAAATATCTCGGCTGGCTTACAGAAGACGACGGCAAGGTCGTTGCCGGGGCCGGGTTACTGCTGCTCGACTGGCCACCGCATCCGCTCGATCCGCGTTCGACACAGCGCGGATACTTGCTAAACGTCTACGTCGAGCCGGAGTACCGTCGTCGCAAACTCGCCAGCCACCTGATTGAATATGCCTTGGCAGAAGCACGCCGTAGAAAAATTCGTGTTGTCGCTCTGCACTCGACAGACGAAGGACGAGCGCTCTATGAAAGCAATGGCTTCCGCCAGACGAATGAGATGTTCTATGTCGAGCCTGTAGAGGCGTAAAAACTAGGTCGACTTGGGCCGGAACATTCTCGCTGCCGCTCCGGAAACAAGGCCGCGCGGCACAAAACGCTGCATAAAAACCATCATCTTCCCGGCTGTGTAAGGAATGACCCAGTGCTTGCCTGCGATCATTCCCTCCAGGCCAATACGTGCTACGTCCTCGGCAGATTGACTCCAACGTCCAGGGATTTGGCGCAACCCGGCAACATCGCTAAACTCTGATTCTGTTGGTCCCGGACATAAGGCACACACCTTTACGCCGTATTCGGCGACTTCATGTGCCAGCGCTTCAGCCAGAAAGCGGTCAAAGACCTTCGTCGCTGCGTACGTCGCCAGGTAAGCTACCGGCTGGTACGAGGCCGTTGAAGCGACAATCATCACGTAGCCGCGCCGGCGTTCGATCATTTTGGGCAGGAAAAGACGTGTAAGATGCACCACGGCAGAGCAGTTCAGGTCTATCATCTGCCGCTGCCAGTCTGCATCGCCTTTGGCAAACTCACCGCTATACCCGAATCCGGCGTTATTGACGAGGATGTCGATGCTCAGACCAGACCCCTCCGTTGCTGAAAAAAGCTGCTCAGGCGTGGTGGGATCGGCAAGGTCCGTAGCAATGGTGCGCGCCTCAATACCGTATTCGCTGCGGAGCTTTGTCGCCAACGCCTCCAAACGATCGGCACGCCGGGCGGTCAAAACCACATTTGCGCCGGAAGCCGCCAACTGTTCCGCAAGTGCCACGCCAATCCCGGCACTAGCTCCGGTGACAAGCGCCCACTTTCCCTGAATCGACTGCCGAAGCACCTTCGATGTCTGCATGAAATCCCTCTTCACTGAACTGTGGCTGTAGCGGGTTGTTCGAATTCCTCGCCAATCCAGCGGCTGAAGGCTTCGATGCTCTGCTCTCGTCCAAGAAACTGCTGCACAATACTCTTCCCCGGAACCGTACCGCCGGGCTCAAGCACGGTTTCGCGGTACTTCAGAGCAATTGGATTTTCAAGGAGGTTCGCCCGGTTGAATTGATTGAAGAAGTCGAGCGCAATGACCTTGTCATAGAGATAAGTGTAGTAATTTGATGAATATCCGACCAAGTGCGTGAAGCTTGCGTACATCCGGTTGCCGTCGATCCAGGTGTAGGGCAGGAACTTTGTATAGTCTGCCTGTAGCAAAACATTGAGGTCGAGCGTTTCAGGATCGTCATAGTGCGTGTCGAGCGAGTAGCTGGTGTAGAAGAGCTGCGTTCGTACCCAATCCGCGCGGCCAAAGGCTCCAGCCCGGTTCATCTTTTCAACTAACTCTGCCGGAATCGGCTCACCCGTCTGGTAGTGCCTAGCAAAACTTGCTAGCAGCTGCGCGTCACGGAAGAACTCCTCCAGCATCTGCGACGGAACCTCGACAAAATCGCCTTCAGTCGCGATTCCGCTTACTCCAGCCCATTTTTGCTGGCCACCTAGGATCGCATGCATCAAGTGTCCAAACTCGTGGAAGAATGTCACCACATCGGAATACTGCATCAAGCCGGGATTGTCCTCTTTGGGTTCGGGAAAATTGCAGATCAGGGCCGCTTCCGGCACCTGCTTTCCGGCAATGCCAGGGATCAGCGGATGTGCACTAAACCACTTATCTTTGCCCTCGCGCGGGTGCATATCCAGATAAAAACGGCCTATTTTTTCGCTCGAAACGGCGTTTAAACCATCAAAAACATCCCATGCACTCACCGATTTATGCCACAAATCGGCGTCTTTTGCCGGTCGAAATGTGACTTGAAACAGCTTTTCAGCGGTCTCAAGCACGCCTCTTTCTACCGGTCCATAGGGGAAATAGGGCCGCACCGACTGCGAATCAAACTCGTAGGCCGAACGCCGATACTGTTCGTACCAGTAGGCCCGGCTGTCAGCGTCAATTGAGACCATGGTCGGCTTTTCCCGGCGCGCAAACTCCAGAACGGCCCTGTATTCACGCTCCGCGCCGGATTTGGTGGCTTTATCTAATTCAGTGAGAAATGCCTTCATATTCGAGGCGGAAGCCATCATCTGATCGGCTGTTGCCAGATCGGCCCATGTTTCAAAGCCGAGAATGCCTGCGATCTTGCGGCGGATCTTCAGCAGGTCAAGGAGAATCCCCTCGTTAGCCGGGTAGGCTCGCGTGTTGTAGGCAAGGAACATGCGCAGACGCAGCTGCGAGTTCTTGGCAAAGGTCATGACCGGCATGTAGTCCGGAAAGTCCGTTGTCAGCGTGATCTGTCCGTGCTCATCGGGCGGGTGAGACTTGATGAAATCTTCAGGAAGACCTTCAAGTTCCGCGGGATCTCCGACCTGCACTTTGTTCACGTTTTCTTGCACATTGCGGCCGAAAGTGAGTGAAAGCAGGGTCGCTTTATCCTGCAATTCTTTGATTTTTGCCCTTGTTTCCTCGTCTTTATCTACACCAGCGAGGCGGTATTGCAGTAGTGTCCGCTCAACATAGTGACGAGTGGCGTCGTCAGCGCCAGTAAGATCCATGGCGTTCAGGGCACTATAGACTCCCTGATTGAGGGCCAGGAGCGTGCCTGCTTCGGCCACCTTCTGGGTCAGGGCCTGGGCCTTGTCGCGAATCTTTTTGTCCGGGTGAACGCTGTCGAGGAGCGCCGTTTGTGACCCGGCGGCGCCCAACTCGGCGATCGCGTCGTCGTATGTGCGTAGGGTATTTTCGATGTTCCGCTGGCCCTTCAGGGCTACCAGCCCATCAATGGCCTTTTGGTGGCGCTCAAGCGCGGCTTCAACCCATTTCTCCAAACTGGATTCATCGACCGTTCCCTGCCCTTCCGGGTTCCAGGGATGTGTCGTTTTGATTTCTGCTACCGGCACGGAATCAGCCACAAATTCACCTCAATACGTCTGATTCAGAGTAGCCGATTTTGACGGGAGTGATAGTCTGTAACGCGTTGTCTCACAAATTCATCTGGTGGGTCTTGCATACAGCCTGAACACTCGGTAATATGCCGCAATTGCGCTCATGAATCATGTTGCTCCAGCACTCTCGCCCCAGCACCTCCGGTCCCGAATCGGGAAGGTCTGCGTGGCCATCATCGGATCTACTCCTGCGGAAATGATTGAAAAGGCTGAATCAGCGGTCCGGGAAAACCCTTTTCTTGAATTTCGTCTTGATTACCTGGACAAGCCGCTGGCGGCGTTGCCTAAGTTTAAGACCTTCCTGGGCGAACGCAGCGAAGTGACTGCCGTCGCCACCTGCCGCAGAGTCGCTGCCGGAGGCAAATTCAAAGGAAAAATCGCCGATGAACTGGAGATCCTCCAGAAGGCTGCGACCTCCGGATTCCACATGGTCGACGTTGAACTGCAGACTGCGGAAGCGATCAAGGCTACAGAGTTGGACAAGCTACGTTCGCGTGGAGCCGCACTGATCATCTCGTATCACGATTTCGCCGCCACTAAAGACCTGGATGGGATTTTCGAGCGCATCCGGCCCTACGAGCCAGAGTTCATCAAGATTGTTTCGACGGCTAAGAGTCTGGCCGACAACGTGACCATGATGCACTTTCTGGAACGCGCCCGCGACATGGCGAACCTGGTAGGCATCTGCATGGGCGATCAGGGGATTATCAGCCGCGTTCTGGGGATACGCGCTGGCAGCATCTTTACCTTTGCGGCTGCTACGCTCGGGGAAGAAACCGGACCGGGGCAAATCGCCGCCCGTACGCTGCACGAGACGTATCGCATCGACCAGATCGATGTATCGACTAAAGTCTATGGCGTGGCTGGAAACCCCGTCCGTCACTCACTTTCGCCTCTGATGTTGAATACTGCATTTCGCCGCGAGACGGTAAACGCTGTTTTTCTGGCTCTGCAGACCACAAAGATGAGTGATCTGTTGACGCTGGTCCGCGAGGTTCCTGTTCATGGACTTGCGGTTACGATGCCGCTCAAGGAAGACATTCTGAAGCATTTGGAAAAGACCGATCCGATTTCTGAAAAAATTGGCGCTTGTAACACTGTCGTTCGCGCGCAGGATGGAAAACTTTACGGCTTCAATACCGATGTGGCTGCGGTAGTCCGTCCATTGGAGCGCCGCCTGCAATTGAAAGGCGCTAAAGTTCTGGTGCTTGGAGCAGGCGGAGCGGCAAGAGCCGCTGTATTTGGCCTGAAGGAAAAGGGTGCAGAGGTCTTTATCCTCAACCGCACTGCCGAGGACGGCCAGAAACTAGCCCGTCAGGCAAAAGCCAAGACATTCAAGCGCGAACAGCTCGCCAAAACGCAGTTTGACGTCATTCTGAACGCGACGCCGGTCGGAATGCACGGCGTTAAGCCCAACCATATCCTTGAACCCCAGGAAATCAACGCGCGACTGGTCTTCGATATGGTTTACAACCCCATCGACACTCCGCTGCTGCGTATGGCGCGCGAGAAAAACATTCCTGTTGTCACCGGGGTGGAGATGTTCGTTCACCAGGGCGCACGACAATTCGAAATCTGGACCGGCAAACCCGCTCCCGAAGAAGAGATGCTCCGCGTTGTAGTCCATGCACTGCGCCAACAGGCGGAGGCGACAACCAACGGAAGCACCAAGCGCTGATCGGGATATTTCAAAAGCCGAAGAATTTTTCCCGAAGAGCGTCTTCGTATTCTCTCTTGGCTTCTTTTGCCTTGTCGCGGGCTTCTTCTTCTCTGTCATGCGCGGCTTCCCACTTATCGACCTCGGCAACGGAGTGGTCGCCAGAGGCAAGGTCCTCTTCTTCACGTATCGCTGCGATCCACGCCTCAACCGCTGTCTTATAAGCACTTTGTTTCTGATCGAGTTCCTGATTGTCGTCCGCCATCTGGGCCTCTCCTTGAAATAAAGAGCAAAGCATAGCTGGGAATTATGAACAGATGATTGCAGTTATCAACAAATTCCGGACCGTTGACAGGCAGTACAATCAATCTTTCGGATCACTCATGGCGTATCAGGTTTTAGCAAGAAAGTACCGTCCGCAACGGTTTGGCGACGTGGTTGGGCAGGAACATGTGACACGCACACTCCTCAATGCTTTGGAGCAGGGGCGTATTGCGCATGGATACATCTTCAGCGGGCATCGCGGCATCGGGAAAACGACGATTGCGCGCATTCTGGCGATGGCGCTGAATTGCCGGACGGCCATTGGAACAGCGGAAAGACCAACGCCTGAACCTTGCGGGGTTTGCGACTCGTGCACGGAGATCCGGGCCGGGAATGCTGTCGACGTGATCGAGATCGACGCGGCGACAAACCGCGGCATCGATGAAATCCGGGAACTGCGGGATGCGGCGCGATACCGTCCGGCTCGGGATAAATACAAAATCTACATCCTTGACGAGGCGCACCAGATTACGGACGCCGCCTTCAATGCCCTGCTCAAGACACTGGAGGAGCCGCCGGAGCACGTCGTTTTCATGATGGCGACCACGCAACCGGAGGATTTTCCGCAGACAATCCGGTCGCGGTGCCAGCACTTCAGCTTTCATGCGGTGAAGTTTGACGACATTCTGGGACAGTTGCGGACCATTGCCGGTCAGGAAAATATCTCTGCTGATGACGCGGCTCTTGCCCTGCTGGCAGAAGCTGGCGATGGATCGATGCGCGACGCGCTGTCGATCATGGACCAGACGATTGCGTCGGCTCCGCTCGTGGACGGCAAGGCAAAGCTGGATGCGGAGCAGATTCGGGAACTAATGGGGACAGTTCCGAATACTGTCTTTGAGCGGCTACTTGAAGCGATCAGTGAGAACCAGTCCGCGGCGGTAATCGAAGAGATCAATACTTTACTGAATGCGGGGAACAGCCCGGCAGCGCTGGCGCGGCAGTTTGTTCGCTATCTGCGCAACGTGCTGATGGTTCGAATTGCGGACGAGGGGTCGGAACTGCTTCAGGTCTCTGTGGACGAGCGGGCGCGAGCGGCCCGGTCTGCGGTGCTGTTTTCTGAAGAAGACCTGACGCGCTTTTTGCAGGTGATGCTGCGGACATTCGATGAATTGAACTACCGCCAGGAGCAGCGCTTCCATCTTGAGTTGGGGCTGGTGAAGCTGGTTCATCTTCAGAGGTTGCTGCCGGTGGAGGAGCTGCTGAGCCAGCTGCCTTCAGGCAGTAAACCGATGACTGGCGGCGGGGCTTTGCCTAGGCCAGGTGCGTCTTCTCCTTCGCCTGCGTCTCAATCGGGATCATCAACACGACCTGCTCCGCCCGTGCGTGCAACTGAGCCGGCAAAGCCCGCGTTTTCTCCCTTTGAAGCAGACCGGAACCGGAAGATCACAGGCGAGACCGCGCCTGTTCCTCTGATGGAAATCGCTGTAGAGCCAGTTGCCGCTCCGAGAACGCTGACACCGCTGGAGGTAACGACTCGCGCCGTCGAGGCAGCACCGATCAAGGCTCCAGTATCCGTTACAGTCGACGCGGCGATAGAAGCCACAAACGGCGCCTTAGCGCTTGCCACAGAGCCTGTGGTTGAAGCGAAGGCGGATGCAGGCGACGGCCCCTCTGTCGATCTGGACCGGATTCGCGAAGCAGTTTGCGCGGCCCTCAGTGACGGGGATCATAATACGGCGGCGGTACTCGTCGGCGCGGGCAAGTGGACTCTGGACGGCGACATGATCTGCGTCGAAGTCGGCATCAAGAAGACGATGCTTGGCCTGACGATGAATATGGAAGCAGAGAAGATCGTCAAAAATACGCTGCGTTCGCTGGGTGTATCTCTGAAGCTGGTCGTTGTTCCAGGCGAGAACGGCGCACCCAGTCCGTACTCCAAGCCGCGGATCGTAAGTGGATCGGTGCAGGCTGCTGCGCTCGAAAACCCTCTGGTAAAGCAGGCTATGGATTTGTTTGGGGCTGAGGTGCGAAGCGTTCTGGATTTGCGGGATAAGAAGTGATTCCTCTTGTTTGCTCCCGGCGCTGATCTTTGTGCTTCACTCAGAAAGATTCAGATTAGGATTGGCACATGATAAATCCGTTGAAAATTCAGGAAATGCTGGCGCAGGCCAAGCAGATGCAGGAACAAATGCAGGAGAAGCTTGGACAGACGATTGTTGAGGCTTCGTCTGGTGGCGGCGCGGTGACGGTAAAGATGAATGGACAGAAACAGGTGCTAAAGATAACGATCGATCCCAGCGCCGTTGCGAGTCTTTCCGGCAGCACAGCCGACGTAGAGATGCTGGAAGACCTGATCGCCGCAGCCTTCAATGAGGCGGGACGGCGCGCGGACGAAGTCATCAAGTCCAGCGCCTCAGCGATGCTTGGTGGGTTGAATTTGCCTCCCGGTCTGTTCTAAGTTTTGCCAGCTTTGCCGACTTAACTGGGCTGCTGCAAAATCTCCTGCCGTTAAAAATGTCATGTCCGCAGAGGAAAATTCCTCATCACAGAGAGTACGGAGGACACCGAGAAATCCATGCACGCCGATCGAGCGACGCGAAGAGCCTTTCTAAAGCAAGCGGGTTGGGCGGCTGCTGGATTGGGTCTGGCTGCGGTTCCGGGCGGATTTGCGTTGCCCCCCGATGGACAAAATACAAACGGACAAAATCCCCAGGCAGCATCCGCTGCGGCTCCAGCGACAGACAGAGTACAACAGATGCGCACCGCCGCGGCTTCCACTCCGATTCAGGTGACGAAGCTGCGAGACACGTTGTTTCTGCTGCAAGGCGTAGGCGGCAATATCGTGGTGCAAACTGGTCCGGATGGCAAGCTGCTGATCGATTCGAGTATGGCGACGGCTGCTCCGCGATTGAAAGAAACGCTGGGCAAGCTGGGGCCGCATCCGCCGAAACTGCTGATCAATACGCACTGGCACTTCGATCACACGGATGGCAACGCAGCTTTACACGATGATCTGGGCACTTTCATCATCGCGCAGGAAAATACACGCAATCGGCTTGCGACTCCACAGGAGATTTCGTTTTTTCATCTGAAGCTTCAGCCTTCGCCCACCAGCGCTCTTCCTCAACAGACATTTATCGACAAGGAAAAGCTCTTCATCAACAACGATGAACTGGATTTGGTATACATGCCAACGGCGCACACCGACACTGATATCTACATCCACTTTGTGAATGGAAATGTGCTGCACGCAGGTGATGTTTTCTTTAACGGCTTCTATCCGTTCATTGATGCGAGCTCAGGCGGGACGATCAACGGGATGATTCGCGGGGCAGATGCTTGTCTTGAGGTTGCTGACGACAAGACGAAGATTGTGCCTGGGCATGGCCCGCTCGGCGACAAGGATGCTCTCCAGAGATACCGGGACATGATGGCTACCGTTGCAACAACTGTGCAGAAACTTAAAGGCAGCGGACAGACGCTCGACCAGGTCATCGCCACCAAGCCCACTGCGGATTTTGATCCAGTATGGGGCAAAGGCACGCTGAAGCCGGAACAGTTTGTTGAACTGGTCTACAGTACTCTGTGAGAACGCTGATGGGGTAGTCCGGCGCATCATTGCTAAGCCTGTTAGAACAGCGAAGAGGATTACGTAATTGTCACGTTTTGCGGAACCCATGGCGCG
>Ga0126381_100006502_pt1 | contig 12924 bp, 12 predicted proteins | sample PanSoiMetPlot_28_FD_96465 | JGI IMG/M metagenome (GOLD analysis project Ga0126381, IMG submission 96465) | Tropical forest soil microbial communities from Panama - MetaG Plot_28 | ecosystem: Environmental > Terrestrial > Soil > Tropical forest > Bulk soil | place: Panama | collected 2016-02-17
CGACATCCCCTATCGGATTGCGATGCTGGCCAGCTTCACCAGCTACTCGGTCGGCCACAATGTGGGCGCCACCGTCTTCACCGGCGGAGCGGTACGCTATCGGATCTATTCGGCCTGGGGCCTCGATGCGATCGCGGTCGCCAAGCTCTGCTTCCTCGCCGGGCTCACATTCTGGCTCGGCAACGCGACCGTGCTGGGGCTCGGGATCGCCTATGTGCCGGATGCCGCCTCATCCATCGATCAGTTGCCGGCCTCTCTCAATCGTGCCGCGGCCTTCCTGACGCTTCTCATCCTCGCCGGCTATATCGTCTGGGTGTGGCGGCGGCCGCGCGCGCTCGGCCTGCGCGATTGGAACATCACCTTGCCGGGCGGTCCGCTGACGCTCCTGCAGATCGGGATCGGCATCGTCGATCTCGCCTGCTGTGCGCTCGCCATGTACGTCTTGCTGCCGAGCGAGCCCAATATCGGCTTCGTAACGATAGCGGTGATCTTCGTGTCCGCGACGCTGCTCGGCTTTGCGAGCCACGCCCCCGGCGGCCTCGGCGTCTTCGACGCCGCCATGCTGGTCGCGCTCTGGCGCTTCGACAGGCAGGAGCTGCTCGCGGGCCTGCTCCTGTTCCGGCTCCTCTATTACATCGTGCCGTTTGCGCTCTCGCTCCTGATCCTGGGCAGCCGCGAGCTGGCGCTGATGCTTACGGGACGATCGATCGCCAAAAGCGAGCCGGTCGAGCGGCGCTGACGCTGCCTGCCACGCCGGAACGACCGCCGCCGCCCGGATGAAGCCGCCGTGAAATTGCGGCCGGATCCTTTTTCCGCAGGCAGTGGAGGAATAAATAAAGACTCGGGCGACACCGGCGGGCACAGGCGGCATGGCGGCAATTCAGGACAGCAGCGGAGACAGCCGATCGAGCCGATGGCTCGATCGGTTCCGGCGCGCGCGCCTCGTCCTGATCGTCGCCGCGGTGGTGTTCGCGGTGCTCTGGGAGAGCGGCGCGCTCGCCGCCACGCCGACACTTGCGGCCTTTGCCATCATCGCGGCGGCGGCCCTGGTCAGGGCGGCGAGTGGCGAGACTGCTCGCCGGGCGCTGCCGCGCGACGATGCGCCCGGACTGCGGGTCGGTGATCCGCTGGTGCAGGCCGTGCTCGAAGGGATGCCGGACCCGGTCGTGGCGCTCGATCGCCATGGCGACGTGGTGGCGCTCAACGCGCGGGCAAGCGCGATCGCGCCGGCGCTGCGGCGCGGCGAGCCGGTGTCGCTGGCGCTGCGCGTACCAGAGGTTCTGGATTCGATCCGCCGTGTGGTCGCAACCGGGGGCCCGCAGCGGGTCGAGTTCTTCGAGCGCGTTCCGGTCGACCGCTGGTACGAGGCGATCGTGACCCCGATCACGCTTGCGGGGGCGCCGCCGGGCGGCCTGGTGCTGATCGCTTTTCACGACCTCACCCCGTTGCGGCGGGTGGAGGAGATGCGCGCCGACTTCATCGCCAATGCCAGCCATGAGCTGCGCACGCCGCTCGCCGCGCTGTCGGGCTTCATCGAGACGCTGCGCGGCTCGGCCCGCGAAGATCCGGTCGCGCGTGAGCGCTTTTTGGGGATCATGCAGGCGCAGGCCAACCGCATGGCCCGCCTCATCGACGACCTGCTGTCGCTGTCGCGCATCGAGCTCAATGCCCACCTGCGCCCCGACAAGCAGGTCGATCTGATCGCGATCATGCGGCAGGTGGCCGACAGCCTGCAGACGCTCGCGCGTGACCGCGGCGTGGAGATCGCCGTGAAGGCTCCGCCCGACCAGCTCGTTGTGCTGGGCGACCGGGACGAATTGATGCGGGTCTTCGAGAATCTGATCGAGAACGCGCTGAAATATGCGGCCTCCGGCAAGAAGGTCGATATCGGGCTTGCGACCGCGGACGCCGCCAAGGGCGTGCGCGAAGTCCTGGTGGAGGTTCGCGACTACGGGCCTGGTATCGCTCCCGAGCACCTGCCGCGGCTGACCGAGCGCTTCTACCGGGTGGACGTTAGCGAAAGCCGTGCCCAGGGCGGCACCGGGCTGGGATTAGCGCTGGTCAAGCACATCCTCAATCGCCATGGCGGCCGGCTGACGATCGAAAGCGTTGCCGGTAAAGGCGCCGCGTTTACCGCTCATTTGCCTTTGGCGGCGCCTCCGGAAAACCGGAATACTCGCTCTACTTCAATTGCTTAGGAGACGGGCGGCGGGACGTGTCATCTAGCTGTCATCTAATCATCATACAACGATGACATGCGACGCGTAGATATACTGACGCTCGGAACCGACCAGGAGACCAACGAGTTTCTCCCGCGGTTGCGGCCGCGTCAATGGCGCGTACGACCGATAAACCAACCAGAGCCGGAAGACCGTATCCGCGGGTAAGGCCCCGAACAGGCTGCGTTGTCTCGCCGTAACAACAGGAGAGAGCATGAAACTGTTTCAGACCGTAACGGCGGCGGGGTTTTTGGCCGCTGCCGTGGTGCCTGCGGCGGCCCTCGACATTTCGGGCGCCGGCGCAACCTTCCCGTATCCGATCTATGCGAAATGGGCGGACGCCTACAAGAAAGAGACCGGCGTCGGCATGAACTATCAATCGATCGGCTCCGGGGGAGGCATCAAGCAGATCGAGGCGAGGACCGTCACCTTCGGCGCGACCGACGCTCCGCTCGGTGGCGATGATCTCAACAAGAACGGGCTGGTTCAATTCCCGATGGTGATGGGCGGCATCGTGCCGGTCGTCAACCTCGACGGGGTGAAGCCGGGCGAACTCGTGCTCGACGGCCCCACGCTCGCCAAGCTCTTCCTTGGTCAGATCACCAAGTGGGATGATCCGGCGATCAAGAAGCTCAACCCTAACCTGAAGCTCCCGTCGCAGGCGATCGCCGTCGTGCACCGCTCAGACGGCTCGGGCACGACCTACAACTTCACCTATTATCTGTCGAAGGTGAGCCCGGACTGGGACAAGAAGGTTCATTATGACACGGCGGTCGAGTGGCCGGTCGGCATCGGGCAAAAGGGCAACGAAGGTGTGTCCGCCAGCCTGGGCCAGACCAAGGGCTCCATCGGCTACGTCGAATACGCCTATGCGCTGCAGAACAAGCTGATCCACGCCAACATGCTGAACAAGGACGGGAAGACCGTCTCGCCGACTTCGCAGGCGTTCCAGGCCGCAGCCGCCAATGCCGATTGGAACTCGGTGCCGGGCTATGGCGTGATCCTGGCCAATCAGCCGGGCGCCGAGGCTTGGCCCATGACGGCCGCGACCTTTATTCTCGTTCCCAAGCAGCCGAAGGATCCGGCCGCCGCCACCGAGGCCCTCAAGTTCTTCGCGTGGGCCTACTCGAAGGGCGGAAAGATGGCCGAGGAGCTCGATTACATTCCGATGCCTGCGTCTGTCGTCACCTCGGTCGAGAAGGTCTGGTCCGATCAGATCAAGGACGCTGCCGGCAAGTCGCTGTTCACGGCCCCGAAGTAAGGCCGTCGCCCTGAGGGAGGCGCCGTCGGTCGCCTCCCTCTCCATTCCGCGGCTTTGAAAAGAAGCCTTGTGTCATAGACCGGGCTCCGGTTGAGTTGGGTTCTCCGGGCAATCGAAGGGAACCCCAGCAATGCAACGTGCCGGGAGGCGCTGCGTGGTCGATGTTGCGATGGCTGGCGGCGCCGAGATCGGCGCGATAACGCGGTCCAGAATTCTCGATCGGCTGCGTCTTGGCGACTCGATATTTCGCTGGCTGACGCTTGCCGCTGCAGTCGCGGTCCTCGTCCTTCTTTCGGGCGTGATCATCTCCCTGATCCAAGGCTCGCTTCCGGCGCTGCAGGCATTCGGCTTCAACTTCCTGATCGATGATCGCTGGAACCCGGTTACCGAGAAATTCGGCGCCGTAGCGCCGATCTACGGCACGATCGTCACGTCGTTTCTGGGCATGCTGATCGCGGTGCCGGTCGGATTGTTCATCTCGATGTTTCTGACCGAGCTCTGCCCGATGTGGTTACGCCGGCCGATCGGGATTGCCATTGAGCTTCTCGCCGGCATCCCGAGCATCATTTACGGGATCTGGGGCCTGTTCGTGTTCGCCCCGTTCCTGCAACAGACTCTTCAGCCGTTCCTGATCGATCTCTTCGGGCCGATCCCGGTCCTATCGTCGCTGTTTGCCGGTCCGCCTTACGGAATTGGCGTGCTGACCGCGGGCCTGATCCTTGCCATCATGGTGCTTCCCTTCATCACCTCGATTTCGCGCGAGGTGTTCGAATCGGTACCGGCGGTGCTCAAGGAGGCCGCCTACGGCATCGGCTGCTCCACCTGGGAGGTCGTGCGCTACGTCGTCCTGCCCTACACCCGGGTCGGCGTGATCGGCGGCGTGATGCTCGGGCTCGGGCGCGCGCTGGGCGAGACCATGGCGGTGACCTTCGTGATCGGCAACGCGCACCGGGTATCGGCATCGATCCTGGCGCCCGGCACCACCATCTCGGCCACCATCGCCAACGAGTTCACCGAGGCGGTCGGCGATCTTTATACGTCGGCCCTGATCGCGCTCGGCCTCATCCTCTTCGTCATCACCTTCATCGTCCTGGCGGCGGCCCGTTACATGCTGCTGCGCATCGAGCGGCGGATCGGGTAGCGCCATGAACAAGCTTTATGCCAGCCGCCGCCGCCGCAACGTCGTCGCGATGGTCTTGTCCTTTGCTGCCACCGGGTTCGGGCTCGGATGGCTGGTGCTGATCCTGGGAACCTTGCTGTGGGAAGGCTTCAGCGGGCTTTCGCTGCGAGTCTTCACCGAGATGACTCCGCCGCCCGGCTCCGCCGGCGGGCTGCTCAATCCGATCGTGGGCAGCCTGATGCTGACCGCGCTCGCCGTCCTGATCGGGACGCCGATCGGCATTCTGGCCGGCACCTACATGGCCGAGTACGGCCGCTATGCCCGGCTGACCCAGGTCGTGCGCTTCATCAACGACATCCTGCTCAGCGCCCCCTCGATCGTGGTCGGCCTCTTCATCTATGAGATCATGGTCGCCCCGATGGGGCATTTCTCCGGGCTGGCCGGCTCGGTTGCGCTTGCCGTCATTGTGATCCCGGTGGTGGTGCGCACCACCGAGGACATGCTGCTCCTTGTTCCCAATCAGCTGCGGGAGGCGGCTGCCGCGCTCGGCATGCCCCGCGCCTTCATCATCGGCCGCGTCTGCTACCGGGCGGCGCGCGCCGGCATGGTCACCGGGGTGCTGCTGGCCGTCGCCCGCATCAGCGGAGAGACCGCCCCGCTTCTCTTCACCGGGCTCAATAATCAGTTCTGGAGCGTCGATCTCAACGCCCCGATGGCGAGCCTGCCGGTCGTCATCTTTCAGTTCGCGCTCAGCCCCTACAAGGATTGGCAGAGTCTGGCCTGGACCGGCGCGCTCCTCATCACCTTCACTGTGCTCGCGCTGAGCATCTTTGCGCGCACCCTAACTGCGTCGAGAAAACAGTCATGAATGTAGCCTCCGTTTCCACGCCCGCAGCCGTCCATGCTCCGGTCGATACCGCGAACCTGGAATTGAAGATCTCGGTCAAGGGCCTCAACTTCTTCTACGGCGACCAGAAGGCGCTCAAGGACATCAGCCTGCCGCTCTACCGCGGCAAGGTCACGGCCTTCATCGGACCTTCCGGCTGCGGAAAATCCACGCTGCTGCGCATTCTCAATCGGATGTATGACCTCTATCCCAATCAGCGTGCGGAGGGCGAGGTGCTGTTCGACGGCGAGGACGTTCTCTCTCCCCGACAGGACCTCAATCTGCTGCGCGCCCGGATCGGAATGGTGTTCCAGAAGCCGACCCCTTTCCCGATGTCGATCTACGAGAACATCGCGTTCGGCATTCGCCTCTATGAGAAACTGTCGAAGTCGGAGCTCGACGAGCGGGTGGAGACGTCGCTGCGCCGCGCCGCGCTCTGGGACGAGGTCAAGGGCAAGCTCGCCGCCAATGGGCTCAGCCTCTCCGGTGGGCAGCAGCAGCGGCTGTGCATCGCCCGCACCGTCGCGGTCAAGCCCGAGGTGATCCTGTTCGACGAGCCCTGCTCGGCGCTCGATCCGATCTCGACCGCCAAGATCGAGGAGCTGATCGACGAGCTCAAGGACGACTACACGATCGCGATCGTCACTCACAACATGCAGCAGGCGGCCCGCGTCTCCGATTTCACCGCCTTCATGTATCTCGGCGAGCTGATCGAGTTCGACACGACCAGCAAGATGTTCACCGCGCCGCGCGACCGGCGCACCCAGGACTATATTACCGGCCGCTTCGGCTGAGGCGCAGATCTCGCGGGGGGGCAAGGATGATGGCAATGATGAACGAGCACACGACCAAAGCCTTCGATGTCGATCTGCAGGAGATCACCCGGCTGGTGGCCGAGATGGGCGGCCTTGCCGAGAAGCAGATCGCCGATTCCATCGATGCGCTGGCGCAGCGCGACGGCGAGCGCGCCAAGCGCGTGCTGCTGGCGGACGCCAATGTCGATGCGCTGCAGCGCGAGATCGAGGAAAAAGCCGTCCTCACCATTGCACGCAGGCAGCCGATGGCTGTTGATCTGCGCGAGATCGTGGCTGCCCTGCGGTTGACCAATGACCTCGAGCGGATCGGCGACCTTGCCAAGAACATCGCCAAGCGGGTGAGCGCCATCGACGGCGACTTCCACCCGCAGAAGCTCATGCGCGGCCTCGAGCACATGTCCGCGATGGTGCTCTCCCAGCTCAAGCAGGTGCTCGATGCCTACGCCAGCCGCGACCTCAACAAGGCGCTCGCGGTCTGGAAAAGCGACGACGAGGTCGACGCCATGTGCACCTCGCTGTTCCGAGAGCTGTTGACCTACATGATGGAGGATCCGCGCAATATCACCTTCTGCATCCACCTCATGTTCTGCGCCAAGAACATCGAGCGCATGGGCGATCATGCGACCAATATCGCGGAGTCGGTGCATTTCATGATCCAGGGCCGCCCCATCGCCGACGAGCGGCCGAAGGGCGACACCACCAGCGTCTTTGCAGCAGCGGCGGAGAAATAGGGGGAGCCCGGGTGCATGAATGCCAACATTCTGATCGTGGAGGACGAAGAAGCGTTGACCCTGCTCCTGCGCTATAACCTCGAGACGCAGGGCTACGAGGTCGAGACGATCGCGCGCGGTGACGAAGCCGATACCAGGCTTCGGGAAGGGACCCCCGATCTCGTCATTCTCGACTGGATGCTGCCCGGCCTTTCCGGGATCGAGCTGTGCCGCCGGCTGCGGGCGCGGCCTGAGACCCGGCAATTACCTATCATCATGCTGACCGCGCGCGGGGAGGAAAGCGAGCGCGTGCGCGGCCTCTCCACTGGCGCCGACGACTACATCGTCAAGCCGTTCTCGGTCCCCGAGCTGCTCGCCCGCGTCAACGCGCTGCTGCGCCGGGCGTCGCCGGAACGGGTGGCGGACGTCTTGAGCTTCGGCGACATCGCGATCGACCGGGAAAAGAAACGGGTCTCGCGCGCCGGCCAGGCGGTCGATCTTGGACCGACCGAATATCGCCTGCTCGAGTTCCTGATGGAGCGGCCCGGCCGGGTCTTCTCGCGCGAGCAGCTTCTCGACGGCGTATGGGGCAGCGATATCTATATTGACGAGCGCACCGTCGACGTCCATGTCGGGCGACTGCGCAAGGCGCTCAATCGCGGCCATGAGAGCGATCCGATCCGCACCGTGCGCGGTGCCGGCTACGCCCTCGACGATCGCTTCGGCAAGACCGCCTGAGAATTATCCCCGCACTTGGCGCCGATCTCGCCGCCGGTCCGCCGCCGGCTGATAGGCCACGCGGGAGTGGTAGCCGCAGTACGGCAGCCCGGTCACGGTCTGGCCGCCGCAGAAGAAGAAGTCGGCGCCGCCCGGGTCCCCGATGGGCCAGCGGCAGGTCTCCTCCGTGAGCTCAAGGATCGTTCGGCGCTGGCCGAGCGGAATGACATTGTCGACCAGCTCCGGTTCCGGCTCGGTGTCGAGCTCGAAGGCGTGCGCGAGCGCGGTATTGCCGCGGATCGAGGGACGCGACACGCGCAGCAGCGAATGCGCCCGTGCCTTGCGCGGTCGCGGCGCGCCGGCGGAGGGGCTCTTGGCACGGCCCGAAAGCCCGAGACGATGCACCTTGCCGATCACGGCATTGCGGGTGATGCCGCCGAGCTCAGCGGCAATTTGACTGGCCGACAACCCATCGCCCCACATCTTCTTGAGGCTCTCGACGCGCTCATCGGTCCAGGTCATGCCTCTGCCCCCTTCAGGCTTTGGCGCGACGTGCACAGGTTCCGACGGAATCCAACCCCCGGCCAGGGCAGCCTCCTTGCCGCCCCGACGCCTACTCCCGTTACCGATGTACTCGGAAACCTGTCCGCCGCACGAAATGTCGTATCTGACGGTCGGAAAGCTACAATATGACGAGAGTCAGGCGCAAGAGTCTCAGGGTTGTGCGTCCACATGTTCCATTTCTGATCGCGCACGCATCCACATTTTTTTGTGGGGCTGTGCGTGCGACAGACTCCTCGCAAGCTTTGCGGCGCGGGAAATTCGAGCTGCGCCGGGACACGTGATACCCCGCGGTGCGTCCGGTCATGGCCGCGTCGCGGCCATGTTGACAGCCAAGCCACGCGCAATACAATGCGTGGGTGGTGCCGCCCGGAGAGGCGGCACATTTCGTTTCGGACGAATTGCCGGCATCGCCATGGGCGGGGCACAGACAACGTCGCATTTGCTGCCGACCTACGCGCGCGTCGATCTCGCGTTCGAGCGCGGCGAGGGCGTTTGGCTCGTGGCGACCAATGGTGAGCGCTATCTCGACTTCACCTCCGGCGTCGCCGTGAACGCGCTTGGCCACGCGCATCCGCACCTCATCGCCGCGATTAACGAGCAGGCCGCCAAGCTCTGGCACGTCTCCAACCTGTACCGCGCTCCGCAGGCCGAGCGGCTCGCCGCGCGGCTGTGCGAGGCGAGTTTCGCCGACATGGTGTTCTTCTGCAATTCCGGCGCCGAGGCGATGGAGTGCTCGATCAAGGTTGCGCGCAAATACCATGCGGTGAACGGGGCGCCCGATCGCTTCCGCATCATCACGTTTGAAGGCGCCTTCCACGGCCGCACGCTCGCCACGCTCGCGGCCGGCGGCCAGAAGAAATATCTCGACGGGTTCGGGCCGGTGGTGGAAGGCTTCGACCAGATGCCGTTCGGCGACCTGGAGGCGACGAGGCGCGCGATCGGGCCTTCGACCGCCGCCATCCTGATCGAGCCCGTCATGGGTGAGGGCGGCGTGCGGGTGGTGCCGCCGGAGTTCCTGCGGGCCCTGCGCCGGCTCTGCGACGAGAACGGGCTTCTCCTGATGTTCGACGAGGTGCAGACCGGCATGGGACGCACCGGGTATTTGTTCGCCCACCAGCAGAGCGGCGTGACGCCCGACATCATGGGCCTCGCCAAGGCGCTCGGCGGCGGCTTTCCGGTCGGCGCCTGCCTTGCGACCGCGGATGCCGCCAAGGGGATGACCGCGGGCACCCATGGCTCGACCTTTGGCGGCAATGCGCTCGCCATGGCGGCCGGCAACGCCGTCCTCGACGTGCTGCTCGAGCCGGGCTTTCTCGAGCGCGTGCGCAGGAACGCCCTGCTGCTGAAGCAGAAGCTTGCCGAGATCAAGGACCGCTATCCAACAGTCATCGCCGAGGTGCGCGGCGAGGGGCTCCTGGTCGGCTTGCGCGCGGTGCCCCCCTGCGCCGACCTTGTCGACGAATTGCGCGCCGAGAAGATGATCACGGCGGCGGCCGGCGACAACGTGGTCCGCCTCCTGCCGCCTTTGATCGTCAGCGAGGAGGAGATCGCCGAGGCCGTTGCCCGCATCGGCCGCGCCTGCGAGCGGATGGCGCGCTCGCCCGCGCCGGGACGGCAGGAGGCGGTCGGATGAAGGCGAACGGCATCCGTCACTTCCTCGACCTTTCGGAAATTCCCAAGGCCGAGCTGCGCGGCATAATCGGGAAGAGCCGCGCGCTCAAAGCCGGGCGCGGCAAGGGCGCTCCCGAGCGGCCGCTTGCCGGCAAGGCGCTGGCGATGATCTTCGACAAGCCCTCGACCCGTACCCGGGTCTCCTTCGAGGTGGCGATGCGCCAGCTCGGCGGCGACGCCGTCGTGCTGACCGGTCAGGAGATGCAGTTCGGCCGCGGCGAGACGCTCGCCGACACCGCGCGCGTGCTCTCGCGCTATGTCGACGCCATCATGATCCGCATCCTCGACCCCGAGCAGCTCACCGACTTGGCGCGCCACGCCACCGTGCCGGTCATCAACGGGCTCACGCGCCGCTCGCACCCATGCCAGGTCATGGCCGACGTGATGACCTTCGAGGAGCATCGTGGCCCGATCCGCGGCAAGACCGTGGCCTGGTCCGGTGACGCCAACAACGTGCTGACCTCCTGGATGCATGCCGCCGAACGTTTCGATTTTCGCCTGCGGGTCGCCACACCCCCCGAGCTTGCGCCCAAGAAATGGCTCGCCGACTGGGTTCGCGAATCCGGCGCCGATATCTTCATCGGCAGCGACCCGGAGGAGGTGGTGAGCGGCGCCGACTGCGTGGTCACCGATACCTGGGTCTCGATGGGCGACAGGGGCGGGCCGCGCCGCCACAATCTGCTCAAGCGCTACCAGGTCAACGCCCGGATCATGGGACGCGCCAAGCCGGACGCGCTGTTCATGCATTGCCTGCCTGCCCATCGCGGCGAGGAGGTCACCGACGAGGTGATCGACGGACCGCAATCGGTGGTGTTCGACGAGGCAGAGAACCGCCTGCATGCCCAGAAGGGCATTCTGGCCTGGTGCCTGAACGCGGCCTCGCGATGAGGCCGGCCGCGATCCGGCAAGGCTGCGTGGACTTCTCGCTCCCGGCGACCATATAGGCAGGATGACCGACCCACGCCTCGATATTCCCACCCGCGCGCCGGCCGCCACGGCTGACGACAGCGTGCTGCCGTTCGAGGTCGCGGCCCTCGACCTGCGCGGCCGCGTGGCAAGGCTCGGGCCCGCCGTCAACGCGATCCTGACCGCGCGGGATTATCCGGCGCCCGTCGCCAAGCTCCTGGGCGAAGCAATCGTGCTCACGGTGCTGCTGGGCTCCTCGTTGAAGCTCGATGGGCGGTTCATCCTGCAGACCCAGAGCGACGGCCCGGTGCGGATGCTGGTGGTCGATTTCACCACCCCCGGGAAGCTGCGCGCCTGCGCCCGCTTCGATGCGAAGCGCGTCGCCGAGGTTGTTGCCGCCAGTTCCAATGGTGACGCCGCCGGCGCGCTGCTCGGCCGCGGCCATCTCGCCATGACGATCGACCAGGGCCCCGACATGAACCGCTACCAGGGCCTGGTCGCGCTCGAAGGCCGCGACCTGGAGCATGCCGCCCACGAATATTTCCTGCGCTCGGAGCAGATTCCGACCCGTGTTCGGCTTGCAGTCGGCGAGGAGCTCTCCGCGAGCAGCGACGGCGCCCGCCATCGCTGGCGGGCGGGCGGCATTCTGCTGCAGTTCCTGCCCAAGGCCCCCGAGCGCGCACGGGTGGCCGACCTCGATCCCGGCGATGCCCCGCGGGGCACGCCGCCCCACACGCTTCCGGAGGACGACGCCTGGGTCGAGGGCCGCTCGCTGTTCGCCACCGTGGAGGACGTCGAGCTGATCGATCCCGCGGTATCGGCCGAGCGCCTGGTCTATCGGCTGTTCCATGAGCGCGGCGTGCGGGTGTTCCGCAGCGCACCCCTCGTCGCCCAATGCTCATGTTCGCGCACCGGCGTCGCCAACATGCTGCGAAGTTTTTCGCAGGACGATCGCGATCACATGATCGAGAACGGCGTCATCACGGTGACGTGCGAGTTCTGCAATTCGACCCACGTCTTCGAGCCGGAAGAGATCGGGAATCAGGCGACGGACGACAGAGGACCCACGGAGGGCTGATATCCGTCGTCAGTCCTTTGGCCCTCGGTCCTCTGTTCTCAGTTGATTGTCCTTCCGCCCTGCGGGGTGTCGAGCGAGAAGGGAGGAATGTCGATATCGAAGGGCTCGCCCGCCTCGGTCACCATGCCGTAGGTGCCGTTCATGAACCCGGATGGAGTGGGCAGCGGCACTCCGCTCGTATATTCGAAGTCCTCGCCCGGCCGCAGCACCGGCTCCTTGCCCACCACGCCGGCGCCGCGCACCTCCTGCAGCCGCCCATGGGCGTCGGTGATTCGCCAGTGGCGGGTCTTGAGCTGCACCGTCTCCTGCCCGAGATTGGTCAACGTGATGGTATAGGCCCAGAAGAAATAGCCGTCCTCCGGCGACGAGCGGTCCGGCAGGAAGCGCGGGGTCACCTTGACCTCGATGGCGCGGGAGACTGCGCGGTACATGATCGAGCCTTCAGCCAAATTGTGGGCACTTTGCCTTGAAATGGTGCCTCGGTGAACAGTTTTTTGGGCTATTTCAAATCATCGTCATGGCCTGATTTCCCGGCAGCCGTGCGGCGCTTGGCCGACTATGCTGAGGCGCCGCGCGAGGAAAGACCGCCAGGAATGCATGCTCCCGTGCTCACCACTGGACGCGATCTGCGGCTCGACCTGTTCCGCGGGATCGCGCTCTGGCTCATTTTCCTCGACCATATCCCGTCCAATGTCGTGAGCTGGGTCACGATCCGCAATTACGGCTTCAGCGACGCGACCGAGATCTTCATCTTCATCTCCGGCTACACCGCGGCCTTTGTCTACGGCAAGGCGATGCGCGAGCGCGGCTTCGTGGTGGCGGGCGCCCGCGTCCTGCGCCGGGCCTGGCAGATCTACGTGGCGCATATCTTCCTGTTCGCCATCTATATGGCGGAAATCTCCTACGTGGCGACGAGCTTCGAGAATCCGCTCTATGCCGAGGAGATGAATATCCTCGATTTCCTGAAGCAGCCCGAC
>Ga0126381_100006503_pt1 | contig 12923 bp, 12 predicted proteins | sample PanSoiMetPlot_28_FD_96465 | JGI IMG/M metagenome (GOLD analysis project Ga0126381, IMG submission 96465) | Tropical forest soil microbial communities from Panama - MetaG Plot_28 | ecosystem: Environmental > Terrestrial > Soil > Tropical forest > Bulk soil | place: Panama | collected 2016-02-17
CGTGTAGTCGGCCAGCAGCGGACGGAACACCACGTACGGCGTGCCACCAGCCGATCGCACCACGCTGCCGTCCGGACCGCCGATGATGTCGTCGTGGCTGAGCGAGCCGCGGTGCGTGTGGAAGGTGCCGCCCGCGCGCAGCGTGAGCAGATGACGCCGGCCCTTGGGGTCGGTCAGCTGGATGAGGTCGCCTACCTGGAGATTTCCGGGGGGTGCGGGGGGTCGTCCCCCCGCGGGCCAGCGCAGCATCCGTTCACACCCCCGCGAACGCGGCCATGTCCACGTCCTGCTTGGCCAGCACGCCGAACACCTGCCCGGACGGCTCGACCAGCAGGTATTCGGTGGCGGGCGCGCGAGCGATCGCGTTAAGCAGCGCCATGCCGGACAGGTCAGCGGGCAGCACCAGGTTCGGCTCCAGGGTGCGGGCCAGCGAGCCGGAGTCGATCCAGGGCCGGCGCTGCGGCGGGGTCGCCATGGCCGCGGTCTCGTTCACGATCGCGATCGGCTTGTCCTCATGGTCAACCACCACGACCGCGCGGGCCTGGCTCTGCTCCGCGCGCCTGATCGCCTCCGCCAGCGGCGTGTCGGCGGCCACCGAGATCGCCTTGCGGGCCAGGCGGCGGGCCTGCAGCAGGGGCAGCCGCTCGCGGAACCGGGTGGCCCTGATCGCCTGGGTGGCGCCGGTCCACATGAACGCGGCGATCACCACCAGCCACAGCGAGCTGACCATGTTGCCGCCGGTCCGGTTCGCGAATCCGAACGCCAGCGGCACCACGATCAGCGCGATCGCTATCACCCGGCCGGTCCAGGCCGCGGCGATCGTCGAGGTGGCGGGCTTGCCGGTAAACCTCCATATCACCGCGCGCAGCATCACGCCGCCGTCCAGCGGCAGCCCGGGCAGCAGGTTGAACAGCCCGACGATCAGGTTCGCCCACCAGAACTGGCTGACCACCACGCCGCCCACGCCGTCCGCGACCACACGGGACAGGCCGAAGCCGGCCCCGGCCAGGGCGAGCGACATTCCCGGGCCCGCGGCGGACACCACGAACTCGCGGCCGGGGGTCTGCCGCTCCCCGATCTCGGAGATCCCGGCCAGCGGGTAGAGCACGATGCGGCGCACCGGCAGCCCGTAGCCGCGGGCCACCACGGAATGGCTCAGCTCGTGGACCAGGACGGACAGGTAGAGCAGCACGACGAAGACCGCCGCGACCACGTACCGGGTGCTGCCGTGCAGCGTCGAGGCGAGATCGTGGGCGTAGATGAGGATGAACACGCCGGCGATGATGAACCAGTACGGCGAGATGATCACTGGTATGCCGAACGGGCGCGCGATCACGAGCCCAGGCTCGGGACGACGCGACTGGTCCGGGGTGTCCGGCGGCGTGCTTGCCACATACCGATGCTACGTGCCTCACGGGAGGTTCTGACCCGCGCCGCGCTCGGGATCCAGCGGAATGTCGGTGTGGTGCCTTACGGTGCTGGTGTGGAGGAAACACTAGCGGTCGCCGACCCCCTTTCTCCGGCCGGGGAGGAAGGCCCCCGCGGGCCGGCCCTCTCCCCCTCCCGGGCCGCCGACTTCATGACATGTCCGCTCCTGTACCGGTTCCGGGTGATCGACCGGCTGCCCGAGCCGCCGAGTGAGGCGACCGCGCGCGGCACCTTGGTGCACGCCGCGCTTGAGCGGCTGTTCGACCTGCCCGCCGGGTCAAGGACCCCGGCGGCCGCCCGGGACCTGCTAGGCCCGGAATGGGACCGGCTGACCGCCGAATCGCCTGATCTGGCCGCCCTGTTTCCCTCAGAAGCGGAACGGGCTGACTGGCTCCGATCCGCGACCGCGATCCTGGACGCGTACTTCACGCTGGAAGATCCGCGTCGTCTGGAACCCGCGGAGCGCGAGTGCTACGTGGAGACGTCGCTGGAGTCGGGGCTGCGGCTGCGCGGCTACATCGACCGGCTTGACGTCGCGCCCGGCGGCGAGATCCGGATCGTGGACTACAAGACCGGCCGGGCGCCGCGCGAGGCCTACGAGGCGAGCGCGCTGTTCCAGATGAAGTTCTACGCGCTGGTGATCTGGAAGCTGCGCGGCGTCGTGCCCCGGCTGCTGCAGCTGATGTATCTAGCCGAGGGCGAGGTGCTGCGCTACTGGCCGGACGAGGCGGATCTGCGGGCCACCGAGCGCAAGCTGGCCGCGCTCTGGTCGGCCATCGAGCGAGCCAGGGAAGCTGGCGACTGGCGTGCCAGGCCGTCCCGCCTGTGCGACTGGTGCAACCACAAGGCCTTCTGCCCCGAGTTCGGCGGCACTCCCCCGCCCCTTCCGGAAACACCCCCGGCTCCTGCCCCCACCCCCTGACGACGCCTTCTGGCACCCGCCGCTGCCCTTCGCCGTCGCCTCGCCCGCCCGTTACGGCGCGCCGTCCCGGTCCTCGCGCGCCGGCCGTTAGGCCGGAGGGCCGGACACGCCAACGCGGGTTGACATCGAGAGATTAGTCTCAAGATACTAATCTCGTGAACCTAACGAGGTTGATGGCGCTGGGGACGCTGGCCAGGTACGGGCCTACGCACGGGCACCAGATCCGGCGCTGGGCCGAGGTCACCAACGCCGGGGAATGGAGCGGGGTGAGCGTCGGCGCGCTGTACCGGGAGCTGCGCTCGATGGAGGGCGAAGGGCTGGTGCAGGCGCTTCGCACCGAGCAGGTCGGGCGGCGGCCCGCCCGGACGGTGTACGCGATTACCGGCGAGGGCCATCTGGAACTCGGGTCGCTGCGCGTGCAGGCCATCCGCAGCATGGACACCGGCCCGGACCCGCTGGGCGTGGCATTGACCTTCGCCTTCGAGGGAGCTGACCGCGAGGAGGTTCGCGACCTGCTGCGCGCCCGGCGGGAGCGGTGCGCGATCGGCGCCATGGAAATCGAGGCGAACAGGGAACGGGGCCTCGCCGCGGGCTACCTCACACCGGTGGAGGCCGCGGTGATGCGGCGGGCCGTGCTGCGGGTCGAGGCGGAGGTGGCCTGGCACGACGATTTCGACAAGCTCCTCGCCACGCTGCCCCCTGGCGGCGCCGGGCCCGGCGAGCTCGCGCCGGGAACCCGCGAATCAGACAGTTAGCTCTTTGGGCGGAAAGTTGGGAAGGGTCGGCATGGCAATCATCGAGGCGCGCGGGCTCGCGCGCACGTTCAGGACCCGGAAACGGACGGTCGAGGCGGTCAGCGGGGTGGACCTGACCGTGACGGAAGGCGAGATCGTCGGGTTCCTCGGGCCGAACGGGGCGGGCAAGACGACCACGCTGCGGATGCTCACCACATTGCTGCGCCCCACCGCGGGCACGGCTACCGTGGCGGGCGCGGACCTGCTGGGCGACCCGGTCAAGGTGCGCCGCAGGATCGGCTACGTGCCGCAGGCCATCGGGGCCACCATGGGCGGCACCGACCCGGCCTGCATGGTCGGGGAGGAACTCGCGGACCAGGCCGCGCTGTACGGCATCGGCAAGGCCGATGGCGCCCGCCGCACGGAGCTGCTTATCAGCCAGCTGGACCTCGCTGGGCTTGAGAAACGCCTGGTGAAGACGCTGTCCGGGGGGCAGCGACGGCGGCTGGAGATCGCGCTCGGGCTGGTGCACCGGCCGCCGCTGGTGTTCCTCGACGAGCCGACCACCGGTCTTGATCCGCAGAGCCGCAGCAACCTCTGGGAGCACATCGGCAAGCTGCGGTCCGAACTCGGCACGACCGTGTTCCTCACCACGCACTACCTGGAGGAGGCGGACACCTTGTGCGACCGCGTGTTCATCATCGACAACGGCGTGATCGTCGCCGAGGGCACGCCTGATGAGCTGAAGCGGCGCATCTCCGGCGACGTGGTGACGCTGCGGGTGAACTGCTCGGCGAGCACGGCCACCGAACTGCTGGGGCGCCAGCCAGTGGTGCGCGAGATCAGCGTGGCCGACGACGCGCTGAAGCTGACCGTGGAACACGGCGACGAGGCCCTCCCGGCGCTGCTGCGCGTGCTCGACGAAGCGCGGATCACGCTGCACTCCATCAACTTGTCCAGGCCGACGCTTGACGACGTGTTCCTCACCTTGACCGGACGCTCGCTGCGCGACGATTCGCCGGCCGGCGCCCAGCCCGCCGCGGCCGCCGCCCCCGCACCAGTCACCGCGACCGCGGCGAAGGAGTAAACCCGCATGTCTTTCTTCCGCGACACGCTGATGATCTTCCGCCGCCAGGAGCGGCTCGCGCTGCGCAACCCGGCCTGGGTCATCATCGGCCTGACCCAGCCGGTCCTGTACCTGGCCCTGATGGGCCCGCTGCTCACCCACCTGCCCCCGGTCGCGCTGGGTACCGGCTCCGGCGGCAACGCGTATGACTTCTTCGTACCTGGGCTGCTCATCCAGCTCGGCCTGTTCGGCTCCACGTTCGTCGGGTTCACGATCATCGCGGACTGGCGGGCCGGTGTCATAGAGCGGTTCCGGGTCACCCCGGTGAGCCGGCTGGCCGTCATGGCCGGGCGGGTGCTGCGAGACGTGGTCACGCTGGTGGTGCAGGCGGCCGTGCTGGTGCTCGTCGGGCTGGCCTTCGGGCTGCGTGCCCCGGTCGGTGCGGTGTTCGTCAGCTTCGGTTTCATCGTGCTAGTGGCCATCGGCCTGGCCTCGGTCTCGTACGCGACAGGCCTGCTGACCAAGAGCGAGGACGCGTTCGCGCCGATGGTCAACACGATCGTCGTGCCGCTGCTGCTGCTATCCGGGATATTCCTGCCGATGACGCTCGGCCCGGGGTGGTTGCAGGGCATCGCCAGGGTCAGCCCGTTCCGCTACATCATCGACGCCATGCGCGAGGCCTACGCGGGCCAGTACTTCAACACGATCGTGATGGAGGGGATCGTGGTCGCCGTGGCCATGGCGGCGGCATTCCTGTGGCTGGGTTCTCGTGTCTTCCTGCGCGAGAACGCATAGCCGGCCTGGCTCAGGCGCGGGGCGGCGTTCGCACGTCTTTGACGCTGGTGGCGATCGCGGCGAGTACCGCGGCCAACCCGGCCAGCACGGCGGCTGACGCCGGCCCGCCCAGCCCGGTGACGAGCAGCCCCCCCGCCAGCGGGCCAGCCGCGGCCGCGGCATACTCGGCGAGCAGGTCCACGCTCATCACCCGGGCCAGCATCTCCTCCGGGATCCGCTGGTAGAAGTACGTGCCAGCGGACACGTTTACCGCGACGCCAGTCATTGCCATGACCGTGAGAGCCGCGCCGAATGTGTACTCATTGACGGTCACGAGAAGCGGCGACATCGCCGCTACCCACACCCACTGCGCCATGGGGAGCAGCCGGTAGCCACACCAGCGGAATAGCCGGCTCGCGGTCGCGGCGCCGAGTATCCCGCCGATTCCGGTAGCCGCGAAAGCCACCCCGATAACGGCCGATGAGGTGCCATGCGCTTTAGCGCTCGCGATGAACACTACATAAAGTGCCTGGATGATGAGATTGGATATGGCCATGAGCGGAATAATCGCGCGCATGTAACGATCGCTCCGCACGCACCGGAATCCCTGGCCGATTCCGGTGAGGGTCATCGGCTGTTCTGGCGCGGGCACCGGGTTCGGCTGCTGCGGACGCGGCGCCAGCCGTATAAGCAACAGCGTGGTCACAGAAATGACGAAAGAGATCACGTCGGCCAGGAAAGGGACCGCGCGGCCCAGCCCATAAAGGAATCCGCCGAACGGGCGGCCCACCAGCGATGCGACGCTATTACGCGCTTCATTTCCGGCCAGGGCCGTGGACGTCTGTGCCGACGGCACGACCGCGCGGATCATCTTCACCTCGGCGAGGGAGTAGACCGTCGCGAACGCCCCTTCGAAGCAGGCGGCCGCGGCCAGCGCTGGTACCGCCACCGCGCCCTTCACCAGCGAGGCCACGATGAACAGGACGGCCAGCCCGCGGCAGGCCTCGCAGGCACCCATGGTGCGGCGCGGGTCCCACCGCTCCACGAACGGAGCGGCCGGGAGGTAGAACAGGAACGCGGGCAGCGCGCCGGCGAAGCCGACCCATCCGGCCGCCGCGGGCGAACCGGTCTCACCGAGCACGAGCAGCGGGTACGCCATCAGGGCGAACCGGTCCCCGAGCACCGAGACGGCCGACCCGGACAGCAGCAGGCTGAAGTTCCGGTTCCGCCGCAGAGCCGGGACCGGCTCGGCCGCGGTCATCGCCGGTTGTCCAGTCCCCTCAGCTCGCCGCGCGGGCAGACGAAGTCCAGATGCGCGCCGGTCACTCCCTCGCCCCAGGCCACGTGAATCCCGTCGGCTCCCTCGTTCATCTGGGAGTTGACGTCCCAGTCGACCAGGTGCGCTACGGACTGGTTGGTGCCGAATGACAATTCGGTGATCAGGCCCGCGTACTCGGGGTTCGTGACCCGGCGCAGCTCATCGTCAAGGTCGCCGAACGCGCCGGGCACGATACGGCCGCCCGCGACTTCGACGGTCAGCGGGAGGCGCCGTTTCAGCTCGGGCAGCAGGTCACGGGCTCCCCGATAGCGCTCGGCGCGGTCAGCTGACATGTCACGGGACCGCGCGGCGAGCACGTGCTCGATGGTCAGCGTCCCGTCTACCCGCAGGGCGGCGCTGTCCTCGCTCCAGTTCACCGAGACCCCGGTCTCGGTATAGCTGCCGATATTGGCGTGCTCACCCCGGTCTATGAGCACCCGGGTGCGGCTGCTCACCCAGAGGCTGTCTCCGCTCATAGAAAACGTCAGGTGGTTCCCGGCGCCGGAAAACACGAACGGCTGCGGCGCGCGCAGCAGCAGCCAGACAATCTCGCGGTTGCGCCGGACGGCCGCGGTCAGGTCGGTGCTGAGCAGCAACTCGATCGAGTACCGAGCGGCCGCCAGCGACGCGTCGAACGGGCCGATGGCCACCCACATCACCCGGGACGCACGGAAGCGCTCGCGCAGCCAGGCCTTCCGCGGAAGGCGCTCGTCATGAAGCGGTACGAATACTATCGACTCGGGCGGCTCAGCCGCCAACTCCGTCACCAGCGAAACCCGCAGCCCGATCTTGTCCAGCCAGCCCCCGAATTCCGCGTCATCGGTGACAAACAACGGCGGGCAGGCATTCGGCGGGAATGCCTGCCCGATCAGATCAGGTGTCACAGGTTTTGGTCCGTAAATGCCTCGCGAACTGTCTGCTGACATGGGCAGGACCGAGATGCCATGCCAGAAAGTATTTCTCGCTGGCATTCCTCCCAGCGCGCCGTATCCGAGGAATCGCTCGTGTCGAGCGGATAGGCGAAGACCCGGCCGGTCAGGCGGCCGCTCCGATCAACGCCCTCCTGTACGAAAATACGCCTGGGCATAAATAAGTCAGACGACCGGCCAGCCGAACTTGAACTCGCCGGATTCACCCTGGCTGGTTACCGTGTCCTCAGGGGACCCGAAAGAGCGCTCCTCGAATTCCGCCAGCCGGTCTACTCCGCCGTTGTCGTTCATTTGCCTCTCCTCGATACCGCGGCCCCATTACCCCTTTTTTGACCGTAACACCGGCACTGGGAGGGCACAAGGCCCGAAAAACGTCAGGCCGCGGGTGCGTTCTCCGGGAAGTGACAGGCCACCTGGTGGCCGGAGGCCAGCTCGATCAGCGGCGGTTCCTGCGTGCGGCAGATCTCCTCCGCCTTCCAGCACCTGGTGTGGAACCGGCAGGCCGGCGGCGGGTTGAGCGGGCTCGGCACGTCGCCGGCCAGCCTGATCCGCTCCCGGCGCCTGCGCTGCCCGTTCGCCGCGTGGGCCGGTTCCGGCACGGGAACGGCCGACAGCAGCGCCACCGTGTACGGGTGCATCGGCGTCGCGTACAAGTCGTCCCTGGCCGCCTTCTCCACGACCTTCCCCAGGTACATCACCGCGACCTGGTCACTGATGTGCCGGACCACGGACAGGTCATGCGCGATCACCACGTAGGTCAGGCCCAGCTCGTCCTGCAGGTCCTCGAGCAGGTTGACGACCTGCGCCTGGATGGAGACGTCCAGCGCGGAGACCGGTTCGTCGGCCACGATCAGCTTGGGCCGCAGCGCCAGCGTGCGGGCGATCCCGATGCGCTGCCGCTGGCCGCCGGAGAACTCGTGCGGGTACCGGTTGTAATGCTCCGGGTTGAGGCCGACAAGCTCGAGGATCTCCTGTACCGCCTGCTTGATCCCGCCCGGCGGCTTGACCCGCTGCAGCCGGAACGGCGCGCCGACGATCGCGCCCACCGTCTGCCGGGGGTTCAGCGACGAGTACGGATCCTGGAAGATCATCTGGATCTCCCGGCGAAGCGGGCGCATCCGGCCTTGCTTGAGGTGGGTGATGTCGACGCCGTCGAACACGATGTTTCCGCCGGTCGGCTCGTCCAGCCGGGTGATCAGCCGGCCAGTCGTCGTCTTGCCGCAGCCGGACTCGCCGACCAGCCCCAGCGTCTGGCCTGGGGAGACGGACAAGTCGATCCCGTCGACGGCCTGCACGTGGCCGACCGTGTGCCGGAACACGACGCCGCGAGTCACCGGGAAGTATCGCTTCAGCCCGCGGATGGCCAGCAGGGGGTCGCTTCCGGTGGCACCGGCGGAGCCGGCCGGCGCGGTGCCGCCCTGGGGCTGGGCTGGCCCGGTCTGGGTCTGCTCGGTCACGCGTCCGCTCCGCTCGACGAGGTTTGTTCGCCGGTGCCAGGGGCGAAATCCTGCTCATCCGGGGTGTGAGCCTCTTCCGGCAGCACGCCTTCAGACAGTTCCGACCACAGCCGGGTCCGGTCCTCCGCGGTCAGGTGACAGGCGGCCTTGTGACCCAGGCTGGCCACCTCGCGCAGCAACGGCACCTCCGTGTCGCATCGTCCGCCGGTCAGCTCGGTGTAAGCACAGCGCGGATGGAACGGGCAGCCGGACGGCACCCTGATCAGGCTGGGCGGCGTCCCTGGGATCGGGATCAGCCGCTCGATGCGCTCGCGGTCGAGCCGGGGCATCGAGCCCAGCAGGCCCCAGGTGTACGGGTGACCTGGCCTGCTGAAGATGTCGTCCGCCGTGCCGTACTCCGCCACCCGGCCCGCGTACATCACCAGGATGTCGTCGGACAGCTCCGCGACCACGCCGAGATCATGGGTGATGATGATGACCGCGGAACCGAACTCCTCCTGCAGGCTGGAGATCAAGTCGAGGATCTGCGCCTGCACGGTGACATCGAGCGCGGTGGTGGGCTCGTCGGCGATGAGCAGCTCCGGGTCACAGGACAGCGCCATCGCGATCATCGCGCGCTGCCGCATGCCGCCGGAGAACTGATGGGGATAGTCGTCAACGCGCACCGCGGCCTGCGGGATGCCGACCCGGTTGAGCATCTCGATGGCGTGCTTGCGCGCGACCTGCTTGGTCACGTTGTTGTGCAGCCGGTAAGCCTCGATGATCTGGTCGCCGACGGTGAAGTACGGATGCAGGGAGGACAGCGGGTCCTGGAAGATCATGGCCATCTTGTTGCCGCGCAACTCGCGGATCCTGGCCGCCGGGGCGCCTACCAGTTCCTCCCCGTCCAGCAGGATCTCGCCGCTGATGCGGACGTTCTTCCCGGTGTTCAGGCCCATGATGCCCAGGCTGGTGACCGACTTGCCCGACCCGGACTCGCCGACGATGCCCAGCGTCCTGCCGCGTTCCAGGGTGAACGAGACGCCGTCGACCGACTTCACCAGGCCATCGTCGGTCTGGAAGTGGATCCGCAGGTCGCGGACCTCGAGCATGGCTCCGGCCGGCATCAGATCCGCACCCTCGGGTCGATGACCGTGTACAGGATGTCCACGATCATATTGGCGATGACGATGAAGAATGAGGCGAGCATGACGACGCCCATGATCTCCGGCAGATCCTGGTTCTGGATGGCCAGGATGGTGAACTGGCCGAGGCCGGGCATCGAGAACGCCGTCTCGGTGAGGATGGCGCCGCCGAGCAGCAAGCCGAGATCCATACCGAAGATCGTGACGATCGGGGTGAGCGTGGCCCGCAGACCGTGCTTGAGGATGACCCGGCGCTCCGGCAGGCCTTTGGCCCGGGCCGTCCTGATGTAGTCCTCGCCCATGGTCTCCAGCATGCCGGCCCTGGTGATCCGGGCGTACAGCGCCGCGTAAAGGAACGCGAGCGTGATCCATGGCAGCACGAGATTTCGCGCCCACTGGAGCGGGTTGGAGGTGATGCCCACGTAATGCACGTTGGGGAACAGCGCCCATTTATAGCTGAACAGGGTCAGCGAGAGCAGCGCGGTGAAGAAGACCGGCAGCGAGACGCCGGCCAGCGCGACACCCATGGACAGCCGGTCGAAGAACGTGCCCTTGCGCAGCGCGGACAGCACGCCGATGGCCACGCCGCCGATCAGCCACAGCACCGCGGCACCGATGGCCAGCGAGACGGTCACCGGGGCGTCGCTCATCAGCTGCGGCCAGACCGGCTGCTGGTTGCGGAACGAGTACCCGAAGCACGGGAACGGGCAGTAGCTGACGTTGGTCCCGTCGCTGTAGTGGACCCCCAGCACGATGCCCTTGATGTACCGTCCGTACTGCAGGTACAGCGGGGAGTCCAAGCCGAGCTTGACCTCCATCTGCTTGATCTCGCTGGGGACCGGGTTGCGGCCCACGTACTGCGCGGCGAGCTGGTACGAGGTCTGCCCGGCCAGCCGTGGCACGAGGAAGAAGATCGCGAACGTGATCATGCTGACCAGCAGCAGCAGGAACACGGTCATGATGAGTCGCCGGATGATGAAGAAGATCATCATGTAGGGCACGGCCGCCGGGCGGGGTTACCCGCCCGGCGGCGTGCCTTCACCTGCTCTCTACGTTAGGTCCCGCGCCGTCAGGATTTCACGCCGAGCACGGCGTAGTTGTACATGCCGTAGTAGGTCTGGACGTAGACGTTCGTGACGTTCGGGTTCCGGTACAGCAGGGCCTTCTGGTAGACCAGCGGCAAGATCCCGGCGTCGGTCATGATCTGCTTGTCGATCTTGGCCCAGACCGCGGTCCTGGCGTCACCGGTGAGGTTCGACGACTGGGTGAACATGGCGTTGATCGCCGAGTCGTTGAGCTCTTCGATGTTGGTGTTCCCGGTCGAGACGATGGCGTTGCCGTTGCTGAGCTCGTCCAGGAAGCCGTAGCCATCCGGCCAGTCAGCACCCCAGCCGCCCATCGCGATGCCGAGCTGGTGCGAGTGGACGTAGGCCGGCGCGCCCGCGAAGTTGGTGTAGTAGGTGCCCGACGGGAACCCCTTCAGCGTCACCTTGATACCGGCCTGGGCCAGCGACGCTTGCAGCGCGGTGGCGGCGGCGGTCTCCTGCAGCCGGTCGCTGCGGTAGGCCAGGTTCGTGCTGAACCCGTTGGGCTGACCGCACTGCGCGAGCTGCTGCTTGGCCGCGGCGAGGTCACCGGTCGGCTTCGACAGCGCCTCGTACAGGTCGAACGACTGGTAGCCGACGATGTTCGGCGGGTCTATCGTGCTCGCGATCTGACCGCCGGCGATCGGGCCGCCGTAAGCGGTCTGGGTCGTCACCTTGTTCGCCGCGTACTCCACCGCTTCCCGGCAGTGGACGTTGTCCAGCGGCGCGACCTTGGTGTCGAGGTAGGCGAACCGGCCGAACCCGTTGATCGGGTCATCGGAGTTCACCTTGAGCGTCGGGTTGGACAAGATCCTGGACTGGGCCGAGGCGCCCACGCCCGCGCCCGCCGCGTCGATGTCGATGTCGCCGGCGAGCAGCCGGTTGTCGATGTCGGCCGCGTTCACGTTCAGGTTGACGATGATCTTGCTGGGCAGCTGCTTGGCCTGCGGGTCCGTGGCCGGGTTCCACTGCGGGTTCGGCACGAGCGTGAGCTGCTTGTTCAGCTGGTAGCTCTGGAACATGTACGGACCGGTAGACAGCGGGTGCAGCTGGTAGTTGCTGCCCTTGTCCGCGCTCTGCGGCACCGGGGCGGTGTTCGGGAACGCCAGCACGTAGGGCAGGTCGGCGAACGGCGCCTGCAGGTGCATGACCAGCGTGGTCGCGTCCGGGACGTCGATCGCGGTGAGCCCGGCCGCGGACTTGTCCTTGTACGGGCCCTTATAGGTCGGATCGGTGAGCAGCGCCTGGTAGTAGGACGGCCCGTTGGCCATCACCGAACGGTCATAGGTGCGCTCGATCGCGTACTTCACGTCCGCCGCGGTAACCGTCTGGCCGTTCTCGTACTTGACGTTGGGCTGAATGTGGAACGTCCAGGTCTTCCCGCCATCGCTCTGGGTACCCATGTCGGTCGCCAGGTCAGGGACGAGCGTCAGCCCGCAGTTCCCCGCGCAGGATTTGTATGTGTACAGCGGCATCGCGAACAGCCGGTCGAAGTTCAGCACCCAGGCGTAGTAGGTGTTGCCCGGGTCAAACGAGTCCGGCGTGCTGCTGTCGTCGAAGATCAGCGTCCCGCCCTTGTGGGTGGACGGATTCACAATGCTGCTGATGCCCGCGTTGAACGCCACTGCCCCGGTGTTAGCTGATCCGCTACTCCCGGTGCTGGTGGTGCTTCCGCCGCTGCTGCAGGCGGAAATTACGAGCGCCGCGATCGCGCCGGCAGCCGTCGCCGCGATGGTGCTGCGTCTCTTCATACCGTGAAACGCCTCCTGTTAACTTGCATGCCGAGCTGAGCCGCTGGGTTACCGGGTCTTCGGATCCAGCGCGTCGCGCAGCCCGTCTCCGAATAGGTTGAATGCCATTACCGTGATGAAGATCGCTAGCCCGGGCACGAGCATGTACTCGGGATCGATGGCGTAGTACTGGTTCTGCACTGCGCTGGAAAGCATCTGCCCCCAGCTGGGTGTGGGCACGTAAAGCCCGACGCCGAGGTATTCAAGCGCCGCCTCGAACAAGATATTGCTGGGGATCAGCAGCGTCGCGTAGACCAGGATCGGCGCGACCAGGTTCGGCAGCAGTTCCCTGAACA
>Ga0126381_100006504_pt1 | contig 12923 bp, 6 predicted proteins | sample PanSoiMetPlot_28_FD_96465 | JGI IMG/M metagenome (GOLD analysis project Ga0126381, IMG submission 96465) | Tropical forest soil microbial communities from Panama - MetaG Plot_28 | ecosystem: Environmental > Terrestrial > Soil > Tropical forest > Bulk soil | place: Panama | collected 2016-02-17
CAGACCCTGGCGTACGGGCAAGATCTCGGCGTGGCCTCGGTCTGTTTTCTCGGCTGGACGCTCGCGGTGATGGGCTATCGCGACCTGGCGGCCGAGGCGGTGGAGCGAGGGCTGAAGCTGGCTCGGGCGACCTCCCATCCTTTCACCCTTGCCTTGGCCCTCCATCTCAATGGGATGGTCCGGCACCTGCGTGGAGACACGCAGATGGTAGGCCAGATCGGCGAGGAAGAGCTGACTCTCGCGCGCGAGCAGCAGTTTCCGTTTTTCGTGGCCGGGGGTGGCGGCTTCAGTGGGCTCGCCCTCGCTGCCAGCGGGAAGACGGACGAGGGGCTAGCACGGATGCGGGAGGGTGCTCGCGTGTATCGGTCCACCGGAATGAAGCTGGGCCTGGCCCACCTTGCACAGCTCGGGGGAGTGCTGGCGAGCGTCCGTAGTGCCGAAGAGGCGCTCGCGGTCGTAGCCGAAGCGCGCGCGTGGTCGCCCGCAGGCGAGGAGCGCGTCTATCAAGCCGAGTTCGCGCGGATTGAAGGGGAGGCCCTGCTGCGGCGGGACACTCACGACCAGGCGTCGGCGAGCGCCTGCTTCGAGAAAGCCATCGCGCTGGCCCACGAGCAAGGTGCGCGGGTCTTCGAGCTCTGGGCCGTCATGAGTCTTGCCCGTCTCTGGCAGCGACAAGGCCTGGCGGCGAGTGCCCGCGACCGCCTGGCTCAGACTCTCGAGTCGTTCACCGAAGGCCTCGATCTTGGCGATCTGCAAGCGGCTCGATCGCTGCTTGATGAGCTGTCGGCAGGCGCCACGACCTAGCGTCTGCGGGCTCTGGGCAGGACGCGGCGGCAAACCCCAACACCCGCTGCGCGTAGGCATTGCGGAACGTGCCGGCGGGGTCGTAGCGCGCGCAGATATCCCGAAAGTGTGCGAGACGGCCCGGATACATGCGCTTGACGGCCTGGTGCGTGAGGGGGAAGAGCTTTCCCCAATGCAGGCGGGCGCCGTAGAGTGATGTGAGGCACAGGGCCAGCACGCGGCAGTATCGGGCGAACGAAGGATCGCCCGGCCGGTAGGAGAACACGCTCACGCTGTAGTAGTCGCCGGCGTCGCCGCTAGTCATCGAGATCAAGGTGTCATCCGGATGAATGTGCCGGCACACGATGAAGTAGCCATTCGTGTAGCCCCCGCTCCAGTCGAGCTCGCGCCTTGCCTCCGGCACCCGCTTGAGAAGCTCCTCGATGTGGGCGGGCAGCGGCCTGGCGTCGGAGCCGCCGGCGGAGAAGGTTTCCGTCAGCTCGCGCACGAGATCCAACGCCTCGCCGAGATGTGCGGCGGGCACGAATGTCTCCATCTCGACGTGGCGGTACAGATCGTGGTGGATGGTCAGCATGTGCGTGCTGTCGTCCGTACTGGTCCAGTTCTTGAGCGCGATCTGTGGGAGAGCGCACCGGTAGAGCCAGCGGCTCGGTCCTGACCAGGGCAGACGCGCGAAGAGCTTGATCACGGCGTGCAGCCCGACGTCGACGCTGGCCTTGTACCCCCGGTAGGCCATCCGCTTGACCCATTGCAGGAGCCCGCGCTTGCTGCCCGCGGGCAGCACACGGCGCCGGAAGACGTAGTACCTCCACGCGTACGGCACGAGAACGAACTGCTGGAGCGGAAACGCCTCGGCGGGCGCCAGGACCTCGTCGAGCGACGGTACGAGCGCCAGGGTTTCCTCCACGTCGTAGGCCTTCACGCACGTCAGCGTAACGGAGAGCACGATGCCGAGGTAGCCCATGCTGCAGCGGGCCGCGCGAAACTCGTCCAACGCGATGCGGTTCGCAGCGTCAGCGCTGAGCGTGAGCACGAAGGGATCCCCACTCACCGGGTCATAGGTCGCGATCTCCATCTCTCGGACATAGTGGGACAGGCTGCTGGCGCCAGAGCCGTGGGTGCCGGTGGCCACGGCGCCGGCCACCGTCTGCTTCACGATGGCGCCGATAGTTGGCAGGGTCAAGCCGTGGCGCCGGAGCCGCTTGAGCAGCTCGGCGAGCGTGCAGCCGGCGCCTACCTTTACAGAGCCGGCTGCCTCGTCCACCTCGACGGAGGAGAACGCCCGCATGTCCAGCACGACGTCCTCGCTCCGGACGACGTCGCTCCACGAATGCCCGGATCCCAGGGCCCGGATCTTGCGGCCCGCGTAGCTGTGCAGGATTCCGAGCACATCGTCAGCGCTGCTTGGCGTGAGGCGAGTCGTCGAGAAGCGAACGGTCCGGCCAAAATTGGCGATCTCCGCCCGCTGATCGGGAGGATTCGCGGGCTCGGCCGGAGGTAGTGGCGCGCTCGGATCGAGGAGAGTGCTGAAGTAAGGGCTCAGCAAGCGCTGGTGAGGATCGAAGAAGCGGCTAGCTCGGGACAGGGTCCACAGGCGACGCCCCAGCGCTCCGCGAGCTTGAACGGGCGTGAGCCGATCGGTCTGGTTGAGCAGGGGGATGCCGCCGAACAGGGCCGCGAACTTGTTGAACTCGTCGAGGAATTCCGCCCAGCCGGGACCGCCATTGGACACGGGGTCGATCGTGATCACGGTACCATGATACGAGTACGAGAGTAGCGGGCTCTGGTCCTTGGCGATCCGGTAGCCCACCGTCAGCAGGTTCGAACGATACTCGTGCTCGCGGTCATACGCTTTGCAGAAGCGCGCGTAGGCGCGAAGCGCCGTGGGATAGTCGGCTTCCGGAAAGGCCCAGAGGCTGAACGTGTAGCGGCGCCAGTCGGACCGGACGGGATACCGGATGATCTGGTCGCTCGGGATGGTGTTCCGAGCGTGAAATGCCAGAGGGAGCAGGATGGTCACGAGCCTGCCGAACCCGTCAACCACGAGAGTCCGCAGGGCTCGGTTGGGGATCCACCGGTCCACGAGATAGCCCACGGCCGGCGCCTCGCTTGCCCAGATGCGATTCCGGAGCCACCAGACCCAGCGAGACGGCGTTCCCCGAGGCTCCACGTAGTCCCGGAGCTCGACAACGGCGCGGTCAATGAAAGGGAGGACGTAGAGCATCACGGACTGGTGGCGGTCGATCAGCGCCGGCAGCTCGCTCTCCAGGCGAGAGATACGGACCGTGCGGTGCTCGACGGCCATCGCCTGGAGCGGCTTCACGCGGAATGTCACTTCATAGACGATGCCAAGCAAGCCGTAGCTCGAACGCATCAGCTGGAGAAGGCGAGAGTGCTTGTCCGTCACCTCGATCAGCTGCCCCGAGGGTGTCACCAGCTTCATGGCGATCACGTAGGAGCAGACCTGCCCGAGCTCGTCCCTGAAAGATGCTTCCTTAGTGCCGCAGCAGGCCGCGCTGCCCAGGGTGAGATTGCCAATCTCGACATTCACGAAGAATTGGAGGTTCCGCTGGCGCAGGGCCTCCGCGACATCGATGTAGAGGGCGCCAGCTTCTGCTGTCACGGTGCCATTTCCAATGGCGATGATCCGGTTCATGCCGGTCATGTCGACCAGCGTGCCGCCGTCGGCGACCCCGCATCCGGTGGTGGAATGCGTGGAGCCGATCGCCCGGACCGGCGACGGGTAGCAGTCAGGCCGGGTGAGGATCTGGACGATGTCCTCGACGCAGGTGGGGTAGGCAACCATGCGGGGATATGTGGTTCGGCTGCGCTCCCAGTTCTCGACAGGAATCCCGGCGACGGTTAGAGACGGCGGAGATCCGGCGCCACCCGCGGGGGTGGCGCCGTGTATCACTTCGCGACTCATTGTCGTAGCCAATCGAGCAGGAGCTTGTTGACCTCGTCTGGCTTGTCGAGTTGCATCCAGTGGCCCGCACCGTCGATCTGCGTGTAGCTAAACTTGTTGGGGGCCACGAACTGACCGGAGTTTGTCATCGGCCAGTCGGTTTGATGGAGATCGCCGGTGCCCCAGACGCCGCGAGTCGGGACCATGATGGGAGGAAGGGGCGTGTCGTCCACGATCGAATCGTCGGGATCGGTATTGGCTCGATACCAGTTGAGGGCGGCAACGAGATTGGCGGGCTTATCTCTGTCGAAGTGAGCTATCCACTGTATGGCTTCCGAGTGACCGCCGCTCCAGTCCTTGAGCAGTTGGTAGTTCCTGTCCTGCAGGTCGTGCAGGGCCTGGGCGAACTGGAAGAAGTAGATATACCAGGACCTCTCGCGCTGGGCCACCGGCGGGTCCTTGTAGGCTTCCGGATGGCCCACGGACAACGCAGTCAGAGACTGGATCTCCGGCCTGACCGGCAGGGCTCGGAAGGCGTTGGCGAAGGCGGCTGGCATGCCCGCCAATGCCTCTTCCAATGAAGGCTGGGACATATGTGCGGCCAGGCCCCACGCGAGTAGCGCGCCCCAGTCATGCCCGACGAGATGGAACTTCCCAATACCAAGCTGGGTCAGGATGCCCAGCACGTCACTGCCAAGCAGAGCCACCTTGTAGTCACTTTGCTTGACGGGCTTGTCGGACTGACCGAAGCCGCGCAGGTCGGGGGCGATGACACGGAACCCGGCCGCACGTAGGACCGGGATCTGGTTGCGCCAGAGATCGGAAGAGTCCGGGAAGCCGTGCAACAGAACTACGGCCGGGTCGCCCGACGCGCCTTCATCGATGACGTGGAAGTTCAGGCCGTTGACTTGAAGATCCTTGCTGGTGAATGGCATCGCAGCACACCTCCTGCCGCGGGCGGCCCGCGGCGTCAAGGAGCGCGGAAAGGCTCGCTCAAGGCCGAGCCGCGCTCCGATTCCAGGGAGCGAACACGTTGGCCACGTCCTGGATGGCCGGGGTGAGCATGGGATAGTGCCGGAGGACGACGCTCTTCATGTCGTTGTCGTCGATCCAGTCCAGGCCGGCCTGCGTGTACACGGCCGGCGTGTAGTCGGTAGTGAAGAAGCGGTCGCTCTTGAGCCGACGCGACGCCATGAGGATGAAGACTCGGAAGGCCGTGTCGCTGAAGCCGAAGCCTGTCGGCGGCGTCTCCGCGAAGAGGCCGACCATCAGGTCCACGCGATCGACATGTTCGTAGACGGCGCGCAGTTCGTCCGCCCACTGCGGACTCAGCTCCTCGAACGACTCCACCGGCGGGAGATGGAGAAGCTGCCGGAAGGCATTGTAGCGCGGCACGCCGCGCTCGCGGTCGCGCAGCACGTCGACGGCGGCCAGGTCGATGGGCTGCTTGGCGCCGATCGGCTGGACATGTTGCAGCGTCTTCGGGTAGTTGTGCAGCGTGATGGCTCCGGGATGGGCGATGCCGAAGGAGTAGAAGAGGTCGGGAATCGGGATCTCCTTGAGGAGTGCCCGCGTCTGGCGCAGTGACACGGCCGCGAGGTCGCGCGCCCCGTACGACTTGCCTCCTGTCGCTGAGTGGAACTCGTAGTGGTCCGGCAAGAGCGGATGCATCCGGTAGACCGCCACGAACTCTTCAGTCATGGCGTACGGTGCGCTGTGATGGTCGGTGTCCGAGCCGGGGATGCCCCACAGCACGTCCCACTCGCCGCGGCGTCCAAGGAGGTGATGCAGGCGCTCTCCTACGAAGCCCCACCAGTTGGCGCGCATGCCGGTCTTCACGGCTGGATGGGCCAGGATGGCCGGTGTCCATTCAAGCGTGTGGATCTTGGCGATGAGGGCAGCGTTCACCAGCCGCGCCGTCTGGAAGAGCTGCTCATCGTTCCACTGGGGGTTCGCCGTCCGGAGCCGGTCGCAGATCGCATTGTGCTCGAGCGTGAAGAGCGTGTGCATCAGGCTAAGCCCAACCCACCAGTTGCCGTTGACGCCGGTGATCTCGATGCCGGTGCTCTCATCGAAGGGAAGCAGGCCGTTGGGCAGCACGTTCAGCTTTCCCTCCTTACAGGAGCGCACGAGCAGCTGGGTGGCGAGGTCGCTGCCGTAGATCTGGGAGGCATCCCACCAGTGCGTCACGGCGTTGAGGAACGTCGCTGGACCGTCGTGGCTCCGCCGCGTTGGGTCGCGTCGGGTGCGCTCGATGAGCATGGGACGTTCGTCCGACCAGGGGTCGTCGGGCTCGAGCTCGATCCGGAAGGGCCGCTGCGGGTCATTGGGCCCGTGGGTGAACCAGTCATGGACCTGGAACTGGATCCAGGCGGCCGCCAGGACGTTGAGGGTGGTGGCCGGGATGAACGTGTCACGGGTCATCAGCTTCCGGCTGATCTCCCGCGGGTTGGGCTGCAGGAGGCCGGGCTCCGATTCGGCGCGCGCAAGGGCCGGGTCCACGTTCCGTCCAAAGCGAGTGCGCGCGCTGCCCATGGCAGGGTCGGCCAGATCGTTGTACGTGCCGTCGGCCGTCCGCGCGTGCAGGTAGCGCGGCTGCCAGTCGGGGACGACGTTGGTGACTCGCGTGGGCGGCGTGGTAGTCCCGTGAAGATTGTAGGCCCTCAGCACAACACGGATCATGCCGATGTTGAGGAGGGCGAGCCATTTCGGCATGCGATGCCAGGGGACGAAGCGGTTGACCACGTCGAATGCGCCGATGAGAACTCTCACGAGCAGCGACGGCGGCCGCTGGAGATACCGAAGCTGGGCCCATTCCTTCAGCGCCGCCGACCAGATCTCCCCGAGCAGGCGGGGCACGAGTTGGTGCGCGGGACATTGATTCCATCGCCCCTGCGCCAGCGCAAGCGCGTCGTCCGCCGTCGCCTCGCGCATCTTCTCGAGCCGGAAGAGGAGGAGCGTGCCGCGATGGAGGGGCGTTCGCAGGAAGGGCACGTGTGTTTCCTCGAGGCATGAACGCAGCACCGCTCGCGGCGCGACGAGGCAAGCGGCCGCGGCCTGCTTCGGTGACAGCCGGTGGCGCGCCGAGGTGTCTTTCAAGAGCGCACGCATCCGGCCCAGTCCAACGACGAGATTGTGCATGGCCAAAGCCGTGGCGTGAATGCACTGAGGATCACCCTTCGCGAGGTTCCAGATGAGCGCCTTGGCGCGGAGCAGACGTCCCGACCATCGCCACCAAATCGCGCGGAGAGGACCCGCCGTTGGCCACGCCGCGATCAGCTTCGCGGCGGCGTACGAGTCCGGCGTCGCCACGTAGTCTGGAATGAACATCCGGCCCACCAGTTGCTGGACGACAACGCCAACCTCTACGTCGGGATCCACCCCTGCCACGTAGCGGGCAAGGGTCCGCATGGCATCGGCGTCGAGCGGCGGGTCGTCGTGTCGGCTGAGCTGAAGCTCTAGGGCCTCCTGGTGCCGCGCTCGCTCCTGATCATCGCGGCCGAGGAAGGCCGGAAGCGGAATGGAGTTGACGGTGAGGGTGCCGTAGATCCGTTTGAAAAGGATTCGATGGAGCCATCCACCAGACGGTAGGAGCTCACGGCTGATCACGCGCTCGTCATCGAGGCGCTTCATCTGAACGGGATCGTCGATCAGCACGATGTCGAGGAATGGGGGGAACCGGAGCCGCATTGACATCTGTCCCTCCTCCGCAGGCCGAGATCGTGTCCTTATTCCTAGAGAAAAGGCCTTCAGAGCGCGGCAATGGTAGGCGAGGACCTCCTCACATGCAAGAGGGTTCGCGAACGACGAACGGGCAAGTTTCCGAGATCTGATCGCGCCTGGCCGAACGTGTCGCCACCGGCACTACACGCGGCATCCCACTCCTCGCGGCTCAGTTAAACCAACCGGCGACGACAAGGAAGGCGTTTCGCATTCCGGAAGTTGCCTGGACGTCTTTTCTAGCGAGGGACCGCTGGTACGGCGGGGGCCGGCGAAGGCCCGATGTGGGGACGTCCGCCCAAATGCGGCGGCATATCGCTTTCACCACGCGGACAGCGGTTGGTCACTGCGGTGCCGTCGACGAACTTCATAAAGGCGCGAAACTGCTTTTGGTTCTCCGGACCGCACCAGGCATCCCAAATGTTCTTCTGCTCGGCTCGCGATAAATGCCAAGAGAGGGGACCTTCTTTGTCCATCACGAAGACGAAGGGCTGAATCCCCGATCCATGTCGGGCTATTAGCCGATTGATGGCGGTGTCAGACACCATCGTCTGCGCGGTGCCCCATGAACTCAGGAGGCCGAGCAACGGACCGAACCATGCCGACCTCCACTGACCTATCGGAACGGCGACGTCTGTTTGCGGACGCGCACGGATCTCGATTAGGGCCACTCGCTTAGGAAGAGGCACGACCTCTAACCAGTCGAGTGCGGAGGCCACCCCGGAGTTGTCATGGTAACCCCCATCGATAAGATGTTGCCTAGCCGCCGGAAGAGTGGGCTGGTGCCGTGTGATCGGGACCGCGGGCGACTCATGTGAAGCGATCGCTGCGCGTGCTGCTGGACTGATGTATGAGAAGGTCGCAGACAGTCGTGCCGCCGTCCACACATCGATCGAGTAGCGTGGAGTCTGACCAAGAAATTCGGCGAGCGTGCGCGCGGCCAGTCGCCGTGTGGGACTTGGGCCCGTCCCGTTGCCGTTGAGATTCGGCCCTAGCCAGGGCGTAGCGAGCGATGACATGGGTGTGATGGCGATGCGCTCGCCCGTCTCCATCACTGTGGTGTTGAAGATCACAGCAGGTTTCGTTCCGCTTCGGATCTCGGGTATCCAAGCCGATAGCAGAAAAGGATACGCTCGGCTCTTCCGGCGGCCCTCTCCTGTGCGCCGCCAATCGTCCTCGAGGAGGCGACCTCGGTCGAATGTCTCGGAGACTAGGATTGGAAGGACGGCACGCCTGAAATCAGGAAAGGCGAATCCGTAGGCCGTCACGGCAAGACTACTCTTCATCGAGTTCGCCACAATGCGATCGAGTGTACGGTCGGAGAGCTGCTCGTCCGGCGTTCCCGTGCGATGGGCGCTGACATAGTACGCGGTGGCCACTGAGCCGCCAGAGACCGCGCTGATGAGCCGAAGCTCCCGGCGAAAGCGTGGATAGGCGCGATGCAACTCAGTCAGCACCGTAGCCGTCCATCCCGTTGCCAGGATCCCACCCCCGCTCGCCGCCACGACAATGAGCGTCGAACCAGAGCCTGCCGGGCCGAGCGCCTCGACTGGAGAGAGGGGCGGCGGGTCCGGATTCGCGAAGACGTCGTATGTGTGGGCGGGACCCGTGTGGCCGTTGCCGAGGTCGAGGGCACCGCCAAGGCTGTAGAGAACAAAGCCGACAAGCACGCTGGTGATCAGCGCAATACGGTACCGACGCAGGGCGTTCCAAAATGGGGCAAGCACGAAAATCAGTGGCAGGAAAAGAGCATACAGGAAGGCGGCAGGCGGCTGAGACGCAACGTCAACGTGGAGCCGTCCCTTGTATGGAAGAAGCGCCAGATAGACAACGAGGTAACTCATGCTTACGGCAAGCAGGCACCACACACCGAATAGGTGCGAATCTTTTACCAGTCGCTTATGAAGAGCCTCTATCTGCTCACGCGTAGCCGGTCTATTCTCTGCGTTAGGGGCCTCCTGCTTGCCCGTCGCGAGTCTGCCGGTCTCGTATCGGGCCAGCTTCTCAGCGACGAACGGCTTCAACTCGTGGTGTGTGTAAACCCGCGGCCAGAAGTGAAACCGCCGAGCCAGGGTGTCCGTTATCTTTGTGACGATCTGGTGGGCTTTGCCTAGTGCTGGAATCGGCTTCACCAGCCCCGCGAAGGGCAGCCAGGGAAGCACCCTGAAATCTTTGTTGTCGCAGCGCACGAGGTAGACGAGAACGTCATTCAAGAGGTAAGCGATCAGGCCACCAAGCAGCATGCCAGTCGCGGCGGACACCATCTGACTGACGCCACCCGCGGTGGCCGTGACCACAAGCACGGCCGGTCCGGCGAGCAGGGTGAATAGCACGAAGACGAGAGGGCGGCCAATGGGGATGGTGATCGCGCGGTCCTTATTATGATCCCAGGGATCGTCGATCCATCGCTGTGAGCGAGCCCGTTCGACGTCGAGGGTCAAGCACGTCGTCAGCATGACCGCCCAGACCGATAGAAAGAGGGGGACGCCGAGGCCGAGCGCCTGGAAGAACGAGTATTCAACGAACAGATTGCCCAGCATGGAGTGACCGGGCACCCAGGTGAATACTGCGAGGGGCAGGAACGCGATCAGAAGTGCGAAGACCCACGACAGGCGCAACACCGCGGAGTAGCTGAGCTGACGGACGAGGACGGCATGCAGTGCTTGCCAACGACTCATGGCGTGGGGGTTACTCCGATCGGGGCTCGCGATTCACAAGTTCAACTCGGAAGAAACAGATGCCGCAGCGCGTCCGCCATCTGCTTATCCTCGAGCACGTCGAAGAGACGGGCACTACCACTTGGCGCCGGCAGAAGGCGCGGGCGAGACTCCGCGTTGAACTTAAGGACGATCCATGAGTCGATCGCCTGGGTCTTTGTAAGTAACGGCTCTGACAGACCGGACGCTGTCCATACGCTCGAACGGTGCGCAACTGGCTGGGAGATACAGACGAGACAGAAGAACAGAGCGATCGGAAGATGCGTTGCCCAGCAACTCGGCTCGTCACAGGTGCCCCTCTCGTCCGCTTGATGCACGGCGCGATTCCCATGCTCCCTGGCTGCGTACGGATCCGTGAGGACGCAGGCCCCGGATTGCGCGCGCCATTACTGCATCGGCGGCCCGGGTCGTGTCAAGGAGAACGTGCCCCTATTCCGTCTGATGCCGTCCGGTGATTGATCAGGCCATGGTCGCAAACTGCCATGGTTAGCCGCCGAAGAGGTGGTGGCGGAGGAGTCGAGGTCGGGGAATCGCGCGATCCACTCCGCGCTCGTCTATGTTGGGCTTCGGCGCGGGGAGGTCGTCGGGCTGAATGTTGGCAGCTTGCAGCGGGAGGGAGGCGTGGCGGTGCGTGTGCGGGCCAAGGGCGATCGGGTGGTCGGGCTCCTCGTCAGGCTGTCGAGGCCCTCGACGCGTACCTGGCCACTCGCCCGAGGGCACACGCGGACGAGCCGATGTTCCTCGTCACGGGGGGACGCCTCATCGCGGGACGGGTTGTCACCAAGGCCGTTGCGCGGGCCGGACGGCGGCTCAAGATGCACCTGCATCCCCACCTCTTCCGCCACACGTACGTCACGCGTCTGCACGAGCTCGGCGTGGACCTGCTGGTGATCAAGGGGCTCCTGGGCCACGAATCGGTGGCCACGACGGAGATCTACACTCGTTCCTCGAGGAGTTCGTTGTAAGAAGCCCGTTAGTTCCTGAGTCATCATCGATTAGGAGAGTATTCCCACCGCACCCTAGATTCAGCGCAGCATGAGCCTGCGAATCCTCGCTTCAACTTCCGTTTGGTCACCATCGCGCCGTCCGGCACCTAGATCGAGGTATCGCTGGAAGTCCGCGGCTGCAGCCTGGTAGTCACCCATGTGCTCCAGCAAGGCGCCCCGATTGTAGTAGGCCTTGGCGTAGTCGGAGTAGAGACGGATCGTCTGGCCGTAGTCCTTCAGGGCACCGTCGAAATCGAACTTAGCCTGACGGGCAAGACCCCGATTGTAGTAGGCCTTGGCGTAGTCGGGCTGGAGGCGGATCGCCTCATTGTAGTCCTTCAGGGCACCCTCGAGATCGCCCTTGGCCTGCCGGGCATTGCCCCGGCGGTTGTAGGCGTTGGCATAGTCGGGCTGGAGGCGGATCGTCTCGTTGTAGTCTTTCAGAGCACCCTCGAGATCGCCCTTGGCCTTACGGGCCTTGCCCCGGTTGTTGTAAGCCACGGCATAGTCGGGCGCGAGGCGGATCGCCTCGTCGTAGTCCCTCAGGGCACCGTCGAGATCGCCCTTGGCCTGCCGGGCATTGCCCCGGCTGCTATAGGCCAGGGCGTAGTCAGGCTTGAGGCGGATCGCCTTGTCGTAGTCGCGGACCTTTTCGTCGAGATCAACGGCCGTGAAGCCCTTCTCAAACCACTCGCCCGCGGTCAGCTCTCGAACCTCGACACTCGGCGCCCCCTTGACCGCACTCTGCTGCGTGATTGCCGCCTCCACAGCCTGGACCGAAGCAGGGTGTAGAACGGCATCCAAGGGGACGTCCAGGTGCCGCGTGCGCAGCTTGTCCATTGCCGCATCAAAGTATTCAGCCGGAACGCCGAGTCCGTTGTAGTGGTGAAGCTCCATCAAGGTCCCAGTCAATTGCGTCTTGATGGTGGGTGCGCTGAAGTCGAAGCCCTCAAAGAACAAGGGCACAATATTGCGCTGCTGCTGCATCGCGTACTCGATCTCACGCCGCAGCCAGTCCCCAGGGTTGTTGATGCGCTCAAGCGCTGACGGAGTGAGCAAGATCAGGAAATGTGCCCGAGCTTTGATGTTCTCCAAAATCACTCGCTCAAAGTCTCCGCTGCCGATACCAGTGAAATCGAAGAAGACATCGTAGCCATGGTGGGTCAGGTTCTGATAGACGGCCGTTGCCCAGGCTGCGTTCGTGCGGCGGTAACTGATGAAGACAGTCTTTTCGACACGACCCATCTCGCACCCCCAGAGACCCAACGTATTCTACTGGAACTGACGGCGCGACTCCTAGGGACATAGTCGTCGTCCTGCTCTAAGGCCCGGTCCGAGCCATCGGCACAGCTCGATCGCGGTATGCTACTCCGCTGCGCCATGTGGACGCCCCTCGATGACCTGGTTGCGTTTCCGCAGGAGCATCCTGCGGGGGCCTGAACGGCGGCGGCCCGTCTTAGCCTCCACGAGCGCTGCTCAGCCTCGCTGAGGGACCTACGGAGCCGGAACCATATCCTTCCTCTGCGCTGTCTGAGGGGTGGCCGGCGCTGAGATGACGCGCCGGCGTATCGAAACGTGGACACTGACGCCTGGCCGACCGTGCGCTAGGGTGTTGGGCTATGTGGACACTGCTCGACAACCGGGCGAGAGCGACTGGGCGGCGCTCAAGCGCGAGTACATGGCCTCGAAAGGGGAGGGCGGCGAGCCGACGAGCTGCTCGCGTTGAAGTATGGCGTCAGCCCGCGGGCAATTCAGCGCCGGTCGTCCCGAGATGGTGGCTGGTCGCTCAGG